>OBJE01000004.1_pt1 | contig 345037 bp, 296 predicted proteins | sample 1519681 | NCBI WGS metagenome assembly OBJE01 (sample SAMEA3888898, study PRJEB22519) | human gut metagenome | biome: human gut; feature: human-associated habitat; material: faeces | place: Denmark | collected 2011 | reverse complement strand
TCAATCCCGTTTCTCATAAGCTCTCGCCCTCCTTGCATGAATAATCGGGTATGCCCTGTTTCGGGGCAGCCTTGCCTTTGGCAGCGTCCTCCTGCGCCCACTTGTAAATGGTGGCTGCATGGCTCTGGTACTGCTTCCCGGTGGAAGCGATATGGCAGGAAAGCCGGTCAATATAATACTCCCACTTGTCGGGCAGCTCTGTTTTCAGCCCGGAAAGCTCTGTATCGGTCAGTATCACATTGTTGTATCTGCCATAAGCGGCGGGGGCGGGGTGTCCCGTTTCTCCCTCTCTCTCTTTTTCTATCTCTATCTCTTTCTCTAACTCTATCTCTATCTCTGGTGGACGAATGTCGGACAAATGTCCGCCTTTTGTCCGGGGCGGTAAAAGTGCCTTGTTTTCCAGTCTTGCAGCCCGTTTCCGCTCGGCTTCGGTAGAGGACTGTCCTATCATCAGCTCAATGTCGGTCATATAGAAAGCCCCGCTGTCAAGCTGCTCCACAAGCCCCAACTGCCGGAAAATCTCTAAAGCCCTCTCAACCGTCCCTATCTGGTGGCGGGTCAGTGTCGCTATCATCTGCGCTGTGTAGGGGATATGCTCGTCAAGCTGCAACTTCCCGCCGTTTTTCAGCGATTTTAAGTACAGCTTCAAGAGGATATTGGAATATAAAATTCCGTCTTTCATATCTTCCAGCAGCACAATGGAGTCGCTGTCAAAAAAGTTCTCTTTCAGCTTGAGGTAGTAATACTTGCGGTTATCTGCCATTGTCCCTGTCCTCCTTTTTCCGGCGTTTGGAGTAGTAGCGGGGGCAGAGTATGATAACCGCCCGGAAGCTCTGCTTGCAGCTATGGGTACAGCCCCGGCAGAGGTCGTTGTATGTGATACGGTCGCAGGTGGTATTCCCGACTTTTACTTGCCGCAGGAAAAAAGACCATTCCAGCCGCCGTTTCTTGCTCATTCTTGGCATGGGTGCGCTCCTTTCTGCCGTTTCCGCTGGTGTGGCGGTATCGGCGGTAATTCTGTATCATCTCGGTATCATTTTCGGGGTTTTTCTGCCCTGTAAGCCCGTTAAAAAATCCTTTGGTATTGCGGATAGGGTACGGGGCAGCCCCCTTGTTCTGTATGGGTTCGGGTACATTTTGGGGTGGTTTTTATCGCTCCTGTTCCTGCCTTTTCACAGGCTTGCGTTCCCGGCGTAAAATCTGGTCGATATTGCCCTTGACAGTCTGTAAGCGGCGGTATTCCTCCCGTTTTGCCCGGTAATCGTTGTAGCCGCTGTTTTTCTCTTTGATAAGGCTTTCAATCTCTGCTTGCAGGGCTTTATAGCTCGGCAGCTTGGAAATGCCGTTCTCCCTGAAATAACGGGCGGCTGCGTCTGCTATGATAAAGTCGCTTTCGTGCTTCTGACGGTAGGCTGCTTTTGCTTTGGCGTTTTTCTGCTGTTTCAGCCCGTCCCGGACAGGGCGGGTCTTGGAATAGGCAAGCACCTGCCGTTGCAGCTCCTTTTTCCCGTTCAGCGTCTTTTCCACCTGCTTCAGCTCTGTAAGGCTTTCCTGCATGGCGGCATAGGCGGCAGAACAGGCTTCGTCCAGTTCCTCCGGGGAGGAAAAGCCGTACTGCTGATAGGCGGTAACGGTAGCTGCCATTTGCTTTAGGTTGTGCTTTGCCGCCCAGCGGTCATAGCCCACGCCCTTGCCCTCGGCTCGCTTGGCTTCCCGGTCAACCATGCGCTGCAAGGTGTTGTCTGCCGGGGTGGTTTTTGCGGCTTTTTCCTCCCGCAAGCGTTCCTTTTGGGTGTGGGGGTATTCGGGTATGGCTGTGGTCTGTTCGGCGGCTCTGTGGGCGTTCTGCGTGAGCAGGGCAAGGACAGCAGCCTTGTCAAAATCGTCCCCCAGCTTCCGGGCTGTGATAGGCTTTGTCCTGTCCGGCGTGAGGTAGGAAAGCCGCCCCCGGCTCTCCTTGACGGTCACACCCTCCCGCAGCAAAAGGGAAGAAAACTCGTCAAAGCTGCCAGCTTGGGAAAGTGCCTGCCGTATCGTCCGGCGCAGCTTCGCCTTGTCCGTTTCAAACTTGGTGGGCTTGGTCGGCTGTCCTGCGGCTTCTCTGACAGCGTTCTCTTTATCAAGGGCAAGCTGCCCTTTCTTTGCCGCCCAGTATTCCCGTTCGGTTATCCGTTCCTTGCTGCCGTTCAAGAGGTCGATTTGGTAAAGCCCCTCCCGGTGGCACATCTCCATGACTTCGCTCTTGAAATATTCCATAGCGGCATTGGTGCAGCGGTGCTTGCAGCCCTCCCGTGTGTCGGCTGGTCTGTCCATGTAGGGCAGAAGCGGGACTTCATAAATCCGCAGGGAGTTGATGACGATATGCACATGGATATTGCCGCTGTGGTTATGCCCGTCCGGGTGGGTGCAGATTAGGGCTTGGTGTCCGGGGAAATGCTCCTTGCAGAACTGCTCGCCCAGCTCCTGCGCCCGGTCTACGGTCAAGCCGTTGTCTGTCCCGTCCCGTGGGTCAAAGCTGATGATATAGTGGTGGCTTTTCACATCTTCCCGTTTTTGGTTTTTCTCATAGCGGAGATTGGCTCGCATACAGGCAACAGCGAAATCCTCGCCCCCGCAGTTGAGGGAAGAAATGCGGTAATCCTCCCTCGGTATCAGCCGCCCGTTTTCATCAAGGGTGGGCTTCATGGTAAACTCGTCATGCTCAAATGTGAGATAGGCTTCCGCTGCGCCATAGTCCGCATTTTTAGAGCTGATATGTTTGAATGTTGCCAACAGCGTCACCCACTTTCTGCAAGACTTCAAACTTTAGGGCAGCAAGGTCGGAAACCGCCGCCCGTACCTCCCCGGCAAGCTGCGGATAGGGACTGTGCCACTCGTTCAGCGTCCGGGCTATCTGGTTTAAGTTGCCGCCGATCCTGCCGTATTCGGCGGTCAGCTTCCCGACAGCGGCAAGCAGCTCGTCATTGACGGGGGAAACGGTTATGATGGGGCGTATGGCTGCCCCGGTTATGGCTTGCCGGATAAACTCGGCTTGGCTCATGTTGTAAGCAGAAAGCCTTTCCGCAAACTCGGCGTATTCTTCCTCGGTCATGCGTGTCTTGACTACCCGGCTGCGGTGCGGCGTGTTGTATCGTTTTCGCATGGTAAAACCTCCTTTCTGTGCGTGGTGTCCTCTCACTAATAGGAGAAAAACGGGGTGTGAAGCGGAACTGTTTTTGAAAAATCCGAAAAAATATTTTGAGGGATTTTTAAGCGGCGTAAGCCGCATAAGCAGGGTTTGGGGAAGGCACTCCCCAACAAGATTCCCGCAGGGGCAAAATGAGCGAAAAGCGAATTTTGGTACTGCGGTAGAATCTTGCTCTAAGAAACTGCCGGACTGCCGTTCACTTGCTACTGCCACTTTTTCGGGAAATCTATAACCAGCTTTTTTATAAAAGGCTGCGGGCGGCGTTCTCCCCTTACTCCCTACAACACCGCAAAAAGCAAAAATGACGGACTTTCCGGCAAGAACTTTTCCGGCGGCTCGGTCTTTCCCGACAATAAGGCGTTTCGGAAGCTGCGTTTTGCCCGCTGTCTAAAAAAATGGCAGCCTTTTTAGCTTCAATGTCTAATACGGAACTTTTGGAAATTTGCCAAAAATGGGCGCAAAAAAAGCAGCAAATCTTTTTCGGATTTACTGCTTCATGTGCTGCTGCGGGGCGGCGGGATATTCAGTTTTTATGTTATCGGTCAAGCCGGAACTTGAACAGGCTTTCAATCAGCTTTGTTCTGATGTAGTCCTCCATATCAGAATTATAATAGCCGTTCATTTTGGAGAAATAGCGGATATACCCGGCATATCGGTCAAGGACAGCTTGTATCGCTATGGAGTCGCCCTCATGTGCTTTTATTATCGTGTCATAGGGGAGAAGTAGGCTACTCATGGGACAGCACCTCCATTTCTTCTTTCAGCCGCTTCAAGGCAAGCTGGATATGTCGCCCGATTGTGCTGCGTGTCCAGCCGCTTTGTTCTCCGATTTCTTTCTGCTTCAAATGCTGGAAGTAATACAAAAAGATTTCCTCCTGCGACTGTTCCGGCAGTTCGGCAAGAGCCGCCGCAAGGGAACAGCTATCTAAAAATATCGTCTGCCCCCGGACAGAAAACGGATAAGTTTCGCCATAGTCCGGCACTTGAAAATACTCGTCTGTGGTGCTTAGTGGAACAAACTTTTCTTCGGTCAGATATTCAAGGGAGATTTCCCGTTTCCACCTTGCCGCCAGCATACGGGCAGCGTCAAAGGACGCATGGCGAATAACAATCCGGCAGTAGATATCATGGGTATAGCGGATATGTTCTTGATAGGCTTCGTATTCAGTCATGGAAAATCCCCCTTTCTTCGATTATGGGAAAGGGCGGCAGCACTTTTGCTGTCGCCCCTTGATTACCCACCAGCAAGGACAGACGGGGCTGTCATACGGCGGGCACAGCCCGTTCATTTTACCGTTGACTGGCTCGACTGGATTTGCTATTTTTAGCGACTTCATTCATCTATGCTTATCGTTTCATCACTTATTGCTGGCTGGTTATTCTGGGTATTGCTGTTGAGGTCTGGAACGCTGAAAAAGACAGCAATAAAAATATTCACAAGAACGATTACTGCTAATATAATGGCAACAATTTTCCAGATACGACGTGAGCGGCGGTTCTTGATTGCCAGTTGCTCGTTTATTCTGGATAGTTGTTCGGCAACATCACTGGCGACATTTTCATTTTCAATTTTCGTACCCAGCAATTCACTGACAGATACCTCTAATATTTCAGCCAGACGAATAAGAGTATCAGCGTCGGGAACGGACAAATTTTTCTCCCATTTGGAGATAGTCTGTCTGACTACATGAAGTCTGGTTGCTAATTCTTCCTGTGAAAAGCCTTTCTGTTTTCTGAGAGTTTTTAGATTTTCACTAAACATGATGTGTTCCACTCCTTTGTCTTGGTAAATCAAAAATAGCATGATAGCTGCTATGCGGCAAGCAATGCAGATTAACATTAGTGCAACTGCCTATAAAATAAGCATAATTCCGCACAAATCACTTGAAAACGAATATTTCTTCAATCGGTGCTTCAACAACTCTTGAAATATCAATCGCCAGTTTAAGTGAGGGATTGTATTGTGCCTTTTCCAGCCGCATAATTGTTTCTCGCCGCACGCCTACCTGTGCCGCTAACTGCTCTTGTGTCAAATCCTTTAATAGCCTGTACTTTTTTAATCTACATTCAAAATCCGGCACGCTTATTCCTCGCTTTCATCAAACTGTTCATCGTTATCATAATGATATAGCAGATATTCGCTAAGGAATATTTCAAGTGCTATGGAGAGAGCTATAACAATAACAAGAGCAATTAAGGTATATTCAAGGTTATCCATGAGCTTTCCCTGTCCCAAAATGAGTATTGCAAGAAAAATAATGGACAGAGAAGTTTTGTTCGCTACACTTTGCGCTTTCATTTTGTTTTCTTTGTATCGTTCATCTATAAGAGTATTTGACATTTTTCCCTCATAGAAAAATCCGAAAAAGCCGAAAAACAGGAAAAACACAAAAGGAAAAATTGTCTTGTCAACGCTGTAAGTCCAAAATCCCAAAAATCCGGCAAATCCTAATAAACCTAAAAAACCCAGTTTGGGATTTATTGTTCTGGTGGATTGCAAGGTTAATTCCCTACGCCTGTTTGTTTTAATAGATTCCAAAAACAACACAACAATATTCACAATATACAAGGTAAGAAGTACGCCGGAAATAATCATAGGCAGGTCTTGCACTCTGAAAACATATTCAGATAAATCCATAGGCACAATAAACCTTGAATTGTTAAATGCTATTGTGTACCATGAAGATATTGCTACCAGCAGAGCGCATATCACGCCCAGGCAAATTGTGAGTTTCGTTCTTTTTTTCATAATGGTGTCCTCCAATGAGATGTATTTATCGCTTTACGAGATAAATATATCACTTCAAAGACTGGCTGTCAATAGGAAAGATACAAATACATCACTTTCCCAAAAATGCTTAGAAAGACAAAAGCTGATATAGGAAAATCCCCACATCAGCTTTTCGTATTGGTCTGTGTTTCGGAAATAGTGGCTGCTGTCTATCAAATTATCATTTGTTACTTTACCGCACATGAGTATTTGCGCCGGGGTTATCGTTGCCGTAGCCCTCAAGCAGATTGATTGCACCCCAGATGCCAAGACCTGCGCCCAGAGCGATAACGAGAGTCTGAAGAACGGTTACTGCGCTATTGAAAAATGCCATAATATTTTCCTCCTAAAATTTGAAATTGTTTTGAGAATAGAAAAAGCCCTCCGTACTACCGGCATCAAAACCGGACGGAAGGCTTAGTTTACGAGAATCTTTTCAAGGAACTCCTCGACGGTTATCACGCCAAGTTTCTGTTCCATTCTGCTTCTTGCATATTCAGTTTCACAATCATATATATCACCACCACCTTTCATAAGAAACAGCCAATACATTGACTGCAACAAATCTTCACGAGAAGCACAGATTGTCGGTGAAAAAACGACAGGTGAAACCTTCAGAACCTCTGCGAGTTTCGCTGTGGTTTCTGCATTAGGGGTTCGAGCGTTTTTCTCATACTGAGCAATACGGACATCCGCTGTTTTCTCGGAATACCCCATCAGGAGTCCAAGCTCTTTCTGGGTAAGGCGGCGAAATCGTCTAACGAACTTCAATCGCTGCCCAATAGAGGTATCCGTGATCCACCAAGTCATTTTTTTTACACCTCGCTTTCTGCAAATTCTCGATATACAACCTCATTTTTTGCTCTGCGCTTGCCTACGGCTTCACTGGGAGCAAGGTCAGGGTAGGTTGCCTGCACTTTCTGTCTGCTTCTGCGGACAGTTTCAAACCCCGGAAAGCTGCGTCTATCCAGTTCCTTCAAAAACACAGGAACCGTCATGGCATGAATGTCGATGCCACGCAGACCGGAATAGTGTTCCAGTACCATCAGGTACAAATGATTGTCGGTATTTCTTGCCTTGTGGTCGTGTTCCAAGATGTTCTTAACCAGGGCAGATACCGTTTTCAGATTTTCCAAACAGAAACCTCCTTAATCCGCATCGACTACCACAAACTCATCACCTGCCTTGAGCTTCAACCTTCGACTCAGAAACTGCTCAATGTTGAACTCATTTCTCTTATCAAAGTCTGATGTGTACTTATAATTGGGGTGCTGCGTCAGATCGTACTTGTCAGAAAGAAACGGTCTGACACCACGCAACTGCAAAATACACTTGCTGCCATCCAGAACCGCAAGCTCATCTACGCTCGCAAGGTCTTTGCCTAACTTCTGATAATTCAAGCCGTAAGACGGGCTGTTACCTCTGGTGTTGGAGGTGTTGTAGGTGTCGATAGTTTCTTTTCCCAATGCCTGATTCAGTTCTTTGAGCGTGGTTGGCTCAGAACCACCCAGGAAAATTCGGGAATCCATGTTGCCGATGATGGTATCGGCATTGTCTTTATAAATGGCTTTCAGCTGTGATTGTGCCTGGAGAACAAGGCAAGCCGATATTTCACGGCTTCGGATTGTCGCTACCAGTTTTTCCAGATTGGGAATCTGACCGATGTTTGCCATCTCATCAATCAAGCAGCGCACATGAACCGGCAGTCTGCCGCCGTACACATCATCTGCTTTCTCGCACAACAAGTTGAACAGCTGTGTGTAAATCATGGAGATCAAAAAATTAAACGTCGCATCCGTATCTGACATAATCAGAAAGAGCGCCGTTTTCTTATCTCCGAGAGTATCCAACTGCAACTCGTCATAGGCAGTCACATCTCTGACCTCCTGAATATCAAAAGGAGCCAGACGAGCGCCGCAGGAAATCAAAATCGACTTAGCGGTCTTGCCGGCAGCCAGCTTGTATTTTTTATACTGACGGACTGCAAAGTGATTCGGCTTTTTCTTTTCCAGGGCTTCAAACATCAGATCCACCGGGTTCTGGAACTCCTCATCATCTTCCCGCACCTCCATTGCGTTCAGGAACTCAATCAGGGTGGAGAAATTCTGTTCCTCAACCGGAGCTTCATAGTGGATATATCCGATCAAGGCACAGTAGAGCAGCGTTTCCGCCTTCGTCCAGAACTCATCACCGGCTTTTCCATCACCCTTTGTGTTGGCAATCAGCGTTGTCACCAGTTTCAGAATGTCTTTTTCTGAATGGATATAGGCAAATGGGTTATAGTGCATCGACTTCTGAAAGTTGATGGTGTTGAAAATCTTGATGGTGTAGCCATGCTTCAAAAGGGCGTTGCCGCACTCAATCACGATGCTGCCTTTCGGGTCAGTGACCACATAGGAACTGTGCATCTGGAGAAGGTTTGGCTTCAACCAAAAGCGAGTTTTACCGGAACCCGAACCGCCGATAATCAGAACATTCTTATTTCGGGCATTGGCAGGATTCTTCGGGCGATTGCTCATCATCAGCCGCTCCGTTTTCGTCAGGATCACATTGTCCTCGAACTTTGGTGCAATAAACGGCTCAATATCTTTTGCCGTTCCCCAACGAGCAGAACCGTACTCAACATTGTGTCGGTACTTCTTTGCGTTTTTGCCTTTTAGATAGACAGCCAGCCGAAGTCCTGCGCCGCAGAGAATACCAATCAGCAAATCCAACGGGTGAAAGCTGGGAAACGGATTGTTCAGGGCTATCGGAAGGGCATGAAAAAAGCTGAGGATTTTCGCAGATGAATCTGCCCCCTCAGCCAATCTCCATGCTTCTCCTAAATTCGTAGCGAACAACCCTACCAGAAAATACGGTAAATTCAGAATCAGGAGCTTTTTCATTTTTCTCTTATCCATCACAGATCACGCTCCTGTTTCTTCTCTCGAACCTTCTTCGGAATCGCTGCGACAATTTCCTTGAACTTCTTCAGCTGCGCCAGAACGCTCGGCTTTTCATTCTTGGTTAATGCCCTTGCCTGATGTTCCTTGCAGATTGCATCCAAAGCATCTGCATCTTTAGAACGGACAAAAACAAGAAACCGGGGAGGATCAACGGACTTATCTTTTCTTACGGCAAAGTCCACGCCATACTTCTTGGCGAGCTTTTCAAAATCACGGATACTCTCTTTGTCGATCTCAACATTCGTAGCACCCTGATTCTGTCCCAAAAGCTGTTTCACGGATTGCTTTCCATGAACGGCAGGGTCTCGTGCCTTTTTCATCTTCACTTTTTCCCGGTGCTGCAAATACTTGCGGATACCGGCAATGATAGTGCGCCCCGTCAGCTTGGTTGTGCTGATCGCCAGGTTTACTGTTCTGTTTTCAACTTCTTCCTGCATGATTCATCACCTCCTGCAAGCAGTAGAGTGAACAGATTATCGTGCCATATCTCTGTGGTCGTAATACAGATTGCCCTTGGCAACTGCGGCATGGCTGATAATCTTGATATTGCCAGCTTTCTGGTTATCCAGAGCCTTCTGATAACCCACATCGCTCAAATACAGGCGATTTCTTTCGCCTTTCCAACCGACAGGCGATTCATCGGTCAGCACATCGAAAATAATCATGTGCTTGGTGGCGTCATCAAATCGTGCCAAGTCCATATAGGTATGTCCCTGGTACTCCTTGGCACCATCCTGAATCCGCTTTCGCTCCATCAGCTCTCCAATCGTCGAATTTCTTTGCATAAGAACCTCCTTACAGAACATCTCGGTCAGGGTTACTTTTGTGGGGAACCGAATCAGCTTTGACAGGTGCATCTTCTTTCTTCACCATGTCATCCGGCAGGGGAAGCGCCATAATGCTGCGCCCCATGCGTACAAAAGTCTCAGGCTGATGAAAGTGTTCCTCAAACTGCTTCATCAGTTCCGGGGACAGAGAACAAAAATCATCCTCGCCCAATCCCACAACCAGAAAATCACCGGCGATAATGTCATAAATATCGCCGTCATCATCACGCAGCGCACGGTTCAGTTCTTTGCCTACGAGTTTACCTTCGTCGTGCATCACCAGTGCAACCGGCTCATTGAACGGATAAGTTGCCTCAATATCGCCACCTACGGCTTTCTGCAAATCCTCCAGCTCACAGCCGATCTGCACAGCCTGCGGATACATGAACGGCTTTACCAGCAACACATTCATGGTATCTGCCTGTTCTTTCTGAACCTCCCGTTCCTCGGTCGTGCCGAACGCAACACCGGTAAAGTTTTCGGAGTCCAGAATGTACTCCGAATTGTAATAAGCGGCTCTAACCTGTTCCTCTGCCGCATCGTGAGATTCTGCTTGCACCGTAACCGTTTTCTCCAAGGTTTCGGTGATCTTCACATCGTATTCTTTCAAGTTTCGATACCTCCGTTTCTTTGGAAATAAGAAAAGCGACCATCCATGAACCTGTTACAGTTCATAAATAGTCGCATCCACATCGGCTAAAAGCTCGAACAAGCAAATATCGTCCAGTTCGCAAATCAGGGAACCCATGTCGAAGAAAATATCGTCCTCGCATTCCACCGTAGTAACCACGCTGCGGTGTTCGTTAAGACAAATGGCTTCTTCCTTGTCCATCGTGATCGTAGACATACAGGACACCACATAGAATGTCATATCTTCTGCTAACCACAGCTCCTTGCTCTGAATCGTGCGAACTTTTTCATCGCCGCTCATATCTTCTACATAGGACAGAAGCCGCACGGCTCTGCTGTTCAGAAGTACCTTTCCCTGATAGTCGATACCCTCACCAGCAGAGGACAATACTCGATACTCGCTAATCATCTCGGCATTTTTCTGAAACGACTTTGCCAGAAGCGCAGGAGAAATATCATCGAACTCCTCACTGTAGTTTACGAGCATATCTACCATATAATCAGGATCGCAAAGGTCGTAGAGTTCTTCCAAAGCGCCCTGAATGTTTTTGGGTGTAAACATTTTTTACCTTACCTTTCCATTGATTTTTCTCTTTTTTTCTGCCATTGCTCCAAAAGCTGAATGATTTTATCCTCCATCTGCTTGTTGGTATAGGACTTCGGGAAGTATTTTCGCAACGAATCCGTTTTGAAGGTTACTCTGTCCAGCTCTCCCTTCTTGATTTCATTCATAATCTCGCACATCGCATCCAGCGTACACTCGCCCTCCTGTGCGAGCTTTTTAATTCGCTGTGCTTGCGAAAGGGAAGGAGCTGCTTGAGCATAATCCATTGCAGAAAGAAAATCCTTCTGTTCTTCACTTGCCAGATAGGAAAGCTCCACCGCAGGATTGAATTTGATCTGACCCGTATCTACCATATCCAGCAGTTCCGGAATCAGTTCGGTCAGACGGATATAACGGTGTACCTGATTTCTGCTTTCTCCTGCCTCCTGACCGACTATATCCATTGCCTGCAACTTCATCCCAACTTGGGATGAAGTTAAATCGGTGCGTTGACCTTGATGTTTAATCGCATCCAGCTTCATCTTATAAGCAAATGCTCTTTCACTCGGCAGGATACTCTCCCTCTGCAAATTCGCATCAACCATCAAAATAATGGCTGCATCATCGTCCAGGTCACGAACAATCGCAGGCATGGTTTCCTTACCCGCAAGCTCCGATGCCCGGTGCCGCCTGTGACCAGAAACGATTTCATAACCACCGTCGGGGTCAGGACGGACAATCGCAGGAGTGAGAACTCCGAAATCTCGGACGCTCTCTGCCGTTTTCATCATTTCTTCATCATCAACCACACGGAAGGGGTGTCCCTCAAAGGGGTGTAGCTCAGAAAGCGGAATTTCCTGCACACGCTCCTGCTGGGCTTCAGCTCTGGATTGATCGGTGGAGAAAATATCATCGTACCCCTTCAAGCTGATGTTTGCGCCTTTTTTCTGCATTGTTTAACACCTCCTTCGTCAGAATTTTATAGGCTTCGGCAACTTTGCCTTTGGGATCATGCTTGAAGATACTGGTTCCCTCTGCGCTGATTTCCTCTGCACGGACAGAGCGGGGAATGTCGGTCTTGTAAACCTTCAGCTTTCCGCCGTAGCTCTCCCGAATCAGATTGCTGATGTCTTTGGAGTAGTTGGTGCGGCTGTCCACCATCGTCAGAAGAATCCCTTCAATCCTCAGTTTCGGGTTGATTTGCCTCTTGACCTTGTTGATGGTTCCAAGCAGCTGTTCCAGACCCTTTGCAGGAAGGTATGCTGCCTGAACCGGTATCAGCACATTGTCGGCAGCTGCCAACGCATTGACGGTCAGCATACCCAAAGACGGCATACAGTCAAGAAGAATGTAATCATAATTCTGTTTGACTGTATCCAGGTATTGCCGGAGAATGGTTTCCCGGCTCATGGCATTGACCAGTGCTACCTCCATACCTGAGAGTTCGATGTTGGACGGCACCAAATCAACGCCCTCCGGATGATGAAGAATCCCTTCATCGGGAGTAATAGGGTTTTCCATCATAATCTTTCCCATCAGATCGGAAAGTGTCGGAGACAGATCATCCGGGCAGGGATTGCCCAAACTGACCGTCAGGGAAGCCTGGGGATCGGTGTCTACCAGAAGCACCTTTTTTCCTTCAAGAGCCAAGCCAACGCCCAGATTCTCGGTGGTGGTGGTCTTTCCAGTGCCTCCTTTCTGATTGACCACCGCAATGATGGTTGCTTTTTTCGACATTTATCGTCACTCTCCTTCCTCTCGCTTCATTTTCAATTTCTTAAATCCTCCTTCCAAATATCCGTGTGACATATCGTGCCGAACAAGAGCATCGTAGTAGGTGTCTATTGTCGTCGGCGCATTGTATATCGTAGTCAGCATATACTGACGGATATTTCTAATCTTTGTGGTGTTCTCCTTGAAGCAGTCCATAACATATCGAATGTGTTCGGCATTCAGTTTCATAAACCGACTGCGGACAATTTCTGCCGGACGCTCCTCTGCACCAATGCGAATCAACGGTCGCTTCGTGCAAACTGTTTCAACGATCAACTCCAGAATGTTATCCAGCATTTCGGAATCGTAAGGGTAATCCTTCTTCAACAAATCCATACTAAGCTGATCCGAGAAATAATCAAAGTATTCTTGATACCGGTCATTCTCGTCCATCATTCCACCATTTCCGGAAGGAAAGATAGAATCAGTATCACTAAATTCAGTATTTTTAATATCAGTATTATTACATTGTGATTTCGGAAGTTCTTGAGTTGTGATTTCCATTGTTCCAGAATTGTGATTTTCACAATTCAAGAGTTGTGAATCCACAGCAGAGATAAAGTTCTTCACATAGATCAGGTTGGGCTTTCCCAAACCCTGGCGCTTACGTTCAATCAATCCTGCTTTCTTCTCAAGTTCACTGAGCAGCTTGATAGCCTTTTGTTCAGCACAGTTCAGAGCCATCTTCGCTTCGTCGATTGTAAAAATGATATACACTCTACCGTTTTTATCTATCCAACCATTCTTGGCAGACAGGCTCATGCGGTCAAGCAAAATGCCATACAGCATCTTGGCATCGGCAGAAATATTCCAGAACCTCTCGTTCGTGAACAACACCTTCGGAACTCGATAGAATGTGAATAGATCGGATTGCTGACCGTAAAAATAATCAAAACTCACACGGCTTCACCACCTTCTTTCTGCGGAAAACTTTCTGTTGTCAGCGGAATGCTGCGGAAAGTCGTATCCGTCTTTTCGTAAGGACATCGGGCAAAATAGTAGAAGCGGTATTCCTGTTCATACACATCCATATCAACGAAGCCCCACTTCACGCATAACCTTCTTCGTACACCAACCAATGCACGGGTGATCTCGCCCATAGGGACAGCCATCACATTCCGACTTGGGTTTCGGCGGCAAAGAGATTAAGTAGTAGCAATTATTTCTACCCAGACGGCAGCCCTTTCTGCCATTCGTCCAGAAGTAGCAGTAATGACAGTCGCTCGGCTTGTCTGCGGTATAAACAGGCTTGCTCAAATAAAACACCTCCAATCTCTTGTATTTGCCCATGGGTTTGGGCATAAAAAAAGAGCGCCTATCCATCCCCAATGCGGGGCAAATAGACGCTCTATGTACATAACGATATTTAATTTTATCTGCTATAACTGCATGGTATTCAAAACATCCGCCTTTTTTGATTAGCTGGATTTTTGGCACGATTTTGGGGCTGATTAGCAGGAAGGGCATTTTCATTAGCAAGAACAGCCCGTTTTCTGCTAAAAATTAGCTGGCGATTTTGTCTTATAACAACCGTTCGATTCTGGAGGGGTTGTCAAAAATCAAATTTTGGAGTAGAATTTTATCTCATACAGTGAAAGAGCTTTTTCGTAGCTTTTTATATAAGAAAAGCCGAAAACCCTTGAAAACAAAGGCTTTCGGCGTTGTTCACTGGCGTCCATAAGAGGATTTGAACCTCCGACCCCACGCTTAGGAGGCGTGTGCTCTATCCAGCTGAGCTATATGGACGTGTCTGATATATGATTATAGCCCGATCAAAGTCGAACTGCAATCCCTTATTTAGTTTTTTTTGAGGTGGCCGTTGTAACGCAACCTTAGGAGGGGGACGCTCTATCCAACTGAGCTACTGAGACACATTACAGATATGATACCGCAAACAGCGCACAAAATCAAGTTGAATCGGAGAGAAAAAAGGTGTATCCTATAAAGAGAGGCTCCTGCGCCGGGAAACTTTGCGCAGGGGCGGCAGAACGACTCGCCCCTCTGGCTGCTGGCCGGGGGGAGCCCCGGGAGGTTGCAATGGGAAAAAACAAAACCAAAAAGCGGACACGCCGGCCCAACAAGGGCTGGCTGGCGGGCAGCAGTGCGACGCAGACCATCTGCAGCAGCTTTCTGCTGGTCATCGCGGTGGGGACGCTGCTGCTTACCCTGCCCATTTCCAGCAGGACGGGGCGGCTGGGCGTCATCGACGCCATGTTCACCGCTACCAGTGCCACCTGCGTGACGGGCCTCGTCGTGCGGGATACATGGAGTCAGTTTTCGCTGTTCGGGCAGGTAATCATCCTGATGCTCATTCAAGTGGGAGGCCTCGGCCTTGTCACCCTCACCAGCTTCTTCGCTCTGGCGGCCCGGCGGCGGATGGGCTTCCGCGACCTGCGGCTGCTGGGCGAGAGCGTCTCGGCAGACGGCCTGTCCAAGGCCACTGAGGTGCTGAAAATCGTCATCAAGCTGGCGGCGGCTTTCGAGGCCGTGGGCATCGTGTTGCTGCTCTTCGCATTTGTGCCGCAGTTCGGCGCAGAGGGTGTGTGGGTCAGCGTGTTCACGGCCATCTCGGCTTTCTGCAACGCAGGCTTTGACCTCTTCGGACGGTTTGGAGACTACTCCTCGCTGGTGCCGTACGTCAACAACTACTATGTGCAGGCTGTCATCATGTTCATGATCATGGCCGGTGGTCTGGGCTTCATGGTCTGGGTGGAGCTGGCAGAGTACCGCAAAAAGCGGCGGCTCTCTCTCCACGCGAAAGTCGTGCTGCAGTTCTCGGTCATCTTCTGGGTGGGCGGCGCGGTGCTGCTGGCCCTGCTCGAGTGGTCGAACCCCAGGACGATGGGCGGCCTGTCCGTCCCGGGCAAGATAATGGCGGCGCTGTTCCAGTCGGTATCCACCCGTACTGCGGGTATGAATACCATCGACCTCGCGGCCTGCAGCCCCATCAGCAAGCTGCTGATGAGCGTGCTGCAGTTCATCGGTGCGGCCCCCGGTTCGACGGGCGGCGGCGTCAAGGTGACGACCTTCGCGGTGCTCATCCTGACCATCCGCAGCGTGGCACAGGGCCGCGACGACTGCGTCATCGGCGGCCACCACATCGAGTCCAAGACGGTCTACCGCGCTCTGACCATCATCGTCATCGGCGCGGTGGCGGCGTTCGGCTCTGCCGTCGTGGTGTACTACAACACCGCAGAGACGGTGTCGGTCATCGACTGCATCTTCGAGTCCTGCTCGGCGTTCGGTACGGTGGGCCTGTCGGTGGGTGTCACTGGACAGCTGAACACCGGCGCGAAGCTGCTGTATATGGCCTGTATGTTCATGGGCCGCGTTGGCCCGGTGTCGCTGGCGATCAGCCTGACGGCAAAGCCCGACGACAACAAGCGCAAAGTCCTCCCGGTGGGTCACATCAACGTAGGTTAAACAAAAAGCGGGCGCTCCACCTGTCCGGAGAGACAGAGGAGCGCCCGCTTTCACTCATTATAAATTGTCCAGTTCCGTCTGGAGCTTTGCAAGAGAGTCCCGAATCGGCAGATGCTGGGGGCAGACGGCCTCACACTTGCCGCAGCGGACGCAGTGAATGGCCTTTTCGGCATCCGGGAAGTGGGCTGTCCACTGCTGGCGGATGGCGTCCTTATTGCCGAACATCCCGAGCTTATTCCAGATGCTGAAATTGTCCGGAATGTCCACGCCTATGGGGCAGGGCATACAGTAGCGGCAGCCGGTGCAGCCGATTTTGATGTGGCTGCGCAGGACGTCGGCAGTCTGCCGGATGGCGGCGTTCTCGGCGTCGGTCATGAGGCGGAAATCTCCGAAGGTGGCGAGGTTGTCGTCCAGCTGGTCTTCTGCGCTCATGCCGGAGAGGACGACCTTCACATTTTTGTGGCTGGCCGCCCAGCGCAGCGCCCACGAGGCCGCGCTGGCGTCGGCGTCCAGTGCATTCAGCGGCGCGGCAGCGTCCGGCGGCAGCTGTGCCAGCGTACCGCCCTTGATGGGCTCCATGATGATGAGGGGAACATTCAGTTCTTCGGTAAGAGCATAGCCCCGGTCGCCTGCGATCTCCTCGGCACGGTCATCGGTGTCGAGGTAGTTGTACTGCAGCTGGCAGAAGTCCCACGGCTGGTCGCGCAGGATATGCTCGAAGCCCGCTGCGTTGTCGTGGCAGGAGAAGCCAAAATTCCGGATGCGCCCGGCGGCCTTCTGCTCCCAGAGCCAGTCCACAATGCCCATCTCTTTGGCCGCATCGTAGCGGGCTTTGTGCAGGGAATGCAGCAGATAGAAGTCGATGTAGTCCACGCCCAGCCGCTCGAACTGCTTCTCAAAGATGTCTTTGGCCTCGTCGAGGGTCTTGCAGCTCCACAGAGGCAGCTTGGTGGCGAGGTAGAAGCTCTCCCGAGGCCACTTGGCAATGACCCGGCCCACGAAAGGTTCGCTCTCACCGCCGTGGTAGGGGAAAGCGGTGTCAAAGTAGTTGACGCCCGCCGCCCGGGCAGTGTTCAGCAGCTTTTCGGCCCGTACTTCGTCGATGCGGCCATCCGGCAGGGTGGGAAAGCGCATACACCCGTAGCCCAGCAGCGAGGTGGAGATGTCCCGCCCGCTGCCGTCTTTTTTCGTCCAATCACGATACTCCATAGACATTTCTCCGGCGGGGGTTTGCCCGCCGCTCCTTTGCCCTAAGTATAGCAGGAGAAATTGCGATAGACAAGACGAACACCCCGGCCTGCAGGAAGCCGGGGTGTTGTATTCGTGCGGGAAATATGATATTCTATAGGTGCTGCCGATGCAGCAAGGTACTGTCTGCAATGCAGGTGGTCACGCCCTTCCGGCCCTGCGCCGGGGAGGTGAACTTTTTGCTATCCCCTGACGCATGGTGCGAAAGGGGGGATGTTCCATGACGTTTGAACAGGTCGTATTGCTGCTCTCGCTTCTTGGCGGAGCGATCTACATCACGTTTCAGATCAGCTGGACCATTTTTAACAGCAAAAAGAAATGACCGCCACGCCCTGACAAGCTGCGGTCATTCTTTTTGATCTCATGCCGGAAGGACGCTGACCATTCGCAGACAGTGCCTTTCTTGTTTATAGTATAGAGCTTTTGCAAGCCATTGTCAAGCAAAACGAGGGATAAGATGGATTCTCTGAAAATCGGAAATATCACCCTGCCCCACCGGGCAGTTTTTGGCCCGATGGCGGGCTTTACGGACGCGCCCTGCCGTCGGCTGATGGCCCAGCACGGCGCAGGATTTACGGTCAGCGAGATGGTGTCCAGCCGGGCGCTGGTCTACCACGACCACAAAACGGTCAGCCTGCTCAAAGCCGAACCCAACGGTGCACCCTACGGCGTGCAGATCTTCGGCGAGGTGCCCCAGATCATGGGCGAGGCCGCAGCGGCTATTGAAGAATACGAGTTCGACTTTCTGGACATCAACATGGGCTGCCCGGCCCCGAAGATCGTCTCGGGCGGTGCAGGCAGCAAGCTGATGCTGGACCCCGACCTCTGCGGCCGCATCGTCGAGCAGGTCAAGGCCCACACCACCCGCCCGGTGACGGTCAAGATGCGGAAAGGCTGGGACGCCGACCACATCACGGCGGTGGAGTGCGCCAAAGCCTGCGAGCAGGCGGGGGCTGAACTCATCGCCGTCCACGCCCGCACCCGGGAGCAGATGTACACCCCGGGCATCGACCCGGACATCATCGCCAAGGTCAAGGCGGCGGTGAAGGTGCCTGTGCTGGGCAACGGCGACATCCACACGGCAGAAGATGCCGTGGAGATGATGCAGCATACCGGCTGCGACGGCGTCATGATCGCCCGTGCCGCGCTGGGCGACCCGTGGCTCTTCGAGCGGGTGAACGCCGCCATCGAGGGCCTGCCGACTCCCAAGGAGCCGAACCTGCAGGCCCGGATGAACGCTCTCTGCCGTCAGGTGGAAGAGATGGTGGAGCAGAAGGGCGAGTACACCGCCATGCCTCAGGCCCGCGCCCAGACTATGCACTATATGAAGGGCCTCAAGGGTGCTGCCGCCCTCCGCCGCTACTGCTGCACCCTGTCCCGTCTGGAAGACCTGGACGAGCTTATTGCGGCGGTGTTCGAAGAGCAGCGCAAGGCCGGGCTGGACCCGGACGACGTGCGGGAAGTCCCCTTCCCGTGATCATTCGCTGCGGGTCAGCTCGTCGAGGTTCTGGGTGAAGCAGGGGAGGCAGTGCGCCATGAACCAGTCGGCCTCGGGGCAGTGCATCCCTTCCAGTGCCTCCCGCTGCTGACGAAGCGCGGCGTCAAATTCGTGGTTGCCGCTGCGCTGCTCCTCCATGCACTTGATGAGGGCCGAGAGTCGGTCAGCAGCTTTCAGGAGCCGCTTTTCCTCGGCGGTCAGCAGGCTGCCGGTGATGAAGGGGCTGACCTCCTCGGCCAGCTCCGGCGGCAGCAGACGGGTCATGGAATCCACACTCTCGGCCTCCAGCGCCTTATAGGCGTCCCGCAGGCCGGGGCTGCTGTACTTGACCGGCGTGGGCATATCGCCGGTGATGATCTCGGGTGCATCGTGATAGAGCGCCGCCACCGCCACCGTCTTGGGGCGGCAGGGCGTGCCGGTGTACCGCCGCGCAATGAGGCAGAGGGTATGGGCCAGCAGGGCAGTGTCGCAGGTGTGCTCACTGAGGGATTCCGGGCGGGTGGAGTGCATCAGACTCCACCGGGTGATGTACTTCATCCGCGCCAGAAGGGCGCTGAACGGGTATAGCTTCATGTCAGCCTCCTTGAAGTGTCTTTGAGAGGGTTATACCCGCCCGGCGGGCGAATGTCAAGCAAAACACAAAAATTCTTTTTTTCCACACAGCCGCGTGCTATACTGGAACGCGAGAACGATGCAGGCGATGGGCCTGTGCCGCCCCTCCGGGCGGGGAAAGAGGATAGACAATGGACGATTCAAAAAATCAGACCGGAAATGCCCGGCTGCTCAATATGCCGGGGCGGCGGGACCAGATGCTCCGCACCATGCTGCTCTGTGCGCTCACGGCGGCGATATTCTTCCTGCCGTTCTATATCATCGACGGTGGATTTTTCCACTACGCGGGCGATTTCAACAGCCAGCAGATCAGCTTCTACCGCTACATGAACGGCTTCATCAAGGGGGCAGGCTACCCGGACGGCATGGCCGGTGCGGCCCGAAGCACCTTCTCCTGGGCTACCGACCTGGGCAGCGGCGCGATGAACGCCTACTCGTTCTACCTGTACGGTTCGCCGTTCTTCTGGCTGTCCCTCATCTTCCCCCAGAACTGGCTGCCCTACCTCATGGTGCCGCTGCTGGTGCTGAAATTTGCCGTGGCGGGCGGCGGCGCTTACCGCTACCTCTGCCGCTATGTCCGCCGCTCCGATCACGCGGTGCTGGGTGCCTGCCTGTATGCCTTCTCGGGTTTCAGCATCTACAATGTCTTCTTCAACCACTTTATCGACGTGGTGGCCCTCTTTCCGTGGATGCTCTGGGCGCTGGACGAAACGCTCTACGAGCAGGAAGAGCACTACGGCCTCTTCGCGTTCTGGGTGGGCGTCAACCTGCTCAACAACTACTTCTTCTTCATCGGCCAGGTCCTCTTCCTCGTCATCTACTTCATCTGCAAGCTGACGACGAAAGATTTCCCGATGAATGTCCGACTCTTCGTCCGGCTGGCGTTTGAGAGCCTGCTGGGCGCGGCTCTGGGCTTCGTCCTGCTCTGGCCGGCGGTACTCAGCATTTTGCAGAACCCCCGCACCATCGACCTGTCGTCGGGCTGGGGCTTTCTGACCTACTCGAAGGTGCAGCAGTATCTGGCCATCCTGCTGAGCTGGATCTTACCGCCCGATTCGCCCTACATCACCTCCATCTGGTCGGAGGGCATCATCAAGTGGACGAGTATGTCGGCCTATCTGCCCCTGTGCAGTCTGGCCGGCGCGATGGCCTACTGGCGGGCGCGGAAGGGCGACAGCAAAAAGCGCATCGTCGCCACCTGCGCCATCTTTGCGCTGGTGCCGGTGCTCAACAGCGCCTTCTACGCCCTCAATTCCAGCTACTACGCCCGGTGGTACTACATGCCGGTGCTCATCCTCTGCGCCATGACGGCCAGTGCGCTGGAAAGCCCCGACATCTCTGCCGACGAGCTGGACGCCCCGGTCCGGGGCATCGGCTGGCTGATGATCGCGACGCTGGCGTTTGCCTTGGTGCCGGTGCAGGACAGTGATACCAAAGAATGGTCGCTGGGTGTGCTGCAGAATCCCGGCCAGTATGTCGCCGTCCTGAGCTTCGGCATCGGCGGTCTTATCCTGTACCACCTGCTCTGCCGCCGCTGGCGGGGGAGCAGGGCCTTTGCCCGTCGGATGACGGCAGTGGTGCTGGCCTTTGCCTGCGTGTTCAGCATGGTACACATCGGCATCGGCAAGTTCGGCCAGTGGCACACCGACAGCGACCTTGTGGAGCAGTACACCTCTGCCATCAAGCTCAAGGATGACCTGCCCGAGGGCGACTGGCGCGTGGATACCTACAAGACCCACGACAACCTCGGCCTCTGGCTCGACAAGAGCAGCCTGCAATATTTCGGCAGCACGGCCGCGCCCAGCATCCTCAGCTTCTACCCGGCACTGGGCGTCAAGCGGGATGTCCGCAGTGAGCCGGACATCTCCAACTACGCCCTGCGGGGTCTGCTGAGCGTCAAGTACCTCATCACCACGCCCGAAAAGCAGGAAGATTTCCTCGCCGCTGCGGACGACGGATGGAGCTATTACGACACCAAAGACGGCTTCATGTTCTACGAGAACGAGAACTACGTTCCCATGGGCTTTACCTACGACTACTATATTACGGAGGAGTCCTACGAGACGACCATTAAAAATACCCGCGCGAACCTCCTGATGCGGGCGCTGGTGCTCAGCGAAGAGGACGCCGAAACCTACGGCAAGTACCTCAAAAAGCTGCCCGACGCAAAGCTGGACGACCTGTGGTACGACACCTACGTCTCTGACTGCGCCGACCGCCGCGCCTCGGCCTGCAGCACCTTCCAGATGACCAACTCCGGCTTCCATGCGGAGATCACGCTGAAGAAGGACGACCTTGTCTTCTTCTCCGTACCGTACGACGATGGATTCACGGCCTACGTCAACGGCAAAGAGACTGAGGTCATCCGGGTGGACGAGGGGCTGATGGCCGTTCTGGCTCCGGCGGGGGAGAACACCATCGACTTCGTCTATCAGGCCGACGGTTATTCCCTGGCCAGTAAAGTCTCGCTGGCAGCGCTGGCGGTATTCGTCCTATACGCCGGGTATTTTGTCTGGAAGAAAAAGAAACGCTGTTGAATCGCGGTTTGTCAATGCACATTCTCCCATAAAATGCAGAGCGCTTTTTGTGGAAAGAGCGAATAGCCCTCCCGGCCAAAACGTGATAAAATGAACACGTTGTGCTGCCAGAGCAGCCGGAAAGGAAGCGCGAAAGCTATGGAACAAAGCTATTTGATGCCGGGACAGGAACGATGGGAATCATTCCGGGATGCAAATGGGGTGCCGAAAGTTCGCTATTCTTACTGCTCGCTGAAAGGGCGGCTGTTCCGCTGTGTGAGCTGCAGCCGGGAAGAGGCCGAACGCCTGTGCGAGGACTGGCTGGTAGGCCAGGATCGCTGCTACCGTAACTGAAGATCCGATTTGACAAGACTGCCGTGCAGAAAGACGATGCACGGCAGTCTTTTTGTGCGTCAGAAACGGACCGGTTGGAAAAATCAGTTGATTCTAACTTGAAAAGACGGTATAATAAACTATTATGGGAAACAAGACTCTGCCAACAGCAGGGCGTGAAAAAACGGAAAAGGGGGAGAGCAGATGGACGCACGATTCGAGCGCTATGTTGAAAATCTCAGGACAGTCCGCACCCTCTCCCAGCCTAAATTCTCCCCGGATATGAAAGCGAAGGAGCTGCTGGAGACCATCCAGTCCAACGCCATCAAGTGCTTCGACTACATGAAGGAGAACAACGCTATCCTCAATGAGCTGGTATTCCAGCGTGCGCCTGCGGAGCTGACGAGTGCCGAAATTGCCAGCCTGCAGGAGTTTGCTGACAAGATGTTCAACTACGCCAGCAGCGAGGACTGCGGCATCGCCTACAAGGTCTACAGCCTCCTGCTGGAAAACGCCCGCATCCGGGGCGACAAGCCTGCCATCGTCCGCTATCTGTATGGAAAAGCGGTTTCTCTCCACTACCTCAATGTCCGGGGCCGCGACTATGCCATCAACCCTTACGGGGCGCAGGTGCGCGGCCTTTTTCAGGAGGGTGCAGGCTATATTGCGGAGTATGAGTCCTTCGATAAGACAACAAAAGGCTACATCATGCGCTGTCTGGGCAACAGCCGGATGTCCATGCCACGCAGTACGCCGGAAGAATGCACCGAATATATGAAGGTGTTCGACAAGGCGATGGGCATCATCACCGACCCTTACTACCACCAGCTCGACCCGGACCTTCCGTGGGGCAAATTCGAGTATGCGATGCATATGGACCGGGAGACGCTGCTGGGCTATCTGCGCCGCTACAACGACCCGGTGGTCGCCGCCAAGGTGATGGAGTCGGCGGAAGCCATCTACCGCGACCGGGTGCTCTATAAGGGCGAGGAGGCACGGCTGCAGAACTGGCGTGTCAGCTATTATTATAAGGCGGCCTGCTTCCATGCCGGACGGTGTACGGCCCGCGAGGTGGTGGAAGAGCTGTTGGACATCATCCACCACACCGACATCCAGGACTACAGCGATACTGGCATCAACAAGAACCTCACGGCGGTGTCTTATCTGATGGCCTACGAGGTCAAGATGCCGCCTGCCGACCGGAGGGAGATGGCATGCCGCACCGAAGAAGTGATGGACCGCAGTTTGCGGTATCTGAACAATGTACCCCAGAATCAGTACTCCCGTGTGGTCAGCCGTGCCGTGCGCGAGCTGGTGGAGATGCAGGCCGAGGCCGGAACAGCTCGCCGCAGCCTGCTGAATTATATTCTCGTGGCCCACAAGCCGACCTATGTCCACTCCATGATGGTGGCCGGACTGACCCGCATATTCGTCAAGCAGATGCTCAAAAAGTCGCCCGAGCTGTTCGTGGGCGTCATGGGCTGCAAGACGGTGGAGGAAGTCCGCCGCAGCCGCATTGAAATATGTGAGCTGGCCTATGAGTGCGGCCTTTACCACGATGTAGGCAAGAGCTATGTGTTCATGTATATCGGCAACAACTACCGCCGCCTGCTGGACGAGGAATTTACCTGCATCCAGTGGCACACGGTGTTCGGCTACGAGCTGCTGTGCAATGTGGGCGGAAAGGCCGACCTGGCCCCGGCGGCGCTCTACCACCATACCTTCTACGACGGACACGGCGGCTATCCGAAAAATTATCCGCCCTGCCCGGCGGACATCAAGCCCATCGTAGACGCTCTGACCGTGGCCGACTCACTGGACGCGGCCACCGATAATATCGGCCGCTGCTACACGATGGCAAAGCCGGTGGATACGCTGCTGGGCGAATTCCGCGCCCAGAGAGGCACCCGCTATGCGCCCGAGGTGGTGGCGCTGTTGGACGATGAAGATTTCTGCCGTGATTTGAAGGAAACGCTGGATGAGACGCGCAAGAGCGTCTATCTCGAGGTCTACCACGTCAAGCGGTAAAAGGGGGCGCTGAGGGTGAAAACACAGAAAACGCCCCTTTTTCAGGGCATTGGCGAGACGGCGCTGGCTGAGATGTTTACCTGCGGCGGTGCGCGCTGCAAGACCTACGCGAAGGGCGAAGTCCTTCTGCGGGCGGGCTGTATCACCCGCGATGTGGGCATCGTGCAGGCGGGCGGCGTCAACATCGAGAATATCGACCTCTGGGGCAACAGGAGCATCCTGAGCTATGTCCCGGCGGGGCAGGTGTTCGCGGAGACCTATGCCTTCTGCGGCGAGCCGATGATGGTGGATGTGGTGGCGGCGGAAGAGACAGAAGCGCTCTTTTTGAACATGGACGTCCTCATCCACACACCTCACCCGGACAGCGAGTGGCAGCCGATCCTCGTGCAGAACCTGCTCAACATCTCGCTGCACAAGAACCTGGCCCTCTCGGAGCGCATCTTCTGCACGTCCCCGAAGACCGTCCGGGGACGGCTGCTGCTGTATCTCTCCAATCAGGCCGCGAAGGCGGGCAGCAAAAGTTTCCGCATCCCCTTCGACCGTCAGGGCCTGGCCGATCACCTCAACCTCGACCGCAGCGCCCTCTCGAAAGAGCTGGGCAAAATGCGGGATGAGGGAATACTGGAAACAACAAAAAACGAATTTACCCTGCATGAGCTGCCGGAATGAGGAGAGCTTTTTCTCTTCACATTCCCCCTTTCCGCCGCATACATCGGTGGGAAGGGGGAATGCAATGTGAACATCTATCTGTTTGCAGCGGTCATCCTGCTGCTGCCGGCGCTCTGTACGGCGCTGGGAGCGGCGGGGGTCTTTCTGGTGCGTCGGGCCGACGAGCCCCGCACCCGGCGGATGCTCTGCGGCATGGCGGCGGGCATTATGCTGGCCGCCAGCGTGTGGAGCCTGCTGCTGCCTGCCATCGAGCGGGCGGAGGCCGGGATACTGCCGGTCTGGCTGGCCCCGGCGGCGGGGTTGGTGCTGGGTGCTGTGGGCCTGCTGCGGCTGGAAGAGGCTGCCGGGAGGCTGATGCACACCGGGTCAAAAGAGCATGGCCGGATGGGCCGGGTGGTGCTGGCCGTGACTCTCCACAATCTGCCCGAGGGCATGGTGGTGGGACTTGCGGCGGCGCTGGCCCTGCAGGGTGAGCCGGAGGCCGTCGGCGGGGCGCTGGCCCTTGCACTGGGCATCGGCTTGCAGAATATCCCGGAAGGCGCGGCGGTGAGCCTGCCGCTGGTGCAGGCTGGGCAGGGGAGACGGAAAGCCTTCTGCGCCGGTGCTGCGTCGGGCCTCGTGGAGCCGCTGGGGGCGCTGCTGGCGCTGGCCCTCGCGGGCTGGGTGAGCGCGGCTCTGCCGTGGCTCATGAGCGCCGCCGCCGGGTGCATGGTCTGCGTGACGGCTCAGGAGATGATACCGGAAGCCGTGGAGCAGGACGAACCGGCGGGCGTCATCAGCGTGGTGCTGGGGTTCGCCCTCATGATGGCGCTGGATATTGCGCTGTAACAAAAAAGCCGATGCAGCTGCATCGGCTTTTTTGCTGTCAGTTCTCTTTTGCGAGGTAGACTGTCGTGGAGGGAAATGCGAAATCCACGCCGTCGGCCTTCATCACGTCCATGATGTTGAGGTTCAAATCGTTCTGCATCCGCAAAAACACGCCGAGGTCGGCGGTGCGCAGATAGGCAGAGACCATCAGGTTGATGCTCGAGTCGCCGAAGCCGGTCATCCGGACAAAGGCGGTGTCCTCGTAGGTGTCGGGGCTGGCCTTGAGCATGGCGTCGAGGTCGGCCATCAGCTTTTCCAGCTGGGGTCGGGTGGTGTCGTAGGTAACGCCCAGCGTGAAGCGGTAGAGCCGCTTGTTGCGGAGGGTAGCGTTGTTGATGGTGGCACTGCTGACGGTGCTGTTGGTGAGGATGTAGATAGAGTTATCCACGGCCCGGACTTTCGTGGAGCGGAAGTTGATGTCCACCACTTCGCCCTCCACGTCGCCGACGGTGATCCAGTCACCGATGGAGAAGGGCTTGTCCAACAGGATGACCACGCCGCTGAAGAAATTCTTGGCCATATCCTGTGCGGCCAGAGAGATCGTAAGGCCGATAAGACCGGCACTGGCCACGACGCTGCCCACGGGCAGGCCGCTTTCCTGTGCGATGGTCGCGCCGCAGAGAACCACGACGGCTACTTTGTAGACTTTATCCAGCAGGGTGAGCAGGGTGCGGTTGGTGCGGACTTCTTCGCTGGACGAGGCCAGCAGCAGAGCCGCGATGCCGGAAGCGTGGTAGAAGCCGGTACCGATGAGGAAGACCAGCATCATCCGATAGGCTTTGAGCAGCAGGGCCGCAAGGCCGGGGATGGCCCAGGGCAGGCTGCGCAGGGCCAGATACATGCCGGTGTACCACGCGATGCGGGCCGCCGGGCGGGCAAAGCTTTCCAGCAGGGGGTGCGTAAAGGCAAAGTGCCAGCTGCGCTTCAGCAGGCGGGGGAAGAGGCTTTTTTGCAGCCAGCGGCTGACGACCCAGCCGATGAACAGCAGGGCCAGCGCACAGACGCACCGGGCTGCAAAGGCCAGCCAGCCTTCCAGCAGCAGTCCGGCGATGGAAAAGCCGAGATCGTTGATGGTGAAAAGCATAGAAACAGATACCTTCCTGACGAATAATAAAATCAGTATATCATATTATAGCCAGCGGTGCAAATCGGGAGAGGCTTGTTAAAAAAATGCATAAAAGGGCTTGACAAGACAAACCTGCCGCGTTATACTCTGCGAAGAAAGTTCGTTTCAGGGCGGGTTGCGATTCCCCACTGGCGGTACAGCCCGCGACCACTCCCAAAGAGTGCTGACCCGGTGAGACTCCGGGGCCAACGGTATAGTCCGGATGCAAGAAACGGCAGACAATTTGATTTGTTTGTGCGCGCCCTGTTATAGTGTAAGCTATGGCAGGGCGCGTTTTCATTTGTCTTCCCGGTTCCAGCGAGCGAGAAAAGGGCTTTCCAGTCTTTATTTGAATGGGGCAGCCGCCCCGGGAGGAAAATTATGAGAAAAGATACGACCCACAACCTGACCGTTGCCGCCATGCTCAGCGCAGTGGCGTTCATCCTGATGTTCATCGAGTTCCCCGTCCCGATGCTCATCCCGTCCTTCGTCAAGATGGACTTCTCCGACCTGCCCGCCCTGCTGGGCGCGTTCGCCCTCGGCCCGGTGTACGGCGTGGTCATCAGCTTCATGAAGAACCTGCTCCACATCGTCGTCAAGGGTACCAGCACTGCCTGTGTCGGCGAGCTGTGCAACTTTATGCTGGGCGCTGTCTTCTCCGCGGTGGCGGGCTTCATCTACAAGCATCATAAGAGCCGCAAGACCGCCATCCTCGGCGCGGTAGCGGGTGCCGCCGCAATGGCCGTCTTCAGTGTGCCCTCCAACTACTTCATCACCTACCCGGCCTATGTGGAGTTCTACCATATGCCGCTGGAAGCCATCCTCGGCATGTATCAGGCCATCCTGCCCTCTGCCGACAGCCTCATGAAGTGCCTCGTCATCTTCAACCTGCCCTTCACGCTGGTCAAGGGCCTGCTGGACGCCGTGCTCTGCATGGTCATCTATAAGCCTCTGTCTCCCATCCTGCATGGCCGGAAGTAATTAAAAGAAAAACCTCTCAGTCAAAGCCTTTGGCTTTGCCAGCTCCCCTATCGAGGGGAGCCTCTGGCGAAAAGGGAAAGTTCCCGGTTTTGCCAAGGCCTCTCCTCGGTAGGAGAGGTGGCATCGCGAAGCGATGACGGAGAGGTTTATTTTTTTTATTGCAGTGCTCCTTTATCGAGCCACTTGCCCCTTGCAAGCCGAATGAGGAACAGGGCGCCCCGGATGCAGAGCTCGATGCACATGGCGGCCCAGACGCCCACGAGGCCCAGCCGGGGAGCCAGCAGGAAGGCGAGGGTGAGCCGGACGCCCCACATGCTGAACAGGTTCAGCAGGAAGCAGCCTGTGCTGTCGCCTGCGCCCTGCATCGCGCCGCTTGCTACGATGCTGGCTCCGAACATCGGCTCTGCAAAAGCCTCGATGCGGAGAACCTGCGCACCCAGCGCGATGACGGCGGCATCTGCCGTGAAGATGCCCATAAGGGCCGGGGCGAAGAGCCAGAGCCCCACGCCGGACAGCGCCATGATGCCTATGCCCATCATGGTGCAGAGCCAGGCGAACCGCTTCGCCATATCCCGGCGGTGGGCGCCGACGGCCTGCCCGATGAGGGCGATGGAGGCGTCCTGAATGCCGTAGCCTGCCATGTAGCAGAGGCCCTCGGCGCTGACGCCGAGGCTGTTGGCCGCGATGGCCACCGTGCCGAGGCCCGAGACGATACGGACGAGCAGCACCTGCGCCGACGAGAGGGCCGCACGCTCAGCGGCCAGCGGTGTACCCACCCGCCAGAGATTGCGCAGGCAGGCGGAAGTGATGCGCCAGCTGCCGGGCTTTCGGATGCAAAGCGGGCCGTCCCGCAGCAGCAGGACGCCCAGCGCCAGCAGACCGCCGATGGTCGTGGAAAACGCTGTGCCAAGTGCCGCACCCGGGACTTCGAGGCCGGCACCCCAGACTGTGACGCTCTGGCCGAAGAGCAGGATCTGCCGGGTGGGGTTGATGAGGAAGAAGTTGAACACCACGTCCAGCAAACAGACCAGCACGCTGATCAGGCTGGGCGTCAGGGCGTCGCCGGTGGCGCGGAGCATGGCTGTGTACATTCCCATGGCCATCGTGAAGGGGAGGGCCGCCGACCAGATGGCGAAGTAGGCGCTGGCATCGGCTTGAAGCGAGATGTCCGCCCCCAGCCACCCGGGCAGGAAGCGGCTGATGCCGACGCCGAAAGCCGCAGCGCCCAGACCCAGGATGAGGTTGAAGAGCATGGACTGCCGCAGCACGCCCCGGGCGTCCTGCCGGCGGTCGGCCCCGAGGTACTGGGCGATTTGGATCGAAAACGCGGTGTACAGTCCCACAAGGATGCCGTGGAGCAGCCAGGTGCTCGAGCTGACGATGCCGATGGCGGCGGTGGCCTCTGCGCCGATGTGGCCCACCATGGCGGCGTCGATGTACTCCATCGCCGTGACCACCAGCTGCTCCAGAATGGAAGGGATGCTCAGCGCCAGCGCGATGCGGGCCGTGTCGGACAGCGGGATGTCCTCGCCCTGCCGCATCCGGGCCGAGAGCTGCTCCAAAGAAAGTGTCATGTCGTCTCCTGTTTTCTGTGTTGATAAGTTATCTTACTATTATAGGCACGGGGAGGAAAATTGTCAAACCGGGCGATTGATTTTTTGGCTCTGGCGTGATACACTCTCGGAGTAAGAAGAATATCATTGAAAGAGGTTCAAAATATGCTGCAGCTTATTTCAGCTACCGGCCAGCAGACCGTGGACGCGCTGGCGTTCCTGCTGGCGTTTGCCCTGACCGCCCTGATGGACTCGGTCTTTCACGACAAGCTCCCCCACGACCATGGCCGTGCCTTCGCCGTCAACGGCGAGCTCTCCAAGGGCAAGGCCCGGGGTTCCGGACTCATCTTCGTGCTCTGCATCGCGCTGGTGACGCTGGCGGTGGTGCCTTTTAAGGTAGAGTACCTTATTTATACCGTCCTGCTCATCGCCTCCATGCTGTCGGGCTACTTTGACGACGCCTCCGAGACGGCGTGGAACGAGTACAAGAAGGGACTCATCGACTTCGTCATCGCCGTGGTGGCAGGTGTTACCTACCTGAACTTCAACGGCACGAGCGTCAACTTCCTGAGCACTACTTTCACCATTGCCTATCCGCTCTACCTGCTGCTCATCGTCATCCTCATCTGGGCCAGCATCAACGTGGTCAACTGCACCGACGGCGTGGACGGCCTGTCCGCCAGCCTCGCGGTGGTGAGCATCGGCACCTTCCTGCTGGCTTACGGCGAGGAGTTGGGGGACTACTCCACCGCTGCCATCGTCTTTATCGGCGCACTGCTGGCCTACCTGTGGTCCAACGCAAAGCCTTCCAGCCTCCTGATGGGCGACGCCGGCAGCCGCGCCATGGGCTTCTTCCTCGCCATCCTGGCCCTCAAGAGCGGCCACCCGTTCGCCTTCCTGCTGGCGGCGCTGGTGTTCATCGTGGACGGCAGCCTCGGCATCCTGAAGATCAGCTTCAAGCGCTTCCTCCACATCAGCATCCTCAAGAACACCCTCACCCCGCTGCACGACCATGTGCGCAAGCGCATGGGCTGGAGCGACGAGCAGGTGGTGGCCCGCTGGCTCATCCTGCAGGCCGTCGCATCGGCGCTGCTCCTGCTGATGACCCGCTGATTTACGGATTTTAAGTACGATGTTTGTGCAGCTTTCCAAAATGCAGATTGACCCGCTCTGATTTTTGTTGCACTTTATGGATTGAAAGTCGAACGGAAAAAGACTATACTTTAACCAACGAAAGCAAAGGCGCTTAAGTGGATGTATTCACTTTGCGCCTTTTTTGTTTTTTCGTTTTTGTGTGCGGTTCGGGAAAGCCGCACAAGATGCGCTGTCCGCGGCGCTGGAGCACGGACGACAGAACAGGATAGGGAAAGGCGGGGATCACAGTGATCAAACTCGAACACGTTGACAAGTACTTCGGAGACCTGCACGTCCTCAAAGACGTGAACCTCGAGGTCGCCGAGGGCGAAAAGCTGGTCATTATCGGACCGTCCGGCAGCGGCAAATCTACTACCGTCCGCTGCATGAACTTTCTGGAAGAGCCGACCAGCGGCCACGTCTACATCGACGGTCAGGAGCTGACCAACAAGAACAAGACCAGGATCGTCCGCGACAACATGAGCATGGTCTTCCAGCAGTTCAACCTCTACCCCCACATGACGGTGTTCAAAAACCTGACGCTGGCACCTATGAAGCTCCATCACAAGACCAAGGCAGAGGCCGAAGAGCTGGCATATCATTATCTTGAGGTCGTCGGCCTCCGGGACAAAGCGGATGTCTACCCTCCGCAGCTGTCCGGCGGCCAGCAGCAGCGCATCGCCATTGCACGCGCCCTCTGCGCACAGACCAAGATCATCCTGTTCGACGAGCCGACTTCGGCCCTCGACCCTGAGACCATCCAGGAAGTGCTGGATGTCATGGTAAAGCTGGCACACGAGAAGAACATCACGATGGTGGTCGTCACCCACGAGATGGGCTTTGCACGAAACGTGGCCGACCGCATCGTCTTTATGGCGGACGGCCAGATCATTGAGGAAGGCACGCCGGAGCACTTCTTCACCAACCCCAAGAACGAGCGCGTCCGGCAGTTCCTGAGCAAGATCGTCCGCTGAGAGGACGAACAACAAAGGTTGACACGGCAGGGACTCACAAGTTGTGGTGAGACGCCGTTGTTGATAACAGGCCGTTTTCGGAGCGGACAGGGAAAGCCGCTCGGGCCGAAAAAACAAAGAGGAGTGGTTTATTATGAAAAAGATCTCGCGTCGTGATTTCCTGAAAGTCACTGGTTTGATGGGCGCTGCTGCTGCCCTGACCGCCTGCGGCGGCTCTGCAAGCTCCACCGCAGCCTCCACGGCATCTTCTGCCGCCGGCAGCGCAGCCGCTTCCACTGCAGCACTGGGCGCTGACACCCAGGCCATCGTGGACCGCGGTGTCCTGAAAGTGGGCGTCAAGAACGCAGTTAAGGGCTTCAGCTTCCAGGATACCCTCACCGGCGAGTACAAGGGCCTCGAGGACAGCCTCGCAGAGATGATCGCAGAGCACCTCGGCGTGGACGTTGAGTTCACCACGGTTACCGCCGCCACCCGCGGCGAGCTGCTGGACTCCGGCGACATCGACGCCGTTCTGGCTACCTTCACCATCACCGAAGAGCGCAAGAAGACCTGGGACTTCTCCACCCCCTACTATACCGACTACGTTTCCGTTCTGGTGGAGGACTCCACCGGCATCAAGGGTCTGGCTGACCTGAAGGACAAGGTCGTGGGCGTCTCCTCTGGCTCCACCTCCGCTCGTGCTCTGGTCAAGGCCATGATCGACGAGGGCGTGCTGGACGGCGCAAACTTCGACGCCGACACCTTCAACGCCGACACCTGGAAGGATGGCATCTCCTTCCGTCAGTACGACGACTATCCCGCCATCAGCACCGCACTGAGCGCAGGCGAAGTGCAGGGCTTCTGCGTCGATAAGTCCATCCTCGCCATCTACAAGACCGAGGGCCGCAGCTACATTGACGCTGAGTTCAGCCCGCAGGAGTATGGCGTCGCTACCAAGAAGGGCAGCGACTTCTCCACCCTGTGCGACGACCTCGTCAAGGGCTGGCTGGCAGATGGCACCATCGAGCAGCTCATCAAAGACAACGGTCTGGATTAAGCCCAGACTTTTCAGAACCAAGAGAGCGTAGGGAAAGGGGAGTTTGCCATGTCTGGCTTGTTTTCGTTAGAGTCCTGGTCCACCGTCTGGACGCATCGTGAGAGTTTTCTGCTGGGTCTGGGCAACACGCTGCAGACCGCCGTCTGCGCACTGGCGCTGGCCTTCATCATTGGCGCTGCGCTGGGCCTGATGTCCACCAGCGGCAGTAAGCTGCTGCGCATCATCGCCCGCATTTACGTCGAGTTCGTCCAGAACACCCCACTGCTGCTGCAGCTGTGCTTCCTGTATTATGCGCTGGCATTTGCAGGCGTGAGCCTCGGCGTCATCCGCACCGGTATCATTGCACTGGGCGTTTACACCGGCGCTTACATGGGCGAGGTCGTCCGCGCCGCCATCGAGTCTGTGCCGAAGGGCCAGTTCGAGGCCGCACAGGCGCAGGGCTTCAACTATCTGCAGCGGATGGGCTACATCATCCTGCCCCAGAGCATCCCCGTGATGCTCCCTCCGATGGTCAACCAGGTGGTCAACCTCTTCAAGAACACCTCCTGCCTCTACATCGTAGGCGGCGCTGACCTCATCAGCGTGACCTACAGCTTCGTCACCGGCGCTTCCACCGGCGGCGCATACGCCCCCGCTTATATCGTCTGCGGCCTCATCTTCTTCGTGGTCTGCTTCCCGCTGTCCACGCTGGCAGCCCGCTGGGAAGCTTCCCTCAAGGAACGCAAGGGCCGTGTGAACCCGGGTCTCAAGACCGTTGCCAAGAAAGTAGAGCTGAAGGAGGCTGCCTGATATGAAGACGCTTGCTGCAAGCCTTTCCATCCTGACAAGAGAAGGCGTCATGCTCTACCTGCTGCGCGGCGTGGCCTTCACCTGCATCATCTCGGTGCTGGGCGTCATCATGGGCCTCATCGTGGGCTCTCTGCTGGCGCTGGCCCGCACCTACTGCAAAAAGGGTCCGACCCGCATCCTCGGCTGGTTCGCTACCGCCTACATCGAGCTGTTCCGCAACACGCCCTACCTGCTCTGGATCTTCATCTGTGTGGTGTTCTGCCCCTGCCCGGGCTTCTTCGCCCGCAAGATGTTCGGCCTGACCAGCGTGGAGATGAAGCTTCTGTTCAAGGCCGCTCTGGCCCTCATCCTCTTCAACTCCTCCGTCATCGCCGAGATCGTCCGCGGCGGCCTGAACGGCGTGTCCAAGGGCCAGTTCGAGGCCGGCTATGCACAGGGCTTCAACACCGCTGAGGTGCTGCTCTACATCGTCCTGCCGCAGGCCTACCGCAACATCGTGCCGACCCTGCTCAGCCAGGTCATCACCACCATCAAGGACTCCTCCTATCTGGCAAACGTGGCCACCATCGAGCTGATGGCCCGCATCCGCCAGCTGCTGAGCGCCGCCGGTACTTACAACGGCCTCGGCACGGTGAACGTCTCCGACGTCATGGTGCTGTTCGGCACGGCCTGCGTCATCTACTTCATCATCAACTTCACCCTGAGCTGTGTGGTGCGCGCAATGCAGAACCGCCGCAAGAAGGCTCTGGTCTTTGCCCCGGCAAAGGCCGCATAAACTAAGCCCTATTCCAATTTCCCAATTCCCAATTATTCTCCTGTCATTGTTCTGTCAATGCCAAAAGCGCCCGGCGGGTATCCGCCGGGCGCTTTTGGTGTATAGAGATATTCCGATATGCCAAAGCCTCTCCCTTTGGGAGCAACAACGACGACCGCCGCCAGCGGCGGAAACAGGGAGGAGCTGTTGGGGCCGCGGCCAGCAGGATGCGAGGCCCGTACCAAGGGCCGAAGCAGACGCTGGGAGCCGCAACCCGGGCAGTGGCACGCCGCAGGCGTGACGGAGAGGTTATTATGATGCAGCTTTCTCTGCCGCCTCCACCACATGGCTCACGAGCACGGAAGTCGTCACGGTGCCGACGCCGCCGGGGACGGGAGTGATGGCCTCCACCACCGGCTCTGCCTCACCAAAGCGGACGTCACCGCAGAGTTTGCCTTCCTCGTTGACATGGATGCCCACATCCACGACGACCTGACCGGTCCGCAGATGTTCTGCACCGATAAAGCCCATCTTGCCCATGGCCACCACCACAACATCGGCCTCGCGGCAGACTTCCGGCAGATTTTGGGTGCGGGAGTTGCAGAGGGTGACGGTGGCGTTTTCCCGGTCCAGCATCATGGCTGCGGGCTTGCCCACCACGAGGCTGCGGCCCACGACGACGGCCCGCTTGCCGGAGAGGGGAATGTTGTAGAATTTCAGGATCTCAAGACAGGCCTGCGCTGTGCAGGGCGGGTAGCCGACGGCAGTGTTGGTGAAGACACCGGCCAGCGAGCCGTCGGTGATGCCGTCAATGTCCTTTTCGGGCGAGAGTGCGGCGCGGATGGTCCTGTCATCAAACTGTTTGGGCAGGGGGCGGAAGAGCAGACAGCCGTGGATGGCGGCGTCTGCGTTGATGCCGGCAATGACGCGCAGCAGCTCTTCCTGCGAAGCGTCGGCGGGCAGAAGGAACTGCTTCACCTCGACGCCCACTTTTGCACAGCGGGTCATGACGCCTTTCTCGTAGGAAAGGTCATCGGGGCGTTCGCCCACCCGGACGACGGCCAGCGTGGGGACAACGCCCTTTTCCCGCAGTGCGGCGCAGCGGGCAGCATTTGCTTCGTTCATGGCGGCCACGACGGGCGCACCCTTCAAAATGGTAGACATATACGTTCCCTTTCTATGCATCAGGCCCGCAGGCGGCTTGCCACGGACTGGTAGACTTCGTCGGCCAGCGGCAGATATTCTGCCAGCATCCGGGCCGCTTTTTCGTCCAGCGCGGCGGCATGGGCGCGGTCAGTCATGAGCTTTGTGTTGATGGCGACATTCAGAGCCGACGCCTGAAGTGCGGCCTTGCAGAACAGCACCGCACAGCCTGCGTCTGAGACGGCCAGCACACTGCCCTTTTCGGCGTAATCGGACGCAAGACGGATGCCCTCACAGCAGGCGTCCATGATGTCCAGCGGCACGGCGCAGGCCCCGTCCAACGCCTCGGCTAGTACGGCGGCCTTGCGGGCCTGCTGTTCGGGCGTCTCTCTGGGCAGGCCGTAGGCCGCCGCCAGAGGCGTGAATGCGTCGGCGTCAGCCTGCACGAGGGCTTCCAGCCGTTTGCGCAGTGTTTCAGCACGGGCATTCAGCGCCAGGATCTCTTCTTCCACGGCAGAGTATTTCTTTTTGCCGGTGGTGAGATTCCCCACCATATTGCCCAGCGCGACGCCTGCCGCGCCCACGAGGGCCGCTGCGCCGCCGCCGCCCGGGGCGGGGGCTTTGCTGGCAAGCCGGCTCAGAAAGTCCTCACAGCTCAGTTGTGTCAAATCCAAAGTAAAGTCCTCCCTCTGTTACGAATCCGTCCAGTTTTTCGTCATAGGCGTCCACTGCCGCTTTATCCACCCGCTGGGCCTCAAAGGCCACGCCCAGTTTCACAGCCCGGGTGCAGCGGGGGAGGTAGCGGTCATAATAGCCTTTCCCCATCCCCACCCGGTGGCAGACTGCATCAAAAGCCGTGCAGGGGACCAGCACGAGGTCGAGCTTGTCCGGTGGCAAAACTGCAGACCGGCTCAAAATGGGCGTGCGGATGCCGTAAGTACCCACTTCCCAGCCGTCCGGCCCCGGCACAGCGGCTGTCAGCGAAAAGCCCTCGCCGCAGACGGGGTAGGCCAGCGTTTTACCCTGCCGGGCCGCTTCCACAGCCAGCGTCGAGAGATCGGCTTCACCGCCGAAGGCCGCATAAAGCAGGATGTTTTCTGCCTTTTTGAAGCAGTCCAGAGCCATGATGCGGGCGCAGAGAGCGGCGTTGGAATGGGTGCGCTCGGTGTCCGACAACGCCCGGCGGGCCGCAATGCCCGCTTTGCGCTGTGCGGCTTTTTGCTCCGTGATGGTCATGGAAATGCGCTCCTTTCTGCGCCCGATGGGCAAATCTGCACAAAAACCGGAACGGATTTTTGTTATAATAATAAGCGCTGAGCGCAGAAAAAGCAAGACTTTGGCAGGATGGGTGAAATATCTTCATTTAACCGAAAAGAAACGAATCAAACCGTATCGGTTTGTGCGAAATGCTGTTGAAGAAATCCACGATGTCTGGTATCATGGAAACAGGCGGGCCGGAATGAGCGGACGCCCGCGCGAACTGATTTTTGCATCAGAGAGAGGGGTAACTAGTATGTACAACGATATGATGGATACCATCGGCCTCGTGGAAAAGGCCGACCCGGAGCTGGCTGCGGCCATGGACCGTGAGCTGACCCGCCAGCGGGAAAATATCGAGCTCATCGCCAGCGAGAACATCGTCTCGCCCGCCGTCATGGCCGCCATGGGCAGCATCCTCACCAACAAGTACGCCGAGGGCCTGCCCGGCAAACGCTACTACGGCGGCTGTGCCTATGTGGATGAGGTGGAGAACATCGCCATCCAGCGAGCCTGCAAGCTGTTCGGCGCAAAGTACGCCAACGTCCAGCCCCACTCCGGCGCACAGGCCAATCTGGCCGTCTACTTCGCCCTGCTCGATCTGGGCGATACCGTTATGGGCATGGACCTGTCTCAGGGCGGTCATCTGACCCACGGCTCTCCGGTGAATATGTCCGGCAAGAACTATCACTTCGTATCCTACGGCGTCGGCGAAGATGGCCGCATCGACTATGCTGAGCTGGAAAAGCAGGTCAAAAAGGTCCGTCCCAAGATGATCGTGGCAGGTGCTTCGGCCTACCCCCGTGCCATCGACTTCGAAAAGCTGGCTGAGATCGCCCACGGATACGGGGCCTTCCTGATGGTGGATATGGCCCACATCGCGGGCCTCGTGGCTGGCGGGATGCACCAGAGCCCGGTGCCTTATGCCGACGTCGTGACCACCACCACCCACAAGACCCTGCGCGGCCCCCGCGGCGGCCTCATCCTGACCAATAATGCCGTGCTGGCCAAGCGCATCAACTCCGCCGTCTTCCCCGGCACCCAGGGCGGCCCGCTGGAGCACGTCATCGCGGCCAAGGCCGTCTGCTTTGGCGAGGCACTCAAGCCCGAGTTCAAGGACTACGCCCGCAAGATCGTGGAGAACGCACAGGCCATGGCCGCTGAACTGCAGGCTCGCGGTGTCAAGCTGGTGTCCGGCGGCACCGACAACCACCTGATGCTCCTCGACCTGCGGGACGAGGAATGCACCGGCAAGGAGCTGGAAGCCCGCCTCGACAGCGTCCACATCACCGCCAACAAGAACACCGTCCCCGGCGAGACCCGCAGCCCCTTCGTGACTTCCGGCGTCCGTCTGGGTACTCCGGCTGTCACCACCCGGGGCATGGGCGAAGCCGAGATGAAAGTCATTGCGGACTGCATCGCCGACTGCATCTGGCACTACGACGAGAAGAAGGACGACATCTCCGCCCGTGTGCTGGCCCTGACCAAGGCTTTCCCCCTGTACGAATAAAATATATAACAAAGAGGCCCTGCACTGTCGTACAGGGCCTCTTTACTGTCTTATGAAAGGAAAATTATTCCAGCCGCAGGGTCTGACATGCTTTGCTTTTCGTATCTGGTAGGATGGAATAGAGGACAGGCCCCGAGGGCGCTGACTCTGAACGAGGAACAAAAAACTTCTCACCAGCGGAAAGGAAAGGATACTATGAGTAATTATCAGATGCAGATGCCCGCCCAGTATACATCCATCGGGGACGACGAAATGGTGCTGCTCTGCGGCGGCGAGACCACGGCATGGCAGACGTTCCAGGACATTGGCCGTGTGCTGAACTATGTGGCGCGCATTTTCTCGGCGGGCAGCTCCATCGTCAACAATGTGGTCACCATCGTCAATTATTTCAATAAGCTCGAAGACCTGCTCCCGGTCATCGGGGAAGTGTGAGGCGCGGACGCGATAAAAGAAAAGAGGCTGTTGCAGTGCAACAGCCTCTTTGTGTGTTATAGCTTAGTAGTGCAGCTTGTCAGCGGTCAGTGCCTCGAGCACGGGCAGCATGGCAGCAGCCTCAGCCTTTGCGGCGGGCAGGTCCATGTCGCGGTAGTTACCGCACTCCACCTCGCTTGCGCCGGGGACATCGCCCTCAAACGCAGCCATGAAGCGGAAGGACTCCACCGTCAGGCTCAGCGCCTCGGCGGGGGTCAAGCCCCGGGTCAGCAGGTAAAAGCCGGTGCGGCAGCCCATGGGGCCGACGTAGATGACGCCGTCCTTATACTGGCTGTTGCGGGCGTAGGTGGCGAAGAGGTGCTCCAGCGTGTGGGCCGAACCGGTGGAGAGATAATCGCCGTGGTTTGGCTTCTTCATCCGGATGTCCCAGGTCAGAACATCGCCGTCCTGACGGCTCAGGTACATGCCGCGGTCGAGCTTGGTGTGGTCTACGCAGAAACTTGCAATGCGCTCCATGCTGTGCCTCCCGAGATCAGGCCTGCAGGCGCTGGACGCTGCCGTGTGCGCAGTCCACAGCGACCATCAGACCGTCGCGGATGTGGGCGGTAGCGCCGACGGCACCCACGATGGTGGGCTTGAGCAGGGCCTTGCCGGCGATGGCGGCGTGGCTGTTCAGACCGGCTTCCTCGACCACCAGAGCGGCAGCGTCACGGACGTAGCTCAGCATCTCGTTGGAGGTGGAGGGGACGACCAGGACCATGCCGGGCTTGAACTTTGCGCGGATCTCTTCGATGGTGCGGCAGACGCAGGCCTTGCCGGTGGCGTTGGCCAGAGCAGAGCCCTCGGGGCCGACGCCGGCGCCGGTAGCCAGGCAGTTGCCGATCATGTGGATCTTGATCATATTGGTGGTGCCGGAGACGCCCACGGGGACGCCGGCGGTCACAACAGCCAGCTCGCCGTCGTGCAGGTAGCCGTGCTCTTTGGCCAGAGAGGTGGACTTCTCGATGAGCTCATCGGTGCTGGTGGCGAGGTCCATCATGAGCGGGGTGATGCCCCAGGAGATGGACAGCTGGCGCTGGACCTGCTCGTCCATGACGCAGGCGATGATGGGCTGAGAGGGGCGGTACTTGCTCAGCAGGCGGGCAGTGTTGCCGGACTCGGACACGGTGACGATGGCAGAAGCGTTGACGTCCTTTGCGGTCAGGCAGGCAGCGTGTGCGGTAGCGTCGCTGACGCTGATCTGGCCGGCGGCATCGGTCAGGCGGTTGTCGCGGTAGTGAACCTCGTTCTCGGTGCGCTCTGCAATGGCGGACATGGTCTTGAGGGCCTCAACAGGGTATGCGCCCGCAGCGGTCTCGCCGGAGAGCATGATAGCGGAAGTGCCGTCGTAGATGGCGTTTGCCACGTCGGAGATCTCGGCGCGGGTGGGGCGGGGGTTGACCATCATGCTGTCCAGCATCTGGGTAGCAGTGACGATGGGCTTGCCGAAGGAGAAGGAGCGGTCGATGACGCTCTTCTGGATGCCGGGCAGCTCGGTGAAGTCGATCTCGACGCCCAGGTCGCCGCGGGCGACCATGACGGCGTCGGCAGCGGACAGGATGCTGTCGATGTTATCGACGCCCTCGCGGTTCTCGATCTTGGCGATGATGCGGATGTTGGAGTCGTACTCGTTCAGCAGGTTGCGGATGTCGTAGACGTCCTGTGCGGTGCGCACGAAGGAAGCAGCGATGAAGTCGAAGCCCTGCTGGACACCGAAGATGATGTCATCGCGGTCGCGCTGGCTCAGGTAGGGCATGGACAGGTGGACGCCGGGGACATTGACGCCCTTCTTGGTCTTGATCTTGCCGCTGTTGAGCACTTCGCAGACGATGTCGGTATCCGTGACGCTCTTGATGGCCAGCTTGATGAGGCCGTCGTCCAGCATGATGGTGCCGCCCTCGTGGACGTCCTGGGGCAGGTCCTTGTAGGTGATGGAGCAGATCTCCTTGGTGCCCTCCACCTCGCGGGTGGTCAGGGTGAAGGTCTGACCGGCTTCCAGCATCTCAACGCCGTTCTTGAACTCCTTCAGGCGGATCTCGGGGCCTTTGGTGTCCAGCAGAGCAGCAACGGGCTTATTCAGCTCAGCGCGGATAGCCTTCAGCATGTCCAGACGGCCCTTGTGCTCCTCGTAGGAGCCGTGGGAAAAGTTGAAGCGGGCCACGTTCATGCCGTTGGCGACCAGCTCGCGCAGGACGCCGTCCTTATCGGTAGAAGGGCCAAGGGTGCAGATGATCTTCGTTTTTCTCATAAATATACCTCTAACAGTCTCTTTTTTCCTCTATGATGGGCGCACAGGTGCCAGATATGCCCTGCGGCCGCTGGCCGGACATCGGCCCGGTCAGGGGTGTTTGAAAACCTTACCATTCTATATTATAACCGCTTGTGTACAAGAGAGCAAGAAAAAATTCGGCAAAGAAAACCTTAAATTTTCGTGATAGATGCCGGAGCGATAAAACGCTTGCGAAAAGTGCGTTCATCGCCTATAATAAGGCTAGCAAAAGTCTCACTTCTGCCCCGAAGGGGCGAAGGCGAGCGCAAAATGATAGAAACGGAGTGAAAGCGTAATGGAAAAGCGCGTTTTTCTGATCGTTCTGGACAGCTTCGGCATCGGCGCAGAGCCGGACGCCGCAGCCTTTGGCGATGAGGGGACCAACACCCTCGGCGCCATCGCCAACCACCCCAACTTCAACTGCCCCAACCTGAAAAAACTCGGACTGTTCAACATCGACGGTGTGACCGTCGGCGAGAAGGATGCCGCCCCCATCGGCTCCTTTGCCCGCCTGCAGGAGCAGAGCATGGGCAAGGATACCACCATCGGCCACTGGGAGATCGCCGGTGTCGTCAGCCCCAAGCCGCTGCCCACCTTCCCGGACGGCTTCCCGGACAGCCTCATCCACGAGTTCGAGGAAAAGACCGGCCACAAAGTCCTCTGCAACAAGCCCTACTCCGGCACACAGGTGCTGAAGGACTACGGCGAGCAGGCCATGAAGGAGGATGCTCTCATCGTCTACACCAGCGCCGACAGCGTGTTTCAGGTCGCCGCCAACGAGGAGCTTGTGCCGGTGCATGAGCTGTACCGTTACTGCGAGATCGCCCGCGAGATGCTGAGGGGCGAGTACGGCGTGGGCCGCGTCATCGCCCGCCCCTTCCTCGGCCGCACCGCCGACACCTTCTACCGCACCACCAACCGCCACGACCTGAGCCTCAAACCGCCCCGCAAGACCATGCTTGATCTGCTCAAGGACGCAGGCAGGGACGTCATCGCCGTGGGCAAAATTTTCGACATCTTCGACGGCGAGGGCGTGACGGAAAAAATCAAGACCACCGGCAACACCAACGGCATCGCCTTCACCAAGGCTTTGCAGACCCGCGACTTCGAGGGTCTGGCCTTCGTGAATCTCGTCGATTTCGATATGCTCTACGGCCACCGCCGCGATGTGGCGGGCTACGCCGCCGCCGCCACCGAGTTCGACAAGTTCGTTGCCGACTTCATCCCCGGGATGCGGGAGGGCGACATCCTGATGGTCACGGCCGACCACGGCTGCGACCCCTCCTACACCAAGACCACCGACCATACCCGCGAGTATGTGCCGTATCTCATCTGCGGCAAGGGCGTCAAACCGGGCGTTGACCTCGGCACCAGGCTCTGCTTCGGCACCATCGCACACACCATCTGCGACTATCTGGGCGTGGATGCCTCCACGCTGGACGGCAAGAGCGTGCTGGGCGACATCCTGAAATAAGCATAAACGAAAAGATCCCGCAAGGCAGCTGCTTTGCGGGATCTTTTTGTCTATCAATTATGCTGCATCATTTTCAGCGCTGGAAGCGTCGCCGCTGCCGGAGCCGAACAGGGCGTCCAGCACGGTGGAAGCGGCCTGATGCAGGGAGGAAGCCGCCTGCTCCACCTGCTCCTGGGTCGGCATACTGAAGGACGGCGACTCGGTGGAGTCTGCCGGGGCTTCTTCGCTGCCGTCTGCAGGGACCTCGGTGGAAGCGCTGGGCTCACCGGCGGCGTCGCCCTCGACGGGCTGGCTGTCAGCGGGGGCCTCTTCCGCCGGGACTTCGCTCTCGGCGGGCTCTTCTGCGATCACGCTGTCGGGAGATTCCTCCGGGATGGATGCACCGGCGTTGGGGTCGGCGGTCGGCGTGAAGACATCGGTCTTCTCGGGGGTCTGGCTGGTGCTGGTGAGCTTGTCCTCGCCGCCCAGAACCGCTGCGATGAGGGCCTTGGCCTCATTGACCGAGTTCTCATCCGGCTTCATGACGTAGAGGCTCTGGCCCTTGGCGGAGTAGCACTTGGTGCTCTTCGCGCCCGAGCCGGTGACGGTGTAGCTCTGGATGTCCCAGTTGGCAAGGTCGCCCAGCTGCATCCGGACCAGTGCAGAGATCTGTTCCTGCGAGAGGCTGGTGACGAAGCAGTCGGCGGCGGCGTCCATTAGCTTGGAGAAGCTCATGAGCAGGGCGGGAGACTTGAGCTTGTTGACCATCGCGTCGATGACTTTCATCTGGTTGATGCCGCGCTGGATGTCGCCGGTCTTGAAGGCGTGGCGCTCACGGGCAAAAGCCAGAGCGGACTTGCCGTCCAGATGGTTCCAGCCCTCGGCGAAGGTGGTGGGGTCGTAGTAGCCGGGGCTGCCCACCGAGGTGAAGGCCTGGTCGGAGTAGACGTCCACGCCGCCGATGGCGTCGATGATGTTGATGAAGCCCGCAAAGTTGATGCGGAGGTAGTGCTCCACATTCACGCCGTAGAGGTTGCCCAGCGTGGCCATGCTGGTCTCGACGCCGTAGAGGCCGGCGTGGGTCAGCTTGTCCTTGCTGTCGGTGCCTGCGAGGTCAACATAGTAGTCGCGCGGGGTGTTGATGAGGGCCGCCTGTTTGGTGGTGGGGTTGACCACAGCGAGGATGTTCACGTCGCTGCGGGCCTTTTCGGTCAGCTCGCCGCGGTTGTCTACACCGCTGAGGTAGACGACGAACGGCTCTTTCGTGATCTTATTCGCCTCTGCGCCGGTGAGCAGGCCGGAAGTCATGCTGTCCAGTGCGGTCAGACCCTGCTGCGCCCAGACACAGCCCACGGCCAGCGCGGCGCAGAGCAGGACGGACAGCACCCGGGCCACGACGGCACCGCTGCGGGAGGCGAGGCACTTGCGCACCAGCAGCCAGAGCAGCACCAGAAGCGCGGTGATGATAACGAGGTAGAGCACCGGCAGCATCTGGGTGCGCCAGAGCTGCACCAGCGCGGCAAGGCTCAGGATGGCCTGCAGTACCAGCAAGACCATTCCTCCTTTCGGAAGTTTGTCGTCAGCGGGGGCGGGCTCGCTGGGGTGCAGCAGCTCCCACTGTCTGCGGGGCGGCACCGGAGGCTTCGGCGGCTCAGACGGAGGCGTCGGTGTCGGTTTCGGCGGTGCTTTGGGGCGGGGAGGCTCCGGCGAGAAGAAATCGGCGCTGTCTACCTCCACTTCGTCGGGCTCGCTGCGCTTGATGCCCCGGTGGATGTGCCGGGGGCCTTCGTCGTTATTCTGGGGATAGGTATGCTTGTTTTCGTCAAACATAGGCGTTCACTCCTTTGGATGTGTATGCCATCATGTGGTGGGGATGATGCTCAGCACAGCCCGGGCGGGCAGGCAGGTGGCCGTCTGGTCTTCCTCGCTGAGCCAGCCGAAGGACTCGCAGATGTGGTCAGGGCAGGGCGAATCTACAAAGCGGGCCGCGCCGTCCTGGATCTTGATGTGGACGGTGAGATAGCCGGTGTCCACATCGTAATCGGCGTCTTTTTCGAGGGGAAAGGTCAGCCTGGTGTTACTGTCGCCGTAGATGAGCTCTGCGCAGAGAGGCGCACCGGTCTGGTTTGCTTTCCGCACCAGCAGCAGCACGGCGGCTGCGGCCAGAATGACGGCAGCAAAGATCAGATTTATCAGCAGTTTTTTGCGTCGTTTCATAAAAAATTATCCTTTGAGCGGGATCTGTTCCAGCTCGGACAGCCAGAGCGCGGCGGCTGCGTCACTGGGCATCCGCCAGTCGCCCCGGGGCGAGAGGGTGACGCTGCCCACCTTGGGACCGTCGGGCAGGCAGCTGCGTTTGAACTGCTGGGCGAAGAACCGCCAGTAGAAGTTGCGCAGCCACTTGTAAAGCACTTCGTCCGGGTACTCGGCCCGGCCTGCGAAGGCCGCTTTCGCCAGCCGGAATATCTTCAACGGGCCGAAGCCGAAGCGGAGAACATAATAAAGGTAGAAGTCGTGCAGCTCATAGGGACCCACGAGGTCTTCCGTCTTCTGAGAGATCTCGCCGTCCTTGGCAGGCAGCAGCTCCGGGGAGACGGGGGTGTCGAGGATGTCCAGCAGCACCCGGCGCAGCTCGGCGGAGGCGGCAATGTCGGCCTCATACTGGACGAGGTGGCGCACCAGCGTCTTGGGGACACCGGCGTTGACGCCGTACATGCTCATGTGGTCGCCGTTGTAGGTGGCCCAGCCCAGCGCCAGCTCGGAGAGGTCGCCGGTGCCGACGACGAGGCCGCCGGTGCGGTTGGCAGTGTCCATCAGCTCGAGGGTGCGCACACGAGCCTGTCCGTTCTCGAAGGTGACGTCCAGCACGCTCTCGTCCTGTCCGATGTCCTTGAAGTGGCTGTGGACGGTGTTGGCGATGTCAATCTCGGTAAAGCTGACGGCCAGCTCGTCGCATAAGATCTCCGCATTGCTGCGGGTGCGGTGGGTGGTGCCGAAGCAGGGCATGGTCACGGCCAGCACATCGCTGGTGGGGCGGCCCAGCTGTTTCATGGCGCGGACGGCCACCAGCAGAGCGAGGCAGCTGTCCAGACCGCCCGAGATGCCGATGACCGCCGTCTTGGCGTGGGCGTGCTCGAGGCGCTTGGCGAGGCCGTCAGCCTGCATTTTCAAGATCAGCTCACAGCGCTCGGCCCGGCGGCGCTCGTCGTGGGGGATGAAAGGCGTGGGGTCTACCCAGCGGGAGAGCTTCGTCTCGGTGAGGGCAAGGTCGAAATCGACGGTCAGATACTCCTCAGCGCTGGGCTCAAAGCTGGTGTTGCGCGCCCGCTCCGACTCCATCCGCTGGCAGTCCAGCTCCGTCTCAGCCCAGCCGCCCTCGAAGGGAGACGTCTCGGCGAGGATGGTGCCGTTCTCGGCGATGAGGTCGTGGCCGGCGAAGACCATGTCCTGGGTGCTCTCGCCGTGGCCGGCAGAAGCGTACAGGTAGCCGCAGAGCAGGCGGGCGGACTGGTTCGACACCAGCGCCCGGCGGTACTCGGCCTTGCCGACCGTCTCATCGCTGGCCGAAAGGTTCGCAATGACGGTGGCACCGGCCAGCGTGTGGAAGGTGGAGGGGGGCAGAGCGCTCCACAGGTCTTCGCAGATCTCCACGCCCAGAACGAAGCTTGGCATCTGGCGGCAGCGGAAGAGCAGGGACGTACCGAACGGCACTTCCTGCCCGCAGACCGTCACATTTTCCACCTCAGTACTGCCCGGGGTGAACTGGCGCTTTTCGTAGAACTCGCCATAGTTGGGCAGGTAGGTCTTGGGGACAAGGCCCAGCAGACGCCCGCCGCAGAGGACGGCGGCGCAGTTGTACAGTTTGCCCCGCACCAGCAGCGGCAGGCCCACGAGGGCCACGACATCCAGCTCCCGGCTGGCGTCCAGCACGGTCTGCAAGGCGTCCAGCGCGCCCTGCTGCAACGTGCGCTGCAAGAATAGATCGCCGCAGGTGTAGCCGGTGAGGCAGAACTCGGGGAATACCGCCAGCCTGACGCCGCGGGCGGCAGCGTCCTGTAACTGAGATACAATTTGGAAAGCGTTATAATTGCAGTCGGCCACCCGCAGTGAGGGCGAGAGGGCAGCTGCTTTCAAAAAACCATCTTTCATCGGAGGATTTCACATCCTGTCTGTTGAATTAAGGCCCCGGCGGAGACATACTCTGCGGGGTTTTGTTCAGTATACCACAAACCGGCCCAAACGAAAAGTGACAGTGTGGTTAAAGAAACGAAAAACGCTGCCTGCACACCGCAGACAGCGCTGAAAACAAAAGATGGAAAACGAGATAGACCGTAAGCCGGGTTCTGTATTAAACGACGATCTGTCTAGACCTGCCATTGCTGACAGGTTCGTGCCGCCTTCGGGACACGCGAGCAGCGCTGTACGTCCCATATAGGCGTTGCTTCCGGTAGGGTTTACAAAGCCGCATAGTCACCCATGCGCTGGTGAGCTCTTACCTCGCCCTTTCATCCTTACCGCATTGCTGCGGCGGTTTCCTTTCTGTTGCACTTTCCCTGAGGTCACCCTCGGCTGCCGTTAGCAGTTACCGTGCTCTGTGAGGCCCGGACTTTCCTCAGAGCGGTCAAAGCCGCCCCGCCGCCGTATGTTCCACTCGTTTTCCGCTCCTCATGATACCATAAAAAAACAAGATTTGCAAGAGAAAGAGAATTTTGCTATACTTATCTTATATGTTGCCCGCGCTGGAGGTGGGAAGATGAAGCTTTATTTCAAAGTCCCGCCCGAGGCGGACGGGATGCTGCTGCGCGGTTTTCTGCGCAAGTGCAGTGTCTCCACCGACCTGTCCCGGGCCGTGAAATTCCGGGGCAGCGGCTTTTTTGCCGACGGCGCCCCCATCCTGGCCAACCGCCGGGTGGAGGCCGGGCAGGTCATCTCCTTTGAACTGCCGCCGGAGGGGGAGAGCGTTGTGCCGCAGAACGACATCCCGGTGGATGTGGTCTACGAGGATGCTTTTGCCCTCGTGGTGGAAAAGCCGCCCCATCTCGCGGTGCATCCTACCCTGAATTACCCGCTGGATACGCTGGCGAACGGCTATGCCGCCTGGGCGCTGCGTCAGGGTAGAAGCCCCGTCTTCCGCCCGGTGAACCGCATCGACAAGGACACCAGCGGCCTCGTGCTGGCGGCCCAGAATGGCTACGCTGCCCCGCTGCTGGCTCAGAGGGTGGAGAAGCTCTACTACGCCGTTGCAGAAGGAGAACTTCCCCTCGGGCCGGGCGTCATCGACGCCCCCATCGGGCGGCAGGGGGAGAGCATCATCGGGCGGTGCGTCACCCCCGATGGCAAACCCAGCCGGACGGAATATACCATATTGAAAGCCGAAAACGGCCTGAGCCTCGCGGCCTGCGTCCCGGTGACAGGCCGGACCCACCAGATACGGGTACATTTTGCATCCATCGGCCACCCACTGGCCGGCGATGACCTCTACGGCGGGAGCCGGGCGCGCATCGGGCGGCAGGCGCTCCACTGCGCAAAACAGACGTTCTGGGTGCCGCGCTGCGAGCGGATGCCAGACGGCATCCGCATCGAAGTGCCGGTGGACGAGACGACCCTGAGGCCGGTGGCGGTGGAAAGCCCGCTGCCGGAGGATATGACAAAGCTTTTTGTCTAAATTTGTGTATTTCGTGAAAAGTAAGTGAAAGCTAAGCCCAAATTTTGTGTCAATGCTTGTTTCGGCGCTGGCAGGGTGTATAATAAATAGAGTTATTCCTGTCAAAAAAGCTGTCCTTATGCGGCAGCGTGTCGATAACAGAGAAAAGAGACAAATCAGAATCTCCTGAAGATACAGGAAGGAGCATCCTTTTTGCTGGAAGATAAAACAACTGAAACGCGGCAGGACGAGCCAGCCGCTGCGCCGCGGCACACCGGCTTCCGCGCAAAGCTGCGCTCGCTTTGGGCGCAGCTCCAGTGCGTCCATCTGCTGCGCCGCCACCGGCGGTATCGCCGCCGCAGACACCGGCTGGACAATGCCTCCCGGAAGCTGCGCTCGTCGAAGCTGGTATTGCGCATTGGCGCAGCGCTCTACGCGCTGGGCTTTGGCGCGGAGTATGCTGCCGTGCGGGTGGGGCGTGCCGTCAAGTACGCCGCTCTCTGGGTTGCTGGAGGCATCCGCCGCTTTGCAAAGGCTCTGGCGGAGACGGCGTTCCCTGGCGCAGCACAGGTGGCCAAAGACCTGTTTGGCCCCATCGTGCTGTTTGCAAAGGGCATCGTGTCCCTTCTCATCCATGCCCACCGCATCCGCAGGGAGCAGGGCTTCGGTGCAGCATTTGAGGCCAGCGTCCACTACTTCAAAAACGGCGTCCGCCGCAACCTCAGTCTGCTGCCCCGCATGGCGATGTATGCTTTGCCCATCTGCGCACTGGCGCTGGGCGCAGCAGTGTTCCAATATGTCATCCACCAGCCTTATGCGCTGGCCGTCCAGGTCAACGGCGAAACCGTGGGCTATGTGGCGAATGAGGACGTCTTCAACACGGCCCGCGAGGACGTGATGGAGCGTATCAGCTACGCCGGCACCGACAAGACCGAGTGGACCATCGAGCCGAGCTACACCCTCGCCATCGCCCACCACATGATGGACGAAAACGAGATGGCAAACGCCATCATTCAGAGCGCTGGCGACCAGATCAGCGAAGGCACGGCTCTTTATCTGGACGGCGAGTTGACGGCGGTGTGCAGCGACGGCAACGCGCTGCGGGATTACCTCGCCGCCATGCTCGACCCCTACGAGGAAGAAGAGGACGACCCCAATGTGAGCGTGGGCTTCAACAAGCAGGTCACGCTGGAAGACGGCCTCTACTTCAAGGAAGGCTTGCAGGATTTTGAGACCGTCCGGCAGGAGCTGGTGGGCGTGAAGCAGGCCCAGAAGGTCTACACCGTCAAGGCGGGCGACACCCTCTGGTCCATCGCACATAACAATGACCTGACCTTCCGTGAGCTGTGCGCCCTCAACCCAGCGTTCAAGGGTGAGCCGCTGAGCGAGACGTCCAGCATCCTTGAGGGCGACCACCTCGTTATCACCAAAGAAGAGGCTGGCCTTGAGGTGCGCATCACCCGCATCGAGACCCGTGAGGAAGAAATCGCATTCTCCACGGAGACGACAAAATCCAACGAATATACGAAGGGAACCACCAAGGTGCTCCAGGAGGGCGAGAACGGTCTGCGCCGTGTGACCCTCCAGAACGTCTACGACACCAAGAATATCCTTGTGGACCAGAGCGTGCTTTCCACCGAGGTCATCAAGGAGCCGGTGAACAAGAAGGTGGTCGAAGGCACCAAGAAGGTGACTTCCAGCACCAAGTACATCACCGGCAGCGGCCAGTTCATCTGGCCTGTGCCGAACTACCGCTACTGCTCGCGCTGGTACGGCGGACGTCACAAGGGCGTGGACATCTGCGCCCCGGCCGGTACGCCCATCTACGCCTCCGCAGGCGGCACCGTCACCAAGGCGGGTTACAACAAGGCCGGTGCAGGTACGGGCTATGGCTACTCGGTCATCATCAACCACGGCGGCGGATACAGCTCTGTGTATGCGCACTGCCTGTCCCTGACCGTCAGCGCGGGCCAGACCGTCAAGCAGGGCCAGCTCATCGGCTATCTGGGCAGCACGGGCCGTTCCACCGGCAACCACTGCCACTTTGAGATACGTCTCAATGGTTCGTACATTCCCCCGCAGAACGTATTCCCGGGGAAGAAATAATTTTATAAAAAGGAGATAATTCTTATGGCTACTCCTCACATCAGCGCCGAAAAGGGCGATTTCGCAAAGACTGTCCTGATGCCGGGCGACCCCCTGCGCGCAAAGTTCATTGCTGACACCTTCCTGAAGGATGTCCGTCAGGTGACGGGTGTCCGCGGGATGCTGGGCTTTACCGGCACCTATGAGGGCCATCCCATCAGCGTGATGGGCAGCGGCATGGGTATGCCCTCCATTGGCATCTATTCCTACGAGCTGTTCAAGTTCTACGATGTGGACAACATCATCCGCATCGGCTCCGCCGGCAGCTACACTGCCGACGCCAAGCTGTTCGACACCGTGCTGGCTACCGGTGCGGTCAGTGAGTCCAACTATGCCCGCGTCCAGAGCGGAAACGACCACGACATCACCTTCCCCAGCGAGGAGCTGAATGACAAGCTGCGCGCCTCCGCCAAGAAGCAGGGCATCAAGCTCATCGAGGGCAACATCCACTCCTCCGACGTTTTCTACCGTCAGCCTTCCGACGCAAAGCCCACCTACTGGGAGCTGCTGCGCGACGAGCGCGGCTGCCTCTGCGTGGAGATGGAGAGCTTTGCTCTGTTCGCCAACGCCGAGGTGCTGGGCAAGAACGCTGCCTGCCTGCTGACCATCTCCGACAGCTTTGTCTCCCCGGAGATCACCACCGCAGAGCAGCGCCAGAAGAGCTTCACCGATATGATGAAGGTCGCACTGGGCGCGGAGTATTGATTTAACCATAATACAAAAAGACTGCTGTCGGCCGACAGCAGTCTTTTTGCTTCTCAGGTATCCGTGTAATGACCGTAACAGGACGCAATGATGATGTTTCCATCCTGCTCCCGGTAGACGATGCGGTGGGTGTCGTCGATACGCCGACTCCACCATCCGCTCAAATCTCCCTTCAAAGGCTCGGGCTTGCCGATGCCCTCATAGGTGTTCCGCTGAATGTCTTTTATGAGGGAGTTGATTCGCTTCAGCAGCTTTTTGTCCCGCGTCTGCCAAAGACAATAATCTTCCCACGCTTCCTCTTCCCACAGCAGCCTCATCAGTCCACCTCGATCAGTTCATGTTCGGTGAGCTTGGCTTTGCCGGTGTCAATATCATGGACGATTTGACGGAGATGGTTGATGTTGCTTTCAGAATAGAAGGGGTCAGCGGAGACTTCAAAGGGGATCCGATGCTCGCGCGACACTTTCTTTGCAAAAATCGTGAAGGCTGTCGTCATCGAAAGCCCCATCTCGGCACAGACCTCCTCCATGCTCCGCTTGAGGTCGGGGTCCATCCGAAAATTCACATTGACTGCGTTTGCCATTCTGATGCGCCTCCTTTATAATTTTATTATATTCATTTGTAATGACAAATGCAAGAGCTGTCATTGCATAATGCTGCGTAATTATCGCCGCTTGCACTTCTTAAAAGAATGATTTATACTTAAATACACGACACAGAAGAATGTACGACACAGAAGGGAATGAGGCCGATGAACAGAGAAACGGTGAACATGGTGCGCAGTCCGATTTCTGTGGAGGGGAACATCCGGCTTGTTCCGTATTATCCGGCCTACGATACAGCACTTGCGTGGTATCAGGATGCACAGCTCTGCAAACAGGTAGATAACAGGGACTTCGTTTATGATTTGCCACTGCTGAAGCGGATGTATCATTATCTGGACACACACGGGGAACTGTTTTATATCGAGTATCGGGGTGTGCTTTGTGGTGACGTCAGCCTGCGGACGACCGGCGAGCTTGCCATCGTCATCTGCAAGGAGTACCAGAATAAACACATCGGGCGGAAGGTCATCGAAAAAATGCTGGAGCTGGCTCGGGAAAGGGGTTTGGCGGAGTGCTTCGCGCACATCTATTCCTTCAATACCCAGTCGCAGAAAATGTTTGAATCCATTGGCTTCGTCCCACAGGACGAGGAACACTATATCTACAAATTGCAAAAAGGAGAACCGACCATGACAAAACTGACTCTGGAAGAAAAGCAGGAGCTCATCCGGATGGCCCTTGCGGCCAGGGAGAGGGCTTACGCGCCTTACAGCGACTTTATGGTGGGCGCTGCCCTGCGCGCCGAGGATGGCCGCATCTTCACCGGCTGCAACGTGGAGAATGCCGCCTTTACCCCCACCAGCTGCGCCGAGCGGACGGCCCTGTTCAAGGCTGTGGCCGAGGGCGTGACCAGGTTCACCGACATCGCCGTGGTGGGTGCGCGCCGGGGCGAAGTCAACAAGCAGATCACCTCGCCCTGCGGCGTCTGCCGTCAGGCGCTGTTCGAGTTCGGCGGCCCGGAGCTGAATGTCATCATGGCAAAAAGCCCGGACGATTTCATCGAGCGCAGCATGGACGAGCTGCTGCCCTTCGGCTTCGGTCCCTCCAACGTGGCGGGCAACAAGGCCGTGGAAGATTGAACACAGCTGCGCGAAAAAGGCTGGGTGGAGCGGATTTTCCGGGATAAGTATGTTTTTTATACAATTTTGATAAAATAATTGTAAATGTTTTGTAATCGGAAAAGGCTTGCATCTGTCACTTCTTCCCGCTATACTTGAGCCAGTAAATGTGCAAGTGCGCACATTTCGTCAACAAAACGCGATTATATTAAAATAAAAGGAGAGTTTTCATTATGATGATTTCTCGTCGTAACTTCCTGGCAGTGGCTGGCGCCGCTGCTGCTGCCGCTGCTCTGACTGCCTGCGGCGGTTCTTCCTCTTCCACTGCTTCCTCTGCAGCTGCCTCCACCAGCGCAGCCGCTTCCACCTCTGAGGGCGGCGAGAAGATCGTGAAGGTCGCTTTGACCTGCGACACCGGCACCATCGACGATGAGAGCTTCAACCAGGCCTGCTGGACCGCTGTTTCCGGCTACATGGGCGATGACTGCCAGTACTACATCCCCGAGGCTGACGCTTCCGATGAGGACCGCGAGACCATGATCCGTCAGGCTGTCAACGACGGCGCTGACGTCATCGTCTGCGTCGGCTACCTGTACGGCGCTTCTCTGGCATGGGCTGCTGACCAGTACCCCGATGTCAAGTTCATCGCCGTCGACGTCACCCAGGGCGACATCGGCACCGACAGCATCCCCGCAAACTGCTACTGCATCACCTTCAAGGAGGAGCAGGCAGGCTATCTGGCAGGCTATGCCATCGTCAAGGACGGCAAGACCAAGCTGGGCTTCCTCGGCGGCATGGCTGTTCCCGCTGTCATCCGTTACGGCTACGGCTATGTGCAGGGCGCTGATGCTGCTGCTCAGGAGCTGGGTACCAACATCGACATCAACTACTTCTACGGCGGCCAGTTCTACGGCGATGCAAACATCACCTCCCGTATGGAGGGCTGGTACTCCAACGGCACTCAGGTCGTCTTCGCCTGCGGCGGCGGCATCTACACCTCCGCTGTTGAGGCTGCTCTGAAGAGCAACGGCTATGTCATCGGCGTTGACGTTGACCAGAACTACATCGGTGTCAACGGCGTGGCTGACGGCTCCTTCGCTTACAACCCCTTCATCACCTCTGCAATGAAGGGCCTGACCGAGGCTGTCAACACCGCTCTGTCCGACATCGAGGCAGGCGATTGGAGCGACATCGCTGCTTCCAACGGCAACTTCGGTCTGGAGGACGGCGACTACATCGGCCTGCCCACCGATGCTGACAGCTGGAACTTCGAGACCTTCACCACCGACGAGTACGAGGCTCTGAAGAGCAAGATCAAGAGCGGCGAGATCACTGTGGACAACAGCTCCGACGACAGCACCAAGCCCACCGTCAGCGAGTTCACCACCGTCAACTACATTCAGTAATCAGAAACTTCCCGGGCGGGACGCTCTGCAAAGGGCGTCCCGCCTTTTTTGTATGCTTTTTCAAGACGAGGAAGGAATGCCTGTCAAAATGCACAAAAGTAATACTTACGATATAGCAAAACACTAAATTTTCAAAAAGAAGTGTGCAAAACAGCAAAAATACGGTATAATGGTCATTACAATAGTATAAGTGTCGTTTGGACACGAAAGGAGAGTGAGCAGATTGGCAGAGGATTTTGTGATCGAGATGCTCCATATCACCAAGGAGTTCCCGGGCATCAAGGCAAACGACGACATTACCCTGCAGCTGCGCAAAGGTGAGGTCCATGCCCTGTTGGGCGAGAACGGCGCAGGCAAAAGCACCCTGATGAGCGTGCTGTTCGGCCTGTATCAGCCGGAGGAGGGTAAGATCCTCAAAAACGGCAAGGAGGTCGCCATCCGCAACCCCAACGATGCAAATGCACTGGGCATCGGTATGGTTCACCAGCACTTCAAGCTGGTGGAGTGCTTCAGCGTGCTGGACAACATCATTCTGGGTGTGGAGCCCAACAAGCTGGGCTTTTTGCAGAAGGCCGAGGCCCGCAAGAAGGTCGTGGCCCTGAGCGAGAAGTACGGTCTGCGTGTTGACCCCGATGCGCTCATCAGTGATATTTCGGTCGGTATGCAGCAGCGCGTGGAGATTTTGAAGATGCTCTACCGCGACAATGAGATCCTCATCTTCGACGAACCCACCGCTGTGCTGACCCCGCAGGAGATCGACGAGCTGATGGAGATCATGCGCGGGTTCAAGAAGGAGGGCAAGTCCATCCTCTTTATTACCCACAAGCTCAACGAGATCATGGCGGTCGCCGACCGCTGCACCGTCCTGCGCAAGGGCAAGTATATGGGTACCGTGGACATCAAGGACACCACCAAGGAAGAGCTTTCCCGCATGATGGTCGGTCGTGACGTCCAGCTTCAGGTCGATAAAAAGCCCGCTCACCCGGGCGATGTCGTGCTGGACGTGGAGGGTGTCACCATCCACAACGACCAGCGCAAGAAGGACTCCGTCAAGGACGTCACCTTCCAGGTCCACGCAGGCGAGATCGTCTGTCTGGCGGGCATCGAGGGCAACGGCCAGACCGAGCTCGTCTATGGACTCACCGGTCTCGAAAAACTGTCGGGCGGCAAGATCACGCTGGACGGCAAGGACATCACCCGCGAGAGCATCCGTCAGCGCTCCAAGGACGGCATGAGCCACATCCCCGAAGACCGCCACAAGCACGGTCTGGTGCTGGATTACAGCCTCGAGAACAACATGGTGCTCCAGCGCTACTGGCAGCCCGAGTTCCAGAAGGGCGGCTTCATCCAGTCCGATAAAGTCCGCGAGTACTCCGATAAGCTCATCGATCAGTACGACGTCCGCAGCGGTCAGGGCAGCTCCACCATCGTGCGCAGCATGTCTGGCGGCAACCAGCAGAAGGCCATCATCGCCCGCGAGATCGACAAAGACCCCAAGCTGCTGGTGGCTGTTCAGCCCACCCGCGGCCTGGATGTCGGCGCGATCGAATACATCCACCGCCAGATCGTCGCCCAGCGCGACAAGGGCAAAGCTGTCCTGCTGGTCAGCCTCGAGCTGGATGAGGTCATGAACCTGTCCGACCGCATCCTCGTCATGTACGAGGGTGAGATCGTGGGCGAGTTCGACCCCAAGACCACCACTGTGCAGGAGCTGGGCCTCTACATGGCCGGCGCACGCAAGCAGGGAAAGGAGAGCAAATAAATGAACAAGAAAAAACTTTCCCACAGCAACCTCAACAGCTCCATCACCAGTGTGCTGGCCGCGCTGCTGTGCATCGTCATCGGCATGGCTGTGGGCTTCCTCGTGCTGCTGGCCATCAACCCGGCCCATGCATGGGGCGACGGCTTTGTCCGCATCGTTAAGGGCGGCTTCCATGACGCCCCCTACGGCGTCGGCAAGGAGCTGGCCAACGCGGCGCCCCTCATCATGACCGGTCTGTCCGTGGCCTTCGCCTTCAAGACCGGCCTGTTCAACATCGGTGCTGCCGGTCAGTACACGCTGGGCGCTTACGGCGCTCTCTACTGTGCCATCATGCTCAAGATGCCCTGGTATGTCTGCCTGATCGTCGCCACAATCCTCGGCGGCATCTGGGGCGCTATCCCCGGCTTCTTCAAGGCTTACTTCAACATCAACGAGGTCATCACCTCTATTATGTTCAACTGGATCGGCCTGTATCTGGTCAATGAGCTTATCTACCAGAACGGCACCGGTCCCATGTACGACGTGCGCAACACCCGTACCCTGAACCTGAGCAAGAACGCGGAGTACGCCCAGTCCATCATCCCGGACTTCGGTCTGAACAAGATGTTCCAGACCAACAGCACCACCATTGCGATCTTCCTCGCTGCGGCAGTCGCCATTCTGATCTGGGTCATCCTGAACAAGACCACCTTTGGCTATGAGCTGAAGGCCGTCGGCCTGAACAAGAGCGCCGCCCGCTACGCCGGCATCAACGAGAAGAAGAACATCATCCTCTCCATGGCCATTGCAGGCGCTCTGGCAGGCTTCGGCGCCGGCCTCTACTACCTGTCCAATGTCTCTCAGTGGAACCCGCTGAACTCCACCAGCCTGCCGGCCATGGGCTTCAACGGCATCTCTGTGGCCCTGCTGGCAAGCTCCAACCCCATCGGCACCATCTTCTCCGCGATCTTCATCTCCCACATCTCGGTCGGCGGCTCTTTCCTGTCCACCAAGTATTACCCCACCGAGATCTCCGACCTGATCAGCGGTATCATCATCTACCTGTGCGCATTCTCCATGCTGTTCCGTGGCAAGATCCACTCCATGCTGTTCAAGAATGCAGACAAGACCAACGTGAATGCAGAGCCCGCCCCTGCTAAGACCGAAACCAAGAAGGAGGGCAAGTGATATGCTGCTTCTCATCAAGTATACTCTGCTGTATGGCATCGTGCTGATGCTGGTCGCTCTGGGCGGTATGTTCAGTGAGCACTCCGGCATCATCAACATCGCACTGGAAGGCATCATGGTCATCGGCGGTGTGGCGGGTGTCCTCACCCTCACCATGCTGCCCGAGAGCCTGCCGGCTTTCGCCACCGTGATCATCGCGGTGCTGGCGGCGGCTATCGCCGGCATGGTCTACAGCCTGCTGCTGGCCTTCGCGTCCATCAACCTGAAAGCGGACCAGACCATCGGCGGCACGGCCCTGAATCTGCTGGCGACGGCGGTGGCTGTGGTCATCTCCAAGAACTTCAGCGACAGCGGCAGCGCCAAGCTGAACTACTCCAACAAGCCTTTCCTGTTCAGCATCGGCGGCCTGGAGCTGAGCATCTTTGTCCCGTTGGGCATCGCACTGCTCATCATCAGCTACATCGTGCTGTACAAGACCCGCTTCGGCCTGCGTCTGCGCGCCTGCGGCGAGCATCCTCAGGCTGCTGACTCTGTGGGCATCAACGTCTACAAGATGCGTTATGCCGGTGTCGTCATCTCGGGCGCTCTGGGCGCTATCGGCGGTCTGGCCTATATCGTGCCTCCCGTCCAGACCTGGAACTTCGAGGTCGGTGTGGCCGGTGCAGGCTTCCTTGCCATGGCCGTTATGATCTTTGGTCAGTGGAAGCCCTTCAACATCTGCGGCGCAGCCATGTTCTTTGCCGTGTTCAAGAGTCTGGCCAACATCGCCGACTCCACCTTCCTCGCACAGCTCCACTGGTCCAGCAACATCTACAACATGATGCCCTTCGTGGCATCCATGGTCATTCTGGCCTTCACCTCCAAGAACAGCATGGCTCCCAAGGCCGAGGGCATCCCCTACGACAAGGGTTCCCGCTGATTCGAGCGTATTTTCCGGGCGCAGCTGCTTTTCCGGGCGGCTGCGCCCTTTTTTGCTTCTTTTTCAACAGATTCCACAAAACAGCGCTTGCTTTTGCGGGGAAATTTGCTATACTTGAATTACAATGTCATACTATTGCCGGAGGCGGGGCAGCGCGGCCCGGGCCGTCGGCGGAGAATATTATTTAGGAGCGTGACCTTATGCGCATTTACGATTTGATCGCCAAGAAGCGGGACGGCGGCACCCACAGCCGCGAGGAGTTGGAAGCCATCGTCAACGGTTTCGTCAGCGGCGAGGTGGCCGATTACCAGATGGCGGCCTGGATGATGGCTGTCTACCTGCGCGGCATGACCGACGAGGAGACTGCTGAGCTGACCGATGTCATGGCCCACAGCGGCGTCATGGTAGACCTTTCGCCCATCCCGGGCATCAAGGTGGACAAGCACTCCACCGGCGGCGTGGGCGACAAGACCACGCTGGTCATCGCGCCCATCGTCGCGGCCTGCGGTGTCAAAATTGCCAAGATGAGCGGCCGCGGTCTTGGCCATACCGGCGGCACCATCGACAAGATGGAGAGCGTCCCCGGCACAAAGACCGCCCTCTCGCAGGAGGAGTTCTTTGCACAGGTGAATAAGATCGGCCTGTCGGTCATTGGCCAGAGCGAGGGCATCGCCGTGGCAGATAAGAAGATGTACGCCCTCCGCGACGTCACCGCAACCGTCAGCTGCATCCCCCTCATCGCGTCCAGCATCATGTCCAAGAAGCTGGCCTCCGGCTCGGACGCTATCCTGCTGGACGTCACCACCGGTACCGGTGCGTTCATGAAGACCGTGGAGCAGAGCATCGAGCTGGCCAAGCTGATGGTCTCCATCGGCACCCATCATGGCCGCCGCGTCGCTGCTATGATCACTGATATGGACACCCCGCTGGGCCACAACATTGGCAACAGCCTCGAGGTCATGGAGAGTATGGACGTGCTCAAGGGCCACGGCCCCGCCGACCTGACCGAGGTGTGCCTGCAGCTGGCTGCGAATATGCTGGTGCTGGCCGATAAAGGGTCTCCCGCCGAGTGCCGCGCCATGGCCGAAGCAGTTATCGCAGACGGCTCTGCCTTTGCAAAGTGCAAGGAGATGTTCGCGGCTCAGGGCGGCGATACCCGCGTTCTGGATGACTACAGCCTCTTCGAGAAGCCCGCCGCCAGCTATGAGCTGCTGGCCGAAGAGGACGGCTACATCGTCGCTAACGACGCCGAGAAGATCGGCTCTGCCAGCGTTCTGCTGGGCGCAGGCCGTCAGAAGAAGGGCGACCCGCTGGACTTCGCCGCCGGCATCACCCTCCACAAGAAGCGCGGCGACTACGTCCACAAGGGCGAGAGCCTCGCCACCTTCTACGGCGCGGCGGATAAGTTCGACGCTGCCGCCGCCGAGTACCGCAGCGGCCTCGTCTACGGCCCCGAAAAGCCCGAGGAAGCCCCGCTGGTCTACGCCCTCGTCACCAAGGACGGCGTGGAGCGGTACTGAAATACCTGAATCGCTGAGAACGGCCCCGGGATCTGTGTGTTCCGGGGCCGTTTTTCCACCAAAACTGCGCTTTGTGGTTGGATAAAGCCGACAGAAGGGCTGATTTTGTAGATGTTTTGCCCGAGATGTGGTATAATCTACTCAATAGCGCCCAGACGGCGCAGGAGAAGAGAAAGGGTTATTCTATGAAGATCGTTTTGGTGGGCGGCGGCAAAGTCGGCACAGCGCTGGCGCGGCAGCTCAGTGAAGAGGGTCACAACGTGACCGTTATCGATACGAACAAGGCCCGTGTGGAGCATATCGGGGAGTCCTACGATGTGATGAGCATTCTCGGCAACGGCTCGTCCATCACCACCCTGTCCGAGGCAGGCGTGGAGGAAGCGGACGTGTTCATCGCAGTCACCGGCTCGGACGAGCTGAACCTGCTGTGCTGTATGTTCGCCAAAAAGGCGGGCCACTGCCACGCCATCGCCCGCGTGCGCAACCCGTCTTACAGCCATGAGCTGGACTTTATCAAGAAGCAGATCGGCATCTCGGCCATCATCAACCCCGAAATGGCAGCGGCAAAGGAAATTTCCCATCTGCTGCGCTTCCCGGGCGCAAGCAAAATCGATACCTTCGCGGGTGGACGCGTGCGGCTCATCAAGTTTGCGCTGACCGAGCAGCAGGGGCTGGACGGCGTGGCCATCCATGAGATCCCCACCCGCCTCAAGAGCGACATTCTGGTCTGCGCGGTGGAGCGTGACGGCGGGGTCATCATCCCCAACGGTAACTTTGTGCTGCAGAACGGCGACCAGGTCACCTTCCTCGCCACGCAGGAGAAGGCCCACGAGTTCTTCCAGCGTATCAATATGCCGGTGCGGCCGGTGCGCAATGCCCTCATCGTGGGCGGCGGTGCCATCGCCTATTACCTGAGCCAGGAGCTGCTGGAAAATCACGTCCGCGTCCGCATCGTCGAGCGGGACCCGGCCCGCTGCAATGTTCTGGCCGAGTCCCTGCCTGAGGCACAGATACTGAACGAGGACGGCTCCAACCGCGACTTCCTGCTCTCGGAAGGTCTGGAATCCACCGAAGCCTTCGTGGCTCTGACCAACATCGACGAAGAAAACGTGCTGCTGACCCTGTTTGCGAAAAAGCACTCCAAGGGCAAGCTGGTCACGAAGATCAACCGCCTCGAGTTCGACGATATTCTGGCCGGGCTCGATTTGGGCAGCATCGTCTACCCCAAGTACATGACCTGCGACTACATCGTGCAGTACGTCCGCGCCCTGCAGAACGAGGCCGGCAACAACATCAAGACCCTTTACCGCATCCTCGACGACCGCGTGGAAGCGCTGGAATTCACTGTCCATGAGGAGAGCCGGGCCACCGGCGTGCCGCTGAGCCAGCTGCATCTGAAAAAGAATCTGCTGCTCTGCTGCATCACCCGCGGCGACCATATCCTCATCCCCCGCGGCGGCGACCAGATCCAGGTGGGCGACAATGTCATCGTCGTCACGCTGGAACACGGCCTGCACGACCTGCGGGACATCGTGGAAGAGTAACGGGGGACAGGACGTATGAATTATGCGATCGTCTTTCGTCTGCTGGGCTACATCCTGATGATAGAGGGTACACTGCTGCTGCTCCCGGCGGTGACGAGCCTCATCTACGCCGAGTGGGCCGTCATGGGCGTGTTCCTGCTGACGGCGGCCATCAGTGCGGTGCTGGGTTTTGCCCTGCGGACCATCAAGCCCCGCAGCAAGGTGTTCTATATGCGGGAGGGCTTTGCGGCCACCGCCCTGAGCTGGATCACCATCAGTATCATGGGCGCAGTGCCGTTCGTCCTCACCGGCTGCATCCCGAATCCCGTGGACGCCATGTTTGAGACCGTTTCGGGCTTCACCACCACCGGTGCCAGCATCCTGCCCGGTGTGGAGGGACTGCCCAACGGCATCCTGTTCTGGCGCAGCTTCACCCATTGGATCGGCGGCATGGGCGTTCTGGTGTTCCTGCTCTCCCTGCTGCCCCTGACCGGCGGTTCCCATGTCAACCTGATGAAGGCGGAAAGCCCCGGCCCGCAGGTGGACAAGCTGGTGCCGAAGGTGCAGTCTACGGCCAAGATCCTGTACGGCATCTATTTCGCGCTCACGGTGGTGGAGTTCTGCTTCCTGCTGGCGGGCGGAATGAATGTGTTCGACTCTCTGCTCACGGCCTTTGGCACGGCGGGTACTGGCGGCTTCGGCTTCAAGAACGACAGCTTTGCCAGCTTCTCGCCCTACATCCAGTGGGTCGTGACCGTCTTTATGATCCTCTTCGGCGTCAACTTCAACGCGTATTTCCTGCTGCTGCTGCGCCGGTTCCGCCGCGCAGCGTCCAGCGAGGAAGTCCGCGCCTATTTTGCCATCATTCTGGCGGCGGTGGCCGTCATCACGGTGGACATCCGCAGTCTCTACGGCACCTTCGGCGAGGCGCTGCGCCATGCGGCCTTCCAGGTCGGCTCCATCATTACCACCACCGGCTTTTCCAGCTGTGATTTCGACCTCTGGCCCACGCTGGCAAAAGAGGTGCTGGTGCTGCTGATGTTTGTGGGTGCCTGCGCGGGCAGCACTGGCGGCGGCATCAAGGTGAGCCGCTTCCTCCTGCTGGGCAAGACGCTGGGCAAGGAGATGAAGCAGGCCCTCCACCCGCAGGTGGTGGCCCCCGTCCGGATGGACGGCAAGCTGGTCAATCATGAGACCATCCGCACCACCAACGTCTTTCTGGCGGCCTACATCTTCATCTTTGCGGCGAGTTTCATGCTTGTCAGTCTGGACGGCTTTGACATGGTGACGAACTTCACCTCCATCGCCGCTACCCTGAACAACATCGGCCCCGGCCTCAATCAGGTGGGTCCCATGATGAACTTCGGGGCCTACTCCAACTTTGCAAAGCTGGTGCTCATCTTCGATATGTTGGCCGGTCGTCTGGAAATTTTCCCGATGCTGGTGCTCTTCCTGCCCGATGCGTGGAGAAGATTCTAAAAGTTTTATAACGAAAAAATCCCCCGGTCCAGCCGGGGGATTTTTGTCTGTATCAGAACGTCAGATCGACCTTTTCCTGCGCACGGTATTGCAGAGCCTCGAGCAGCGAATCCTCGTCGAGGAGGCGCTTGCCGGAGAGGTCGGCAATGGTGCGGGCCACCCGGAGGATGCGGTCGTGGGCGCGGGCCGAAAGGCCCAGCGTCTCGTAGGAGGCCCGCAGGAGCTGTTCAGCAGCGGGGGTCATCCGGCAGATACGCCGCACCTGCCCGGCGGTGAGCTGGGCGTTGCAGCGCACATCCTCGTAGCCGGGAGCAGCGTACCGCTGGGCCTGGATGGCCCGGGCAGCAAGGACCTGTTTCCGCAGCTCGGCGCTGCTCTCGGAAGGGGCAGCGCCATGCAGTTCATCGAAGGCCACCGGGTCCATCTCGATGCAGAGGTCGATGCGGTCCAGCAGCGGGCCGGACACCCGGCTGCGGTACTGCCGCACCGCGCTGGGCGAACAGGTGCAGGCTCGGGTAGGGTGGCCGTAGTAGCCGCATTTGCAGGGGTTCATGGCGGCGACGAGCTGGAAGCGGCTGGGATAAGTGGCGCTTCCGGCGGCTCGGCTGACCGTGATGCAGCCGTCCTCGAGGGGCTGGCGCAGCACTTCGAGGCTCTCGCGGGAGAACTCGGGCAGTTCGTCGAGGAAGAGGACGCCGCAGTTGGCCAGACTGCACTCGCCGGGGCGGAACTGCGCCCCGCCGCCCGCCAGCGCAGCCGAACTGGCCGAGTGGTGGGGGCTGCGGAAAGGCCGTGCCGTTACGAGGCCCCGGCCTGCGGGCATCTGCCCGGCGATGGAATAAATTTTCGTCGTCTCCACGGCTTCTTCCCGGGTCAGGGGCGGCAGGATGCCGGGCAGGCGGCGGGCCAGCATGGATTTGCCGGTGCCGGGCGCACCGACGAGCAGGACGTTGTGTCCGCCCGCAGCCGCGATGACCATCGCCCGGCGGGCCAGCGGCTGGCCGCAGACGTCAGCGAAATCGGGAACGTGGCTCCACGCATCGGCAGGGTCGAAGGGAACTGGAGCCGTGGGAGAAATGGGCTGGATGCCCCGCAGTGCGTCCACGACCTGACGGGCCGTTGCTGCAGGGTAGACCTGCATTTCGCTTCCGCAGGCCTCAGCGGCTTCGGCAGCGTTCTCGGCGGGGACATAGAGCGCCCGCACACCGCCGGCGGCAGCTTCCAGCGCCATGGGCAGGACGCCGGACACTGGGCGGAGACTGCCGTCCAGCGCCAGCTCCCCCAGAAAGGCCGTGTCCTTCGGCGGCGGCTCCAGCTGTCCGGAAGCGGCCAGCACCGCCAGCAGCAGGGGCAGGTCATACACCGGGCCAGTCTTGCGGACGTCGGCGGGAGCGAGGTTGATGGTGATGCGGCGGTCAGGCCACTTGAAGCCCAGATTTTTCAGGGCTGCGTGGACGCGGTCGCCGCTCTCCCGGACGGCGGAGTCCGGCAGGCCGACGATGGAGAGGGCGGGCATCCCGCCCGAGATGTCGGCCTCGACTTCCACGGGGAAGCCGTTGAGGCCCTTGAGGCCGAAGCTCTTGAGGACTGCGTACATGGGCGCTCCTTTCTGCCCGATGGGGCGGCAGAAACCATCCATAAAAGGGGACAATAGGTTTTTACGATGCTTCGAAATTTATTCTGAGATAACAGACAAAAGGAATGAAGTGGTTGACTAAAAACTGACTAAGAAATGGTAAAGATAGGGCGCAGATGCCCAAGTTCGACACAATTTTCTGTTTGAATCTATTATATTAGAGGGCATGTGAGATGTCAACGAAACGCGGGCTATCTGCGATTGGAGGAAGAATCTTATGGTTGCGAAAGAGTACTGCTGTTACACCAGGCCCTATTCCAGTATCGAAGGCTTTCAAATTGCACACACGCTGTACTACAGCGCAAGCGTAGAGGAAGAGGGAGTTGTATTGGCAGTGCGGCGGCAGCAGGGAGAAGAGTGTGTCACGGAGCAGGTCATCTGCCCGGTGGGCGACTTCGGGCGGCTGATGTCCCTGATGCGGTATCTGTGCGAAAATGGAGTAGGGCTGGGCCACTGGCTGGATGTACTGGACGACGCAGGGCAGGTGTACTGGCCCTGCACGGCTGCAAATGGGCAGCAGGAGAGCGGAAAGCCTGCACGATTTGTGGCATTTGCTGGTTTTGAGGGGGAAAACTTGGTACATAATCCTGAATTGACACAAAGCGTATAAAAGCTTATATTATAAGTAGACTTGGATGAATTTGTCCATTATGGTCAAAAATTACAAAGGTAAGGTGTGCAATATGTATCAGGATGAGTATAAGCGCTGGCTGGCAGCGGATCTGGAGGACGCAGATCTGAAGCCGGAGCTGGCCAGGATCGAGGGAAACGACGACGAGATCAAGGACCGCTTTGCCGTTGCACTGAAGTTCGGTACCGCCGGCCTGCGCGGCGTGCTGGGCGCTGGCACCAACCGCATGAACATCTACGTCGTGCGTCAGGCTACCCAGGGTCTGGCAAACTGGGTCAAGACCCAGGGCGGCAACCAGACCGTGGCCATCAGCTATGACAGCCGCATGAAGAGCGACGTCTTTGCCAAGACTGCCGCCGGCGTTCTGGCCGCAAACGGCATCAAGGTGCGCATTTATGATGCTCTGATGCCTGTCCCGGCCCTGAGCTTTGCCACCCGTTACTATGAGTGCAATGCGGGCATCATGGTCACCGCTTCTCATAACCCCGCCAAGTACAACGGCTACAAGGCCTACGGCCCCGACGGCTGCCAGATGACCGATGACGCCGCCGCCATCGTCTATGACGAGATCCAGAAGACCGATGTCCTGACCGGCGCAAAGTACATCTCCTTTGCCGAAGGCGTCGAGCAGGGCCTCATCCGCTTTGTGGGCGACGACTGCAAGAACGCCCTCTACGCCGCCATTGAGGCACGTCAGGTGCGCCCGGGCCTGTGCAAGACCGCCGGCCTGAAGCTGGTCTACAGCCCGCTGAACGGTTCTGGTCTGGTGCCGGTCACCCACGTTCTGAACGACATGGGCATCACCGACATCACCATCGTGCCGGAGCAGGAGTACCCCAACGGCTACTTTACCACCTGCTCCTACCCCAACCCTGAGATCTTCGAGGCTCTGAAGCTGGGCCTCGACCTCGCCACCAAGACCGGCGCCGACCTGATGCTGGCCACCGACCCCGACGCTGACCGCGTGGGTATCGCCATGAAGTGTCCGGACGGCAGCTATGAGCTGGTCTCCGGCAACGAGATGGGCGCTTTGCTGCTGGATTACATCTGCGCTGGCCGCATCGAGAAGGGTACCATGCCCAAGGACCCCGTCGCCGTCAAGTCCATCGTCTCCACCCCGCTGGCCGATGCCATCGCCGCCCACTACGGCGTTGAGATGCGCAGCGTGCTGACCGGCTTCAAGTGGATCGGCGACCAGATCGCAAATCTGGAAGCTGCCGGTGAAGTGGACCGCTTCATCTTCGGCTTCGAGGAGAGCTACGGCTATCTGGCCGGTCCTTATGTCCGTGACAAGGATGCCGTCATCGGCTCCATGCTCATCTGCGAGATGGCCGCTTACTACCGCAGCATCGGTTCCTCCATCAAGGAGCGTCTGGAAGAGATCTACAAGGAATATGGCCGCTACCTGAACAAGGTGGACAGCTTCGAGTTCCCCGGCCTGACTGGCATGGAGAAGATGGCCTCCATCATGCAGAAGCTGCGTGACGAGCCCCTCACCGAACTGGCCGGCCACAAGGTGGTCAAGGTCACCGACTACAAGAAGCCCGAAGAGACCGGCCTGCCCGCCGCAAACGTCCTCATCTACACTCTGGACAACGGCGCTACCGTGGTCGTCCGTCCCTCCGGCACTGAGCCGAAGATCAAGACCTACTTCACCACTCTGGGCAAGGACCTGGCCGAGGCTCAGGCTCAGAAGGATGCTCTGGCAGCTGCCATCGAGCCCATCCTCGCATAACGCAGAAATTTCATAGAAAATTTATGCCCCCGTACAGCGCCAAAAGTGCTGCACGGGGGCATTTTTGATGGGCGCGGGCAGTTGCAGTTTGTGGGTGGATACGCTATAATATTCAATGAATAATAATATGCTCTGTGCAGTGCGGCGCAGGGCAGGAATAAAATGGGGCAGGTGTAAGAAATTGGAACATCGTGTAACGGCAGTCCTGGTGGCGGCGGGTTCTTCCACCCGGATGGGATTTGATAAACTGAGCTTCGATCTGGGCGGTGAGACCGTCTTGGAGCGGAGCGTCCGGGCCTTTGACGAGTGTCCGGAGGTGGACGAACTGGTGATCGTGACCGGCGCGTCCAGTGAGAATGCCCAGCGGGCCGCTGCCCGCTGCAAAAAGCCGGTGCGGCTGGTGAAGGGCGGCTCGACCCGCGCCGAGAGCGCCCGCAGCGGCGTGGCCGCTGCCCACGGCAGACTGGTGGCCGTCCACGACGCGGCCCGGCCCTTCGTGAGCCAGAGCGTTATCGCCGACACGATAGCGGCCGCTGCCCGCTGCGGTGCCGCCGCCCCGGCAGTGCCGGTGAAGGATACCATCAAGCAGGCGAAGGGCGGAAACGGCAAGACTGTGCCGGAAGGCTGCATGGTGGAGAACACCCCCGACCGCAGCACCCTTTATGCGGTGCAGACGCCCCAGTGCTTCGACCGCGCAGCCTATCTGGCGGCGCTGGATGAACTGGACGAGGCCAGCGCCCGCCTCGTCACCGACGACTGCAGCCTGTTCGAGCTGACGGGCCGTCCGGTGGAGCTGGTACAGGGCGACTACGCAAACATCAAGATAACCACCCGGGAGGACCTGCCCCGGACCGAGAACGGAGGAAAGAAAATGCGCATTGGTCATGGTTACGACGTCCACCGTCTGGTGGAGGGCCGCAAGCTCATCCTGGGCGGCGTGGAAGTGCCGTATGAAAAGGGCCTGCTGGGCCACTCGGACGCCGACGTGCTGGCCCACGCGGTCATGGACGCCGTGCTGGGCGCAGCGGCGCTGGGCGACATCGGCCAGCACTTCCCCGATACGGCGGAAGAGTACGCCGGGGCCGACAGTCTCATGCTGGCCCGCCGTGTGGCAGAAATCATGACCGAGCACGGCTGGCGCATCGAGAACATCGACGCCACCATCCTCTGCCAGCGCCCGAAGCTGGCCCCCCACATCCCGGCCATGCGGGCAAAGCTGGCCGAGGCTTTCGGGATGCCGGTGGACGCCGTGAGCGTCAAAGCCACCACCGAGGAGCATCTGGGCTTTACCGGCGAGGGGCTGGGCATCGCGGCCCACGCCGTCGCCCTCATCGAAGCAGTGTGAACGGGAGAATGTGACCCATGACTCTGAACTCTATCGTAGCAAACTTCCAGACCTTCAAGCTGGTAGACCTGCTGGACATCCTCATCATCGCGTTCCTCATCTACCAGCTGCTGGGCTTCGTCAACCGCACCCGCGCCGGCCAGCTGGCCAAGGGCGCGCTCATCGTCATGGCGGTCTATCTGGTGGCGAACATCCTGAATATGCGCACCGTCACCTGGCTGCTCAACTCGCTGCTGCAAGTCGGTCTGCTGACGCTGGTGGTGCTGTTCCAGCCCGAGATACGGCGTGCGCTGGAGCGGATGGGCCAGACCGACCAGTGGGCCTATCGCTTCTTCAATAAAAACCGCTACAACGACACCAGCCTCAAGGGCGCGTGGCGCAGCGCCATCATCGCCATCTGCGACGCGGCAGAGCGCTTTTCGGAGACCAAGACCGGCGCGCTCATCGTGCTGGAACGGAACACCAACCTTTCTGAGATCGTCCGCACCGGCACGCCCGTGAACAGCGCAGTCAACCTCGAGGTGCTGGGTACCATCTTCTACGAGGGTACCCCCCTCCACGACGGCGCAGCCATCATCGAGGATGGCCGCATCAAGGCCGCAGGCTGTGTGCTGCCCCTTTCCAACAACCTGGATCTGGGCAAGGACATGGGTACCCGCCACCGCGCCTGCCTCGGCATCGCCGAGAACTCCGACGCCATCGCCATCGTGGTCAGCGAGGAGACGGGCATCATCTCGATGGCGAAAAACGGTGTACTCATGCGCCACTTTGACCGTCAGACCCTTTACACCCGGCTGGTGGATGAGATGATACCCAAGGAGACCGCCAGCGAGAAGAGCGCTGCCGAGGGCTGGAAGGCCCGGGGCAAGCGCCTGCTGAACTGGGTGAACAACAAGGAGGAGGATGAGCAGCAATGAGCACTGAGCAGAACAACGGCAAGCCTGCCGTACCCCCCAAGCGCAATCTGCTGAACGACCGCCGCATCCGGCTCCTGCTTTCTTTGCTGGGTGCAGTCATCGCGTGGATGGCTGTCACCATCGTCGTGCAGCCCGGCACCACCACCACCATCTATAATGTTCCGGTGGACTTTACCTATGATTCGGCTGCCTACACTTCCCGGGGCCTGAGCATCGTCAATGCGGAGGAAAAAACGGTCAACCTGAAACTTTCCGGCGACGGCTACACCATCGGCAGCCTGTCGGCCAACGACTTTGTCGTCTACCCCGACTGGTCCAGCGTCCGCGACAGCGGCGAAAAGAGCCTGCGCCTTCAGGTGCGGAGCCAGAGCACCCTGCTCACCGGTGTGTCCGTTTCCATCGACGGCGACAACACCGTGGACGTGGTGTTCGATGTGGTGGAAGAAAAGACCCTGCCCATCCAGGTGACGACGAATTACCTGAAGATAGCAGACGGCTATATCCTCTACGGCACCGACATCTCGAAGGAGACGGTGATTCTCTCCGGACCCAGCACCGAGCTGAGCCAGGTGGAGACCTGCACTGCCGAGGTGACCTACAACGGCGAGCTGACCAGCCCCGTCACTCTGGACACCAGCCTGCGTTTTTACACCCGCAGCGGCAGGGAGGTGGAATTTGAGTATACTACTCTGGAAACGGACAGCGTCGAGGTCACGCTGCAGGTGTATAAGCTGGCCACCCTGCCGGTGGAAGTCAGCTTTATCAACGCGCCCCGCGACTTTGACCCCTCGGTGCTGGTCTACTCCCTGAGCAAAAAGACCCTCAATGTGGCCGGCCCGGAGTCCCAGATCGACCGTCTGTCCACCCTGTCGGTGGGTACCATCGACCTTTCCACCTTTGCACTGGATAAGGTGTACGAAATGCCCATTGAACTGCCCAGCGGCATCCGTCTGCTGGACAACATCTCCAGCATCACGGTCAGCTTCGACAGCTCCCGTCTGGAAACCAAGACCATGAACCTGCCCGCCAGCTGTGTGCAGGTCATCAACCTGCCCTCCACCTACACCCTGACCGTGGAGACGGAGCGGCTGATGAACGTCACTCTCTGCGGCCCGGCCGGTTCGCTGGAAGCACTGAATCCGGAACAGGTGGTCATTGAGATCGACGCCGACGACTTCTATGTCGCCATCGGCCAGCAGAACATCGCCTGCCGCCTCTATGTGCCGGCCAACGACAAAATTTTTGCGCTGGGCAGCTATGTGGTGCAGTGCAAGATAGAAAGTAACTGAGTATATGATCCTGATCCATGATATTCGCCTGCCCCTCTCCGCCGGGGAGCCGCAGGCCTACGAAAAAGCCCTCCGCCTCGCCCGCATCCCCCGGGGAAAGGTGAGCCATCTGGGCATCGCCCGGCTCTCGGTGGACGCCCGCCACGGCCAGCCCAAGCTGGTGTACACCGTGGCCGTGACCCTGAAAGAGGAGAAGGAAGAGGCCGCCTGTGCGGGTGCTTCCCGCAGCGTCACCGTCCGGGGCAAGACCGATTTCTCGGTGCAGAATGGCACTCTGCCGCTGACGCACCGGCCTGTGGTCTGCGGCCTCGGCCCGGCGGGCCTCTTTGCGGCGCTGCTGCTGGCCCGTCAGGGCTACCGGCCCATCGTGCTGGAACGCGGCCCGGCGCTGGACGAGCGCGTCAAGGCCGTGGAGCATTTTTCCACTACCGGTGAGCTGGACGAAAATGCCAACATCCAGTTCGGCGAGGGCGGCGCCGGAACCTTCTCGGACGGTAAGCTCACCACCCGCATCGGCGACGAGCTCTGCGGCTTCGTGACCGAAGTGTTCCTCAAGCACGGCGCGCCGAAGGAAATTGCCTGGCAGCAGAAGCCCCATGTCGGCACCGACCTGCTGCGGGGCGTCATCACTTCGATTCGAAAAGAGATCGAGTCGCTGGGCGGCGAAGTCCACTTCAACACAGCCCTCACCGGCTTCGAGCGGCGGGACGGCCAGCTCGTCGGCATCCAGACCACGGACGGTGCGTTCCCCTGTGAGGCGCTGGTGTTCGCGGTGGGCCACTCGGCCCGCGACACCTTCGGGATGCTGATGGACAGCGGCCTCGTGCTGGAGTGCAAGCCCTTCAGCGTCGGCTTCCGGGCAGAGCATCTCCAATCGGAAATCGAAAAGAGCCTCTACCACGAGGCGGCGGGCCATCCGGCCCTGCCGCGCGGCGAATATCAACTTTCGCAGCACGTTGAAAAACGGTGCGTTTATACGTTCTGTATGTGTCCGGGCGGCCAGGTGGTGGCTTCGGCCAGCGAAAAGGGGCGCGTCGTGACCAACGGCATGAGCTACCACGCCCGCAGCGGCAGGAATGCCAACGCGGCCGTGGTGGTCAGCGTGGGCGGCGAAGACTTCGGCAACGACCCCCGGAAGGCCATCGCCTTCCAGCGGGAGCTGGAAGCCCGAGCATATGCTGCAGGCCGTCCCGGCGGAGAGTATGCTGCCCCGGCGGAGAACATCCAGAGCTTTTTGGAGGGCAGGGGCCGGCTGAACATTGGCCGCGTCCAGCCCACCTATGACCGGGGCGTCGTCGCTGCGGATCTCGGCGCGTTGCTGCCGACCGAACTGGCCGACACCCTGCGGGCCGGTCTGCGGGCTTACGAGCGGAAAATTGCGGGTTACACCGCCCCCGAGGCCATTCTGACCGGCCTCGAGACCCGTACCAGCAGCCCGGTGCGGCTGAAACGGGAAGAAAATTTTGAATGCGCCCAGCTGGCAGGATTGTATCCCTGCGGCGAGGGTGCCGGATATGCGGGCGGCATCATGAGTGCCGCCGTCGATGGCCTGCGGGTGGCCCGCGCCATCATCAGCCGGTACAGCCCGGCAGAAGGGTGAGAAGTTGAATGACTGATCGTGAAAACGATTTTAACCGCACGGCGCAGGACGGCGAGGGCCGTCAGGTGCAGCAGGAGCTGGAACGCCAGCTCCGCGAGCTGGGCGACACCATGTCCGACTCCTTCCGCCACGGCTTTGAGGGCCGGGGCGAGGAGATCGGCGACCGTGTGTGGGATGTGGGCCGCGCCGCGGTGAACGCCGCCGGTTATGGCATCTCGGAGGCAGGCCGGGCCTTTCAGGCCGGAAAACAGGAGTACCAGAAGCGGGCCGAGGAGGCCAGAAGCAGTGCCGGCGCCAGCGGGATGACCGACTGGGCGCGCAATTTCTTTGCAAAGAAGCCGGAACCGACGGCCATCGAGAATATCCGCACCAGCGCGAAAAAGCGCCACAGCGCAGGCGTCGCCATGCTGGCGACCGGCATCACCTTCGCCGTCATCTTCGGCATCACGGCCATCGCCTGCTTTGGCACGGCGGGGGCGTTCACGTCCGGCGGCGTGATGGTGGCGGCTGATATGACGGTCCTCAGTGCCATCGGCGATCTCGCACTGGGTGCTATCGCGGTGACGGGGTGGTGCTCTGCGGCTGTGACCGCTGTGTTCGGCTGGCTGACCGCAGCGGGCGCATCCCGTATGAAGGCCGCCAAGACCCTGGAGCTCTACGCCGATACCGCTGAGGGCTTCGACTGGCACAAGGGCCTGTCCCTCTCCATGCTGGCCGACCTGACGCATAAAAAGAAGGCCAAGGCTCTCAAGATGCTGCGGAAATTCATCCACAAGGGTTGGCTCAGTGCCTGGCTGGACGAGAAAAACGACAAGCTCTACCTGACGGCAGAGGACTACCGCGCTGCACAGGAAAATCAGCCCCAGCCCGAACCGGAAAAAGCGCCGGAACAGGCCGGAGAAGTCCCCCTGAACCTCGAGACGACCCGCCGCTTTGCGCAGGTACTCGAGAAGGAGCAGGAACTCATGGAGGATGAGCGGGCTGTGGAGGAGCTGCAGCATATGCAGAAGACCACCGAGTCCATCTGTGCCTGGCTGGAAGCCCACCCCGAGAGCCTGCCCAAGGCCCGCCGCTTTGCGGAATACTATATCCCCACCACCCTCAAGCTCCTGCACACCTACAACGACGTGCAGAGCCAGCAGGGCGAGAACGCGGAGGCCATCCGCCGGGATATTGCGGGCATCCTGCACACCCTGAATCAGGCTTATGATAACCTCTACGATAAGCTTTTGTCGGACGTGGCACTGGACATTTCCAGCGAGATCGCTGCGCTGCAGGGGATGCTGGCGAATGATGGTCTGGCTGGGGAGGGATTGCGATGACCTATCGGGCCTGGAACACCAAGACCGTTGACCGCGCCGCCCTGAAAGAGCTGACAGCGGCCATCGCCCAGCAGAACACCGAAGAGCTGGAATACCAGAACATGGACGAAGAGTGGAGCGAGGAAAAGTACCGCTCTGTCCTTGCAGTCCAGCAGAAAGAAGCCGGCCTGCTGGCCGGCATCCTCGCTGCCCGGGGCATCACCGACCCTGCCGAGGCGCTGACCCTTCTGGCGGGCGAAGAAGAGCTGAGCGACCCTATGCTCCTGACCGACATGGACAAAGCCTGTGAGCGCATCCTGCGGGCCATCGACGAAGGGGAGACGATCGTCGTCTTCGGCGATTACGACGTGGACGGTGTGACCGCCACGGCCCTGCTCTATCAGCACCTGAAAGGGATGGGCGCCGCCGTCAAGTGTATGCTGCCCAGCCGGGAGGGCGACGGCTACGGCCTCTCGAAGAACGCAATCCAGTCGATTTACGATAAGGGCTGCCGCCTCATCGTCACGGTGGACAACGGCATCTCTGCCGTAGAGGAAGCCGCATTCGCGGCCAGCCTCGGCATCGACCTCATCATCACAGACCACCATCTGCCCCACGACACCCTGCCCCAGGCAGTGGCCATCGTGGACCCCCGCCGTGCCGACGACCACAGCCCCTTCAAGGGCCTGTGCGGCGCGGGCGTGGCCTTCAAGCTCTGCGCCGCGCTGGATGGCTGCCCGCCGGAAGAGATGCTGGAATACTGCGGCGACCTCGCCGCTGTTGGCACCGTGGCCGACGTCATGCCCCTGACAGGGGAGAACCGCACCATCGTCAAAGCAGGTCTGCGCCAGCTGCAAAATACGGACAGACCCGGCTTCTGCGCCCTTTTGGAAGAAGTGGGCCTTGCAGGCAAGCCGGTGACGGCAGAGAACATCAGCTACGCCATCGCGCCCCGCCTTAATGCGGCGGGCCGGATGGACAGCGCCGTGACCGCTTTGCAGCTGGTGCTCTGTGAAGACGAAGACCGGGCGGTCGAATTGGCTCATAAGCTGAGTGACATCAACATCCAGCGGCAGGAGACGGAGATGGAGATCGTCAAAGCCGCGCAGGAGCTGCTGGACGCTGAGCCGGAACGCCTCGAAGATCGGGTCATCCTGCTCTGGGGCAAAGACTGGCACCCCGGCGTCATCGGCATCGTGGCCTCCCGCCTTGTGGAAAAGACCGGACGCCCGGTCATCGTGGTGTCGGTAGATGAGCACGGCGAGGGCAAGGGCAGCGGCCGCAGCGTGCAGGGCTTCAACCTGCACGAGTGCATTGCCTCCTGCGCCGACATCCTGCTTCGCTTCGGCGGCCACGCTATGGCAGCGGGCCTCTCGGTGCGGGAAGAGGATCTGCAGACGCTTCGCCAGCGGCTCAACGACTGGGCGGCCCGGGAGTGTCCCGTGCTGCGCACCCCGCCGCTGGAATGTGATCTGTCCGTCCACCTCGACCGTCTGACGGTGGAGAGCGTCCGCCGCCTCGACCAGCTGGCACCCTACGGTGCCGACAACCCCAGCCCGGTCTTCGTGCTGGAAATGGCTGTCGTGGAGGGCGTCTACGCCGTCTCGGAGGGCAAGCACTGCCGCCTGCGTCTGCGGCAGGGCAATTCCAGCATCTACGCCGTCTGGTTCGGGATGCACCCGGAACAGGTGCCTTACTCGACGGGCGACGTCGTGGACGCAGCCATCAGCCTTTCGGTCTACGATTCGCCCCGGGGCGCACAGCTGTCGGGCCGCATCATCGAGCTGCACCCGGCGGGCCTCGGCAACACAGCAGCAGAGCAGGCCGCGCTGGTGCAGGCGCTGCGCCGGGGTACGCCCCTGACGCCGGAGCAGAAGGAAAGCATCGCCCCGGAGCGCAGCCATATCATCACCGTTTATCGGGAGCTGCAGGCGCGGCGCTGGCACGCCGAAGACCTGCAGCCCCTGTTTGCAAAACTCGGCGAGGAGAACACCGGTCGGACGCTGGTGGCCGTCGCCGCGCTGGAACAGGTCGGCCTCATCACAGCGGCTGACCGGGGCGGGGCAAAGTTCTGGGAACTTGTGCCTGCCACCGGAAAGAAGAACCTTGCCGATGCGCCCATCCTGAAATGTCTGGAGGAACGATAAAGATGCCTGAGGGAAAGAAACCTGTCCTCCCCTCGCCCGCAGCACCGGCTGCGGCGAAAGAGGACAGCTACTCTGCAAAGACCCATCTCCACCAGCCCGTGCCGGTGACGGAGATGGCTACCGTGGCCGCAACGGCTCTGCCGGCCAACGCCCCTGAGGGGACCCTTCCCTCGGAGGTGCGGCCCGAGATCGTGACCTGGGAGAAGCTGGTGGAGGCCATCAAAGCCAGCGGCAAAGCCTACAATATGGCCATGATAGAAAAGGCTTACGACCTGGCCAACGACGCCCACAAGGGGGTCTGCCGCCGCAGCGGTGAGCCCTATATCTGCCACCCGCTGGCTGTGGCCCGCCTCGTGCTGGACCTCGGCATGGACAGCGAGAGCATCGCCGCCGCCCTGCTCCACGACGTGGTGGAGGACACCCCCACCACGCTGACCGACCTGACTGCCGCTTTCGGCGAAGAGGTGGCCGCGCTGGTGGACGGTGTCACCAAGCTGACCAAGATCCAATTTTCCAATATCGAAGAGCTGCAGGCCGAGAACCTGCGCAAGATGCTGCTGGCCATGAGCCGTGACGTCCGCGTCATGATCATCAAGCTCTGTGACCGCCTGCACAATATGCGCACCGGCGACGCATGGCCGGAGCAGAAGCGCCGCGACAAGGCCCGGGAGACCATGGAGGTCTACGCTCCCATCGCCAACCGTCTGGGGATCCTGAACGTCAAGGAGGAGCTGGAAGACCGCAGCCTCCACTACCTCGACCCCGTGGGCTACGAGGAGATCAACAAGATGCTCAGCGAGCGCGCGGGCGACGAGTTTCTGGCCAGCGTGTCGGGCGTCATCAAGAGCCGCCTCGAGGAGAGCGGCATTGAGGGCGCGACCATCAAGCGGAGAGTCAAGAGCATCTACGGCATCTACCGCAAGACCATCATGCAGAACAAGTCCTTCGATGAAATTTACGACATCTACGCGGTGCGCATCATCCTGGACACCCTGGCTGAGTGCTACAGCACCCTGGGCCTCATCCACGATATGTACCACCCGCTGCCCAACCGCTTCAAGGACTATATCTCCACCCCTAAGCCCAACGGCTACCAGAGCCTCCACACCACCGTTATCGGCCACGAGGGCATCCCCTTTGAGGTGCAGATACGCACCCGCACCATGGACGAGCAGGCCGAGTACGGCGTTGCCGCCCACTGGAAGTATAAAGAGGGCCTCGAGGGCCACGATAAACTGGATGAGCGGCTGGCATGGGTCAGCCAGCTGCTGGAAAACCAGCGCGTCAGCGAGGATTCCGGAAACCTGCTCCACGATTTGAAGAGCGACCTGCTGCCGGAGGAGGTCTTTGCCTTCACCCCGAAGGGCGACGTCATCAACCTGCCTGCGGGCGCAAACTGCATCGACTTTGCCTACGCCATCCACTCTGCCGTCGGCAACCGGATGGTGGGCTGTAAGGTCAACAACCGCATCGTCCCCATCGACCACGTTGTGGCGACGGGCGAGATCATTGAAGTCATCCTCGGCCCGGCGGACAAAGGCCCCAGCCGCGACTGGCTCAAGATCGTGCGCACCAGCGAGGCCAAGAGCAAGATACGCAACTGGTTCAAGAAGATGCGCCGCGAAGAGAACATCCAGCAGGGCCGCGACGCGCTGGCCAAAGAGCTGCGCCGGGAGATGATATTCATCCCCGACGACCAGCTGGATGAGTTCGTGGGCAGCTGCAGCCGTCGTCTGCGCCAGAACAACGCGGAGGAAATTTACGCTGCCATCGGCTACGGCGGCATGACCATCGCCAACTGCCTGCCCAAGCTCAAAGAGGAGTGGCAGAAGCTCAAGGCCGCCGAGGCTGCTGAGAACAAGTCGGTGGAGGATCTGCCGAAGGTCGATTTGAGCCGCGTCCACGCCACTGACGGCGTAGTGGTGGAGGGCTTCGATAACACCCCCATCAAGTTTGCAAAGTGCTGCTCGCCCCTGCCAGGCGACCCCATCGTGGGCTTCATCACCCGGGGCTTCGGCGTTTCCATCCACAAGCAGAGCTGCGCCAACGCGGTGTCCAGCATGAAAGACCCCTCCAACGCCCCCCGCTGGGTCAAGGCTTACTGGGCCGACAGCGTCAAGGACAGCTACAAAGCCGGTCTGGAGATCATCGCCCTCAACCGCAACGAGCTGCTGTCCGATGTGCTGGCCGCGCTGGCTGACATCCGCGTCCCCATCTACGCCATGAACGCCCGTCAGGTGGAGAACAACTGTGCCGTCATCAGCCTGACCATCGGCATCAACAATACAGAGCACCTCAACCGGGTCGTGGCCCGTCTGTCCAAAGTCAAGGATGTGCTCAAGGTAACAAGGAGCTAATATGCGTGCAGTCATTCAGGCCGTATCCTCGGCCAGCGTCCGGGTCAACGGCGGCGAGCCGCGCCCCATCGGTCCCGGCCTCGTCATTCTGCTGGGCGTCAAGGACACCGATACTCTCGACATCGTGCCGAAACTGGCTGAAAAATGCGCGGGCCTGCGCATTTTCAAGGACGAAAACGACAAGCTGAACCTCAGCGCAAAGGACCTCGGGTACTCTGCACTGGTGGTGAGTCAGTTCACCCTCTACGGCGACACGAAGAAGGGCTTCCGTCCCAGCTTCATCAAGGCGGCAAGACCGCCGCTGGCTGTGGAGGCCTACGAGCTGTTCCTCGCTGAGATGAACAGGCAGGGCCTCAAGGATGTCCAGCACGGCGAGTTCGGCGCGGATATGCAGGTGTCGCTGGTCAACGAAGGCCCCTGCACCATTGTCATCGACACCGACGAGTGGCATAAAGGAGAAAAATAAACCATGAAGGCATTTCATCTGGTCGGCCCTGCGCCGTTTTACACCAACAGTTTCCTGCTCATCTCGGACGCAGGCAACGCGGTGGTCATCGACCCCGCCGCCGAGGTGCAGGAGTACGATAAGATCTTAAAGGAGCACGGCGGCAAGCTGAGCCTTATCCTCTGCACCCACGGCCACTACGACCATGTGGGCAGTGCGGGGGTCCTGAGCCGCGAGTGGGGCGCAAAGCTCTACTGTGAGCCCGCCGACTGTCGGGAGACCCAGCTGCTGCCCCTCAAGGGTTCGGACAGCGGCTACGAAGAGGGCGAGGTCATCCCCCTCGACGAGCTGAGCTTCACTGTCTGGCACACCCCCGGTCACACTGAGGGCAGCGTGGTGCTGCTGTGCGAAAACTATCTCTTCGTGGGCGACACGGTCTTTCAGGGCAGCATCGGCCGCACCGACCTCGAGGGCGGCGACAGCCGGAAGATGGACGAGAGCCTGCGCAAGTTCGCGGCCCTGCCCGTCCCGGCCGAGGCGCAGGTGCTGCCCGGCCACGGCGATTTCTCCACCTTCGGGCAGGAGGCCGCCACCAACTTCTATATCAAAAATGCGCTGAGAAACGCATAAAAAGGCGGGAAAACACATGAATATCTATATCACGGGCCTCGGCTCGGGCTACGAGGTGGAGCACCTCGTCCGCCTGTTCTACCCAATGGCCCCGCTCACCCTCACCCCGCCCGAGGACGGCGCAGACTGCGTCTGGGCCGAGAAGCGGCCTGACAAGCTCTGGGCCATGGTGCGGCAGGGCGGCAAGAGCCAGACCGCCGAAGCACCTCTGCCCATTCCCGTGGAAGAGGGCGGCGAGACGCCGGAATTTGCGCTGGCCAGCCTGACCTATGACCTGCTGCGCAGCTGGACGGGTATCCGCCCGCCCTGGGGCAAGATGACCGGCGTCCGCCCGGTGCGCCTTGTCCACGACAAGCGGGCCGCAGGCTGGACGAAAGAGGAAATCGACGATTTCTTCCTCAAGCGCTTCGACTGCTCGCCCGAAAAATACGGCATGGCCAAGGCCATCGCGGACTTGCAGGAGCCTATCCTGAAAGTAGGCAGTGCGCCCAAGACCTACAGCCTCTATATCGGCATCCCGTTCTGCCCCTCCCGGTGCAGCTATTGCAGCTTCGTCAGCTGCAACCTCGACCGTGACCGCAAGCTGGTGCAGCCCTATGTGGACTGCCTGTGCAAAGAGGTCGAGGCCATCCGGGACGAGGCTGACAAGGCCGGGCTGATGCTCTGCAGCATCTACATCGGCGGCGGCACCCCCACCAGCCTCTCGGCAGCGCAGCTGCGCCAGCTCATGGGGACGGTGCGGGACTGCTTCGACCTTTCCACCATCGTGGAATACACGGTGGAAGCCGGACGCCCCGACTGCACCGACGCCGAAAAGCTGGCCGTCATCAAGGAATACGGCGCGACCCGCATCTCCATCAATCCGCAGACCTTCTCGGATGAAGTATTGGAGAACATTGGCCGCAAGCACTCGGCTCAGGACATCCTCGACTGCTATGCCGAGGCCCGGGCCGCAGGCCACGACGACATCAACATGGACCTCATCGCGGGTCTGCCCGGCGACACGGTGGAAGGGTTCGAGAAGAGCCTGCGTCAGGCTATCGCCCTCGACCCTGAGAACATCACAGTCCACACCCTGACCCTCAAGCGGGCCTCCCGCATCGTCATCGAGGACCAGAAGGAGAACGACTACGCCGATGTGGCCGCCATGCTGGAAAAGTGCCATCTGCTGGCCGAGGCGGGCTATCGGCCCTACTACCTCTATCGTCAGAAAAATACTCTCCAAAACCTGGAAAACGTGGGCTGGTGCAAGCCGGGCCACGAGGGGTATTATAATATCTATATCATGGAAGAAGTCCAGACCATCCTCTCGGCCGGCGCAGGCGGCAGCACCAAGCTGGTGGCCGACGGCGGCAAGCGGATGCAGCGCATCTTCAATTTCAAGTATCCGACGGAATACATCCAGCGTTTCGACGAAGTGCTGGAACGAAAAAAAGGAGTGGCTGTTTTTTATGATCACGATTTGGGTACCGAAACGTCTGGTTGAGATAGACCTGTACAACGTCGCCGCCCAGAGCCCGGCGGCGCTGGCGGAGATGAGCGAGAAGAGCTACCGCCAGCGGGTGGCCTATGCTGCCCAGAAGATCAGGGACTCCCGCGCCAAGATCGTCATGCTCACCGGCCCGTCGGCCAGCGGCAAGACGACTTCGGCTCATAAGGTGGCCGAGGCTCTGGAAGCCTCCGGCACCCCGGCCCATGTCATCAGCCTGGATAACTTCTTCAAGGGCGCTCAGTATTACCCCCGCCTGCCCGACGGTACGCTGGACTACGAGAACCCCGACACGCTGGATATGCCCCTCATCCGCCAGTGCCTCAGCGATTTGAGCACCACCGGAAAGACCGTGCTGCCCATCTACGACTTCACCACCGAGTCCCGCTCCTCCGAGACGGAGACGCTGGACCTCAAGGGCGGCGTCTGCATCGTGGAGGGCATCCACGCCCTGAACCCTGAGCTGACGGGCCTTGTGAAGGGCGACGATGTCTACCGCATCTACGCCGGCTTGCGGGAGGAATACTGCATTGATGGCCGCCGTGTCATCAACACCCAGGACATCCGCCTCTGCCGCCGCACCCTGCGGGATGCCGCAGCCCGGGGCCGCAGCCCCGCCAAGACCCTCGCCATGTGGGACAGAGTCCTCGACGGCGAGACCCGGTATATCAAGGGCTTCAAGACTACGGCAGACTTTTTGCTGGACACTTCCTTTACCTACGAGCTGGGCCTCATCGCAAAGCTCCTGCGCCCGGTGAGCCAGCGCTTCACGCTGGAAGGCCACAACGCGGAGCTCTGGGACGAGACGGCCCGCCGCTTCGAGCATGTGGCCCCGGTGGAGTTGGAGCTTCTGCCCGCCGACAGTATGCTGCGCGAGTTCTACGCAGGTGAGGTATAAAGGACATCAGAACGCGGAAAGTGTGCAAATTGCGAAAAAACTGTTTCCAAATCCGCACGATTCTGTAAAACTTGGGTGGGATTCGTTGCATTCCCCCCGGGAGTGCGCTATAATGAAAATAATCTCCGGCGGCACAGGGACAGCCTGAGCAGAAAACGCAGAGGAGTGCTGCCCACCCCGGGCATAGACAAGTGAGGTGTCTTTTATGGACTTCAATAAGATCAAGGAAATGGGCCTCGAGTATGCCGAGAAAGGCAAGAATGCCGCGCTGGATCTGGCCGAAAAGGGCCGCACCCAGGCAAAGATCGTGAACGCGCAGGGCAAGCTGTACAAGGCGCAGCGCCAGCTGGGCGCTCTGGTGTATAGTCTGGCCAAGGGCAACGAGGAGAACCAGCCCCTTGTGGACAAATACATCGAGATGATCGCCAACATCGAGCAGGAGCTCTCCGACCTGAAAGCCTCTCTCGAGCCGGATACCGTCATTGAGACGACTTTCGAGGATACGGAAGAGGCTGCCGCCGACGTGACGGCTGACACAGCCGCAGAGCCCGCCGAGGAAAAGCCCGAGGACGACGAGGCCAAGACCTGCCCCCAGTGCGGCGCGCCCGTCTCGGACGACGCGCTGTTCTGCAACAAGTGCGGCGCACAGCTGTAAGCTAAAAAGCCCACGCAGGGCGGTGTCCCCCGGGGGATGCCGCCTTTTGTTGTGAATGAAATGAAAATTTTGCCGCAAAAAGCCGGAAAATGCGCTTGTACCCTTGCATTTCGGCAGATTCTGCGGTACAATTTGAATCTGTTCGCAGTTGTTTTCGGAATGCGGAAAGGAGACGCCCCATGCAGGACTGGACGCCGAGGGAACACTATACGGCGGAAGACCTCGTGGAGATCATCCGCATCCTGAGAGACGGGGAGAACGGCTGTCCGTGGGACAAAGTCCAGACCCACGCTTCCATCCGGAAAAACTTTCTGGAAGAAACGTGCGAGGCGCTGGAAGCCATCGACGCTGACGACCCTGTCATGATGCAGGAAGAGCTGGGCGACGTCCTGATGCAGGTGGCGTTCCACACCGTCATCGAGGAGGAGCGGGGCCGTTTCGACATGGAAAAGGTCTGCCGCGAGGTGTGCGAGAAGCTGGTCTTCCGCCACCCGAACATCTTTGCTTCCTCTGCGGCGGAAAATGCTGGTATAAACAGCTGGGATGCGCTCAAAAATAAGGAAAAGGGCCGCACGACTCTGGCCGATGAGCTGGACACCGTCCCGGCCACCCTGCCCGCCCTGATGCGCGCCCAGAAGCTCCAGAAGCGGGCCGCGCGGTTCGGCTGCGGGCCGGAGGATGCCGCCGGTGCGGCCAGGGCTCTGGACAGCGCCAGGGCCGCGTGGGACGCACAGCAGACGGCAGAGAACGCCGGTGAGCTGCTGCTGGCCGCCGCCGATGCCATGCGTCTGGCCGGTGTGGATGCCGAAGAGGCACTGACCTTCGCGGCCAAGCGCTTTGCCCAGAGGCTGGAAGCGGACGAAATGTAAACGGGTACCAGACGGTCAGACCGTCTGCTCGAATAGAAAATGTTGAGAATATTGTGGAGGCTTTTATTATGACCAAGACCGATCTGATCGCACAGGTTGCGGCAAACACTGAGATGAGCAAGAAGAGCGCCGAGATGGCTGTCAACGCTGCATTCGAGGCACTGGGCAAGGCTATGGCCGAGGGTGAGAAGATCTCCATCTCCGGCTTCGGCACCTTCGAAGTGCGTGAGCGCGCTGAGCGTCAGGGCATCAACCCCCGCACCCGCGAGGCCATCACCATCGCTGCTTCCAAGAGCATCGTGTTCAAGCCGGGCAAGGCTCTGAAGGACACCCTGTAAGAGAAAACCCATCGCCGCCGGAACCTTTAGGCCCGGCGGCTTTTTTAATAGAGGAACAACCTCTCCGTCACGCCTACGGCGTGCCACCTCCCCTAATAGGGGAGGCTTTGGCATATCGTAAAGCTTTGCCTCTTCGCCAGAGGCTCCCCTCGATAGGGGAGCTGTCGAGCGACAGCGAGACTGAGAGGTTGATACAAGGAGTTTAGAAATGCGTTTAGATAAATATCTGAAAGTTTCGCGGCTCATCAAGCGCCGCACGGTGGCAAACGAGGTGGCCGACGCGGGCCGCATCCTCATCAACGGCAAGACCGCCAAGGCCAGCCAGGCCGTCAAGGCCGGCGACATCATCGAGGTCACCTTCGGCAACCGGCCCATCAAGGTGAAGGTCCTCTCCGACGTGGAGCCCCGCACCAAGGACGTGGCCCGCGAGATGTACGAGATCATCGAGCAGGACAACGTGCTGGCAGCCGCCCACGACGCCCCGAAAGCCGAGTAAATCCGGCATGACCCCGCCCCGCCCTGCATAAGATGGCAGAAAAGGGGAGGGGAATGTTATGAAACAACAGGACGCAAAGCCGGAGCAGGCTCTGCCTCATGACCTCATCCTGGAGGGGCGGAACAAGCTGACCGTCACCGGTGTGCGGCGGGTCATCCGCTGCGACGCCGAGGGGGCGGCGATGCTCACCTCGAAAGGGACGCTGGAACTCACCGGGGCCGAGCTGAGCGTCACCAGCCTCGACCTCGACAAAGGCGAAGTCAAGCTTACAGGCCGGGTGGACACGCTGGAATACACCGCAGAGCATACGCCGGGCGGCTTTCTGCGCCGTCTCGTCCGGTGATGGGCCCGGCGCTTTCGCCCGGGGCGGTGGGGCAGGAGATGGCGGCCTGCGCGGTGCTGGGCGGTGTGCTGGGCGCGGCGCGGGCCGTTCTGCCCACCCGGGGCAGGGCCGCGTTCCTGCCGGATATGCTTTTTGTGGGAGCCGTGCTGATGGCTTTGCAGAGCTACGCCGTCTCCCAGAGTCAGGCCGGGCAGCTGCGGGGCTATATGGCGCTGGCGGCGTTCTGCGCCGCCGGGGCGGTGCAGGCAGCGCTGCGGCCTCTGTTCGCCGCTGCCGAAGCCTTTGCGGGGAAACTGCTGCTGGGACCGGTGCGGCTCGCCGCCCGGTGCATCGCCCCGTGGAAAGCCGCCCGCGCCGCCGCCAAAGTACGGCGGAACGAAAAAAGACTTGCAAAAAAACAGAAAAAGAGCTTGCCAACACCACGGCGTATGTTGTATAATTCAAACGTATCAAAGTGAGAGTACAGGCGCATTGGGCCTGCTGTCCGAAAACGGGAGGCACTGTGTTATGGCAAATCCGAGCCGGAAAAAGCGGAAGAGAAAGGCGTCCGTCGTGGGCGCTGTGCTGAAACTGCTCTTCCTTCTGCTTTTGCTGAGTATGCTGGCGGCGTACATCGCAAATCAGGTGGCGCTCAGCTCCAAGAAAGCGGAGCTGGACACCCTGCAGGAGCAGATCGACCAGCAGAAGACCCAGAACGAGGAGATGCAGCGCATCCTCAGCGGCGACTCGGACGACGTGACCGAGTGGGTCGCGCGGGACTCTTACAATTATGCGGCGGCCAACGAGCGCATCTTCGTGGATGTGACGGGCAACTGATGCCGCGCCCCGAGCGGCTTGCGGCCGGCGGGAAACACATTAGTCAACAAGGAGTATTGAGTTTTGGCGATTGAGGTAGGGAATATTTTTGAAGGCCGTGTCACCGGCGTAAAACCGTTTGGCGCGTTCGTTGCGCTGCCGGAGGGCCGCGTGGGCATGGTCCACATTTCTGAGGTGTCCAACGAGTATGTGCAGGACATTGCAGCCGTGTTGCATGACGGCGACACCGTGAAGGTGCAGGTCATCAATGTGGCACCGGACGGCAAGATCGCGCTGTCCATCAAGCGGCTGCTGCCGCCGGCACCCCGCGCTCCGCATGAGGGCCGCGGCTCCCGCCCCAACAACAACGGCCCGCGGGAAGGCGGCTTCCGTCGCAACGGTCAGGGCGGCCGTCCCCAGGGCGGACGCGGCCCGGCACGGGACGCAGCGCCCCGCGTCTGGCAGCCCAAGGCCCCGGCCAAGAGCGACAACCTGAGCTTTGAGGACATGATGAGCCGCTTCAAGAGCCAGAGCGAAGAGAAGATGGCCGACCTCGACCACGAGACCAACAACCGCCGGGGCGGCGGCTACGCACCCCGGGGACGCCGCGGCAGCCGCTGAGCCGTCCGCACAAGACGAAGAAGCTTTGGGCCTGCCCCCAGCGGGGCGGGCCTGTTTTTTGGTGCGGCACGCCGCACCCGACAGGAAAGGAAACCAGAATGCCTGCAAAATTTGAACTCATCGCCCCCTGCTTTTTCGGGTGCGAGTCCACGGCCAACTTTGAGCTGCGCCGCATCGGCGCCGAGGACATCCGGGTCAGCGACGGCCGTCTGACCTTCAAGGGCAGCGCGGATATGATAGCCGCCGCCAACCTCAACCTCCGCACCGTGGAGCGCGTGATGCTGCTCCTGAACACCTACACAGCCACCACCTTCGACGAGCTGTTCGACGGCGTCTACTCCATCCATTGGGAAGAGCTGCTGCCCGCCGACGCGGCCTTCCCGGTCACCGGCTCTTCGCTGAACAGCCAGCTGTCCAGCGTGCCGGCCTGCCAGAGCATCATCAAGAAGGCCGTGGTCAAGCGCCTGATGCAGGGCCACCGCACCACCAGCCTGCCCGAGACCGGCGCGGAGTATAAGATCCGCTTCATGCTCCGCAAGAACGTCTGCGAGATCATGCTGGACACCACCGGCGACGGCCTGCACAAGCGCGGCTACCGCCGCAATTCCATGGAGGCCCCCATCCGTGAGACACTGGCCGCTACCATCGCCGATCTGGGCCGCGTCCGCCGCGACAGCCTCGTGGAAGACCCCTTCTGCGGCAGCGGCACCCTCCTCATCGAGGCCGCTCAGAAGGCCATGAACATTGCCCCCGGCCTCAAGCGCCGCTTTGCCGCCGAGCGCTACAGCTTCGTGCCTGCCGCCATCTGGGCCGAGCAGCGCCAGAAGGCTCTGGCCGACTCCAAGCTGGATGTGGGCTTTGAGGCCTTCGGTTACGACATCGACCCCGCCGCCGTGGCTCTGGCCAACGCCAACGCCAAGCTGGCCGGCGTGGAGAAGCGCTGCCACTTCGAGGTGGCCGACGTGGCCGATTTTGCCGCCAGGAGCGAGGCCATCGTCCTGACCAACCCCCCGTACGGCGAGCGCATGAGCACCATCGAGGGTGCCGCCAAGCTGGCCCGCACCCTCGGCCAGCAGATGGAGGCCCACCCCTGCGCCGGTGTCTACGCCATCACTGCCGATATGGATTTTGAACACCACTACGGCAAGCGGGCCAACAAGCGCCGCAAGATGTACAACGGCATGATCCCCTGCCAGCTGTATATGTACTACAACGCCCCCAAGTTCGAGAACCGCCCCGCAAAGCCCATGCCCAAGAGCGGCTTTGACGGCAAGCGCACCCAGCCCGGCCACACGGGTCGTTTCGAAAAGAAATAAAATGCACCAGAAGACCGCACTGAAATCGATTCCAGTGCGGCCTTTTCTATAAGAATTTACAAAAGAACGGTTGAACGCTGACGAAAAATAGATTATACTAGTCTACAGCTGTGGGGAAGCGGTCTTCCCCTGCAAGAAAGGCTGCGCCCGGCGCGGCCCGCGAAAGGAATGAACAGAATGAAGGGACGTATGCGGCCCTATCTGCCGGAGCTGACCATCCGGGATTACAATACCTATCAGTGGTATCAGCGCGGCGTCCGCCGCCAGCTCTACACCACCTATGGGTTGTATTCCTGCTATGGTCTGCGCTACAACGGCGTCCTGTTCGCGGTACTGGCCGACAGTCTGGCGGGCCGTCCGGCCACCTGTAAGCGGATGCGGGAGCCGGGTACGCTGGTCTGGCGGCAGATGATGTGCCAGACCCAGGGCATCCGGCTGGCCGCACAGGTGGAAGTCCTGCTGAGCTGGCACCGCATCCAGGATGCCCAGTGGGCCGACCTGCCCTTCTATAAAAAAGTACGGCGGGTGGTGGACACCGTCCTGCTGCGGCAAGCCTACCGGAAGGCCGCCGCCGAGAACCCGGCACTGGAGCGCATCTTTGTACAGGAGCGGGACCAGGCCAACGTCCAGATGACCCTGAACGCCAAGAACTATCTGCTGGCCGCAGAGCCGAAGGGCAACCTCTACGGCGCGCTCTACTCGGTGCTGGCCACCGACGACCCCAATCAGCGCAAAAGTATGCACTACATCGGCAGCTGCATCGGCCGGGCCGCTTATCTGCTGGACAAAGCGGAGAGCTTTTCCCGGGACAAAGATAAGGGCCGCTACAACGTCTTCCTCGTCAACGGCATCAACGACAGGAACGCCGCCCGGGAAAACGCCCGGCGGCAGGCCCTCGCTGCGGTCAACGACCTCGTCCGCGCCTACGGGATGCTGGACGTCAAGCTCAACCGCACCCTGCTGGACAACATCATGATCTTGGGCCTCCGCCACGCCATCGAGCCGCTGGACGTTGAGAGCCAGCCGGTACAATGGGAGCTGCCATGAAGGGACGCAAAAGTAAAAGCTGGGCCATGGCCTACTGCGGCATGGCCGCAGCGCTCAGCGTGGTCCTGATGCTGCTGGGGGCTGTGTTTCCCATTGCGATGTTCATCGCTCCGGCGGTGGCCAGCTTCCTCATCGCCACAGTCTGCGTGGAGTGCGGGAAGACCATGGCTCTGACGGCCTATGGCGCGGTGAGCCTGTTGAGTCTGCTGTTCGTGCCGGACAAGGAAGTGGCCCTCACCTTTGTGTTCCTGCTGGGGTACTATCCGTTGGCAAAGCCTTATTTCGAGCGGATACGCCCGGCCCTGCTGCGGGCTGTCTGCAAGCTGCTGCTCTGCAACGGCGGGATTCTGGCGATGTACGGGCTGGTGCTGCTGCTGGTCCCGGCGGGCAGCATCGCCGAAGAGCTGCGCACTACGGCGCTGGCCGTCTCGCTGGTGACGCTGGCCATGGGCAATGCAGCCTTCCTGCTCTATGACCGGGCGCTCCACAATATGCTGATGCTCTATAAAGTGGTCTGGCAGCCGAGGCTCCACAAAATGTTGGGCGTCCATTGACGGATGTGGGACTTTGTGATACAATACCGCTGACCTTTTCCGTCGGCTTCTGACAGCTCCGAAAGGAGCTGTTTTTGTTTTCAGGAAGGCGGTGGAAAGAGCAGAAAGAGGGGATAAACGACTTCAGTTGACGAAAAAGCGCCGGGCCACGCGGGTGACAGCCGTGAGGGTGACGAGGAGAGGAATCATCGAAAGTTTCGGCGGGTGTTCCTCCGGTTGAAACGGGAGCGATAGCTTCCGGGGCTTATACCAGCCGCAGAGAAGGGCAAAAAACGGCAGCAATACCGCAACAGAATCCTTTCAAAGAAAGCCATACAAGAACATAGACTGATCGTAAGAGGCTGACAGCCGCCGTGTGCGTTCGCGCCGTGCTGTCGGCATGGAGGTGTTTTGTATGTGTGGCATCGTAGGTTATTCGGGTAAGCGCAGCGCCCAGGAAGTGCTGCTGAACGGTCTGGAAAAGCTGGAATACCGCGGCTATGACTCCGCCGGCGTCGCGCTGGCGCTGGAAGGCGGCATCCACGTCGTCAAGAGCAAGGGCCGGCTGGAAGTGCTCCGCCGCAAGCTGGAGGCAGAAAACCTGCCCGAGAGCTTCTGCGGCATCGGACACACCCGCTGGGCCACCCACGGCGAGCCCAGCGACGTCAACAGCCATCCCCACTCCACCCCCCGCGTGAGCATCGTCCACAACGGCATCATCGAGAACTACGGCCCTTTGAAGGCCGACCTGATGGCCAAGGGCGTCACCTTTGAGAGCGAGACGGACACCGAAGTGCTGGTCAAGCTCATCGACTACTTCTGCTGCGCCCAGCCCAAGCAGAGCCCTCTGGCAGCCCTGCGGGAGGCGCTGGCGATGGTGCGGGGCAGCTATGCACTGGGTGTGCTGTTCCGGGAAGAGCCGGACACCATCTACGCCGTCAAGAAGGAGAGTCCCCTCATTGTGGGCTGGGGCGAGGGCGAGAACTTCGTGGCCTCCGATATTCCGGCCCTGCTCAAGTATACCCGCCGCTACAGCGTCCTCGAGGAGGGCGACATGGCGGTAGTCAAGGCCGACGGCATCCGGTTCTACGACGCCTTCGGCAAGCCGGTGGAGCGGGAAGTGCTGACCGCCGACTGGGACGAAGAAGCCGCTGAGAAGGGCGGCTACCCCCACTTCATGCTGAAAGAGATCCATGAGCAGCCTGCCGCTATCACGGCCACCGTCAGCCCCCGCGTGGAGAACGGTATGCCCGACCTCCGCATCCCGGAACTGAGCGATGAGAAGCTGCGCAGCATCAAGAACATCCACCTCGTGGCCTGCGGCACGGCCATGCACGCCGGTATGGTGGGCAAGACTGCCATCGAGCGGCTGGCCCGAGTCCCTGCCGAGGTGGACATCGCCAGCGAGTTCCGCTATCGTGACCCCATCCTCGACCCCGACGACCTCGTCATCATCATCAGCCAGTCGGGCGAGACCAGCGACACGCTGGCCGCCCTCCGCCTCGCCAAGAGCAGGGGTGTGCCGGTGCTGGCTGTCGTCAATGTGGTGGGCAGCTCCATCGCCCGCGCAGCGGACTACGTCCTCTACACCTACGCCGGCCCGGAGATCGCCGTGGCGTCCACCAAAGCCTATATGGTGCAGCTCTGCACCCTCTACCTCTTCGCGTTCCGTCTGGCCTACGCCAGAGGCCGTCTGAGCGAGGCAGAGACCCGCCGCCTGACCGCCGAGCTGCTCCGCGCCGGTGAGGTCATCCAGCCCCGTCTGGCCGACTGTGAGCAGATAAAGTACCTCGCCAGCCGCTTCGTCAACACCCAGAGCTGCTTCTTCATCGGGCGCGGCTTCGACTACGCCCTCTCGCTGGAAGGCAGCCTGAAGCTCAAGGAAATCAGCTACGTCCACTCGGACGCCTACGCTGCCGGTGAGCTCAAGCACGGTACCATCAGCCTCATCACCGACGGTGTGCCGGTCATCGCGCTGGCCACCCAGAAGCAGGTGTACGAAAAGACCATCTCCAACGCCAAGGAGACCAAGAGCCGCGGTGCGCGGGTCATCCTCTTCACGACGAAGGACGTTGTCGTCCCGGAGGGCGTGGCGGACTATGTGGTACGTCTGGACGACTATGACGAGCTGCTGATGCCCCTGCAGCTCATCGTGCCGCTGCAGCTGTTCGCCTACTATATGGCTGTCCTGCGCGGCTGTGACGTCGATAAGCCCCGCAATCTGGCAAAGAGCGTGACGGTGGAGTAAACCTCTCCGTCAGCGCTGACGCGCTGCCACTGCCCGGGTTGCGGCACCCAGCGTCTGCTTCGCTCTCGCTCGCATCCTGCTGGCCGCGGCCCCAACAGCGACTCCCTGTTTCCGCCGCTGGCGGCGGTCGTCGTTGTTGCTCCTAACGAGGGGAGGCCTTGGCATATCGGAAAACTTAATCTCTTCGCCAGAGGCTCCCCTCGGTAGGGGAGCTGTCGAGCGATAGCGAGACTGAGAGGTTAAAAACAGCGGCTGCTGTAGTCTTAGGGACTTACAGCAGCCGCTGTCATTTTACTTATGAGAGTTACCAGAACCAATAGCGTTTCTTGATGACGATGTAGGCGATGATGATGCCCACGATGACCACAAGGCCCGCGATGAAGAAGGTCATGTCCACATGGGCGAAGCGGAGATTCTGGGTGGTCAGCAGGTATTCGCCCGCCGTGTCCGCCTCGAGGACATTATCCTTGTAGCTGTTGAGGAACTGCCACTTGCCCTTGACGGCATTGTGCAGGTAGACGCGGGTGTAGGCGGCGTTGTCGCCGGTCATCTCGACCTGAACGACGCCCGGCAGAGCCTCGCCGCCGTTGAGGGTGAAGGTGACGCCATACTCAGAGGGGGCAAAGCTCAGGGCTGTGCTCACCTGCGCGGAGGTGCTCTTCACATCGCGGCCCGCGATGCGGATGGTGTAGTTATCGGCTTCGACCACGAGGGTCTTGCCGTTCAGACGGAGGGCATTCAGCATCTCGCCGGTGATGGTGGGGACATCGCGCTGTGCGAAGGTCACTTCGTCGGTGCCGTCGGCCTCGATGGCCTCCACGACGGGGTCGGTGATGACCTCACCGTTGTTGCCGTCGGTGCTGCCGCCGCCATTGCCGGAGCTGGAAGCATTCCGGTTGACGATGACCGTCACCGAAGCGGACGCCGTGCCGTTGGAGACGACGATGGAGGTCGCGCCCGTACCCACGGCAGTGATGACGCCCTTGGCGCTCACAGTGGCCACCTTGGTGTCATTGGACTTGAAGGTGAGGGACTGGGAGGCGGAAGACGGGGTCACTTTGCCGGTGATGGTGCGGCTGGCACCCGGTTTGAGGACGACATAGCTCGTGTTCAGGTCGATGGACTGACGGTCTACGCCGCTGTTGACGACCTTGACAGTGGCCGATGCGCTCACATCGCCGCAGGTGGCGGTGATGGTGGCGGTGCCGGGGGCCACGCCGGTGACTTTGCCGAAGTTGTTGACGGTAGCCACAGCGGGATCGGAGGAGCTGAGGCTCACGCTGGCGTAATTCGATGCGCTGGAAGGCAGCACGCCCAGCGACAGGGAAGTGGTCTCGCCGACAGCGATGGTGCTGGAGGCCAGCGTGATGTCCATCTCCTTGACGATCATGGATTCATCCAGCTCGGTGGTGATGGTGTAGACGCAGCTCACGCCGTCTGCGCTGGCGATGACCTGCGCCGTGCCGACGCCCACCGCCTGCGCCACGCCCTCAGACGTCACGTTCACGATGGTGCTGTCGTTGGACATAAAAGTTACCGTGGCATTGCGTGCGGCCTTTGCGGGCAGAATGACCGGTGAGAGCTGCTGCTGCGTCCCTACCGTCATGGTGGAGGCGTAGCTGCCGGTCTCGACGCTCTCCACAGCCGCAGCGGACCAGGGCAGAGAGAGGGCAGCGGACGCGTTCAGGGGACCGGCTGCAGAGGCCGGAAGCGCAGCGCCGGCGGCCAGCAGGCCCAGCAGAGCGGTGCTCACGGCCAGCATTTTCAGGTTCAGTTTCATTCTTTCGTACCTCTTTGAGCGTTGATGTGAGCGCTTAGCGGAACAGAACGCCCAGAGCTTCCATCGCGTATTCGAAATAGGTCAGCTTGTCGTACTCCACGCGGGCGGTGACGCTCATACCGTTGGACAGATCGACCTTGTCGCCGCTGTTGCTGATGACGTAGGTGCTGTCCGGGGTGATGGTCATTTTGTAGTAGGAGCCGGAGGAGCTGGCGGTCACATCGCTGTCGATGGAGGTCACGGTGCCGGTCAGGGTGCCGTAGGAATACTCCGACAGGCCGGTGATGGCGATCTTGCAGGGGTCGCCCACATGGAGCAGCGGCCTGTCGCTGAGGGTGACGTAAGCCACCACCTCGAGGTCGCTGTTCTCGCTGGCGACGGTGGCCAGCGGGGTGCCGGCGCTGAGCACCATGCCCACCTTATAGGGTGTGTCCATGTGGATGACGCCGGAGGTGGGGGCATAGATGTAGTAGTCGTTGGCGCCGGTGCTCAGGGCGTCCATCTGGCTCTGCAGATTGTCGATGTTGCTCTGCACACTGGTCAGGCTGGCGGAGATCGACTGCAGGGTAGAGTAATACAGGGCCTCCACCTCGCTCTGGTTCTGCTCCATCAGGGCCTTGATCTGCTCGTCGGAGTAGCCTGCGGCCTGATAGGGCGAGGCGTCGAAGGCCTTCTGGGCAACCTGACTCTTGTAGGTCTCGTACTGGTAGTAGTAGGGCTGGTCGTCAATGTCCGTCTCGCTGAAGTAGTTCTTGTCATCCTGAATGGACTTGACCAGCTTCTCGTACTGGCTCTTCTGCTTTTTGTAGATGTCCAGCTGGCTCTGGATGCTGTCCTGCTGCATATCGAGGTCGGTGCTCTTGATGTGAGCGATGAGGTCGCCCTCATTGACGTAGGTACCCTCGGCGATGTTCAGCTCAGTGATGGAGCCGGAGTAGCTGGACATGATGTAGGTCTTGTTGGCGGCCTGCACCGAGCCGCTGGACTGACTGACGTAGGTGCGGTAGTTTTTTGTGCTCCACACCACGAGGAAGAGGATGAGGGCAGCCGTCAGGAGAATGAGCGCGTAGCCGAAAGGCGGCAGCTTTTTCTCCATCATGATGCGGCGGTCCTGCAGCTCGTTGATGTCGCGGATGGTCGTCGTCATATTACTTTGTCTCCATAAAGGTATCCACAACGCCCTCGTCATCATCCTGATTGACAAAGATGGTGTAGACAGTGCCGGTCAGCTCGAGCTCGTGCTCAAAAGCCATGATGTTCAGCTTCTGGGAGGCGAGGCCGCTCTGGCTCATGGGTCCGACGTAGTGGGCGTACAGGCAGTTGCGCACGCGGAGCACAGCGTCCATGGAGTAGCCGGCCTCCATGCGGGGGATGAGCTGGGTGGCCTGCTGCATCATATAGACTTCGGGCTGGGGGTTGGGGCCGGCGGGCAGTTTGATGCACTGCACAAGGGGGCCGAGGGGCTGTGCGCCGTTGCTTTTGATAAAGTTGTGCATCTGGGTCAGCACGATCTGCATATTGTTGAACTCTTCGGGCTGGATGCGGCGGCTGACCACATTGGTCAGCTTGAGGGTCTTGTTTTCTGCGGTCTGGATCTCTCTCATGATTTTATACCACCTGTTCTTGGTTTCATTGCTTGTAATAGGCAATGGTAAAATGTAACGTATCACTCTACTGTGTTAAGACGCTGTTGAATCGTGCGGTCGATTTGAGTGCAAACCGCTTCAAATTGCCGATTTACTTCGCGGTTGGGAAACCGCAGTACCTCAATTCCATACTGCTCAATGATGCAGCTTCGTTCGTGGTCGTAAAGCTGTCCCTGTTCTGTATAGTGTTGAGAACCGTCCAACTCAATGACCAGTTTCGCTTCTGCGCAATAAAAGTCAACGATAAAAAATTCTATCACACGCTGTTTATAGATTTTTATCGGATAATCACGCAGAAAACCAAACCAGAGCTTACGCTCCTGCGGGGTCATCTCGTGGCGCAAATGCTTTGCACGAGAATTTAAGCGGCGGTCATAGGGCAGATTATGTACAGGCATACAGCGTCTCCTGTTTCGCTATGGCCGAAAGTCAGTGGCTTGCGGTCAGGCTGTCCTTTGTCCAACCTCTCAGTCTGCTTCGCAGACAGCTCCCCTGGTAGGGGAGCCTCTGGCGAGGAGGCAAAGCTTTGCGGAATGCCAAAGCCTCCCCTCGTTAGGGGAGGTGGCACGGCGTCAGCCGTGACGGAGAGGTTGAGTCCAGCAGAGGCGTTTCGGGTAAGTCTACATCTTGCCATTACCTATTACTATATCAAAGTAATAAGTCCAAATTGTAAACTTCGAAATAACTTAATAAAAAAATAAGGTATGCCCGGAGGCAGGTGCCTCCGGGCATACCATTACGAGGCATTATCATCCGGCGGCCCGAGAGCCACCGGACGAAATACACTTCAGATTTTAGGGGTTACTGATTAGACACCGAGATTACCGGCTGCGTCGGTAATGCCCATAACACCGTCGTTGAAGCCGATCTTGGCAGGAGCGGTGCCCAGGGTGTAGACGACAGAAGCCATGCCCAGAGTACGCATGACCTTGTTGCCGAAGGTCATGTCGTCGCCATTGACATCACCGTAGATGTTCTTCTTCAGAGCGCCGTCGTCGCCGAAGATCTTATCGCCGTTGTCGCCGCCCCAGTTGCCGCCGAACATAACACCCAGGGTGCTGTTGACGGTCTTCTGGAAGAAGGAGTTGCTGACCAGGGTGATCAGGTTGGTGTTGAACTGCTTGACGTTAGCAGCGTTCCAGACAGGAGCGGTGGTGTCAGCCAGGATGGAGAACAGGTCAGCGCCGCCGTAGACGACCTCAGAGTTAACAGCAGTAAAGTTTGCAGGCATCATCATAATGAATTACTCCCTTCAAATGAATGAAAAACAAATTTAGTCGGCTCAGTTTCCGGATGCGCATCCAGTAAGAAAGCCATTTATGTAACTGCGTGCGCACGCAGCTGCAACGAATTAGTAGGTGATGGACTCGCCATCGTCCTCGTCCTCCACCACTTTGGCGGCGGAGACGGGTGCGGACTTCTCCGCGCGTTTCTTATCGCGGAAAATGCCCTGCTGCAGGCTCCAGAGCTCATAATACTTGCCCTGCTTTTCCAGCAGCTCTTCGTGGGTGCCGCGCTCTACGATCTCACCGTGATCCATGACCAGAATGAGGTCACAATCACGAATGGTGGAGAGGCGGTGGGCGACGATCAGCATCGAGCGGTCTGCAAGCTGGTTGTAGATCATATCAAAGATGGTATTCTCTGTGCCAAAGTCCAGACTGCTGGTGGATTCGTCCAAGATATAGAGGTTCGCATCCTTCAGGAAAGCGCGAGCCAGTGCAAGGCGCTGCTTCTCACCGCCCGAGAGGCCGTTGCCGGCTTCTTCCAGATAGGTGTTGTACTGCAGCGGCAGCTTGCGGATGAACTCGTGGGCATCTGCCTTCTTGGCAGCGGCCTTGACCTCATCGAGGCTGGCTTCCGGTCGGGAAATGCGAATGTTGTCGTAGATGGTCTTGCTGAACAGCTCGACGTTCTGGGGGACATAAGCGATGGCACGGCGGACGGATGCATTGCTGTACTCGTCCAGATCGACGCCGCCTACGCTGATGGTACCGCTTTCCGGCTCATAATACTTGAGCAGGAGTTTGGTGATGGTGGATTTGCCGCTGCCGCTGCTGCCCACCAGTGCCACCTTCTTGCCATAGGGAATGGTGAAGGAAACATGGCTCAGCGCCGGAGAACGGCTGCCGTAGCGGAAGGAGACATCCTTGAACTCAATGTCACCGTCGATTTTTTCCATCTCGGTGTATTCGCGAGTCTCGTCCTGCTCGGACTCATAATCCATGATCTCGGTCAGACGCTTGATGGAAATCTGGGCCTGCTGGATGGACATCTGCAGACTGACCAGCTCGCTGACCGGGTTCGTAAAGTAAGAGGAAAGAGTGCTGAACGCCATATAGCCGCCCAGCGTCATCTCACCATTCAGCACCTGCATGATACCCACATAAGAGGTGACCATACCGAGGATGGTGGTGATGAGGGTGGAGATAAGGGACTGCACCGTGCTGATCTTGCTGGAGCGCAGGCTTATCTTCAGGCTCTTGATGTATTCCCGCTCCAGAGCTTCCAGCTCACGGTCCTCTTCGGCGTTGCACTTGACGGTCTCGATGCCGCGGAGGCTCTCGATCATCTGGCTGTTGAGGATAGCAGACTGCTGCATGGTCTCTTCGTTGATCCGCTTGAAGGGCTGCTTGAAGATGAACACCAGCAGGATGCTCAGCAGGGTGGTGAAAATCGAAATGGAGAAGAGGGTGGCATTCATCCGGAAGAGGATGACGCCGGTGACGCAGGCCATCACGACATCCATCACGACGCTCAGCGCAATGCTGGTGAACACCGATTTGATGGTGCTGGCGTCGGAGTAGCGGGTGGTGATCTCGCCGGTCTTGCGGGTGGCGAAGAACTTCATGGGCAGTTTGAAAACATGCCCGAAGTAACCCAGCATCAGGGGAATATCGACCTTGATGGACAGATAGATGAGCACCCACTGCCGCACCATACTGATAAGTGCGCTGGTGACGCTCACGATGCTGAACACCAGAATAACGGCCACCAACAGGCTCTTCAGGCCGTAGGGGAGTATCTCATCCATCAGTATTTTGTTATACATCGAGGATGCGATACCCAGAACGGTCATGATGACCGAGCTGAGGATGGCGTAGAAGAAAAGCTTTTTCTGCGGCAGCAGCAGGTCGAGGAAACGCTTGACCATGCTACCCTGTTTCTGCTTGCCTGCCTTGAACTCCGAGGTCGGGGTCATCAGGAGCAGAACGCCGGTAAAGTTCTTGTAGAACTCGTCGAGTGAGATTTTTTTCAGCTCTTTTGCCGGGTCGCCGATGATGACGTAGTCGCGGCATCTGAACTTCTTTCCTTCGTCAGCGCACTTCTTGCGCTCCTCTTCCTGCCGGAGCATGTGCCGACGCCGCTCGCCGTCGTCTTTGATGGTGGTCTTCTTGAAGACCGTCACAAAGTGGGCCAGACCCTCGTCGGTGATGACCTGTGCAATACAGGGAGTAGTAAATTCGCTGAGGAAGTTTTCCCGGTCTACGCGGACGGCGGCGGTGCTGAATCCCAGCTCCTGCGCTGCCTTTTCCATACCGGTCAGGTTTGTGCCTTTCAGGTCGGTACCCATCATGTCCCGCAGTCGGGTGATGGTGATCTCCTTTTTGTAATGGAGGCACACCATTGCGAGACAGGCGGCAGCGCAGTCTGTGGTGTCGTGCTGCCGGACATAGGTATAACGCATAGATGCTTCCTTTGTGGTTTCTATTTCAAAACGCCCGCCTTGTGGCTGAGGACGATTTGGCGAAGAAGAAAGGGCTTCCATTCCTGACGCCTCACCCGCTTCTCCCATAAAGCAGCATACAACTCTCTGCCTCGCACTGCCCTGCGACAAAGCGGGGCAGAGAGTAGCTGCTATCAAAAGAAGGGAGCGCCTACCCTTTGATCATTTTGACCGGCCCGGAGAGGGGATTTTGACGTACCGTCTCCCAAACCTTGGGCATAGTATAACACATTCTGTCGGCTTCTTCAAGAGGACAATTTTTAATAAACCCTTAAATTTTGAAAAAAATGTGAAAAAAGTCTCAGTTTGGTAACAGGAAGGCAGCAAAAAGGAGCGGCGAATCTTTCGATTCGCCGCTCCTTCAATAGCTCTTTGGGAAAATCTCAGATGAGATTAGACATTGGTGCTGGCGACATTCTTGACAGTGAAGATCTTAGCGTCAGAAGTGCCCAGAGTGTAGACAACAGAAGCCAGACCCAGAGTGGTCATGATCTTGTTGCCGAAGTTCTGGTCGTCACCACCGGGAACACGACCAACCTTGTACAGAGCAGTGAGGCTGCCGTCGTCGCCGAACAGCTTGTTGTCATCGCCCCAGCTGCCGCTGAACATGGTGCCCAGAGTAGCGTTGATCACACGCTGGAAGAAGCTGTTGCTGACCAGAGTGATAATGTTGGTGGAGAACTGCTTGACATTGGCAGCAGTCCATGCGTTGGGCAGGTAGTCAGCCACAGCGCCGCCGTAGACGACCTCTGCGTTCACAGCAGAGAAGTTTGCAGGCATCATCATAATGAATTACTCCCTTCAAATGAAAAAACGAATATAATCGGTCCCCTCCCGGTTGCGCAACCGGGAAAACCTATGCAACCGAGTGCGCACTCGGCAACATCACGAATTAAGTAAGCTGCCATTTTGGCATCTTTACACTATTTTACCATACTTTTCCCCCTGCCACAAGGCTAAATGGCCGGAAAAACAGCCAAAACGGGCAGAAAAGTAGAAAAAATGCGTGTAAATCACTCTGCCGCCGCCCCTCAGAGCCAAAAAACGCTGGGGGAAAAACGCCAGAATCTCCAAAAATACCATTACAGCTTGGATGTAGTGTAACACAAATACGCCATTTCTTCAAGAGGACATTTTTTAATTTACCTTTAATTTTTGAAAATAATGTGAAAAAGGCTACAGTTTGGTTACACACAGCACACAAAAAAACGGCGAAGAAAACTCTTCGCCGCAAAAAGCGCCTCTTGCCTGACTCGAACAGGCGACACCCTGATTAACAGTCAGGTGCTCTAACCGACTGAGCTAAAGAGGCAGATATTCAATTTCCAGCGGACTTGCCGCGAGATGTATTATACCGCATCTCGGGGAAGTTTGCAAGGGGTTTTTGCAAAAAAAGCGCCTGAGAGGGTTCGACCCTTTTCCTCCCGCCCCTCTGCTACCCTAGAAAGAGGGGGTGGGGCTTGTGCGGACGGTCATCTATCTCGATGTGCTTCTTCTGGTGAATTTCGTGGTGGGGGCGGCGTTCCTGCTAGCGGCGGGGCTGCTGTGCGGGGCGTGCTGTTCGCCGTTGCGGCTGGTGGGCGGCGCGGGAGCGGCGGCAGTGTCGTCGCTGGCCCTGCTGGCCCCCACCGCCCCCTGGCCGCTGGCCCTTACTTATAAAGGTACGTCCGCCGCCCTCTGCGTAGCCGCTGCCTACGGCTGGCAGGGGGCGCGGAACACCGCCCGGCTCACGGCGTGGTTCGTCCTGCTCAATCTGACCCTCACGGGGGCGCTTTTCCTGCCCGGCGCGGCCTGCAACAACCTCAGCTTCTATCTGCCGGTGTCGCCGGGGCTGCTGCTGGCGTCCACGGCGGGGGTCTGCGGCGTGGTAGAGGGGGTGCTGCACGTTCTGGGCCGCAGCGGCCCGGCCTGCTTTGGGGCGGAGCTGTCGGTGGCCGGGCAGGTGGTCCCGCTGAGCGTCTTCTGCGACACCGGCTTCCATGTGCAGGAGCCGCTTTCGGGCCGGGCGGTGGTGCTGGTGCGGCTGGATGCCGTGCCTCTGCCCGCTGAGCTGAGGGCATATCTGGACGCCTGCCTCGTGGGCGTCGGCGCAGAGCCTCGCCCGGAGTGGGGCGTGCGGTTCGTACCCTGTCAGACCGTCGCGGGACACTGTCTGCTGCCCGCCCTGCCTGCCGCGCTTGCGTCAAACGGTAGAAAACAGGACGGAATATACGCGGCGTTTTGCGATATGCCGCCTCCGCCGGGCGGATGGACGGCTCTCGTCAGCGCGGAAACGGCGGCGCTGCTGGGTAAATGACAATACAGTGGGAGGAATGCACCTGTGTTTCAACGATTTGTAAATCTTTTGCAGCGCCTCTGGGCCAGACTGAGCTGGACGGGCGGCGTACATTATCTGAACGGCGGGCCGGGTCTGCCGCCGCCCCTGACCCCGGAAGAGGAAAAAGCTCTTCTGGCCCGGATGGCCGACGGCGACCCCGCCGCCCGGGATGAGCTCATCACCCATAACCTGCGGCTGGTGGTGTACCTTGCGAAGAAATACGAGGGCAGCGGCGTCCCCTCGGAGGACATGGTGTCCATCGGCACCATCGGGCTCATCAAGGCTGTGAACACCTTCACGCCCGAGCGGAGCATCAAGCTGGCGACTTACGCCAGCCGCTGCATCGGCAACGAGATCCTGATGTATCTGCGCAAAAGCTCCAACCGGCGGCAGGAGGCCAGCATCGACGAGCCGCTGAACATCGACGGCGACGGCAACGAGCTGCTGCTGTCGGACGTGCTGAGCAGCGAGGAGAATCAGGTGGGCCAGCGTCTCGAACAGGACGCCGAGCGGGCCAGCCTCCGCCGGTCGGTGGAGCAGCTCTCGCCCCGGGAGCGGCAGATCATGGAGCTGCGCTTCGGCCTGCTGGACGGCGTGGAGCGGACCCAGAAGGAGGTGGCAGACGCCATCGGCATCAGCCAGAGCTATATTTCGAGGCTGGAGAAAAGGATCATACGGCAGCTGAGGGAGCAGCTGGGGGAGTAGCCCCCTGAATTTGGAATGAATGTTATCCTGCCCCTGCGGCCATACTTCCGGTGAAATTGAAACGAAACCGGAGGGTAGGGGATGTACAACAAGGTTGAGCTGTGCGGCGTGAACACCGCCGAACTGCCGATACTGTCCGAGCAGGAGAAGCGCGACCTGCTCACCCGGGCGCGGGCCGGGGACAAAGAGGCCCGCCAGAGCATGATAGAGGGCAATTTGCGGCTGGTGCTCAGCGTGGTGCAGCGCTTTTCGCAGCGGGGCGAGAACATGGACGACCTGTTTCAGGTGGGGTGCATCGGGCTCATCAAGGCCATCGACAACTTCGACCCGGCCCAGCAGGTGCGGTTTTCCACCTACGGCGTGCCGATGATCATTGGCGAGATACGGCGGTTCCTGCGGGACAACAACGCCCTGCGGGTGAGCCGCAGCCTCCGGGACACGGCCTACCGGGCCATGCAGTCCCGCGAGGAGCTGGAAAAGCAGCTGGGCCGTGAGCCCACTGTGGACGAGATCGCCCAGAAGACCGGTCTGTCCCGCCGCGAGGTGTCGGCGGCGCTGGAATCGGTGGTGGAGCCGCTGAGTCTTGAGGAACCGGTCTACGCCGACGGCGGCGATGCGGTGTACGTCATCGACCAGGTGCGCGACCCCGACGGCGAGGACAGCTGGATCAGCGGCCTGCAGTTCCGCCAGACCGTGGCGGGCCTCACCCCGCGCGAAAAGCGCATCATGGAACTGCGCTACCTCAAAGGCAAGACCCAGATGGAGGTGGCCCGGGAGATCGGCATCAGCCAGGCACAGGTGAGCCGGCTGGAAAAGGCGGCGCTGGAGCAGTTCCACCAGATGACATGACAAAGCGGCGGTGCCTGGACACCGCCGCTTTCCGTTAACGAGGCTTGTGGTATTTTTCCCGGGTGGCCGCGCCGCCCCGCAGATGGCGCTCGGCCTTGTTCCGGGCCAGCACCATCTGCACCTGCCGGAACAGCTCCGGGCCTACCGTCCGCAGCCGCACCGACACGTCTTTGTGTACGGTGGACTTGCTGCAGCCGAAGGCCCGCGCCGCCGCCCGCACGGTGGCCCCATGCTCCACGATGTACTCTCCCAGCAGCAGCGCCCGCTGTTCCGGATCACCTTTCATGACTGCTCCCTCCCGCCAAAGTGTGCTTGTTCCAGAATATGTGACCCGGCGGGCCGATATACCGCCGGGGGCTTGACTTTTGGCGGAGAGCGGCTATACTGAAAGCGGACATGAAAACAGGGGCGCCGTGAGGCTGAGATCTGCTGGAAGCAGAGACCCTTGAACCTGATCCGGGTAATGCCGGCGTAGGTAGTTTGCGGAAAGGTCCCGATTTTCACAAACAGCCCGTGCGCCTGCCAGCAAAAGCAGGCGTATTTTTGTTTTTGTGTACTATTATTATGAGAAGAGGAATCCTCATGTCGAAATCCTACTCCAAGACCCGGGTGCTGGTGGAGTGCGCGCTGATGGTGGCTATCGGCACCGTGCTGGCCAACATCAAGATCTTCACCATGCCCAACGGCGGCAGCGTCACTCTGCTGAGTATGCTGCCCTTCGTGCTCGTCTCCTTCCGCCACGGCGTCAAGTGGGGTCTGTTCACCGGTCTGGTGAACGGCTGCCTGCAGATGCTGCTGGGCTTCTGGGCTCCCCCGACGCCCACCTTTATCTACTTCCTCGGCGAGATCCTGCTGGACTATCTGGTGGCCTTTATGGCTCTGGGTACCGCAGAGTTCTTCGCCCGCCCCTTCAAGAATCGGATGGTCGGCGTGGCCGTCGGTACGGCCATCGCAGGCTTCCTGCGCTTCATGTGCAGCTTCCTGTCCGGCGTTCTCGTCTGGGGCAACCTGAATGAGGGTCTGAGCGCCTGGACCTACAGCCTCGTGTACAACGCCAGCTACATGCTGCCGGAGACACTCATCACTGTGGTGGGCGCTGTGCTGCTCATCAAGGCAGCACCCCAGATCTTCGACCGTCAGTACACCAAAGCCTGAGTTCTCCTGAACGCAGGTCCCGCCGGAGGCAGAAATGCACCCGGCGGGACTTTTTTGCACGAATTTGAAAAAAGCTGTTGACAACTCTCCTTTCAGCTGGTATAATAACACACGTCGTCAGGAACGACACAGGCTATGGGGGATTAGCTCAGCTGGGAGAGCGCTTGCATGGCATGCAAGAGGTCAGCGGTTCGATCCCGCTATTCTCCACCAAAAAAGCACTGTACTTCGTAGGAAGTATGGTGCTTTTCTTTTTGCTTTCTTAGAGGTTGCATCGAGAATCAGCCAAATGCCTGATTTTGCAGGCGCATGGACGGCAACCCCCAATTCTTGCTATTTCGTTGCTTTTGAAAATGCTTGTTCGATGTCCGACTGTTTTGCAGGTGGACGCATCACTCCCCCTCAATGTAAGGAGTGAGATCGAAGTTGAACGAGATGTTGATCTGATATCCACGATAAACATCTACCCTGCGGATAAGCTGATTGACGATCATTTTCTTTGCTTCAAAACTGGCACTGTCGTACAGGTCAGCATAGGAAATCAGCTCATCATACAAGTGCCTGTCGTTATGCGATTTTTTTCATCGTTCAGCATTTCTTCAAACTGTGCCATATATGCCTTGTGCTGTTTGAGAATCTTCGTGGTCTCCACTTTCACATAGGCATCATCAGGCACCTTGGGGAGATACTTCATCAGGAAATCAACATCCTGTTGGATTCGCCGGACGGCAGCTTCCAGTGCAGAATAGTTGATTCCGTAGAATAGAAATTCTGCTTGCTTTCATAATCTACTAAAAGTACGCAAGTATGAAGGAAAAGCAAGAAATACGCAATGTACCCTCTTTTAAAAAGAGGGTACAAAGAAAGGAAATTCAAAAACTGTAGTTTGAGTTATAAATACTGGATAAAGAATTTCTGCGCGGCCTGCACTCGTTCCTTTTCACCAGCCTCATGGGCGAAGCCCGGAAGGATCGTCAGCTCCGTATGGACGCCGTGCTCCTGGAAATTTTTCTGCAGGCTCTTCATACGGGCTACGCGGTTATCGCCATACGGGGAGTCGCCGATAAACTTGTTGTCGAGCTCGCCGACACTGATGAGGACGGGTACCTTCTTTACGGCTTCGAGGTCGACATCATAACCGAAGTAATCCTTGAAATCACGGATACCCCAGAAGTAGTCCTCGTCTGGATTCAGGAAGGTCGGACGGCCAGGTGCACCGATGGAGCAGGCCTTCAGACGATCAGGGTGAGCGAGCAGGAAGCGGTTTACGAACTGCCCGCCACCAGAGTGTCCGAACATGAAAAACTGATCTGTGTGAACGCCTGGATAGCGCTTCGCCATATCCTCGATCATATCGAGGAGAATCAGATCATAGCGGATGCCGTCGCAGGAGAGGAGCTTATAGCTGTTGAAGTCATCGCGCTGAATGAGTCCACCCGGGAACATAGGCGCAAGCACAGCCATATGATATTTGTCGGCGAGTTCCTTCGCCTGCTTGATGTACTCTTCGATTGCACAGCCGGTTCCATGGATGATGACGAGGAGAGAGTACTCATGCTCCTCTTCGTCGTAGTAGTAGTCTGGGAGATGCACCCAGTAGTGGAAACGCAGGTCGGTCGGACAGTGCCAGAGCATATTTAAGTAAGCATTGCCGAACAGGTTTTTCTGCTGCTCAAGCGTGAGATTCGTAGCCAAAGGATTCTGATTTGCCATACAGTACCTCCAGGATTACAGGAATTTACCGAAAACGAAGCTTGCGATGACGAGCATGATGGCACCACCGATTCTGGAAGAAATCTGAGCATAGGACATCAGCTCCATGCGGTGCGCAGCGCCGAGACACTGTACGTCGCCGGCACCACCGCCGTTTGCCATACAGAGTCCGGCAGTCAGCATTCCTTCTACAGGATAGAAGTGGAACAGCTTACCGACGATGAAGGTTCCGATCATCGCACCAATGACAGTCGCCATGATGATGACGATATACGCTGGGTTTGTGAAGACCTTCGCGTAGTCTGTGAGGTTCGTACCGATACCAACGGTAATCATCAGTGGGAAGGACATATACTTTACGAAGAATTGCTGCATGCCCCTTGCGCCGGCCTTCACGTTTTCCGGCAGGATATTCGTCATATTCAGAATCGCCATCAGGATGACCATGAAAGCGAAGGTATGAATACTGAAGCCGAGGTTTGCATGGTTGATGATGGAGATGTGCTTTGCGTAGAGGTTAGCTACATTGAAGCATACGACACCGAGTGCGAGACCGGTTGCGTAGTCGGCTGCGGTCAGCTTCACGTCACTGGACTTCGTGCTGACATTTTCTTCACCGACCATGAGACGACCATTACCCGTCATGGATGGCTTGATCTGGCCGAGCTTGTTCAGCAGTGCAGACATGAAGACGGCGCAGAGATTGCCAATGCTGATGATTGCAAAGGCAGATGCATACCAGGAGGAGGCATCACCGCCGGTTGCAGCAGCCCACATCTTGCTCATCGGTGTGATACCGGCACCATTGCCACCGCCCATGACTGGAATTGCATAGGTGGCGATCGCCTCGATTGCGCCGACGCCAGTGATGGCACCTACGAGACCAGCGAGGCCGAGTGCACCTGCAATACCTGCAAGAATCGTCGGAACGAATCCGGCGAAGGATTTGATGAGCATCTTACGATCAACCGAGAGCACAGAGCCGGTGATCAGGACGAGAATGTAGAGATCGAGGAAACCGGTGGAGCCGTTGAAGGTATTCAGGGCTTCCATCGAGCCTTCACCGATCAGGTGGAAGGTGTTCATCGCGCCGGCTACGAGGCAGGAGAAGAGCATGCCGCCGCCGAACCAGGTCTTCCAGACCGGGATATGGTCACCGACCCAGCCGAGCAGCGTGCCGATGATCATCGCGAAGGCGAGTGCGCCGACCATGTTGGTCAGCATCCAGTCATTGGCTGCCATCACCATCATCAGTATACTGAATATAAGGTACATCCACAGAGGGAACCCAAGGATTTTCGTTTCTTTTAACTTATTCACAGTAAATCCTCCCAAAAAGTGATACAGAATTTTTAAAGCACTTTTATTTGCCGGCAAATTTGATAAATGTATTGTACAAAAATGGGAATAATTGTGCAAGACTGTGACAATGGCGATTCTTCTATGGGACGATAACCATTTGGAATGGACATGGCGCCATAAAACAGAAAAAGAAGCACTCGCTCTGTACTGCAAATTGAATGACGAATGCTTCTCCTTTTTCTGTTATGAACCTGATTCCAAAATGTTATCGATTTTTAGCAGATGCGCTGATCATGTAGCGCCAGACGATTTCTGCAGAAGGGGATAAGTTGCGGCCCTTCTTTCGGGCGACGATGACATAACGATACAGAGTATCGCCTTTTATCGTGCCATAGACCGGGTTTTGACCAGTAGATGAATTACGAATCGTCGTGTGCGGCAACAGGGCGATGCCACAGCCGCTGCAGGCAACGAGATATCGTGTGTCAACATAATCAATGCGCTGCGGATGAATCGGTGTGATGTGATATTTTCTGAAAAAAGATTTTTCGGCATCATACAGCCCCTGACCTGGCGTCGCCAGAATATATCGGAGCGACGGATTACGGAAACGGCTGATGTCGATTTCAACCGGATGCTCGAGTGAATTATCGGAGATATCTAGGTCCTCCAGAATCGGTGATTCCTGTGGAATGACAAATACGAGCGGATCCTCCTGTACTGGCATATACTCGATGTTTTCGGAGTGTACAGGTTCAGTATAGATGGCTAAGTCGATGGATTCGCTTTCCAGCTCTTCTTCGCACTGCTGAGAGTTGCGATTCAGGTAACTGAGATGTATCTCTGGATGTGTCATCATGAAAGGTGCTGCCTGAACAGCAGCGTAGGCGCCACCACGATGCGTTGTGGCAATCAGTACAGGCTCTGCTGGAATCTGATTAAACTGTCGAAGACTATCCATCATCTCGCTTTCGAGCTGCACATAGCGCCGAGCAAAATCGAGAAAAATTTCGCCCTGTGGTGTAACGCTGATTGGGCTGTGCGTGCGGTCAAAAGGCGAAAAGCCCAACTCTTTTTCAAGCTTATTCAGCTGTTTGGTCAGTGCCGGTTGCGAGATAAACAGTCGCTTCGCCGCCTGGGTGATGTTTCTGTATTTTTCTACCTCGAGCACATAACGGAAAATACTTGTATCCATGTGGACCTCCGAAATCGATGTCTTAACGATAGTATATCAGAATCAGAGCGGAAAATAATTAAAATTTCGGGTGATGCGCTGTTTCTGCAAAGCAATAAGGCCTAGCTTATCCATGTCGTTGAAAGAAAACAGCTATCGAAACTATAGATTCCAATTGCAAAAACATTGAAGAAAATGCCAAAAAAGAGACTCCGGATACTGAAATGAACCCCAAAAGTTAGACAAAAATGGGTCTTTCCCAAATTTTGTGTAAAGTCCAGACAGCTATAAAACAAGAGCGATTTTAATATGAGGCGAAAGACGGCGAAACCGGCTGTCGCCTTAACAATAACATAACGCTGGCAAGGGGGAATGTCAAGGGCGGCAGTGGCATTCATGCCGGGCATGAGGCTGCCGGTGTCGTCGATGCGGATGGTGACGGGATAGGTGGTGGTGCCGCCGCTGGTGGTGCCGGCGGAGGAGATGCTGGTGACGACGCCCTCAAAGGTGCGGTCGCTGATGGCGTCGGCGGTGATCTCGGCCTTCTGGCCCACCTGAATGTCGAGAATGTCCAGCTCATCGACGTCCAGCGTCATCTCGAGGTAGCTCAAATCGTAGATGACGCACATCGCCCTTGTTGACCGTGTCGCCCACCTCGAAGTCGGCGGTCAGGACAGTCCCCCTGACCATCGGCTTGACGGTGTAGGTGTCGGCGGCGGTGATGGTGCCGTCGGCGCTGTAGCTGTTGACGATGTTCCGCTTTTCGGGTCTCGTCTCAACATACTGGGCGCTGGCGGCAGCGGGCTTTGCACTGTTCTTCGGGACAAGCACGGCTGCGGCCACCGCTGCCGCGCAGACGACGGCGATGATGGGCTTCCAGTGCTTTTTGATAAAGGGCTTCACGCCCGCCGGAGCCGGTTGGGCAGCGGCCAGCAAGACGCAAGCGAAGCGCTGCGGATGCTGGGAGCCGCAACCCGGGTGCGGAGCACCCTTGGCAGGCCGGTCGGCTTTCATTTGACTGCTGGAAGTGTGATATGACGCAAAAAAGTACCCCGCTACAGAGGGCAGCCGCTTCGGAACGATGTTCCTTGTCAAACTGTTGCTAATCTCTACAGCGGAGCACTATATGTTACGATAAATTGAGCCTTGTTCGTACAGTATGAACCTTGCCGACACGCCAGAGGCTCCCCCTCTGGGGGAGCTGTCACGCCTGCGGCGTGACTGAGAGGGCTATGGGAAACAGCAGCGTGATGCAAAAGCGTTCGCCGCTCTGCTCGATGCGGCATGCTGCGTGCATCTTTTCCATCATGGTCTCGATGCTGGTGAGGCCGACCTTCGTGCTGTCGGTGCGGTGCTGGCCGGGGAGGACGGCATTTTCAAAGGCAAGCCCGGCTTTGCCGTTCTCTTTGACGAAGCGGACGGAAATGTCCTGCGCCGCAAAGCGGTAGCCTTTGCCCCAGACAGTGCAGATGCGCTGAGGATTCTGAGGGTTATGCTCTACTTTCATCCGCAGATTGCGGATATGCACCATGACGGTGCCGTTGGAGACGTAGAAATACGGCTCGCCCCACACGGTCTCGTAGATGACCTGCACCGGGAAGATGCGCTGGGGGCTCTGCATCAGCAGCTTGAGGATCTTGTACTCGGTCTCGGTCAGGTCGGCCTCCTGCTCGTCCACCCAGACCCGGTTGCAGTCCAGCGCAATGCGCACGCCGTCCCGGATGTCCGGGTCATCCTCTACGATCATGATGGTCTGCATAGTCTATGATTCCTTTCCTGTATTGCATAGTGTCAGTATAGCAGATTTTCTGCATTGTGGACAGCTTATCACATACTTCTTGGGATTTGTGGGATAAAATCCTAAGGAATTCTTAAGAAAGCGGCCATTTTGCCTCTTGCGGAGCGGGGCGGGGGAGAGTATTCTTATAGAAGAATACACAGGAAGTGAGGGTATCCTTATGCACAAAAAAGTTTTGGTATGTCTGCCCCTGAACGACGCCCACCGCGCCGCGCTGGAGGCATCCGTGCCGGAATTTGAATTCCGTTTCAACGCGCTGGACGACGTCCACGCCGAAGATGTGCTCTGGGCCGATGTCGTGCTGGGCAACGCACCGGTGTCGATGATCAGCCAGAACAAGCACATCGAGTGGTTCCAGTCCAACTCCGCCGGCCCCGACGCCTATCTGAAACCCGGCGTCCTGCCCGAAAACTGCATGGTGACCAACGCCACCGGCGCCTACGGTCTGGCCATCAGCGAGTGGATGCTGGCCATGTGGCTGGGCATCCAGAAGGATATGTTCCTCTACCGCGACCGCCAGAACCAGCGCCAGTGGGCTCCCATTGACCGCCCCGTGAGGGGCATCACCGGGGCGCGGGTGCTCTGCGTCGGCATGGGCGACATCGGCTCCAACTTCGCCCGCCGCGCCCATATGCTGGGTGCTGAGGTGGTGGGCGTCCGCCGCACGGTCCACTCCGACACGCCCTGCCCGGACTACTGCCTACGTGTGGTGGCCCAGAGCCAGTTGGACGAGGAGCTGCCCGAGGCCGACCTCATCGCCCTGAGCCTGCCCGGCACCCCTGAGACCAACAAGCTGTTCAACGCCGAGCGCTTCGCCCGCTGCAAGGACGGTGCCATCCTCATCAACGTGGGCCGCGGCACCACCGTGGACAGCGACGCCCTCGTGGAGGCCCTGCGCAGCGGCAAAATTTTTGGCGCGGGCCTCGACGTCACCGACCCGGAGCCTCTGCCTGCCGACCACCCGCTGTGGGGTGAGCCGGGCGCTATCATCACGCCCCACAACTCCGGCAAGTTCAGCCTGCCCAAGACGCTGGACAACATCGTGGACATCTTCATCCACAACCTCAAGCGCTACGCTGAGGGCCTGCCGCTGGACAATCAGGTCAACCGCACCACCCGCTATGCCGCCGACCAGAACGGCGGCCACCGCCTGCTGAGTACCCTGTAAAACGCTGTAACGATGAAAACGCCATCTGCGCCGAGACGCAGATGGCGTTTTTGCTACTTCACAGAGATGACCGGCGGCGGGAAGCTGTCCAGCGCCGTCCAGTCGGGCTTATAGATGCGGAGGAAAAGGTGGAATTTTTCGTCCGAGACGGGGAGCCAGTTGGTAGTGTCCTCGGGCGCGTCCTTGGAGAGGGTGACGTCCACCGAGCCGTCGGCGTTCCGATGGAGGCCGGAACGATCGTTCACGCAGTAGCGGCTGATGGGGTTGTCGATGAGGAAGTTGTCCTCGCCGTAGGCCGTCACCGACCAGAAGCCGTTGCCCACTGTGGGCGGGAGGGCGTCGAAGTGGAGCGTGTAGGTCTTTTGGCCCGTAAGGTCGGCCCCGGCGCTGTCGGTGGAGGTGCGCGGGTAGATGGCGATGTCGGTGGTGTTGGCCCCGAGGCCCATCAGGGCGACCATCGTCCGGTAGTCGTAGGCGGTGCCGAAATTGCCGATGGGGTCGCCATAGTAGATCCACTGGCCCATCTGGCGGGAATAGCGTGCTGCCTGTGCCCGGAGGCTGCTCTTGAGCTGAAGGAGCAGCCGCTTCCAGCGCAGCCCGCCGAGAGGGCCGAGGGCGGAGGCGTCGAACTGCTGGCCCGGGCCGACGGAAAGGGCCGCGAGGCTGCGGAGAAGAGGCGCGTCCGCCTCGGCGGGCGGGTCTGTCTCCATCAGCCGGTTGGCGGTGTCGAAAAACTCCTGCGGCGTCATGGCGAGTACCTTCTGCACCGGGACAAAATCGTTCTCCGGAGAATAGCTCCCTTCCGGCGCAGCGGCCAGCCCGGCGGGGTAGGCCGAGAGGGGCATCAGCTGCATCCGGCCCTGAAGCGCCGCCACGTTCGGCAGGTCGTCCGGCCCGGAGAGCATGATGCGGGCGATGGTCCAGACCGTCCGGGTGGGAATGTCGATGCGCCGGACGCCCTCGGGCAGCGTGCCCTCCCAGCTCGAGTAGGCGATGGCGTAGGCCCCGGGTGCTTCCAGCACGGCGGCGGTGTTCGTCCATGCGTCCAGTACCTGCACGTTGAAAAAGCGGTCGGCCTCCGGCACGACGTAGATTTGAGGCTCGGCGCTGACGTCCAGCCACGCCTGCGTGTAGATGGTGTCCACATTGGGGCTGACGACCGTGCGGCTGGAAGCGTCCAGCAGCTTCCGGGCGTGGATGAACTGGTTGACGGGGGCGCGGCTGGCGGAAGCGGTCTTCGTGTTGGTGGAGACGGTCTTGGTGGCGTCCACGAGCACCAGCGGGAAGGCGTAGAGATAAGCTTCTTCCAGCAGGGTCTGGATGGCAGAAGCCGCATCGGCTTTCTGGGCCGGCAGCAGCGTGACGCCGCAGGCGGCGGCAGCGGCAGAGGAGAGCTTGAGGAAATCGCGGCGGGTCATTTTCATGGCGGGAGTCCTCCTGCTTTGTCAGATTCAGCGGGCCAGAACGATGGAAAGGGTGACTTCCTTGGCGTCGGGCGAGAGGTCGAAGCTGCCGCCGTCCTGTGCGGTGAGGCAGATAGTGTAGACCTTCTTCGCGCTGAGACGGGCCGGGGCATCGTCAAAGTGCCAGTCGGACACCTCGTGGTAGCGGCCATCCGTGCCGAGGGCGAAGAGCTTATAGTCGGCGGCATTTCCGGTCAGGCCGTTGATGCGGAAAGAAACAGTAGTCGCGGGGTGGAGGTTGTCGAGGGTGGCGGTGTGGAGCCAGCTTGCGGGGGTGCCGGCGCCGCCTGCGGCCTGGAACTCTGCCGCCGAAAGTACCCGGCGGGAGGTCTTGTCCAGATCGACCTTCCGGTAGGGCATCTCGGGCAGGAAGACGAAGCGGTCCTGCAGGCGGAGCAGCTCTTTGTAGCCGGTGGGGCAGTAGAGCTTGTTGCCGTCACGGCCCGCGTACATACCGATGGCCATGTTGTTGTAGCCGTAGAGGGAGGCGACGTCCACAGTGAGGACGGTCTTTCCGGTGTCGAAGTCCAGCACGATGTACTGCCACATGCCGCTGTCCACGTCCTGCACGAAGCCGTAGATATAGCCGGTGGCGGTGGAGAGCTTCATCATGGAAGTGTCGCTGAGGTCGTCGCGGCACCAGATGCTCTTCATGGTCCAGCCGTCGGCGGTGCGGATGGTGTCTACCCGTTCGACGCCGGGCATGATCATGCAGTTGCCCTTGAGCAGCCAGTTGCGGTCGTAGATGTTCTCGTAGCTCTGGATGGACGAGTCACTGTCGGGCTTTGCGAGGTTGGGGCTGCCTGCGCCGAACCAGTTGCAGACGATGGTGCTGACCCGGCCATTGCCGTGGTCGTAGACGATGGCCGAATTTTCCACCGACACCGGCATGTTGGCGGGCAGCTCGTCGATGACCGGGTGGCTGGCGGCGACTTCGCCGGTGTGGATGTCCACAGCCATCAGGCTGACGGTCTCGAGGTTGTCGGTGAAGAAGACCAGCTCCCGGCTCAGAGAGGGCGAGCAGCCGCCGCCCCATGCCAGACCGCCGCCGGTGGTGGCAGCGCCCTCGCGGCTGTCTTTTGCGCCCACGCTGTCGTAGGGGGTGCGCCAGACGACTTCAACGCCGCCGTTGGCACGCAGCAGGTAGCAGGCAAGGTTCGTCAGGATGACCGCACCCTCCCGGCAGGAGGCAATGCCGTTTTCAGCACCCTCGCCCGGAGCGGGAGCGTAGACATGGACTTCGTGGTCGAGGTCGGCGGTGCCGCCGGCAAGGATGGTTTCGATGGCATTGTGGGAGATGTAGCCCATCGCGCCCTGCTGGCCGCGGCTGGGGTAGATGCGGAAGCCGCCGGTGACGAACCAGAGGTTGCCGTCGTAGTCAAAGACGATGGAGAGCAGGTTCTGCTCGAGGCTGCGGCCAAGCACCCGCTCGGCGGCCTCTTTGATGTTGATGTCCAGTACCTTTTCAAAAACCGGCAGAGGCGTACCGTTCTCGTCGGTGGCACGAAGCATCAGCACATGGTTGTGGCTGGTGGGGCAGACGATGAGGTTGCGCCCGTCCACAAAGGAATAGGAGCTTTGGATGAGATAGCCGCCGCCGTCGTGCTTGGCGGGAGAGAAAAAGCCGATGGTGCGGACTTCTTCGGCGTCGAGGTCGCGGATGGCCAGACCGCCGAGGAACGGACTGACGGGGTTATCGAAGTTGTCGAAGAAGATGGCCGGGGAGGCGTTGGGGTTCGTCTTTTCCATTGCCACGTTGACCTCGGGGCAGATGCCCACGGGGAGGATGGCGTCGGTGGAGTCAGTGTTGTAGCAGTCGTGGTGGATGTTTGACTCGCTGCGGCCCATAAAGGGGTTGGCGTCCACGACTTTTGCCGTCAGAGGCTTCGGCGGCAGGGCGGTGTCTGCGCCGTGGAAAAGGTCGGACAGAAGGCAGTCTGCCCTGGCGGCGGGGGCCAGCTGGCAGGACAGCAGTGTGAGAGCGGAAGCGCTGAGGAAGTTGCGTCGGGTCATTTTCATGGTGGAGTCCTCCTTTTTTGATAACATGACCTCTCAGCCTCCCCTCGATAGGGGAGGTGGCACGCCGCAGGCGTGACGGAGAGGTTATAAGTTCAGCAGAATATTCACCCGGAACAAACAGTTCTCGGTCTCGACGGTCATAGAACCGCCATATCTGGAAACAGCCGTCTGGATGGAGACGAGGCCGATGCCCATTCCGTCGTGTTTCGTGGAGTGGAGGGTGCCCTGCTGGCGCTTGAGCACGCCGTCATAGCGGTTCTCCACCAGCAGGCCCAGCATGGCGGGGCTCAGCATCCGGGCCATCACCTTCACCTGCCGCTGTTCGGGCGGCAGCTTCTGGCTGGCGTGGAAAGCATTTTCCAACAGATTGCCCAGCATCATGCAGAAGTCGGCCTCCGGGATGGCCAGCTGGCGGGGCAGTTCCAGCCGCCAGTCCACCGGCACGCCGAGGCTGTGGGCCTCGTGGTCGTAGTGACCGGCCAGAGCATCCACGGCAGGATTCGCGCAGAGGGTGGGGCGCTCCTCGCTCAGCTCGGATTCGTACTGGTGCAGGTAGTTTTTCAGCTCATCCACCTGCCCGGCCTCGGTGAGTCCGGCGATGACGTGGAGATGCTGGCGGAAGTCGTGGCGGAGATGCCGCGTCTGCTCCATATAGGCCCGCAGCTCGGTGTAGCGGCGGGATTCCACGGCCAGAAGCTGGTTTTCCCGGTCGAGCTGGGCGCTGCGGGTGTATTCCCGGGCCACCTGATACATCTCGTACAGCAGCAAAAAGATGCCCAGCAGCGAGATGGAGACGGCCAGAACAGAAATGATCATCAGACGGTTGATGAGCACGACGGCCGGGTCCAGCGGCATACAGAAGACGAGGAAAGCCGCGTAGATGGTGGGCAGCGGCCAGGCCGACTGCCAGAAGGCTTCGCCCCGGTACTCCCGCAGCAGCCAGCGGCTCCACTGGACAGCGGTGAACCAGAAGATGATGCAGAGCACTGCCGAGAGTCCCAGCTTGATCAGAGAGGTGGAGACGAGACAGGCCGGGGCGTCGTTGCCCACCTCAGCCCGGGCATTGAGCACCGCAGAAAGCAGGGTGCAGACTGCCATCATGACGCAGGAGACGGCGAAGAGAAAAGCAGTCTGGCTCACGGAAACTTCCGGACCCACCCGCCAGCGCAGCAGCCAGAACGCCGCCAGCAGGGTGGGCAGAAGCAGGATGTTGCTGTCGAGTTCGAAGATGGCGCAGAGGGCCGCCGCCGCAAGGCAGATGACCGTGACGAGAGCGGCTGTCAGCACAGCGGTGCGCCGGGGGGCCTTCACATGCTCCCACAGGGGCGCGAGACAGAGGAATGCCCCCGGGTAGAAGACGGCGAGGTCCAGAAAATAGCGTCCAAATAAAGAAAAGTCCAAGGTCGGGCCTCCTCTCGGCGTCATAGCTCCCGCCGCATATGGCGGAACTGATATTGTGTGAACTGGGCGAACAGGGTATTCTTGTCCTTCTGGCGCACGGGCAGGCGGGTGCCGTCCAGCATCTCGAAGCAGTCGCTGTCCAACCGGAGCACCTTGTCCATGTTCAGGATGACGCCCCGGTTGCAGACGATGAAGTTCTCCTGCGCCCGCAGCAGCTGCTCCACTTGGGAGAAGGTGGAGACGGCCCGGCACTCGCCGTCGTCGCTGACGATGCGGACGTAGTGGTTCTGGGCCATGGCGTACTGTATCTTCCGCAGGGGGAGATGTACTTGCTGCCGTGCGATGCGGACTTCCAGCTCCGGTTCGGCCCGGAAGAGCACCCGCCGCAGCTCGTCGGCCAGCTGGAAGAGCTTTTCTTCCCGGTAGGGCTTGAGCAGATAATCGAAGGGGTGGACGGGGAATGCGTCCCATACGTATTCCGGGGACGAGGTCACGAACACCAGCAGCAGGTCGGGGTCGGTCCGGCGCAGGATGCGCGCCGTCTCGATGCCATTGGTGCCTTCCATGCAGATGTCGAGAAAAACGACCTGATGATTTTTTGAGGGAAACGCCTGCAGAAAGGCGTCACCGCTCTCATAATGGTCACAGACCAATGTATGCCCGCCGCCGAAAGCCAGCCGCAAAAGGCTCTCCAACCGCTGAGCGTCGGGCAGGCGGTCTTCTACGACCGCAAATCGAAGCTCCATCCTCAAGTTCCTCCCTTATGACCATATTATAACATAACCATCGGGGCTTAGACACAGCGATTCACGCAGGAAACGACCCCATTCACGCAGGTTTGACAGCCCCGATGCAGCAAAACAAATCGTTCTGGCTCCATCAAACCACAAAACGAAACCTTTGTAAAATATAGAAATTTTATAGACATCTATTCTTTATAAGGATGGATAGCCCTCTCAGTCTGCTTCGCAGACAGCTCCTCCCAAAAGGGAGATGGAAATTTGTGATAGGAAAATGAAGTTTTGTGTTGTTGAAAACTTTCGGCGGACATAGAAAAGCGCACCCCTTCTGCTTCTGTGTGGAGAAGGGGTGCGCTTCGTTTATACTTCGAGTTCAGGCAAATGCTCTTATTTTTCCCATCTCTTTTCCACTTCTTTGCCAAAAAAGTGAGATGAAGCACACAAACGACAACGAAATGCCCGGCACAGAGTAAGCAAAATACTCTGTGCCGGGCGGAGGGGAAAAAGTTTTCTTAGTGGTTGGCGGCGCGGTAGATGGCGATCATGTCGTCGAGGCTGAGTTTTTTGGCCGAGCCGAGGGCGGAGCCGCAAGCTTCGAGGCAGCGGCGGGCCATCTCGTCGATCTGCGCGTCGGTGGGGTCGATGCCCAGCTCATGGAAGCTGGCGGGCATCCCGATGCTGTGGTAGAAGTCCACCATGGCGTCGATGCCTTTCAGGGCGATCTCCTCGTCGGTGCCGTCGGTGGTCACGCCCATGACGTTCCGGGCAAAGCGGACGAAGCGGGGCAGGCAGTCCTTGTAGACGTACCGCGCCCAACTGGGCCAGAGGGCGGCGAGGCCCGCGCCATGGGTCACGTCGAACATACCGCCCATCTCATGCTCGAGTTTGTGGGACATAAAGTCACCGCTGGCGATGCCGCAGCCGGTCAGGCCATTGTGAGAGAGACTGCCCGCCCACATCACCTCGGCCCGGGCCTCGTAGTTGGCCGGGTCGGTGTGGAGGATGACCGCGTTCTTCATCACGGTGCGAAGCAGGCCCTCGGCCAGCGCGTCGGTCAGCTCCATATTGCCGCCATTGGTGAAATAGCGCTCCATGGTGTGCATCATAATGTCGGCGCAGCCGGACTCGGTCTGATAGTCGGGCAGGGTCTTGGTGAGCTCGGGGTCCATGAGGGCGAACTTCGGGCGGCTGATGTCGTCGTTGTAGGCCCGCTTCTGGTGGGTGTCCACCCGGGTGATGACGCTGCTGTTGGATGTTTCGCTGCCCGCCGCCGCGATGGTCAGGATGCTGGCCACCGGCAGGCACTTCCTGGCCGTGCGGGTGTGCTCGTACAGCTCCCAGACGTCCTTTTCCGGCTCGGCCAGGCCGTAGGCGATGGCCTTGGCCGTGTCGATGACGCTGCCGCCGCCCACGGCCAGCAGGAAGTCGATGCTGTTCTCTTTGCCGATGCGGATGCCCTCGTAGACCTTGTCGAGGTGGGGGTTCGGCACGACGCCGCCCAGCGTCCAGCTGGAAATGCCGGCCTCGGCCAGCGACTTTTCAGCTCGGTTCAGCACACCGGAGCGGACGGCGCTCTTGCCGCCGTAGACGATGAGGACGCGGGTGCCGCCGTATTCGCGCACCAGCGCGCCCACGCGCTGTTCGGTGCCTTTGCCGAAGATGACCCGGGTGGGGGAGTAGAACTCGAAATTGCTTGCCATAGTGGTCTGCCTCCTTGTAAGTGCTGCTTTCTGAGCAAAAGTATACACGAAATAGATTCGAAAGTCTACAGGCTCTGCGCCTGCCGCCGCAAAATATTCGGGACAAAACAAAACCCGCATCCTCCCGGCAGGAAAACGGGAGGATGCAGGCTTCATTGGAAAACATCAGACAAAAAACCTGCCGACTTGAGGCGGTTGCAAGCCCTCAGTCGGCAGGATGCTTACTTCTTCGGAGTCATAGCCTCTTGACCTCGATTTCTTCATTTTTCGGTCTGTACCGGACGTTTCATAGAAGATTCTCCTTTGAAACGGTGAAGAACGATTGGCAGGGGAATGAATTTCTTAGTACATTGGAATGACCCTTTTCTTAACTGTTGGAGTGCGGGATACGAATCACAGAGATGAATTTCATATTACCACATTCTTTCGAGTTAGATTTGCGAAGGGAGTGTCATTACTTAGTACATCGGAGTTTCTCCTTTAGAGTTATTCAAATAAGACGTTCCGTACAAAAGCTTTCTTCATTGGGATCACCTTCGGCGGATCTATTTGAACGCGAGGGATTTTATTTCACAGACTGTTCTGTTATTCGCTTTATTGATGCTCAAGAACGGCTCTTGTTGTTGTGTTTTTTATACGGGGGAAACATCCCGTTTGTGGTGAGCCTCTGTTTTGCTTCTCAGCGAACCCCGACAGTCTGTGCGTACTGTGCGGGTTCCATATCGACCATCGGTCTTCGCTCCTTTCTGCTTAAAGTCAGCGGGGTTAGCTCTCATTTGAGCTTCTGCTGTACTTCTCTGGTTTCTGGCTTTATTATACACGCGCGGGCGCGGTTTGTCCATTCGCAGAATGCACAATGAATTAAACATACTTTTTCAAGAAATAACTAAAAAACTGTATTGTTCGCACAAACTGACAAAAGGAACAGCCTCCCTGCGCAGTCTGAGCGGCCCGCAGGGCCTTTTGTGAAAAACCTCTGCGCAAGAACTGCCAAACTTCGCTCCGGGTGATTGACGGGACGGCGGGAATGCGATAAACTGCCCGAAAATTTCGGGTCGTTCGTGGAAGGATTTGCGCAAAACGGGAGAAAACGGCTGAAAACTCTTACGCGGGGCGGGAGTTTGTGCTATCATAGCGGGCAATGAATGGTAGTCGTGCAAAGACAGACGAAGGTTCCGCCCTCGTCTGTCTTTTTTTGTGCGGCGAAAGTTCCGAAAGACTTTACCCCACAACACAAATGAGGAGAAAATCAAAAATGCCTAAGACTCTGCTTGAAAAAATCGTCTTTACTGTCGTTATGGCCGCTATCATGGTCTATGGAATGATCGTCTACAATGTCGCCCTCGCCACCGGCGGCGTGACCAACGCCACCTTCGGCATGGCCCTGCATGAGATGCCCATTATGGTGCCGGTGGCTTTCGTGCTGGAGTTCTTCGTGGTGGAAAAGCTGGCGACTGCGCTGGCCTTCACCTTCATGCGCCCCACCGACCGGCCGCAGTTCATCACCTATGCCATCTCTCTGATGATCGTCTGCATCATGTGCCCTGTCATGAGCCTTGTGGCAACGGTGCTGTTCAAGGAGCCCAGCTTCGGTACGTGGGTGCATACGTTCGGCTGCAATTTCCCGATGGCTCTGTGCTGGCAGATGTTCTACTGCGGCCCGCTGTCCCGCTTCATCTTCCGTGCTATCTTCCGCCGCGGTGGACAGAATGCCCAGTGAGCCTATATTATAAACAGGTAATATTACTTAATAAAGATAAGCTTCTGATTATAGCAGTTTGCGTTTTTAATGCACGAGCAACAGCCGCAAACTGCATATCGCAAAGATGCCGTTTTGACCGGCACTATTTTTGAAGATTGCGATAAGAAAATTTCATGTATCACACACTTGACAGCCATATGAATTTTATATATCAGATATACATGGAGTGCATAATTCTGCCGAAAGGGTTTCGTTTTACCTCAAAAATGAAACGAACCACTAAGGAATGACTAAGGATTTGGTCAAAATGGACAGTTTAACTGTGCATTATTAAGCAAGATGCACAACATTCCCGGCCGAGGCGTGAAATAAGATATAACAAAAAGTAGAATATCGGCCAAAGGTCTTATCAAACTGCACCAATCGTGCTATGATACCAGACGCAAAAGGGCTGCGCTGAGCGCAGAAAGAGGGTGTGTTTCCATAAAAACAAACGCACCTTTTTTGATTTTTAGCACAGCTGCTTTAATAAAAGAAACGAAAGGAGATAGAGTGAAAACGAACGATACCTTTACGCTTCAGGATAAGACTCTGCTCAGAAAGGAGGCAAAGCGATGAACGCATTGACTGCGGCCCTGAAAGAAGAGCTGAATGTGGAGATGATCTCCCTCGGCGGCCTGCAGGTGCCGGAATCCGTGGTGGTCAGCTGGGGCATCATGCTGTTTCTGGTCATCGTCTCCATCCTGCTCACCCGGAACCTCAAGGTGGACCACATCTCCAGGCGGCAGGCCATCCTTGAGCTGGTCGTCACCACGATCGACAACTTCTTCACGGGCCTGCTGGGCGAGCAGGGCAGACGGTATGTGCCTTACCTCATGACGGTGGCTCTCTACATCGCCTGTGCGAACCTCATCGGTGTATTCGGCATCAAGCCCCCCACGAAGGATCTGAATGTCACCGCTGCGCTGGCGCTCATGAGTATCTGCCTCATCGAGTATTCCGGCATCCATGCCCGGGGCGGCAAGGGCTTCCTCAAGAGCCTCGCCGCCCCCACCCCCATCATGACCCCCATGAACATCCTCGAGATCGCCATCCGCCCCACCAGCCTGTGTATGCGACTGTTCGGCAACGTGCTGGGCGCTTTCGTCATCATGGAGCTCATCAAGCTGGTGGTCCCGGTGTTCGTGCCGGCCATCTTCAGCCTGTACTTTGATTTGTTCGATGGTCTCATCCAGACCTATGTCTTTGTCTTCCTCACCTCGCTGTTCATGAAAGAGAGTATTGGTGGAGAAGAGTAAATTGATCGATTAAAAGGAGAAATAATTATGAACGGACTCGTAGCTCTGGGCGCTGGTATCGCAGCGCTGACTGGTATCGGCGGCGGCATCGGCATCGGCATTGCCACCGGCAAGGCAACGGAGGCCATCAGCCGCCAGCCGGAAGCTTCCGGTAAGATCCAGACCAACCTGCTGCTGGGTGCAGCTCTGGCCGAAGGTACTGCAATTTTCGGCTTCGTCGTTGCTCTGCTCATCATCCTGTTCCTGGGTTGATAACGGAGGCATGACGAATGCTGACTCTGAATCTGAACCTTCTGTATACAGTCGTCAACATTCTGGTTCTGTTTTTGCTGCTGCGCAAGTTCCTGTACAAGCCTGTCATGAACATCATCGCACAGCGCCAGAAGCAGGTGGATGACGCACTGAACGCCGCCGAGACCTCCAAGCAGGAGGCCGCTGCGACCCTGAACGACGCGCAGGCAAAGCTGCGCAATGTGGACGCCGAGGCTGCTGCCCGCCGCACTGCCTACGAGCAGCAGGCCGAAAAGGACAAGCAGCAGCTGCTGGCTGACGCCCAGAAGCAGGCCGACGCCATCCTGGCCGAGGGCAAAGCTGCCGCCGAGGCCGAGCGCCAGCACAAGCTGCGCCAGGCTGACGCCCAGACCACTGCACTGGCCCGCGCCATGTGCGAGAAGCTGCTGGCCCGCAGCCTGAACGAGCAGGACGACGCCCGCCTGCTGGACGACCTGTTGGAGAAAGCGGGGGCTGAAAATGGCAAGTGAATTCAGCACCGAGTTCTTCTCGGCTAACCGCATCGTCAAAGCGGACCTCCGTGCCGCCCGCACCCCCCGCGAGGAGGACCTGGAGCGCATCAAGAAAGAGGTCGGGAAGCTGTACGACGCCACCGAGGTCATCCTGAACGTCACGGTGGACGACAGCCTCCTCTCCGGCTATGTGCTGCAGATTGGCGACCGCGTCTTCGATAACTCCGGCCGCCACGCCATCGACCAGATGATGGCCGACAAACCCTCTCTGGCCACCCTCAAGACCCGCATCGAGGACTACAAGCCCGCCGCCACCAGCGAAGAGGGCGGCGTGGTCATCTCCTCCGCCGACGGCATCGTGGAAGTGGAAGGCATGGACCGCGCCGTCTACGGCGAGATCGTCACCTTCGAGAATGGCGCCAAGGGCATGGTGGAGAGCGTCGAGCCGGGCCGTCTGGGCATCATGCTCTTCGACGGCGCTGAGACCGTCGGCGTCGGCACCATGGTCACCCGCAGCGGCAAGCGTGCCGGCATCCCGGTGGGCGACGGCTTCCTTGGCCGCGTCATCGACCCGCTGGGCGAGCCCATCGACGGCAAAGGCCCCATCGAGGCTGTGGGCTACAACCCCATCGAGAAGCAGGCCCCCGGCATCCTCGAGCGCCAGAGCGTGGACACGCCGCTCCACACCGGCATCCTCGCCATCGACTCCATGTTCCCCATTGGCCGCGGCCAGCGCGAGCTGATCATCGGCGACCGCCAGACCGGCAAGACCTCTATCGCCACCGATGCCATCCTGAACCAGAAGGACACCGGCGTGCTCTGCATCTATGTCGCCATCGGCCAGAAGGCTTCTTCCATCGCCCGCGTGGCCGAAGACCTGAAGAAGCACGGCGCGATGGGCTATACCACCATCGTGGCGGCTACCGCTTCTGACAGCGCCCCGCTGCAGTACATCGCACCTTACGCTGGTACGGCTCTGGCTGAATATTTCATGGCTCAGGGCAAGAGCGTCCTCATCGTCTACGATGACCTCTCCAAGCACGCGGTGGCATACCGTGCCATCTCTCTGCTGCTCCGCCGCTCTCCGGGCCGTGAGGCTTACCCCGGCGACGTCTTCTATCTGCACTCCCGTCTGCTGGAGCGCTCCTGCCGCATGAGCGACGCACTGGGCGGCGGCTCCATCACCGCACTGCCCATCGTTGAGACTCAGGCAGGCGACGTGTCCGCTTACATCCCCACCAACGTCATCTCCATCACCGACGGTCAGATCTTCCTCGAAAGCGCTCTGTTCAACGCCGGCAACCGCCCGGCTGTCAATGTGGGCCTGTCCGTCTCCCGTGTCGGCGGCGCAGCCCAGACCAAGGCCATGAAGAAGGCCAACGCCAACCTGCGTATCGAGCTGGCCCAGTACAAGGATATGGAGTCCTTCGCGCAGTTCAGCTCCGATCTGGACGCCGAGACCCGCCATCAGCTCGAGCACGGCAAGGCTCTGACCGAGATGCTCAAACAGCCGCTCTATCAGCCCAAGACCGACGCCGAGCAGGTGGTCATCCTTGTGCTGGCTTCCCACGGGATGCTGGACGAAGTGCCTCTCGCTGAGCAGCGGGCGCGCACCGCTGCCTTTGTTCGCCAGTTCCATGCAGATGTGTCCGGCACGATGGATGCCATCACGGCCACCGGCAAGCTCACTCCCGAGCAGACCGACACCATCCTGAACGCATGGAAGGCCTACGAGGGAGGCGAGAGTCATGGCGTCCAGTAAGCTGCTGAAAGAGCGCATCGAGAGCATTCAGGATACACGCAAGATCACGAACGCGATGTATCTGATCTCTTCCTCCAAGCTGCGCAAGGCACGCAAGAACTACCAGAACGTCCTGCCCTACTTCACCCGCATGAGAGACACCATCTCCCGTGTCGTCCCCCATCTGCCTGATGAGCCGGTGCATCCGTTCTTCCACGAGCGGCAGAGAGAGGACGGCGATCCCCGCCGCGCCTATCTGGTACTGACGGCAGACAAGGGCATGGCAGGCTCTTTCAACCAGAACGTGCTGAAACTCCTGCTGGAAAAGGCTGACAGGAACGACCGTTTCTATGTCATCGGTCAGGTGGGCTACCGCGCCCTCCGCAAAGACCCCCGCCTGGTGCAGGAGTTCCAGTACGGCGCGACTGCCCCGTCGCTGCAGCGCGCCCGTGACATCACGGTGGACGCCATCGACGACTTCAAGTCGGGCAAACTGGATGAGATCTATCTTATCTACACCAAGATCCAGAACGCGCTCACCAGTGAGCCGGTCATGGTGCGTCTGCTGCCGCTGGACCGCGAGCATCTGCAGCCCGCCCCCAAGGGTCTGGGCGACCCCCGCGGCGAAGTCGAGCTGGTGCCGGACGCATGGACGGTGTTCGAGCAGACCGCTCCTATCTATATGCACGGCATGATCTTCGGTGCCATGACCGAGAGCTTCTGCGCTGAGCAGAGCGCCCGCATGACCGCCATGGATTCGGCCACCAAGAGCGCCAACGATATGATACGCGACTTGCAGCTGGAATATAACCGCACCCGCCAGGGCTCCATCACTCAGGAGATCACCGAGATCATCGGTGGCGCGTCTGCGGTGAAATCACAAGAATAACTTTTCCGCATAGCTTCCCCTCGCCAGGGGAGGTGGCACGACGCCAGTCGTGACGGAGAGGTTGACACATCTAATAAACGAGGCAAATCTATGATACAGGGAAAAATTATTCGCGTGGCCGGCCCTGTGGTGGACGTGCAGTTCACCGCAGGCCGACTGCCTGCCCTGCAGGAAGCGCTGACCGTGACCGCAGAAGGCACCGAGCGCACGATGGAGGTGGCGCAGCACGTCAACGAATCGACGGTGCGCTGCATCATGCTCTCGGCCAGCGAAGGTCTGGGCAAGGGTATGGAAGTCACCGCCACCGGCCACGGCCTGACTGCCCCGGTGGGCGAGGCCACGCTGGGCCGTATGTTCGACCCGCTGGGCCGCCCCATCGACGGCAAGGGCTCTGTGGACGATGTGCCGCATTGGCCCATCCACCGCAAGGCCCCCAGCTTTGCAGAGCAGAAGCCCGCTACTGAGATTTTGGAAACGGGCATCAAGGTCATCGACCTGCTGGCCCCCTACGCCAAGGGCGGCAAGATCGGTCTGTTCGGCGGCGCAGGCGTCGGCAAGACCGTCCTGATTCAGGAACTTATCCACAACGTGGCCACCGAGCACGGCGGCTACTCCATCTTCACCGGTGTCGGCGAGCGCTCCCGTGAGGGCTGCGACCTCTGGGGCGAGATGAACGCCTCCGGCGTCCTGAACAAGACCGCGCTGGTCTTCGGCCAGATGAACGAGCCCCCAGGAGCCCGTATGCGGGTGGCGGAGACCGGCCTGACCATGGCCGAGTATTTCCGCGAGGAGACCCACAAGGACGTGCTGCTTTTCATCGACAACATCTTCCGTTTCGTGCAGGCCGGCTCTGAGGTCTCCGCTCTGATGGGCCGTATGCCCTCGGCTGTCGGCTATCAGCCCACGCTGGCCAACGAGCTGGGCGCTCTGCAGGAGCGTATCACCTCCACCCGCGACGGTTCCATCACCTCGGTGCAGGCCGTCTACGTCCCCGCTGACGACCTGACCGACCCCGCTCCTGCTACCACGTTTGCACATCTGGACGCAACCACCGTCCTGAGCCGTAAAATCGTCGAGCAGGGCATCTATCCCGCTGTGGACCCGCTGGCTTCCACCTCCCGCATTCTGGAAGCCGACATCGTGGGCGAGGAGCACTACCGCGTGGCCCGCAAGGTGCAGGCAACGCTGCAGCGCTATCAGGAACTGCAGGACATCATCGCCATTCTGGGCATGGACGAGCTGGGCGAGGAAGACAAGCTCACCGTCACCCGTGCGCGTAAACTGCAGAAGTTCCTGTCCCAGCCCTTCTCGGTGGCTGAGAACTTCACCGGCCTGCCCGGCAAATATGTGCCGCTGGCCGAGACGGTCAAGGGCTTTGCCGCCATCGTGGACGGCAAGTGCGACGACCTGCCCGAGTGGGCCTTCTTCAACGTAGGCACCCTCGACGACGCCCGCAAGAAGGCAGCGGACAAGCTGGCGGAGGAAAAAGGCGGTGAGGCCTGATGAACAGCTTCATCCTCAACATCACGGCTTCCAGCGGTGAGTTCTATCAGGGCAGCTGCGAGAGCATGGTGCTGCCCGTGAAGGACGGTGTCTACGGTGTTCAGGCCGGCCACAGCCCGGTGCTGGTGGCTATCCACATGGGGATGCTCAAGTTCACTGTGGACGGCGAGACCCGCGAGATTCTGGTCGGCGACGGCATCGCTGAGGTGACGCCCACCTTCGTGCTTCTGCTGGTGGACAGCGCCGAGCGTCCCGAAGACATCGACAAGAACCGTGCCGAGGCTGCCCGCATCCGCGCCGAAGAGCGCCTGCAGCATAAGCAGAGCATGCACGAGTATTACCAGACCAAGATCGCTCTGGACCGCGCCATGCAGCGCCTGCAGACTGCTGCGAAGTATAAGCGTTAAAACTTCCCTCCTAAACGATATTTCTCCATTTTTCTCCATAAACAAAGGGCCTGCCTGTCCATTTTACGGATGGGCGGGTTCTTTTTTGCGTCCCTCTCTTGACAGCGGTGCGGCAAAGTGATATGATTTTGGTATCAAAAAGAAACGCTTCCGACCCCATAAGGAGGGAACTGTTATGGAAGAGAAAATTTTGAACGCCCGCAAAAACGGCATGGCGGTACTGCTGCTCACCCTGCTGGGCTATGCGGCATCCATTGCCCTGTTCGTTTGCAGCGTCCTGCTGCTGGAGGATGACCGGCTGCTGCCGGGCATCCCGCTGCTGATCCTGTCCATTGGCTATTGGATTGCAGGCATTTTTCTGTTCTGCGGCCTGAAGGTACTCAAGCCCCAGGAGGCGCTGGTACTTACCCTCTTTGGCGATTATGTGGGCACCCTGAAGGGCCAGGGCTTTTACTGGGTAAACCCCTTCTGCGCCGCCGTCAACCCTGCCGCAGGCACCCGGCTGAGCCAGAGCGGGGACGTGACCAGCAAGGAGAGCGGCGCAGCCGCCCTGCTGAGCGTCAGCGGCCAGAACAGCCAGCTCGCATCAAGCAGCGTAAGCAAAAAGATCTCCCTGAAGATGATGACCCTGAACAACTCCCGGCAGAAGATCAACGACTGTCTGGGCAACCCGGTGGAGATCGGCATCGCCGTGATCTGGCGGGTCACCGACACTGCCAAGGCGGTGTTCAATGTGGACAACTACAAGGAGTACCTCTCCCTCCAGTGTGACAGCGCCCTGCGGAACGTGGTGCGGGTGTACCCCTACGATGTGGCCCCCAACGTGGACACCACCGGAGACGGCGTGGCCGACGAGGGCAGCCTGCGGGGCTCCTCGGAGGTGGTGGCGGCCCGCATCCGGGACGAGATCCAGAAAAACGTGGCTGAGGCAGGCATCGAGGTGGTGGAGGCCCGGATCACCTATCTGGCCTATGCGCCGGAGATCGCCGCAGTGATGCTCCAGCGCCAGCAGGCCAGCGCCATCATCGACGCCCGCAAGATGATCGTGGACGGCGCCGTGGGCATGGTGGAGATGGCACTGGACCGGCTGAGCGAAAACAAAGTGGTGGAGTTGGATGACGAACGTAAAGCGGCCATGGTCTCCAACCTGCTGGTGGTGCTCTGCGGCAACCGGGACGCACAGCCCATCGTGAACAGCGGCAGCCTGTACTGATGGCAGAGCCCAAAAAGCAGATCCCCCTGCGCCTGAACGCAAAGCTCTACGAGGCCCTTGCCGCATGGGCTGAGGACGATTTCCGCTCGGTGAACGGGCAGATCGAGTATCTCCTCACCGAGTGTGTGCGTCAGCGCAAAAAGAACGGCCGGTACGTCTCCGATCAGATCGACCTGCCGCCGGAGCTGGATATTGAATGACCCTGCTCCCCTCCGGGGGCAGGCCTTGCAAAAACGCCGATGGTATATCGGCAAGGAGGATAACTATGACAGTAGGTATGGTACCCGGGGCAAGCATCGCAGGCATGGTGTTTTCCCTTGTCGTCTCCTTCGCACTTCCCATAGGCCTCTTCGTTTACGCAAAGAAGAAGCTGGGCGCGAAGACTGCACCGTTCTTTATCGGGTGCGGCGTTTTCTTCGTGATGGTGCTGATGCTGGAAGCTGCCATCCATCGCATTGTGTTCCAGCTGGCCGGAGAAGCGCTGACCGGAAGCGTGATCCTATACGCAGTCTATGGCGGCCTGATGGCAGCTCTTTTTGAAGAGACCGGTCGTTACATCGCCATGAGGTTTCTGGTGAAGCCGATGGACTTTCCGAATGCCTTTATGTATGGTGCCGGACACGGCGGCGTGGAGGCAATGCTTCTGTGCGGCGTGGCATCTATCAGCAACATCGCAAGTGCCGTGATGATAAATTCCGGCACCATGTCTGCACAGCTGGCGACTCTTGACGCAAAGAAGGCGGCAGACACGGCAGCGGCTCTTTCGGCGCTGTGGACGACCCCCAGCCTGACCTTCTTTGCCGGGGGCGTGGAGCGGATCATTGCGGTGGTGCTCCATCTGAGCCTTTCGATTCTGGTGTTCCAGTCCATCCGCAAAAAGTCCCAGAAAGACCTGCTCAATGCGTATCTGTTCCACTTTGTCATCGACTCGCTGTCTGTTCTGCTCAGTGCAGTGGCATCTGTCTGGGTGGTGGAGCTTGTCACTGCACTCGTGACCGGCGGGGCTGTCCTAATGGCAAGGTATGCCTGCATGGAAGAGTGAACGCGCGGAAATATCCTTGATATATAGTATATAAAAGTCCCCTTTTCGTCATTGGAGCAAGAACTGTGACGAAGAGGGGACTTTCGCTTTCTGTTATTTTTTCTCGTGGTCGGCCCATCCGCTGGACTGGATGACTTCGCCGTCCGGTGTACACCAGAGGGCTTCCACGCCGTCGAGGGACTCGATGAGCTTCTGGCCATCCTCAAGGGACATACAGAACAGGCCGGTGGTGAGGCAGTCAGCTGCGCCGGAGTCGGGGGAGAGGACGCTCACGCTGTCAAAGTAGCGGGCGGGCCAGAGGGTGTCCGGGTCGATGAGGTGATGGTAGCGCACGCCGTCCACGACGTAGTAGCGCTGGTAGTTGCCGCTGGTGACGAGGGCCATGTCGCTCATGTTGACACCGGAGACGTAGGAAGAGCTGGCAGTGTAGACGTCCGAGGCGTTCCACGGGTTCTCCACGCCGCCCGACCACTGGGAGCCGTCGGGCTTTGTGCCGATGGCGCGGAGGTTGCCGCCCACGCTGATGAGGGCGCTTTTCAGGCCCCGGGCCTCAGCGGCCTGTGCCACCATCTCCACGGCGTAGCCCTTGCCCACACTGCCCACATCGAGGGACATATCCGGGTCGGAGAGATAGACGGTCCTGGCGTTTTCGTCGATGACGAGGTTGGAGATGTCGCAGTGCCGGGCGGCGGCATCCAGCGCCTCCTGTTCGGGCAGCTTGTTGTCCGCCTCGTTCGTGTTGGCTTCGGCGGCCTCGCGGTAGTCGTGCCAGATGCGGAGGACGCTGCCCATGGCGATGTTCAGCTTGCCGTTTGTGGTGTCGTACATCTGCCGGGCCAGTTCCAGCATCCCGAGGATCTTATCGTCCACCTGAACGGGTGCGACGCCGGCGTTGTCGTTGATGGTCTTGACATTCACCACGCCGTCATAATCGTTGTAGATGTCGTAGAGACGGTGGTATTCCAGCAAGTCGGCGTGGAGGGCGTCCATCTGACGGGAGAACTCCTCCTCGCTGTCGCAGTAGGCGATGACCTGCGTGACAGTGTCGAAGGCATCATAGAAGATGGTGCTGTACCGCTGGGCGTCGGCGCTCACGCCCGAAGAGGCGGGTTTCTGGGCCGAGCCGCAGGCGGTGAGGACGCCGAGGCAGAGCGCCCCGGTCAGCAGAGCGGAAACGAAACGCTTGATGCTCATGCCTGCTCCTTTGCCGCAGCGGTGAAGGCGGTATGCTCTTCCGACAGGTGGGCCAGCAGGTCGCCGAAGACCCAGTTCTTGTTGGACGGGGTGACCACGGCCTTGAGGGGGATGTTCACCTGTGCCTGCTTCATGAGGTCCAGCAGGGTGTCGAGGTCCTTTTCCTTGAAGTTCGCCAGAACCAGTGCGGGAGGGTAAGCGCCCGGTTCCAGCACGAGGGTGCGGGAGGCTTTCATCTCCACCTCGCCCAGCAGCTGGGCGACGGTCTTGCCCGCGTCGGCAGGGGAGACGAGGAGCAGCTTCATGCCGAAGGCGGGAGCCATCCCCTCGAGGATGCCCCGGTCAGCGGCGGACAGATTCCAGCCCAGCGCCAGAGGAACGCCGGCGTTCTGGTTGCGTGCGATATGTGCTTTCATAGTGTGAACCTCTTTCTTTCAGAGTGAAGTTTTTTGTAAATACACTATAGTATAGCACAGATAACAGGAAAAGAAAACGACTGCCAACCCTTTTTGCAAAGCGGGCAGCAGTCGAACAAGAAAGACGCTATTGTATTTTGTCAAAAGTTATGATATTCTGAAACTGCCGTCAGAAATGGCGGCAGGCACTGTCTGCAAATGCAGGTGGTCACGCTCCTCCGGCCAAGCGCCAGTGGAGACGAATATCTTTTTGCTTCCCCTGACGCGAGAGCGAAAGGGGGGATGTTCCATGACGTTTGAACAGGTCGTATTGTTGCTCACGCTTCTCGGCGGGGCAGTCTACATTACCTTTGAGATCAGCTGGACCATTTTTAACAACAAAAAGAAATGACCGCCTCTGCCTCCGAAAGCAAGCGGTCATTCTTTTTGACTTAACGCCGGAAGAGCGCTGACCATTTGCTGGACAGTGCCTTCTTTATTTGTAGTATAATCGTTTCAGCGTGGATTGTCAACGCTGAAAGCGTAACTTAGTTCATCTTCTTGCCGAAGAACTCCACTTCCTTACGGATGAAGCCCATCAGCTCATCGAACTGGTCGGGGGTCAGACTCTGTGCGCCGTCGCACTTGGCCTTAGCGGGGTCGTTGTGGACTTCGATCATCAGGCCGTCGGCACCGGCGGCGACAGCGGCCTTGGCCAGCTGAGGCACCATCCATGCGTGGCCGCAGGCGTGGCTGGGGTCTACGATGACGGGCAGGTGGGTCATCTTATGAAGCATGACCACGCCGGCGAGGTCGAGGGTGTTGCGCATACTGGTCTCAAAGGTGCGGATGCCGCGCTCGCAGAGGATGACGTTCTCGTTGCCCTCGGCCATGATGTACTCAGCGCTCATGACGAACTCCTCGAGGGTGTTGGCGAGGCCACGCTTGAGCAGGACAGGTTTTTTCTGACGGCCTACAGCCTTGAGCAGTTCGAAGTTCTGCATATTGCGGGCACCCACCTGGATGAGGTCTACGTTCTCGAAGAGGGGCAGATGTTCGGTGTTCATGATCTCGGTGACGATGGGGGAGCCGGTGGCACGGCGGGCCAGCTTGAGCAGGTCGAGACCCTCGCTGCGCATCCCCTGGAAGGAGTAGGGGGAAGTGCGGGGCTTGAACGCACCGCCGCGCAGCAGGGAAGCACCGGCTGCCTTGACGCGTTGGGCGCAGTAGGTGATCTGTTCCTCGCTCTCGATGCTGCAGGGGCCGGCGATGACGGCAAAGCTGCCGCCGCCGATCTTCACGCCTTCCACGTCAATGACGCTGTCGTCCGGGTGGAACTTGCGGTTGGCCTTCTTGTAGGGCTCCGACACGCGGCGGCAGGTCTCGACCACCGGGTTTGCCAGCACCCAGCTCTCGGCGATGGCCTTGGTGTCGCCGATGAGGCCGAGAATGTGGGTGTCGCTGCCCTTGGAGTCGTTGATCTGCAGGCCCATGCCTTCCAGCTCGGTGCAGAATTCATGGATCTTCTCTTTGGGGGCGTCCTGTTTGAGTACGATGATCATGGCGGGTTCTCCTTTTCCTGTTCTGGTACGGCAGGGGAGATGAGGCCGCCTTGCCGTTGATGTTTCAGTATTGTGAACTTCAGTATCGTGAAGTGATTGGGCATGGACATAGCATAGCACTTCAGTTTCATGAAGTCAATAGCCTTTCCGAAATTTTTTGAATTTTGGGAGAGAAAGTGGTAAAATAAATCTAGACTCAACCTCTCAGTCTCGCTTCGCTCGACAAGGCCGGGTTGCGGCACCCAGCATCCGCAGCACTTCGTTTGCGTCTTGCTGGCCGCTGCCCCAACAGCGACTCCCTGTTTCCGCCACTGGCGGCGGTCGTCGTTGTTGCCCCTATTGAGGGGAGCCTCTGGCGAAGAGGAGAAGTTTTCCGCTATGCCAAGGCCTCCCCTCGGTAGGGGAGGTGGCACGCCGTCAGGCGTGACGGAGAGGTTAATATAATAATAGAGGTCTTACATATGGGCAAAGAAGCAAAAACCAACGCCATGCGCATTCTGGAGCGGGCCAAGGTGGCCTACACCGCGCATGAATATCCCCACGAAGAGGGTGTGGCCGTGGACGGCGTGACTGTCGCCGCCAGCATCGGCGAAGACCCTGCCTGCGTCTACAAGACGCTGGTGACGCAGGGGAACAGCAAGAACTACTTCGTCTTCGTCATCCCGGTGGCGGCAGAGCTGGATCTGAAAGCCGCCGCCCGCAGCGTGGGCGAAAAGAGCGTGGCGATGATACACGTCGCTGACATCAACAAAGTCACCGGCTATGTCCGGGGCGGCTGCAGCCCGGTGGGCATGAAAAAGCAGTACACCACTGTCTTCGATGAGAGCGTACTGAGCCAGCCGAAGGTCTATGTTTCCGGCGGGCGCATTGGTACGCAGGTCTGCTGCGCTCCTGCCGACCTCATCAAGGCCGCACGGGCGACTACGGCAAAGATCATCTTCTGAAAGCCTCTCCCAAGGGGAGAACCTTTAAGAGGATATTTATTATAAAAAGATTTTCCGATAAGTCGTACTTAAAAAGAAAAACAGTGTCGAAACTGCACAAAATTTTTGAAAGTTTTTTGACAGCAGGGAACACAAGGGAAAATTTGTCCGAACGCTCTTTGCAAAGGCGTTTTTTTGCCGTATACTGTAGTCAGACGGCGGACGGAAGAGCGCATGAACTCTTTTTCAGCCGGAGAAGAACAGCGTGGACAACGAGGTTTGCGGAGGATGAGCAGAATGCGAAATGAGCTGCTGGGTACCATGTGCCGTCCCGGTACGGGAATGCATCAGGGGCTCCGTGTAACCTGCTGCGGGTCCAGTCTGTCCAGAATGAAATAAAAGGCCGTGGTGTAAGTGCATCACAGCCTTTTTTGTTTTTCGTCGCGGGAGATAGAGAAAGAGAGGTTGGATACAGATGATTCGTAAAGTGGCAGTCATTATGGGTTCGGACAGTGATTGGCCGGTGGTGAAAGGTGCCTGCGCTCAGCTCAAGGCGCTGGACATCCCCTTTGAGGCACACATCCTGTCGGCCCACCGCACCCCTGCCGAGGCAGCGGAGTTTGCAAAGAATGCCAGGGCCAACGGCTTCGGCGTCATCCTCTGCGCAGCAGGCATGGCGGCCCATCTGGCCGGTGCTTTTGCCGCAAACACCACCCTGCCGGTCATCGGCATCCCGATGAAGGGCGGCGCGATGGACGGCCTGGACGCTCTGCTGGCCACCGTCCAGATGCCCAGCGGCATCCCGGTGGCCACAGTGGCCCTGAACGGCGCGAAGAACGCCGCCTGGCTGGCTGCTGAGATCCTGGCTCTCGGCGATGAGGCACTGGCTGCGAAGCTGGATGCTGAGCGCGTCGCCATGGCCCGGCAGATCGCCGCCAAGGAAGAAAAACTGCAGAAAGAGATCGAGGAACTGTAATGTCTGATTTTGCATACCCGCTTCACGAAGAGTGCGGCGTTTTCGGCATCTATGACCGTGCCGGCACCGAGGACGTGGCCGCTGCCGCCTACTCGGCCCTGTACGCGCTGCAGCATCGCGGACAGGAAAGCTGCGGCATCGCCGTGAACGACGACGGCGTCATCAACGGCCACCGGGACCTCGGCCTTGTCAATGAGGTGTTCACCCCGGCGGTGCTGGGATCGCTGGCAAAGCCCACGGCCCACATGGCTACCGGCCATGTCCGCTACGCCACCTCCGGCAGCCGCGTCCGGGCCAACGCCCAGCCCATGATCGTCCGCCATGGCCGGGGTACCATGGCCCTCTGCCACAACGGCAATCTGACCAACGCTCTGGAGCTGCGCCGCCAGCTGGAAAACGAGGGCGCCATCTTCCATGGTTCCTCCGATACCGAGGTCATCTGCTACCTCGTCACCCGCAACCGCCTGCGGATGGGCAGCATCGAGATCGCCATCAGCAAGACGATGGACGTCCTCGAAGGCGCTTACAGCCTCGTGGTCATGTCGGCCACTAAGCTTATCGCCGCCCGTGACCCCCGCGGTTATCGCCCTCTCTGCATCGGCACCCTGCCGGGCGGCGGCTACGTCTTTGCCAGCGAGAGCTGTGCATTGGATGCCGTGGGCGCGACCCTGCTGCGGGACGTGGAACCCGGCGAGATCGTCATCACCGACACCAAGACCGGTGAACTGCGCTCCATCAAAGACCACTGCGGCCGACCCGACCGCCAGATGTGCGTCTTCGAGTTCATCTATTTCGCCCGCCCCGACAGCATCATCGAGGGCAGCTCGGTGCATGAGGCCCGCAAGCAGGCAGGCCGCTTCCTGGCTCAGGAGCACCCCGTGGAGGCCGATGTGGTCATCGGTGTGCCGGACTCCGGCCTCGACGCCGCCCTTGGCTACTCTCAGGAGAGCGGCATCCCCTACGGCATCGGCTTTATTAAAAATAAGTACATCGGCCGCACCTTCATCCAGGGCAGCCAGAAGCAGCGCGAGAACAGCGTCCGCATCAAGCTGAACGTCGTGACCAGCACCGTCAAGGGCAAGCGGGTCGTGCTGGTGGATGACTCCATCGTGCGCGGCACCACCTCTGCCCGCATCATCAAGCTGCTGCGGGACGCCGGAGCAAAGGAAGTCCACTTCCGCGTTTCGGCACCCCCCTTCAAATATCCCTGCTACTTTGGCACCGACATCCCCGACCAGAAGCTTCTGGTCGCTACCGGCCGCACGGTGGACCAGATCAACGAGATCATTGGCGCCGACACGCTGGGCTACCTCTCCACGGAGCACGTCGTCCAGCTGGCCCAGAACGCCAACTGCGGCTTCTGCACCGCCTGCTTCACCGGCAAATACGCGGTGAAGCCGGAAGAGGTGCTTTCCACCGATATTCATGAACGCCACCTGAATGACCGTCCCAAGGACGAGAAAAAGTTAGGAGAGTAACAATGGAAAAGAGCTATTCGGAAAGCTATGCAGCCGCAGGTGTGGACATCACCGCCGGCTATCGTTCGGTCGAACTCATGAAGCAGTATGTGGCCCGCACCATGAACGAGCACTGCATCGGTGGTCTGGGCGGCTTCGGTGGCCTGTTTGAGCTGGACTGCACCGGCTACAAGCACCCCGTCCTCATCTCCGGCACCGACGGCGTCGGCACCAAGCTGAAGATCGCCATGATCATGGACAAGCACGACACTATCGGCATCGACTGCGTGGCTATGTGCGTCAACGACGTCATCTGCGCCGGTGCAAAACCGCTGGTCTTCCTCGACTACATCGCCTGCGGCCGCAACATCCCCGAGAAAATCGCCGAGATCGTCAAGGGCGTGTCCGAGGGCTGTGTCCAGGCCGACTGCTCTCTGGTGGGCGGCGAGACCGCTGAGCACCCGGGCATGATGCCGGAGGACGAGTACGATCTGGCCGGTTTCACCGTGGGCGTTGTGGACAAGGAAAAGATCCTCAATAACGAGACCATGAAGCCCGGCGATGTCATCATCGCCCTGCCCTCCACCGGCGTCCATTCCAACGGTTTCTCGCTGGTGCGCAAAATTTTTGACATCGACGGCGACCCCGCCGTCCTGAAGACGGCCCCCGCAGAGCTGGGCGGCAAGACCCTCGGCGAGGCCCTGCTGGCCCCCACCAAGATCTACGTCAAGCCTGTGCTGAAAGTGCTGGAAGAAGTGGATGTCAAGGGCATCTCTCACATCACTGGCGGCGGCTTCTACGAGAATATCCCCCGCAGCCTGAAGAAGGGCTGCTGCGCCCGCATCAAGAAGGAGGACGTCCGCACCCCGGCCCTCTTCCACCTGATGCAGAAGACCGGCAGCATCTCTGAGCACGATATGTTCAACACCTTCAACATGGGCGTCGGCATGGTGCTGACCGTCCCCGCTGAGCAGGCCGACAAGGCACTGGAGATCCTCCATGCCAACGGCGAGCCGGAAGCTTACCGTCTGGGCGTCATCGCAGAAGGTGAGGGTGTCGAGCTGTGCTGAACATTGCAGTGTTAGTGTCCGGCGGCGGCACCAATTTGCAGGCGCTGCTGGACAGCGAGGCCCGGGGCGAGAACCCCAGCGGCAAGATCAGGCTTGTCGTGGCCTCCAAACCCGGCGTCTACGCGCTGGAGCGCGCCGCCAATGCGGGCGTCGAGGGTGTGGTGGTCCGCCGGAAGGATTACGCTTCCAGTGAGGATTTTGACGCCGCACTGCTGAAAACGCTGAAAGAACATAACATTGACCTTGTGGTCCTGGCGGGCTTTTTGTCCGTGTTAGGCCCCAGCGTCATCGAGGCCTATCCCCGCCGCATCCTGAATATCCACCCCGCCCTCATCCCGTCCTTCTGCGGGCCGGGAATGTACGGCCTGCGCCCCCACGAGGCCGCGCTGGCCCGGGGCTGCAAGGTGACGGGCGCTACCGTCCACTTCGTCAATGAGGAGTGCGACGGCGGGCCTATCCTGCTGCAGAAGGCCGTGGACATCCTGCCCGGCGACACCCCCGAGGTGCTGCAGAAGCGTGTAATGGAGCAGGCTGAATGGAAGCTGCTGCCGAAGGCTGTGGCAATGGTGTGCAGCGGAGAGATAAAGTAAAAACTCCTTCCGTCACGCCTGACGGCGTGCCACCTCCCTCAAGGAGGGAGGCTTGAGGCTCCCTCTCCGAGGGGGCTGTCGCCGCAGGCGACTGGGGGAGTTCCGTAATAGGAGAATTTGACATGGAAAAAATCAACCTGAACGAATATCTGGCCGCGAACGAGTACCCCGGCCGCGGCATCGCGGTGGCAAAGGCTCCGGATGGCCGTCAGGTGTTCATCGGCTATTTCATCATGGGCCGCAGCGAGAACAGCCGCAACCGCGTCTTCGACCCGGTGCCGGAGCGCGGCGGCATCTGCACCATGGCTGCCGACCCGGCCAAGCTCGAGGACCCCAGCCTCATCATCTATAACCCTGTGCTGACCCTCGGCAAGACCCATATCGTCACCAACGGCGACCAGACCGACACCATCTTTGACGAGATGAGCCGGGGCAAGAGCTTCGCCGACGCCCTGCGCACCCGCACCTTTGAGCCGGACGAGCCCAACTACACCCCCCGCATCTCCGCTGTGGTGTACGCAGACGGCAGCTACCAGATGAGCATCCTCAAGTCTGCCGACGGCAACGGCGAGAGCGTCCAGCGCTATTTCTTCGACTACCCCCAGCCCGTGGCCGGTGAAGGCCACTTCATCAGCACCTACAAGCACAACGGCAATCCCATCCCCAGCTTTGAGGGGGAGCCGCTCCGCTTCGCCTGCCCCCGCACCATCGGCGACTTCGCCCACGGCCTGTGGCAGAACCTGAACCCCGACAACAAGGTCAGCCTCTTCGCCCGGGTCATCGACCTGGAGACCGGCGAGAGCGGCGACATGATCTTCAACAAATACGACGCTGTGTGCAGCGACCTCGACGACCCTGAGGAGCCGGAGCTGCTGCCCGAAGAGCTGGAACTGCTCAAAAAGCTCGACGCCGAGGAAGAATAACCTAAGACACAAGGAGGATGCACCAATGAATGAACTCGCACTGAAGTACGGCTGCAACCCCAACCAGAAGCCCAGCCGCATCTATATGGAGGATGGCTCTGACCTGCCCGTCACCGTCCTGAACGGCAAGCCCGGCTACATCAATTTTCTGGATGCCCTGAACTCCATCCAGCTGGTCAAGGAGCTGAAGGAGGCCTGCGGCCTGCCCGCTGCCGCCTCCTTCAAGCACGTCTCCCCGGCCGGCGCAGCTCTCGGTCTGCCTCTGAGCGAGGTGGAGCGGAAGATGTACCACATCGCCCCGGACATGGAGCTTTCGCCGCTGGCCTGCGCTTATGCCCGCGCCCGCGGTGCGGACCGGATGTCCTCCTTCGGCGACTGGATCGCCCTCTCCGACGTCTGCGATGTGCCGACTGCAAAGCTCATCCAGCACGAAGTGTCTGACGGCATCATCGCCCCGGGCTATGAGCCGGAGGCACTGACCATCCTCGCCGGAAAGAAGAAGGGCAATTACAACGTGGTCGCCATCGACCCGGCCTACAAGCCGAACCCTGTGGAGCACAAGCAGGTCTACGGCATCACCTTCGAGCAGGGCCGCAACGAGCTGGCCATCAACGCCGACACCATGCTGACCAACTGGGTCACCGAGAATAAGAATGTGACCGAGGAGCAGAAGCGCGACCTCATCATTGCCCTCATCACCCTGAAATACACCCAGTCCAACAGCGTCTGCTACACCGCAGGCGGCCAGACCATCGGCGTGGGCGCCGGCCAGCAGAGCCGCATCCACTGCACCCGTCTGGCAGGCCAGAAGGCCGACAACTGGCAGCTGCGCCATATGCCGAAGGTGCTGGAGCTGCCCTTCCGTGACGATGTGGCAAAGCCCAACCGCGACAACGCCATTGATGTTTACATCGGCGACACCCCCGAGGACGTCATCGGTGACGACGTCTGGGCCGAGACCTTCACCCGTCAGCCCGAGCCGCTGACCGCTGAGGAAAAGAAAGAGTACCTGAGCCATGTCACCGGCGTCTGCCTCGGTTCGGATGCATTCTTCCCCTTCGGCGACAACATCGAGCGCGCACGCCGTTCCGGCGTGACGGCCATCGTCCAGCCCGGCGGCTCCATCCGCGACCAGCAGGTCATCGACACCTGCAACAAGTACGGCATCGCAATGGCATTCTGCGGTATCCGGCTGTTCCATCACTAAAAAGAAAACCTCTCAGTCTCGCTTTGCTCGACAGCTCCCCTAGCGAGGGGAGCCTCTGGCGAAGAGATAAAGCTTTCCGAAATGCCAAAGCCTCCCCTCGGTAGGGGAGGTGGCACGGCGTCAGCCGTGACGGAGAGGTTGAGTTATGAGGTGCGTGAAAATGAGCAAGAAAATCTTAGTCGTTGGCGGCGGCGGACGCGAGCACGCCATCATCAAGGCATTGAAGAAGAGCCCCGACTGCGGCGAAGTCTGGTGTGCGCCCGGCAACGGCGGCATCGGCTATGACGCCCACTGCGTCAACATCAAGGCCACCGACGTGGAAACGATGGTCGGCTTTGCGGAGACGGAAAAGTTCGACTACGTCGTGGTGGCTCAGGACGACCCGCTGGCACTGGGCATGGTGGATGCGCTGGCGGCAGTCGGCATCCCGGCTTTCGGCCCGGACAAGGCCGCTGCCCGCATCGAGGCATCCAAGGTCTTTTCGAAAGACCTCATGAAGAAGTATGGCATCCCCACCGCAAAGTATGAGACCTTCGACGACCCCGCCAAGGTCATGGAGTATATCAAGGCTGAGGGCAAATACCCGGTGGTCGTCAAGGCCGACGGCCTTGCGCTGGGCAAGGGCGTGCTCATCTGCGAGAACGAAGAGCAGGCCGCCGAGGGCGTCAAGGAGATCATGCTGGACAAAAAGTTCGGCGCTTCCGGCAACCACGTCGTGGTGGAAGAGTTCCTCACCGGCCCTGAGGTCAGTGTGCTGAGCTTCACCGACGGCAAGGTGGTCAAGCCCATGGTGTCCTCCATGGACCACAAGCGCGCCAACGACCACGACACCGGCCTGAACACCGGCGGCATGGGTACCGTCGCGCCGAACCCCTATTACACTCCGGCCATCGCTGCTGAGTGCATGGAGAAAATTTTCCTGCCCACCATCAAGGCCATGAACACTGAGGGCTGCCCCTTCAAGGGCTGCCTCTACTTCGGCCTGATGCTCACCCCGGACGGCCCGAAGGTCATCGAGTACAACTGCCGCTTCGGCGACCCTGAGACTCAGGTGGTGCTGCCCCTGCTGGAAAGCGACCTGCTCAAGGTCATGACCGCCTGCACCGAGGGGACGCTGGCCGACACCGAGGTCAGGTTCTCCGACGGCGCTGCCGCCTGCGTCATCCTCGCTTCCGGCGGCTACCCGGTGGCCTACGAGAAGGGCAAGCCCATCACCGGTCTGGTGGACGGACAGCTGCCCGATGAGCCGAACGTCACGGTCTACCACTCCGGCACGGCCATCACCGAGGACGGCCAGCTCGTCACCAACGGTGGCCGTGTGCTGGGTGTGACGGCCACTGCGCCCGGCCTGCCCCGCGCCATCTCCATCGCCTACGAGGCGGCGGAGCACATCCACTTCGACAAGCTGCACAAGCGCACCGACATCGGGATGCGGGCGCTGAAAGCGCTGGCAGAGAAAGAATAAACCTCTCAGTCTGCTTCGCAGACAGCTCCCCCTACCGAGGGGAGCCTCTGGCGAAGAGATGAAGTTTTCCGGTATGCCAAGGCCTCCCCTCGCTAGGGCAACGACGACGACCGCCGCCGGTGGCGGAAGCAGGGAGGAGTTGCTGGGGCCGCGGTCAGCAATACGCAAGTAAAGCGAAGCGGATGCTGGGTACCGCAACCCGGACAATGGCACGGCGTCAGCCGTGACGGAGAGGTTTAGCCCGGAAGAAGAAATCGATACAGGAGGGAAATACCCAATGGTATATCGTATCTATGTTGAAAAGAAACCCGGCTTCGACGGCGAGGCCCAGAGCCTGCGCAATGAGCTTGTCTCCCTGCTGGGCATCAAGGAGCTGAACGGCCTGCGTCTGCTCAACCGCTACGACGTGGAGGGCATCGACGAGGCTCTGTTTGAGCAGTGCGTCCCCACCGTGTTCAGTGAGCCGCCGGTGGATAACACCTACGCAGAGCTGCCCGTCTCCGACGGCGTGTCTTTCGCCGTGGAGTATCTGCCCGGCCAGTTCGACCAGCGCGCCGACTCTGCCGCCGAGTGCATCCAGCTCATCAGCCAGGGCGACCGCCCGCTGGTGCGCTCTGCCCGCGTCTACCTGCTGGAAGGCACCCTGACCGATGAGCAGGTGGCTGAGATCAAGAAATACGTCATCAACCCGGTGGAGGCCCGCGAGGCTTCGCTGGACACCAGGGCTACCCTGAAGATGAAGTATCCCGTCCCCACCGAAGTGGAGGTGCTGGACGGCTTCAACGAGCTGGATGAGGCAGGCCTGAAAAAGTTCATCGACGAGAAGGGCCTCGCCATGGACCTGGGCGACATCAAGTTCTGCCAGGAGTATTTCCGCTCGGAGAAGCGCGACCCGACCATCACCGAGATCAAGATGATCGACACCTACTGGTCGGACCACTGCCGCCACACCACCTTCGGAACCATTCTGGATGACGTCCAGATCGACGATGCCGTGGTGCAGGAGGCCTTCGACCGCTACATGGCCATGCGCACCGACCTTGGCCGCGAGAACAAGCCCCGCTGCATGATGGACCTGGCCACCATCGGTGCCAAGGAACTGAAAAAGCAGGGCATCCTGAAGAACCTCGACGAGTCTGAGGAGATCAACGCCTGCACCGTGAAGATCAAGTGCGACGTCAACGGCAAGGATGAGGACTGGCTGTTCCTCTTCAAAAACGAGACCCACAACCACCCGACGGAGATCGAGCCTTTCGGCGGCGCTGCCACCTGCATCGGCGGCGCGATCCGCGACCCGCTGTCCGGCCGCAGCTACGTCTATCAGGCCATGCGCGTCACCGGCGCAGGCGATCCCCTCAAGCCCGTCAGTGAGACCCTGCCCGGCAAGCTGCCCCAGCGCAAACTGGTGACCACCGCTGCCGCCGGTTATTCCTCCTACGGCAACCAGATCGGCCTTGCTACCGGTCAGGTGGATGAGATCTATCACCCCGGCTATGTAGCAAAGCGCATGGAGATCGGCGCTGTTGTGGGCGCAACGCCCGCTTCCCACGTCCGCCGCGAATGCCCCGCTCCCGGCGACGTCATCGTCCTGCTGGGCGGCCGCACCGGCCGCGACGGCATCGGTGGTGCCACTGGTTCCTCCAAGGCCCACAAGCTGGACAGCCTCGAGCACTGCGGTGCTGAGGTCCAGAAGGGCAACGCCCCCATCGAGCGCAAGCTGCAGCGCCTGTTCCGCCGCGAGGACGCCTGCAAGATGATCAAGCGCTGCAACGACTTTGGCGCCGGCGGCGTCTCTGTCGCCATCGGCGAGCTGGCCGACGGCCTGTATATCGACCTGAACAAGGTCACCAAGAAGTATGACGGCCTCGACGGCACCGAGCTGGCCATCAGCGAGAGCCAGGAGCGTATGGCCGTGGCTCTGGCCCCTGAGGACGTGGACAAGTTCATCGCCATCGCCACCGAGGAGAACCTTGAGGCCACCCCCGTGGCAAAGGTCACCGAGGAAAAGCGCCTGAACATGGTGTGGAACGGCAAGTCCATCGTCAACATCAGCCGCGAGTTCCTGAACTCCAACGGCGCTGAGAAGCACCAGAACGTCCACATCGAGAAGGGGACTGTCTGGCAGCCCCAGTGGGCCGGCGTGACCTTCGAGCAGAAGATGAAGAACATGGTGGGCGATTTGAACGTCTGCAGCAAGAAGGGCCTTTCTGAGCGATTCGACTCCACCATCGGCGCGGCCACCGTGCTGATGCCCTTCGGCGGCGCATGCCAGCTGACCCCCCAGAACGCCATGGTCGCAAAGCTGCCCGTGGACGGCGAGACCAACACCTGCTCCGGCATGGCATGGGGCTACAACCCCTACCTCATGAGCGCCAACCAGTATGTGGGCGCACGGATGGCCGTCGTCGAGAGTGTGACCAAGCTGGTGGCCTCCGGCTTCCGCTATGAGGACGCCTACCTGACCTTCCAGGAGTACTTCGAGCGCCTTGGCACTTCCCCGGAGCGCTGGGGCAAGCCGCTGGCCGCTCTGCTGGGCGCACTGGACGCGCAGATTGGCCTCGGCATCGCCTCCATCGGCGGTAAGGACAGCATGTCCGGCTCCTTCGAGCAGCTGGATGTGCCTCCCACGCTGGTGTCCTTCGCAACCGCCATCGGCAAGGCCGGCCGCGTCGTCTCCACCGAGTTCAAGAAGCCTGAGAGCACCGTCGTCCTCATCCGGCCCATCCTGGACCCCGTCACCGGCTGCCCCAACTTCTTCTCCCTGAAGGCCAACTATAAGAAAGTTGAGCAGATGATGGAAGATGGCATGGTGGCCGCTGCTTCCTCTGTGGGCTATGGCGGTCTGGCCGAGGCTCTCTTCAAGATGGGTCTGGGCAACCGCATCGGCTTCAAGATGATGAACAACATGACCACCCACGATATGTTTAAGCCCATGTACGGCTCCATCGTGCTGGAGATGGTCTCTGACGCCCCGGCTGGTGAGCTGCTGGGCGAGACCACCGCAGACTACACCTTCGAGTGCTGCGGCGACAAGCTGGATATGGCTCAGCTGCAGGAGATCTGGGAGAGCAAGCTCGAGCCCGTCTATCCCTACCGCAAGGCCGGCCCCGCCGTCGAGAAGATCAACGGCAGCCTGACAGCCCCCGCTGCGCCCAAGATCGGCGTGGCAAAGCCGAAGGTCATCATCCCGGTCTTCCCGGGCACCAACTGCGAGTACGACACCGCCCACGCCTTTGCCCGCGCCGGTGCGGACCCCGAGGTGCTGGTCATCCGCAACCTGACCCCCGCTGACGTCACCGCCAGCTGCGAGGCACTGGTCAAGGCCATCAACGAGAGCCAGATCGTCATGCTGCCCGGCGGTTTCTCCGGCGGCGACGAGCCGGATGGCAGCGCAAAGTTCATCGCCTCCTTCTTCCGCAATCCTGCGGTCACTGAGGCAGTCCGCGACCTGCTGCAGCACCGGGATGGTCTGATGCTGGGCATCTGCAACGGCTTCCAGGCCCTCATCAAGCTGGGTCTGGCCGCTTACGGCGACATCCGCCCCATCACGGCCTGCGACCCGACCCTGACCTTCAACACCATCGGCCGCCACCAGAGTATGCTGGTGCGCACCCGCATCGCCTCCACCGGCAGCCCCTGGCTGTCCAAGTGCAGCGTGGGCGACCAGCACACCGTGGCCATCAGCCACGGTGAAGGCCGCTTCGTGGCACCGCAGAGCGTGCTGGACACCCTCATCGTCAACGGCCAGATCGCAACCCAGTACGTCGATCAGGACGGCAACCCCAGCATGGACATGAAGTACAACCCCAACGGCTCCGTCCTCGCCATCGAGGGCATCACCAGCCCGGATGGCCGTGTCTTCGGCAAGATGGGCCATTCGGAGCGCAGCGGCGAGTACCTGTACAAGAACGTCACCGGCGACAAGTACCAGCCTATTTTCGAGGGCGGCGTGGACTATTTCAAGATTTGATGGTATAATAGCCCTCTCAGACGCTTACGCGTCAGCTCCCCCAGAGGGGGAGCCACTGGCGAGTCGGTCAGGTCTGAGCAGGATGAATAAAGTTTTCTGTTTCGGAAACGATAGTGCCCTGCTGTACAGATTCACAGCAGCTTGACAAAATGCCCTGCTGAGAAGCTTCTGCCCTCTGCAGCGAGGCCCGCCCTTTGATGTGCCAGTACACTTCCGGCGGACAGCGCAGAGTTACCCGGTTTGCCAATGGCTCCCCCTTTGGGGGAGCTGGCTGCCGGAGGCAGACTGAGAGGGCTACAAGGAGGAAACAACCAATGTCTCAGCATGACCGTTATATCAGCCCCTTTTCCACCCGTTATGCCTCCGATGAGATGCAGTACATCTTCTCGGACGACAACAAGTTCCGCACCTGGCGCCGCCTGTGGGTGGCCCTGGCCCGGGCCGAGATGAAGCAGGGCCTGACCAATATCACCCCCGAGATGGTGGCCGAGCTGGAAACTCATGTGGACGACATCAACTATGAAGTCGCCATCGAGCGGGAAAAGCTGGTGCGCCACGACGTCATGAGCCATGTCTACGCCTACGGCCAGCAGTGTCCCAAGGCGGCAGGCATCATCCATCTGGGTGCCACCAGCTGCTATGTCGGCGACAACACCGACATCATCGTGATGCGTCAGGGCCTCGAGCTGGTGCGCAAGAAGCTCATCGGCGTGCTGGCAAAGCTGGCAAAGTTCGCCGAGGAGTACAAGGATATGCCCTGCATGGCCTACACCCACTGCCAGCCCGCCCAGCCCACCACCGTGGGCAAGCGCGCTACCCTGTGGGCCAACGAGCTGGTGATGGACCTCAACGAGATCGACCACCGTCTGGCTACCCTGCAGCTGCGCGGCGTCAAGGGTACCACCGGCACCCAGGCTTCCTTTATGGAGCTGTTTAAGGGCGATGCCGACAAGATCCGCGCCGTGGATGCTTCCATCGCTGAGGAGATGGGCTTCGACTGCGAGGCCGTCATCCCGGTGTCCGGCCAGACCTACAGCCGCAAGGTGGACGCCTTCATCCTCAACGCACTGGCCGGCATCGGCCAGAGCTGCATGAAGTTCGCCACCGACCTGCGCCTGCTGGCCAACTTCAAGGAGATGGAAGAGCCGTTTGAGAAGAACCAGATCGGTTCCTCCGCCATGCCCTACAAGCGCAACCCCATGCGCTGCGAGCGCATCTGCGCTTTGAGCCGCTACCTGATGGTGGATGTGCTCAACCCCAGCTTCACCACCGGTACGCAGTGGTTCGAGCGCACGCTGGACGACAGCGCCAACAAGCGCGTTGCCATGGCTGAGGGCTTCCTCGCCACCGACGCCATCCTGAACATCATGCTCAACGTCACCGACGGCCTCGTGGTCTACCCGAAGGTCGTGCGCAGCCGCCTGATGGCCGAGCTGCCCTTCATGGCCAGCGAGAACATCATGATGCAGGCCGTGGAGAAGGGCGGCAACCGTCAGGAGCTCCACGAGCGTCTGCGCCAGCACGCCATCGCCGCCGGCAAGCAGGTCAAGGAAGAAGGTCTGCCCAACGATATGGTGGACCGCATCGCCGCCGACCCGGCCTTTGGTCTGACCAAGGAAGAAATCACGGCGGGCCTTGTGCCGGAGAACTTTGTGGGCCGCGCTCCCCAGCAGGTGGAGGAGTTCATTGCTCACATCCTCAAGCCCATCTTTGACGCCAACCCGGATGCTGTGGAACAGCACGCAAGCCTGAGCGTCTAAACGTGATTTTACAGGAAAAGAGGCTGTTGCCGCAGGCAACGGCCTCTTTTCTGCACACAGAAGGAGTTTTCATGAGACTCGATAAATATTTAGCCGAGACGGCCCAATGCACCCGGAGCGAGGCGAAGGCACTGCTGGCGAAAGGCCGCGTCACGGTCAACGGCGCGGTCTGCAGGAAAGGGGACACCCAGTTGAAAGAGGCTGACGCCGTAGCGGTGGACGGCAAGGCGCTGGCCTACCGGCAGTTCGTCTACCTTATGCTCAACAAGCCCGAGGGCGTCGTCAGCGCCTCCACCGACAAGCGGGACACGACGGTCGTGGATCTGGTGGGGGATGCTTATCCCCGGCGGGAGCTGTTCCCGGCCGGGCGGCTGGACAAGACCAGCACCGGTTTCGTCCTGCTGACGGACGACGGCGGCTTTGCCCACGACATCCTCGCGCCCAGGCGCCATGTCTCCAAGACCTACACCGCTGTCATCGACACCCCGCTGACAGAAGAGATGAAGGCCGGCTTTGCCGCAGGCGTTACCCTTGCCGACGGCACGGCCCTTTCGCCGGCGGAAGTGTCCGCCCTCACCCCCGACGGGCTGACGGTCCGCGTCCTGCTCAGGCAGGGCGTGTATCATCAAATCAAGCGGATGTTCGGCGTCTACGGTGCGGGCGTCAACGCCCTGCACCGGGACGCCATCGGCGGGCTTGCGCTGGACGAGAGCCTTGCCCCGGGCCAGTGGCGGGAACTGACAGCTGACGAGGTGGCGAAAATTACCACGGGGTAAAGGACTGCTTTTCACCCGGTTTTCAAAAAAGTATCACATTTTACCGGTAAAATAGCTCTCAGAACCACGCAGAAAGGCCCTTTTTGGCCCGAAAATGACCCCGAAAGATAATTTCACCAAGAAAGAAGAATTTTTTTTGGTGAAATATGTTGCAAAAGTAAATTCTTTTGTGTAAAATATAAAATGTAATGCGGCGAAATTGTTAAAAATCACAATCCCGCCCACCTGCGGTTTGCACAAGAGAGGAAAAGGGGTATCCATTTATGGCCAATAGAGTATTTCAGAGCGTGATCTACCAGATGAAGGACGCGATCGACCGCGTGGTCGGCGTTGTGGATGAGACCGGCGCTGTCATCTCCTGCTCGGAGCTGAATCTGATCGGCGAGGTGCGCGAGGGCTTTATGGCAGAGCGTCTGACGGCCGGTGACCGCTTCGTGCGGGATGGCTACACCTACCAGCAGTTCTCCAGCGCAAAGCATAACGATTATGCCGTTTTTGTGGAAGGTGCGGACGAGACTGCGGGCCAGTTTGCCGCTGTGCTGTCCATCAGCCTGCAGAGCATCAAGCAGTATCACGACGAGAAGTTCGACAAAGCCAACTTTATCAAGAATGTGGTGCTGGACAACATCCTGCCCGGCGACATCTACGCCAAGGCCCGTGAGCTCCACTTTGCCACCGACGTCTCCCGCGTGGTGTTCATCGTCCGCGTCACCAGCGGCGGCGACATTTCCGCTTACGACGTGGTGAGCAGCCTGTTCCCCGACAAGCAGAAGGACTTCGTCTTCAACATCAGCGAGACGGACACCGTCCTGGTCAAGGAGATCCGCAAGGGCATCGACCGCACCGATATGGAGAAGCTGGCCGCCAGCATCGTGGACACCCTGTCCGGCGAGCATTACATCAAGGCTGTCGTGGGCATCGGCACCCCCATCGCCAACGTGAAGGACCTGGCTACTTCCTTTAAGGAAGCACAGATCGCCATGGAGGTCAGCAAGGTGTTCGACACCGAGAAGCAGATCATCCGCTACGACAATCTGGGCATCGCACGTCTTATTTACCAGCTGCCCACCACGGTCTGCGAGATGTTCCTGCGCGAAGTGTTCAAGCAGGGCAGCATCGAGAGCCTGGACCAGGAGACCCTGTTCACCATCCAGCGCTTCTTCGAGAACAACCTGAACGTCTCCGAGACCAGCCGCGGTCTGTTCGTCCACCGCAACACGCTGGTGTATCGTCTGGAAAAGATCAAAAAGCTGACCGGTCTGGATCTGCGTGAGTTCGACGACGCTATCGTGTTCAAGGTAGCGCTCATGGTCAAGAAGTACCTGTCCAACAACCCGGCCAAATATTGATATTTCGTCTCAGCCGCTCCGGCTGCGGACGCCGAAACCGGCCGCTCGACCCCGATGCTGGCCGGTTTCTTTTGTAATGGTCTGGAACTTCTGTGCCAAATAAACTTTTCAGGAGCAAGATACTCATGATAGATTTTGAACATGTCACCAAGATATACAAACGGAGTGATACTCCCGCTCTGGAGGACATCGACTTCCATGTAGACGACGGCGAGTTCGTCTTTCTGGTGGGCCACTCCGGCGCCGGCAAGTCCACTCTGCTCAAGCTCATCCTTCGCGAAGAGCTGCCCACCGAGGGCCGCGTCATGGTGGACGGCAAGGACGTCGCCCGGCTGCGCCGGGGCAAAGTGCCTTTCCTTCGCCGCCAGATGGGCATCATCTTCCAGGATTTCCGCCTCATCCCCACCATGACGGTCTACGAGAATGTGGCGTTTGCCATGCATGTCACCAACATCGGCAAAAAAGACATCAAAGAGCGCGTCAACTACATGCTGGAGCTGGTGCATCTGGAAGATAAGGCAAAGGTCTACCCCGAGTTCCTCTCCGGCGGTGAGCAGCAGCGCGTGGCCGTGGCCCGCGCTCTGGCCCACAGCCCCCGCCTCGTCATTGCGGACGAGCCCACCGGCAACATCGACCCCGAGATGAGCCTTGAGATGATGGAACTGCTGGAACGCGTCAGCGAGATGGGCATCACGGTGCTTGTCGTCACCCACGAGCATGAACTGGTGCGCCGCTTCAACCGCCGCACCATCACCCTGAAGCAGGGCCGCATCATCTCCGATGTTCCGGCCAGTTTCGGCGAGGAGGTGCACGTATGAAAATCTCTACGTTTGGGTTCCTCACCCGGCGCGGCGTGCGCAACCTCGGCAAGCACTGGGCCATGACCATCGCCTGCATCGCCTCCCTCAGCGTCTGCATGACCCTGAACATCTTCGCCAGCCTCATTGAAGTCAATGTAGACAGCATGGTGAGTTATCTGGGCAGCCAGAACGAGATGGTGGTCTACGTGGACCCCGAGGCCGATGACGCCACCATCCAGTCTGTGGGCAATGCCCTCAGCGGCACCGCAGGTGTGAGCCGGGTGCAGTATATGTCCAAAGAAGACGTCCTCAATCAGTACAAGGGGTATATGTCCGACTACGCCGCCCTGCTGAACGAGTTCGAGAACGACAACCCTTTCAAGGCCAATTACCGCGTCTCCCTGTCTGATCTGAACCAGATGGAGACCATCAGCAAGCAGTTCGAGAACATCAGCGGCGTCTACAGCGTCACGGCTCCCATCGAGATGACCAAGACCTTTGTGGAGATCCAGCAGGCCGTCACCAAGGTCGGGCGCGGTGTGGTGCTGGTGCTGATGGCTGTCAGCATCATCACGGTGGGTACCACCATCCGGCTGAGCGTCTTTGCCCGCCGCCGTGAAATCGAGATCATGAAGTATGTCGGTGCTACCAACGCCCTCGTCACCCTGCCTTTCGTCATCGAGGGCCTGACCATGGGCCTGCTCTCCGGCATCCTGACGGCAGCTGCCACCATTGGCGGCTATGCCTACATCGTTCAGCTGGCGCCCACGCTGGGCGGCCTGTGGCAGATGCTTATGGGTACGGCTCTGGTGCCGCTGGAAAATGTCTGGCCCACCATCCTGACCTACAGCCTCGCGAGCGGCGCTCTGGTGGGCGGTCTGGGCAGTATGTTCTCCATCCGCAAGCACCTGAACGTGTAAGGAGGGCCTACTGTGTACCACGACAAGCATTCCGCAGGCTTTGTCCTGCATCATCCGCCCCGCCACGCAAAGCCGTCGGGCCATTCGGCCATGATGCGCGCCGCTTGCGCCTTTCTGGCCGCCGCCTGCCTCGTGCTGAGCGTGACGGTCTATCCGGCCAGTGCGGCCACCAGCATGAGCTCGCTGCAGAACAAGCTGGACAAGATCTCTGCGTCCATCAAGCAGCATAAGACGGAGCTGAACGACGCAAAAAAGAAGGAAGCTGCTGCCAAGGCCCTCGAGTCTGAGCTGAAGGAAAAAGTCTCGGTGCTCCAGAGCCAGATCAGCGTCCTCAAGAGCCAGATCTCCGAGGTGCAGAACAGCATCGGCGTCAAAGAGCAGGAGATCACCGCCAAGCAGAATGAGATCGCCCGGAAAGAGCAGGAGATCGCCGACCAGTGGGACGATTTCAAGAGCCATATGGCCGCGATGCAGGAGCTGCGGGACGGCGGCAGCGTCGCCATGCTCCGGTCCGTGAACGATCTGTACGAGCTTCTGACCTTCAATGAGGTCATGCAGGACATTTCGGTGAAGGATACCGAGATACTCGACAACATGAAGGCTGCGAAGGAAGCCCTCGTGGCCGACCGCACCCAGCTCGTGGAGGAGCGCACCCAGCTGCAGAACAAAAAGGCTGAGCTGGACGCCCAGAACAAGCAGATGCAGTCCAAGCAGAATGAGCTCAACAACAGCGTCAAGGAGGCCCGTCTGAGCGCCGCTGAGGCCCAGCAGGCCCAGAAGAACGCCCAGGCGGCCATCGAGTCGGACGAGATGAACTACGAGGCCGTCAAGAAGGAAATCCAGAAGCTCATCGCAGCGGCAGCGGCCAGCAAGCCCCAGCTGAGCTTCAGCGGCTTTATCTGCCCGCTCAGGAGCTATACCCGCATCTCCAGCGAGTACGGCTGGCGCAAAAACCCGGTCTCTGGCGTCAACAAACTCCACGCCGGCACCGACTTTGCCGCCCCCGCAGGCACGCCCATCTACGCAGCCGCCAGCGGCTATGTGCAGGTGGCCGGCTGGTCCAGCGGCGGCTACGGCAACTATGTCATCATCTATCACGGCAAAATGACAGACGGCAACGCCTACTCCACCCTCTACGGCCATATGCGCTCGGTGGCAACGTCGGCGGGCAAGTATGTCAACCAGGGCGACCTCATCGGCTATGTGGGCTCCACCGGCAACTCTACCGGCAACCACCTCCATCTCGAGGTGTGGAAGGGCGGCTCCAAGGCCAATGCGGTCAACCCCCGCGGTTATATTCCGATAAGATAACACAACTGTAATTGAAGTCGAGGGGTCAAAGGAGGCCACAAGGCGAAATGAACGAGCAAAAACGCAAGCGTATCCTTCGGGTGGGCTGTCTGATTCTGGCAGGAGTGTTCCTGCTGTCGGTGCTGGGCAGTGTCATCTTGATGTTTTTGGTCTGAACTGGGGAGGACACTGAATGAACCGCAAAATTTCCGTAGGGATGACCGTGACCATCGTCATTCTGGCAATGACGGTCACTTTTTCCATCACGATGCTGATGGCGATGCGGCTGTTTGACCACACCGTCACCAGCGTGAAGGAAAAGGAGAGCATGTACAACAAGGTGGCCGAGGTAGACCGCTATGTGCGCGCCAACGACTACTACGACATCGACGAGACTGTGCTGTACGACCGTCTGACTGCCGGTTATCTGCTGGGTACCGGCGACAAGTACGCCCGCTACTACACCGCCTCGGCCTACACCGACCTGCTCAACGCCCAGAGCGGCAAGCTGATGGGCATCGGCGTGGAGCTGGCCATCGACCAGTCCGGCTACGCCAAGGTCATCAAAGTGTATGACGAGTCTCCTGCCAAGGAGGCCGGCCTCCAGCGGGGCGATTACATCACCACCATCGACGGCGCAGACATCAAAAGTCTGGGCAGCGTGGAGGCTGTCCAGAACAAACTCCGGGGAGAGAGCGGCACGAGCGTCAATGTAGGCTGGCTGGACAGCGAGAACGCCCAGCACACCGCCGATTTGACCCACTCCGGCTTTACGGCCAACAGCGTCGATTCCGCGCTGGTGCAGGGCAATGTGGGCTACATCAAAATCTGGCAGTTCGACAACTCCACCCCCAGTGAGCTGGACTTTGCGCTCCGCAGTCTGACCGCCAGCGGCGCCCAGAGCTTCATCTTCGACCTGCGCGACAACGGCGGCGGCATCCTTGATGACGCCATCAGCTGCATCGAACTCGTCGCGCCGGAAGGCGTGCTGGCTTACGCGGAGGATAAGGCAGGCAACCGCACCCTGCTGGGCAGCAGCACCGGCGACTCGGTCATCAGCCAGCCCACCGTCTGCCTCGTGAACGAGAACACCGCCAGTGCGGCAGAACTCTTTGCGTCCAGCCTGCGCACCCTGTGCGGCACCCGCCTTGTGGGCAGCGCCACGATGGGCAAAGGCACCATCCAGAGCAGCCCCCAGCGCCTCTCGGACGGCAGCGCTGTCGTGGTCACGGTGGCAAAGCTCATTTGTGGCGACGGCTCCTGCTTCGACGGCACCGGCCTGACCGTGGACGTGGAGCGCCCGCTGACTGCCGACGAGCAGGCCAGCTACTATGACTACACCCTCGACACGGACCCGCAGATACAGCGCGCCGTCAGCACCGCACAGCAGCTCACCGGTGTCACCACCGTGGGCGGCGTGAACGACGCTGACATCGCCGCCGACTCCGCCGCAGCCTCTTCGGAGGCCGCAGCCGAGAGCACCGCTTCCAGCGAGGCCGCAGGGGAGGCAGAGGCTTCCTCCGAGGCCGGTGCAGAAGGGGAGCAGGAGGCTGCAAGTGCGCAGTAAACACTTTTTGAAAATAACTTTAGTCGTGTAAATAGCTCAACCTCTCAGTCTGCTTCGCAGACAGCTCCCCTACCGAGGGGAGCCTCTGGCGAAGAGAGTAAGCTTTGCGGAATGCCAAGGCCTCCCCTCGATAGGAGCAACGGCGACGACCGCCGCCAGTGGCGGAAACAGGGAGTCGCTGTTGGGGCCGCGGCCAGCAGGATGTGAGCGACAGCGAAGCAGACGCTGGGAGCCGCAACCCGGGCAGTGGCACGCTGCAGGCGTGACGGAGAGGTTTTGCTGTTTTAGCAAGAAACAGAAAGGAAAACCACTATGCCGGAGCTGACCGACCTCTCCGTTATCCGCACCCTGTGCGAAAAATACGATTTCGCGCTCTCCAAGGGCTTTGGACAGAACTTCATCATCAATCCCGGCCTGCCGCCCAAGATCGTGGACGCCAGCGGCGTCGATAAGAGCTGGGGCGTGCTGGAGATCGGCCCCGGCATCGGCGTGCTGACCAAAGAGCTGGCCCAGCGCGCTGCCAAGGTGGTGTCCATCGAGGTGGACGAGCGCCTGCCGCCCCTGCTGGCCGAGACCATGGCGGGCGTGGAGAACTTCAAGCTGGTATTGCAGGATGTTCTGAAAGTAGACCTCCGCGCCCTCATCGAGGAGGAGTTCCCCGGGATGCCGGTGGCTGTCTGCGCCAACCTGCCCTACTACATCACCAGCCCCATCGTCATGAAGCTGCTGGGCGACCGCCTGCCCATCCAGAACCTCACCGTCATGGTGCAGAAGGAGGCCGCCGACCGTCTGGCCGCTGCCCCCGGCACCCGGGTGTCCAGCGCCATCAGCTGTGCCGTGAGCTACTACGCCACCTCAAAACTGATGTTCACCGCCGCGCCGGGCAGCTTCTACCCGGCCCCAAAGGTCACCAGCGCCGTTGTGCGGATGGACATCCGCCCTACTCCCGCCGTACAGGTGGAGGACGAGGACGGCTACTTCGCCCTCATCCGTGCTGCTTTCGGCCAGCGCCGTAAGACCGCCGCCAACGCCATCGCCAGCGGCCTCGGCCTGCCGAAAGATAAGGTCATCGCGGCCATCGAGGCGGCGGGCTTCGACGCCCGCATCCGCCCCGAGGCCCTGACCCTCGAGGACTTCGCTGCTGTACAGCGGGAGCTGAAGTAAAATTTTATCATAATAAAACGCCAAGGCCCTCGCAGTTTGGAACAGAACTGCGGGGGCCTTGGTCGTTATGTGGAAGGAATGGAGAATGGCAATCTGCTTACCTCAGCAGTGCGGTGTGGTCTGCGCCGCCCACGGTGAAGGTGGAGGTGGAGCCGCTGTGGCTGAGGGCGAAAGGTGTGCTGCCCGCACCGAGGGCTGCAACATCGGAGAGGGAGAGGGTAGAAGTGCAGCTTACGGTGGAGAAGACAACGGTCTTGATGTTCTCAGAGCGGAGGTCGGTCAAATCGGAAAGGTCGCCCTGCAGGGACGCCGTCTCCTGAGCGACATGAATGTAGAGAGTATGGTTGATCTGGCTCAGCTGGACCAGCTGGACGTTCTGGATGATATTGGTCTGGGCCGGGTCGAGGACACGCAGACCGGTGGAGATGCTGCTGTCGCTGTTGTGGGAGACATCGCGGTACTCCACCTCATTGCAGACCTCGCAGATGCGGTACTCGCGGCTGCTGTCGCCCTTGACAGGCGTCCAGTCGCTCCACTGATGGCCGAGGGCGGGCAGCTCCTCCGTCTCAGTGACGACACAGCCGCTGATGGTGCAGCTGCGCTGGCGCTCGCCCTTCTCGGTGCAGGTGGGTTCTTTGGTGATGACCCACTCGCCGAAGGTGTGGGTCTTGCTGACGGGGATGGCCTCAGTCTGGGTAGCGTCGCCGCGGATGCAATCACGGTGCTTGGAGCCTTCCTCGACACAGGTAGCATCCCGGTCGATGACCCACTCGCCGTACTCGTGGCCGAGGGCCTTGATGGCCTCAGTCCGGGTATCGCCGCAGACGGAACAGGTGAAGGTCCGCACGCCGTCGGCAGTGCAGGTGGGCTCCTTCGTGACGACGCCTGCATCCCACTTGTGGGTGCTCTTATCCACCGGGATGCTCTCGGTGTAGCTGTCGTTGCAGACGACGCAGGTATAGGTCATGATGCCCGGCTCGGCGCAGGTCGCGGCCTTGGTCACGACGCCCGCGCCGTAGCTGTGCTGGCCGGTGGCGTTGAGCGTTTCGGTCTTCGTCTCGTTGCAGACCTCGCACTGGTAGGTGACGGTGCCGTCCTGGCCGCAGGTAGCCGCTGTCGTGGAGAGGAGTTTCCACTGATGCTCGCCGGTGGTGGGGATGTCCTCAGTCCGGATATTGTGGCAGACGGAACAGGTGAAGGTGCGTACGCCCTTCTCAGTGCAGGTGGGCTTCCTCGTGACGACGCCCTCGTTCCAGGTGTGCTGGCCGGTGGCGGGGAGAGTGTGGCGGAAGGTGGCGCCGCACTTGCCCACCATGCAGATGTAATCGATGTAGCCGTCCTTGCCGCAGGTCGGGTCCTCACGGTTGCTGACTTTCCAGTTGTGGACGGAAGAGATGTCGCCGTACTGGGCCTTTTCTGCTTCGCTCATCTCGGCCTCTACGCGGTTGGGGGAGTGGAAAGAGGGAACGTTGGCCGCGTAGAACCCGTTGTGGAAGAGCCGCGAGATGCTGTAGGTGCCGCTCTCTACGAGCGTCACGAGGCCCAGCGTATCGTTTTCCTTGAGGCGGATGACATCGTCCAGCGTCTTGCCGTCGCTGCTTTGGATGGCCTTGTTGGCGACGGGGGCGGTTGCGGTAATGTCCAGCGGGGCGTCGGCATTGCTGATGGAGACACTGCCGTTGCCAATGGCAGGGGCTTTGTCGTTGCCGGTGGCGGTGATGGTGCCGCCGGTTATCGTGATGTTGCTGGAGTTGTCGTCGTAGCTGCCGATGCCGGCGCCGGTGCCATAGCCGGTGGCAGTGATGTTGCCGCCGCTGATGGTCACATCGGTGGAGTTGCCGCCGATGCCCGAAGAACCGGATGTGCTATACTGGTTGCCTGCGGCGTTGACCGTGCCGCCGCTGATGGTCACGCTGCTGCTGCTACTACTATAGCCCGAGCCGATGCCCGCGCCGCCGTCCTCGCCGCCGGTGACGTTTTTGAGTTTGGCGTTACCGGAGATGTTGACCGTGGAAGAACCACCGTAATAGCCCGAGCCGATGCCGGCGCCGTATGCGCCGCCGGTGACGATTTGGAGCGTACCGCCGGTGATCGTCACATCAGAGCTGCTGCCGTCAAAGCCGCCGCCGATGCCTGCGCCGCACGCGCCGCCGGTAACGGTTTGGAGCGTGCCGCCGGAGATGTTTACCTCGGACTTGCTGCTCTGGCCGGAGCCGATGCCGGCAGCGAATCTGCCGCCGATGACGTTACCGATGGTGCCTTTGAGGATGTTGATGATGGACTTTCCGCTGTTCAGGCCGCCGCCGATGCCCGCGCCGCCGCTGGTGCTGTCGCTGCCGCCCGTGGCGCTGACGATATGGGCGTTGTCCTTGATGTTGATGGTGACAGCGCCCTTCTCGTTGTCGGCTGTGCCGTCTCTGTAGGTGCCGCTGCCGATGCCTGCGCCGCTATACCAGCGCTTAGAGCTGGACACATAGTCGCTGCCGCCCGTGGCCTCGGTGATGGTGCCGCCGGTGATGTTAATGGTGACAACGCCCTTCTTGCTGTCGTCTTTGGTGTCACTGCTGCCGCTGCCGATGCCTGCGCCGCCGTATTTGCCACCCGTGGCCTTGGTGATGGTGCCGCTCTTGATGATGATGTTGGTCTCGCCGGTAGAGTTTTTGCCGCTGCCGATGCCGGCGCCGCCATAAGTGCTCTCCGCTTCGATTTTGGCAGTGCCGCTGATGATGATATCGGTGTCGCTGGTAGCACCGTAACCGCTGCCAATGCCGGCAGCACTGGAAGCGCCGATGGCTTTGATGTCGCCGCCTACTATCTCAATGGTGCCGGCACCAGTGCTACTACCGGATTTGCTCCAGGCGCTGCCGATACCAGCAGAGCCACCGCTGCCTGTGGCAGTCAGGCTGCTGGTGTTGTTGCCATTCTTATCTGTTTCGGATGTGATGGTCAGTTTGCCGGTGGTAGCGCCGCCATCGCTCTTTTCGTTGTGCTCAAGGCCGGCATGTTTGCCGTCGCTGGTGAGGGTATTGTCGCCCTTGAGCGTGATCGTCGTGTTGCCCGCGCCCTCGACGCTGAGGGCGGCGTCGTTGTTGGCCTTAATGTTGACATCCTCCAGCGTCACGTTGAGGGTGCTGTCTTTGACCTTGTTGATGATTCGGATGACGTAGTTGGTGACGTTTTCGGCTGTGTTCCTGAAGTTTTCCGCCGCGGTCTTCAAGGCCGTGGTCGATTCGTCCCGGGTCTCTTCGTCGTCATTGGCGTCGGCGACCTTGAGGGATGGGCCGGTGTACGTGATCTGGCTTTCCAGCACGGGGCTTCTGCTGGGCTGGGTCTTTTTCGTGAAATCAGTCTCGTTTTTCTCGCCGCCGGTGGTGCCGCCGGTCTGGTTCTCGTTTTCCTCGCCGCCGCCCTTGGTGTCGCCGAGGTAGACCTTGTCTTCGGCTTCGCTGTCGCTGTCGTCTTCGGAGTTAAGCGTGGTCAAATTGGATTGGGCGGGAGACTTTGCGAGGGTGGTGCTTTTAGAAGAGTTGCTGCCGGAAGAGCTGCCGCCGGAGGCGGTATTCGCTGGGTTCGTGCCGCCCTTGATGACGATGTCGCGGTCCGTGTCATTTTTTGTGCTGTTGCCTTGCTGGACCTGGGTGCCGTTTTCGTCTTTGGTGATGGTGATGTTACCATCGCCTATGTAATAGACATCCGCATACGCCGGTGCAGCCATGCCGGCCACCATTGCGGCTGTCAGCGCCAGCGCCGTCACCCGGTGAGACGCGGGCCGGGGGGGTGTCGGCACCCGCAGCGGATGCCCCAGAACGCGCATTGCAAGCTTGCGATAAGAGATCATAGAAACCTCCTCTGAAAAGTGTGAGTTTTACACAGAAGCTCCCAACAAAGCGGCAGGAGCTTGTGGAAGAAGCATAAATGTTGAGTCTGATTTATTCTACCACATTCCGGCCATAATGTGACCAAATCTGCGTGAATCGCCTCGCGGATGTCTTGAAACACCCCGCAGATGTCTTGAAACGCCCTGACGACAGCGCTGCATGGGCCGACAGCGGGGCCGGGGGCAGACAAAGATATTGACAAGCGGGGAGGTTTCTGGTATTCTACTAAAGTACCCTGTGCAAACGATACTCGCTGGTGTGGCGCAATGGCAGCGCAACTGATTTGTAATCAGTGGGTTGCAGGTTCAACTCCTGTCACCAGCTCCAAAAAGTCCTACGATATACCGCTGAAAAGCGGCGTGTATCGTGGGGCTTTTGCTTTTATGTCTCCGACTGCATCGCCGCCATTCAGAAAAATCATGCCGCCCGGCGGGGCGCGGGTATTGAAATCGGCTCATCACGCGATTATAATTGGTTCAGCTAAGCAAAGAACGTCCAAATGAAAGGGGATACCATGCCCGAATTTTCCACCATGCTGGACCTGCAGGCGCAGATGATGCTTCTATTGGCCATCGGCGTTTTTCTGGCAAAGAAAAAGCTCATCACCGACCAGGGCCGCGCCTGTCTGACCGACCTGCTGCTCTTCATCATCCTGCCTGCGAACATCATCCAGTCGTTCCGCATCGAGTTCAACGCGGAAATTTTCCGCAGCACCCGGGACATCCTCATCCTGTCGATTTTATTGCAGGTGCTCTACGGTGTCGTCTGCGCGGTGTGCTACAACCGCTACCCCTTCGCGCGGAAGGCCGTCATGCAGTACGGCACGGTCTGCTCCAACGCGGGCTTCCTCGGAAGCCCGCTGGCGGAGGGGCTCTTCGGCGGGGTAGGGCTGCTGCTGACGTCGTTCTACCTCATCCCCCAGCGCATCGTGATGTGGTCGGTGGGGGTGTCCTACTTCATGCAGGACGCCGCCCCCGCCACGCCCGAGGAAAAGAAAAAGCACCGCCTCGCAGTGCTCCGCAAGACCATCACCCACCCCTGCATCGCGTCGGTGTTCGTGGGCATGGTCATCATGCTGACCCAGTGGCAGCTGCCCACCTTCCTCGGCAAGGCCGTCCAGTGTACCAGCAGCTGCAACATGACCATGTCGATGTTCCTCATCGGGGCCATCATCGGCAGCCGCGACCTTCACCCGCTGCTGGACAAGGACGCCATCATCTACTGCATCATCCGGCTCTTCCTGATGCCGCTGGTGGTGCTGGTGGGATGCCGCGCGGCCCATGTGGGCCAGCTGGCCACCGGCGTGGCCGTCGTTCTGGCCGGTATGCCGATGGGCGGCACCACCACCATCCTCGCCGAGAAGTACGGCGCAGACTCCACCTTCGCCAGCAAGTGTACGGCCATCTCCACGGTGCTGTCGCTCATCACGACGCCGCTGTGGTGCTTGGTGGTGTAATAAAAAGCAAGCGTCCTCGGAAAAAATCCCGGGGACGCTTTTGTATAATTGGCAGGCTGTCCTTTGTACAACCTCTCAGTCTGCTTCGCAGACAAGGCCGGGTTGCGGCTCCCAGCGTCTGCTGCGCTGCCGCTTGCATCCTGCTGGCCGCGGCCCCAACAACGACTCCCTGTTTCCGCCGCTGGCGGCGGTCGTCGCCGTTGCCCCTGGTAGGGGAGCCTCTGGCGAAGAGGTGAAGCTTCATGAAATGCCAAGGCCTCCCCTCGGTAGGGGAGGTGGCATCGCGCAGCGATGACGGAGAGGTTTAATCCACTGCTACATACCCCGCCTTCTCGATGCACCTGCGTCCCTCGTCGGTATCCAGCCAGTCGTAGACCTTCCGCTGGGGGCTGTCGGGGGCAGCGTCCGCGTGGACGACTGCGTAGAACTCGTTGCAGAGCGGGTAGCTCTCATCGGCGATGGTGTCATTGCCGGGGGTCACGCCGTCCACGGCCAGCAGGCGGAGGCCGGGCTTCGAGTACATCTGGTCGATGTAGTAGTAGACCGAAAAGCCGATGGCGTTGGCGGAGTTGTTGTACTCGGCGATGCTGTCCACGAGGCCGCCCATGTCGGCGGGGGCAAGCTCGGTGGGCGCGGCCATCAGCTGGCCGTCGCCCTTGTCGATGAGCAGCTTTTTGAAGAGGGTCTGACTGCCCGAGTCCACGCCCCGCTGGAACGCCACGATGGGGGAGTCCACGCCGCCCACGTCCTTCCAGCTGGTGATGCGGCCCGCATAAATATCCCGCAGCTGCTGCTGGGTCAGGCTCTGGACGGGATTCTCTTCGTTGACGATGAACACCAGCGCGTCCCGGCCAATGGCTTTCTGCTCGAGCTTTGCGTCGGCCTCGGCCAGCTCTTCCTTGACGTACTCGGGGGCCTCGTAGACGATGAGCAGCTGTGCGCCGTAGTCCTCGCTGTCGCTGCGGGACCAGAGGCCAAAGTTCTCCCACGCATAGGCCGTGGTGCTGACGGTGATGCTGGTCTGGGCCTCGAGAAGGTCCATGCCGGTGACGTCGGCCTTCATCTGGGCCATCAGGGGGATGCAGGCCGTGGAGCCGTCGAGGCGGGGGAACTCGTCCTCGGTCAGGAAGGGGACGGGCGTGTCCGCATCGGGGACAGACGCTGCCGAAGAGTCGGCGGGGGAGTCCGTAGTGCCGGTCTTGCAGGCGGTGAGCATCGCCGCCCCGAAGCCGAGGCCCATCACGCGCAGGAAGCTGCGGCGGGAGATCATCTCTTTCATATCAAAACCTCCGTGTCAGTACAGGTAGCCCCCGCCAGCGTCGTCGCTGGGGGAGGAGAAGATGCTTTCGCGGTAGAGCCACTGGCCGGTGGAGTCCATCAGGCCGTAGTCGAAGCCCTGCCGCGCGATAAAGCAGTCGTCGGGCAGGTCGTCCGGGCTGTAGCAGCTGCCGAGGCGGCGGAGAAGCAGATTGCCCTCCATGTCCAGCACATCGTAGAGGCTGCTGCCGTCACGGCTGTCCCGGAGGGCTGTGAGCAGAGGGCCGCTGGCGGTGCTGGTGAGGTAGGAAGCGTAGGTGTACTGCTGGGCCTCACCGGCGGACGACCAGAGCAGACCCTCTCCGCCGTAGGTCTGGATGGCGATGGTGTTGTAGTTTTCGTCGTCGTACTGCAGCAGGGCGTAGCCGTCGGGCAGGGCCGTCACGCTGATGTACTGTGCTTCTTCCACGGGCGCTGCCTCCACGTCGGTCAGAAGCGCGCCGGTGGTGCCGTCGTAGACCTTGATGATGTTGTCCGTCGTCAGCACAGCGACGTTGCCGGAGCGGTAGTCCGTGTCTCTTCGCTGGACGCCGATGCTCTCACCGCTGGCGAGGTCGATGAGGGTGTAGGGGCTGTCCGGGTCATCGCTGCCGGAGAGAACGACGCAGCCGGGGGTGTAAGTGCTCACGCCCCGGTCGAAGCGGCCCAGCTCCACGGCCTCGCCGCCGTTCAAATCGTAGAGGACGGAGCGGCTGTCCTGACGGCTCTGGAGGCAGGCAACGCCCACGCCGCAGGCCGAGACGGCGCTGTCCTCTTCGCCGGTGAGCAGTTCGCCGGTGGTGACGTTGTAGAGGGCTTCGCGGGTGATGCCCCAGTCTGAGCCGCGGAACCAGCTCAAATCGAGCCAGTCGGCAAAGCCGCCGCGATACGATGCGAGGGAGCTGGCTGTGCAGCCGTCCTCCCGCATCAGCACATTGCCCTCCCGGTCGGTGATGAGGACATACTGGTGGAGCGGCTGGTCGGGGTCGTCGTAGGCGTAAGTAAGGCCCTCGGGCAGGTCGTAGCAGTTGAAGAGGAGGCGCTGGCCGCCCTCGTCCACCACGAGACAGTCGAGCGCTGTTTCGGGTACGGGAAGCTGGGCGCCTGTGGCGAGGTCGTATACCCGAGTGCCGCCGGTGGTGCCGTTCTCGAAGGCCCAGATGTCAGCGTCGTCCCGCAGGATGAGCAGCCCGCCCGAGAGGGTGGCGTTCACGGCGTAGGGAAAGGTCATGACCGGATTGCCGTCGGCGTCGTAAAGGGTGGAAGTGCGCTTCTCCGTGCCAAGGATGGAGTGGGCCACGAGGTAGTGGTCCGTCTCGCCGGTGAGGGTGTCCTTCAGCAGTTGGATGCTGTCGGAGCTGCTGGCTTTGTAGAGCACCCTGCCGCCCCGGAGGATGGTGCCGCCGCCGCTCCCGGCGTAAGAGTAGAGGTAGTGGAGCGAGTCGTCGCTGAGCCATGCGTCGCTGTAATACTGCGGAGCCTGCGAGGACGCCGTCCCCTCGTGCCGGGGCGACGCCGCAGGCAGCAGCGAACAGCTCGTCAGCAGCCCGCCCGCCAGCACGAGGCAGGCGGCGCGGCGGCTGAGTCGAAGCAGAGTGGTCTTCATAGAAACACCTCACAGTCTCCCAGAATTTGACTTTCCCATCTATAGTATATACGAAAGACCCGGACATTTCATTGCAGAAATGTGTCCGGGTCTGGTTACAGTTTTATGACAAGCTTATTCTTCGTCTCCCTGTTCCTTCAATTCCTTCAGGAAGGGCAGCAGGAAAGGCACCGAGATGCAGAAGGTGAGGCCATCGGCGATGGGCTGGCACAGCTCGATGCCGCTCAGGCCCCCGATGCGGGGCAGGGTGAGGATGAGCGGGATGAAGCAGACGCCCTGACGGCAGCAGGCGAGGAAGGTAGCCCGGCCCGACTTGCCGATGGACTGGAACATCATATTCGTCACGATGATGACGGGCTGCAAGAACATGGCGACGCACTGATACCGCAGGGCGGGCAGAGCCACGGCGGTGACCTCGGGGTCATCGCGGAAGAGGCGGATGAGGGGCTCGGCGTTGAACCAGCAGAGGGAGTTGAGCACCGCCATAAAGACGAAAGCCGTCGAGATGGTGAAGATGGCCGCTTTCCGCACCCGGGCAAAGCGGCGGGCGCCGTAGTTGAAGGCCGCCACAGGCTGCAGGCCCTGTCCGACGCCGATAGCCACCGACAGCACGAACTGGAAGATGCGGGACACGATGCTCATGCCGGCCACGGCGGCGTCGCCGTAGCTGCGGGCGGCGACGTTCAGCAGCATGCTGCCGATGCTGTTCAGGCCCTGACGGCCGAAGCTGGGCGCACCGTTGAAGAAGATCTGCCCGAAGTCCCGGGCGCTGCGGGTGATCTGGGTGATGCGGAATCGGCTGACGGTCTTGCCCCGCAGGAACATGGAAAGCAGGATGCAGAAGCTGATGCTCTGGCTCAGGGCGGTGGCCGTGCCTGCGCCGCCGGTCCCCATGCCGAGGCCGAAGATGAAGACGGGGTCCAGCACGATGTTGAGCACACCGCCGGTGACGAGGCCGATCATGGCGAAGCTGGCCTTGCCCTCGTAGCGGAGGATGTTGTTCATCACGAGGCTCGACATCATGAGCGGGGCCGCGATGAGGATGGGCCGCGCATAGGCGCAGGCGTGGGGCAGGATGGTGTCGGTGCTGCCCAGCAGCATCATGAAGTCGGGCAGGGCAGCGAGACCGAGAACGGCCAGCACTGCGCCGAAGGTCAGCGCCGTGAAGAAGCTGGTGGAGGCGAACTTTGTGGCCGCGTGGGTGTCCTGACTGCCGAGGCTGCGGCTGATGATGCCGCCCGCGCCGTGGCCCAGCATGAAGCCGAGGGCCTGAATGATGGCCATCAGGCTCGACACGACGCCCACTGCGCCCGACGCGCTGGTGGACAGCCGGCCCACAAAGAAGGTGTCGGCCAGATTGTAGATGCTGGTGATGAGCATACTCAGGATGGTGGGGGCCGCGAGGCCGAGAATGAGCTTCGGCACGGGGGTCTGGGTCATTTTCTCGAACTGGAGCCTGCTGCGCTCCAGCTCGGCGGCGTCGGATGTGGTGCGGGGGGAAGACGGCATGAAGAGATACCTCACTTTCGGAAATCAAAGAAAATACCGCTCTTTGCGCAAAGAACGGGTAAAATGCAGATATACAATAAAGTATAGCGCAGATCGGGGGAAATGTCGAGATGATGGCACTGCACCAGCGGCGGTCGGTTCCGTTGCAAAAAGTTAGGGTATTGAGTGCAAAAGCAGGAGAAAATGGAATGCCTTTTGGCAAATTTGCCAAAGAAAGGTCGAATTGCTTGTAAAAAATCACGTCGAGTGGTATAATTTATGGAAAGAAACAAAAGCGCGAGGACAAAAAACAGCGCAGAGAAGAGTTCCGGGGAGATCCTGCCCCGGGATAAGGAGGGAAATCTTATGAAATCTGTGGCACAGACTATCATTGAAGCAGACCGCTTCTACACCATCGCCGCCAAGACCGGCAGCGTTATTCAGGCTGTGGAGAGCGTCAAGGACGGCGGCAACATCCGTCTGGGCAAGTACGAGCGCAAGCCCGAGCAGGAGTGGGCTTTCGTCCGCGAGGGCGACGGCGTTTACCGTATCCGCAACCGCGCGTCCGGCAAGCTCATCGACCTGATGATGACCGGCACCGCCAACGGCACCTGGCTCCACCTGTGGGAGGACGTGGGCGGCACTTCCCAGATGTGGAAGATAGAGCCCACCCCGGCCGGCACCGTCCGCCTGCGCTCCATGTGGGCTGCCGGCAAGTGCATCGACACCGTGGGCATGGGTACTGCGGACGGCGCTGTGCTCCAGATCTGGCAGGAGACTGCCGGCGAGGACCAGCTGTGGACCATCTCCGAGGTGAAGGACCGCGCAAAGCACGCCCCCAAGGCGGAGGAAAAGCCCGCTGAGGTCAAGGCCGAGGCCGCTGCTCCCGCCGAGGAAAAGCCGGTTGAGGAAAAGGCTGCACCTGCCGCGAAGAAGACCACCAGAAAGCCTGCGGCAAAGAAGACCGCCGCCAAGACTGCTGCGAAGTCCGCTGCGGCAAAGGCTGAAGCCGCACCCGCCAAGGCGGAGGAAAAGCCCGCCGAGGCCGCTCCTGCTGCAAAGCCTGCCCGCAAGACCGCTACCCGTAAGAAGACCACGAAGGCCAGCAAGTAAGCACGGCTACATAGCATCATAGCAAAAAGAGCACCCGCTCTCCACAGTGATGTGGAAAGCGGGTGCTTTTGGGTTTAGGGTCAGGTTTGCCTTCGTACAACCTCTCAGTGCCCCATCTTGCCCTTCTTGAACTTCAGCGCCGCTGCGACAAAGCCCTTGAACAGGGGATGTGCGCGGTTGGGACGGCTCTTGAACTCGGGGTGGAACTGTGCGCCGAGGTGGAAGTCACGGCCCGGCAGCTCCACGGTCTCCACAAGGCGGCCGTCGGGGCTGGTGCCGGAGATGACCAGACCGGCGTCCTGCATCTCCTGACGGTAGTCGTTGTTGAACTCGTAGCGGTGGCGGTGGCGCTCCCAGATCTCGCTCTGGCCGTAGCACTCGGCCATCTTGGTGCCGGGCAGGACGGTGCAGGGGTACTTGCCCAGGCGCATGGTGCCGCCCTTGGGGATGTTGCCCTGCTGGTCGGCCATCAGGTCGATGACGTTGTGATGACCCTCGGGGGTGAACTCGCTGGAGTTGGCGTCGGCGTAGCCCAGAACGTGGCGGGCGAACTCCATGACCATGATCTGCATACCGAGGCAGATGCCGAAGTAGGGAACATCGTTCTCGCGGGCGTACTGTGCGGCCTGTATCATGCCTTCGATGCCGCGGTCGCCGAAGCCGCCGGGGACGATGATGCCGTCCACGTCCGCAAAGGCTTCCTTGCAGGCTGCCTGGTCGGGCAGGTCCTCACTCTCGACCCACTTGATCTCCACCTGACTGTCGTTCTCGAAGCCGGCGTGGTAGAGGCTTTCCATGACGGACAGATAGGCGTCATGCAGCTTGACGTACTTGCCCACGAGGGCGATGGTGCAGGTCTTGCTGCGGGTGGCGATCCGGGCCAGCATCTCTTTCCACTCGGTGAGGTCGGCGGGGGGAACATCCAGATGCAGCTGCTTGACCACCACGTCGTCGAGGCCGCCGGTGTGGAGCATCAGCGGACACTGGTAGAGGCTGGGCATGGTCAGGTTCTCGATGACGCACTCCGGCTTGACGTTGCAGAAGGTGCTGATCTTCCGGCGGATGTCGCTGCCCACGCTGCCGTCGGCGCGCAGGATGATGATGTCGGGGCTGACGCCCATGCCCTGCAGCTCCTTGACGGAGTGCTGTGCGGGCTTGGACTTGTACTCATCGGAGCCGGAGATGTAAGGCACCAGCACCACATGGATGAAGCAGCAGTTCTCCTTGCCCTGCTCGAGGCCCACCTGACGGATGGCCTCGAGGAAGGGCTGGCTCTCGATGTCGCCGGTGGTGCCGCCGATCTCGGTAATGACCACATCGGCCTCGGTGGAAGAGGCCAGATTGTAGATATAGCTCTTGATCTCGTTGGTGATGTGGGGGATGATCTGAACGGTCTGGCCGAGGTAAGCGCCCTGACGCTCCTTGTTCAGCACGTTCCAGTAGACCTTGCCGGTGGTGAGGTTCGAATACTTATTCAGATTCTCGTCGATGAAGCGCTCGTAATGGCCGAGATCCAGGTCGGTCTCGGTGCCGTCGTCGGTGACGAAGACCTCGCCGTGCTGCAGGGGGCTCATGGTACCCGGGTCCACATTCACGTAGGGGTCCAGCTTCTGGCTGGCCACCTTGAGGCCGCGGCACTTCAGCAGTCGGCCCAGAGAGGCGGCGGTGATGCCTTTGCCCAGACCGGAGACGACGCCGCCGGTCACGAAAATAAACTTTGCCATAATGGTTCTCCTCTAATTTACAGATATTCTTTTCCGTGAATATCACGATAAGCAAATACTTCCCCTCAGTGGGGGCGCAATACGGATTATTGCGCGGGGTCGTAGGAGTCCAGTATCTCCTGCGCGACCTCGGCGCGGTCGCGCCGGGTGTCCATCGCTTTTTTCTCGATGTAGCGGTGCGCCTCGGCCTCGGTCATATGGCCCAGCTCGATGAGGCAGCACTTGGCGCGGCTCACCAGCCGCACCTGCGCCAGCTTTTCCTGCATCCGCTGATTCTCCTGCCGCAAAAGCAGGAGGCGGTGGTTGCTGGCGGCGGCCATGTGGATGGCCTGTAAAAAGAAGGTGTTGGAGAAGGGCTTTGTGACCAGCAGAACACCTTCTTCGCTCAGCGGGGTCAGAAGCTGCTCGGCGGCTGCGGCCTTGGCCAGAAATATCACACCGGCATCCGTTTTCTCCACGGCGTCGGCGCACAGCTCGTGGCCGAACTCATCCGGCAGCGGCGAGTTGACCACGATGAGCTCAAAGTCGGATTCCAGCATCCTCCGCCGCGCCTCCGCCGCACTTGGTACGATGATAGGCCGCGCATAGCCCAGCTCCGTCAGGCGTGCGGAGATATATTCGTTGGAGCTTGCGCCCGCGCTTACGATCAGGGCACGTCCCATTCGGCTCACTCCTTTCCTATGTCATTCTGCATTAGATGGCATTGAAGTAGTGGACGCGCTCATATTCGGCGGGGTCGGAGGCGTTCTTGAGCGCCTCGCAGCGGCGCAGAGCCTCGGCATAGTAGCGGCGGCTCAGCTCGTCGGGCAGGAATTTGTGAAGGAACTCGCTGTTCCTGGCCACCTCGACGGCCTCTTCCAGCGAGGCGGGCAGGGTCTCGAGACCGAGACCGGCGGCTTCGCCCGGGATGAAGAGGTTGCGGTTGACAGGGGCAGACAGCTCCATCCGGTGCTCGATGCCGTCGAGGCCTGCTGCCAGCACGAGGCCGATGGCAAGGTAGGGGTTGCAGGCGGGGTCGGGGCTGCGTAGCTCCATGCGGCAGTTGTCGCCCTTCACCTGCGGGATGCGAACCAGCTGGCTGCGGTTCTGGCGGCTCCAGCTCACGTAGCGGGGAGCCTCGTCGCAGCCGAAGCGGAGGTAGCTGTTGGGCAGGGGATTCGTGAAGGCCGTCAGCTCCCGGCTGTGGTGGAGGATGCCCGCCATGAAGTTGCCGGGGATGCTGTCGGGGGCGATGTCGCCCTCAAAGAGGTTCTTGCCGTCCATGGTCAGCGAGAGGTTGATGTGGAGGCCGCTGCCGGCCTGGTCGGGCAGCGGCTTCGGCAGGAAGCTGGAGTGGAAGCCGTTGCTGGCCGCCACGGCCCGGACGATCTGCTTGAACAGAAAGATGTTGTCGGCGGTCTTGAGGGGGCCGGCGTAGTGGAAGTCAATTTCATTCTGGCCGTGGCCGTTCTCGTGGTGGCTGTGCTGGGGGGCGAGGCCCATCTGCTCCATGGTCAGGCAGATGTCCCGGCGGATGTTCTCGCCTGCGTCCAGCGGCGCTACGTCGAAATAGCCGCCTGCGTCGATGGGGATGCGGGTGGGACGGCCCCGGTCGTCGTTCTCGAAGAGATAGAACTCGCACTCGGTGCCGACGTTGCAGCGCAGGCCCAGCTGCTTGAACCGGCGGTTGATGTCCCGCAGGAAGCCGCGGCAGTTGCCGCCGAAGGGGGTATTGTCCGGCTTTTCCACGTCGCAGAAGAACTGCATCACCCGGCCCTCAGCCGTGCGCCAGGGCAGGATGGTCATGGTGGACAGGTCGGGCCGGAGCACCAGGTCGCTCTCCTCCACGTGCATGAAGCCCGCGATGGCGCTGCCGTCGAAGCAGACGCCATCTTCCAGCGCCTTGGGAAGGTCGCTTGCCAGCACGGCGATGTTTTTCTGAAAGCCGAAGATGTCACAGAACGCGAAGCGGACAAATTTTACGTTGTTGTCCTCGACGAAATCGAGGATGTCCTGCTGTGTCGTATAACTCATAGGTGTGTGTCCTCTGAAAAGTATGTCTTCTTAAAAAACGCCCAAAGGCCTGCCTCTGTACAGAGGCAGGTCTTCAGGCTGGTGTAAGAAATAGGAAAAGGAGAATGGCTCAGATAAGCGCCTCAGCCGGTGGTGCTTTATTCTACGCTGGTATGTGAAGATCAGACGTAGTAGAGCATCTTGCTGTAGCTGGGCAGAGGCCAGTAGTCCTCGCCGCAGATGGTCTCGGCGTCGTCGGCGGCGGCGCGGAGGGCGTCCATCTTGGGCAGAACATCGTCGTGGAAGGCGACGGCCTTTGCGCTCTCGTCGGAGAGGGCCTTTGCGGCATCGACGGCGGCCTGCAGCTCGTCCACAGCGTCGCTCATGGCGTCGGCGTCGGCGGACAGGCGGGTCAGTGCCTTCGTCTCGCTGCGGACGCTCAGGTTCTCGCTGACGGCCAGCTTGGAGGCGGCGGTGTTGGCGACCTCACTCATGTAGGCGTTGACGGCGGGCAGCAGCTGCTTACGGGCCATCTCCAGCATGGTCAGGGCCTCGATGTTGATGATCTTGGAGTAGTGCTCCATCTCAACTTCGTAGCGGCTCTCCATCTCGACCTTGGTCAGGACGCCGAAGTCCTCCATCAGGGCGATGTTCTTCGGCTCGATGAGGGCGGGCAGAGCGGCGGGGGTGTTCTTCTTGTTGGGCAGGCCGCGCTTTGCTGCTTCCTCTTCCCACTCGGCAGTGTAGCCGTTGCCGTTGAAGATGACGCGGCGATGGTCGCGGATGGTGCGCTTGACGAGGGCGATGGCGGCGCTGGTGAAGTCGTCGGCCTTCTCCAGCTCGTCAGCGTAGCCCTTCAGCTCCTTGGCGACGGCGGTGTTCAGGATGGTGTTGCAGTCGCTCAGGTTCTCGGCGGAGCCGGGCATACGGAACTCAAACTTGTTGCCGGTGAAGGCAAAGGGAGAAGTACGGTTGCGGTCGGTGGTGTCCTTGCTGAACTTGGGCAGGACATCGACGCCGAGGTCCATCTTCATCTTGACGGGGCCGGCGTAGGGAGAATCGGAAGCGATGGCGTCGATGACGGCTTCCAGCTCTTCGCCCACGAAGATGGAGATGATGGCCGGAGGTGCCTCGTTGGCGCCCAGACGGTGGTCGTTGCCGGGGGTGGCGACGGAGGTACGGAGCAGGTCGGCGTACTCATCGACAGCCTTGATGACGGCGGCGAGGAAGACCAGGAACTGCAGGTTCTCCATGGGGGTGTCGCCCGGGTCCAGCAGATTCTCGTGGGTGGTGGACATGGACCAGTTGTTGTGCTTGCCGCTGCCGTTGACGCCCTCGAAAGGCTTCTCATGCTGCAGGCAGACGAGACCGTACTTGGGGGCCAGCTTCTTCATCATCTCCATTGTCAGCAGGTTGTGGTCGATGGCGACGTTGGTGGTGTCGAAGATGGGGGCCAGCTCATGCTGGCAGGGAGCTACTTCGTTGTGCTTGGTCTTGGCGGGGATGCCCAGCTTCCACAGCTCTTCGTCCAGCTCCTTCATGAAAGCGGAGACCTCGGGGCGGATGACGCCGAAGTAGTGCTCTTCCAGCTCCTGACCCTTGGCGGACGGTGCGCCGAAGAGGGTGCGGCCGGTGAGGATGAGGTCCTGACGGGCCTCGTAGTCTTCCTTCTTAATAAGGAAGTACTCCTGCTCGGGGCCGACGGTGGTGGAGACATAATCCACGTCCTTGCCGAAGAGCTTCAGGACGCGGATAGCCTGATTGGACAGCGCGTTCATGGAGCGCAGCAGGGGAGTCTTCTTGTCCAGCGCCTCGCCGGTGTAGCTGACGAATGCAGTGGGGATGCAGAGGACGTCGTCCTTCACAAAAGCGAAGCTGGTGGGGTCCCATGCGGTGTAGCCGCGGGCCTCACAGGTGGCGCGCAGGCCGCCGGAGGGGAAGGAAGAGGCGTCGGGCTCGCCGCGCACCAGCTCCTTGCCGTTGAACTCCATGATGGCGGTGCCGTCGCCCACGGGGGAGACGAAGCCGTCATGCTTCTCGCTGGTAATGCCGGTCAGCGGCTGGAACCAGTGGGTGTAGTGGGTGGCACCCAGCTCCATAGCCCAGCGCTTCATGACGCTGGCCACGACGTTTGCCACCTCGATGTCCAGAGGTGCGCCCTTGTGCAGGGTCTTCTCGAGGCTCTTGTAGGTAGCGCTGGGGAGGCGCTCCTTCATGACGTGCTCGTTGAACACCTTGCTGCCGTAGATCTCCATAACATTTGCTGCCATAAATCCTACTCCTTACTTGAATTGAAATACTTCAGCTGGTCGCGGATTTTCACGCGGAAAGAGGCGGGCTCTCCCGCGAAATATCGGGTTAAACGAAACGACGCTGCGAGTCAGGAGGTGACTCACAGCGTCGTTGCTGTCTATGCGATGATTATAGCCGAACGGGGCGAAAAACGCAATAGACAGATTTGACGATTCTGCACAAACTGACTCCCGATTTTTTGGAGTATTGCGCGGATGGTATGACTATTGCCCTCTCAGGCATCACTGCATGGTCAGGCTATCCTTCGTACAACCTCTCAGTCTGCTTCGCAGACAGCTCCCCTAGTAGGGGAGCCTCTGGCGAAGAGACAAAGCTTTACGGAATGCCAAGGCCTCCCCTCATTAGGAGCAACAACGACGACCGCCGCCAGTGGCGGAAACAGGGAGTCGCTGTTGGGGCCGCGGCCAGCAAGACGCAAGCAAAGCGCTGCGGATGCTGGGTGCCGCAACCCGGGCAGTGGCACGCCGTAGGCGTGACGGAGAGGTTAAATCACCTGAAACAGGAAAAACTTCAGATAGTTCGTCTCCGGCACGCCCCAGAGGATGGGGTGGTCGGGGGCCTGCTGGCGCACTTCGATTTGGCGCAGCTGGCGGTGAGCGTCCTTTGCGGCGGAGCGCAGCATCTTGATGAACAGCTCCTCGGTGGCAAAATGAGAGCAGCTTGCCGTGGCGAGGTAGCCGCCCCGGGGCAGGAGCTTCATGGCCCGGTAGTTGATCTCCTTGTAGCCCCGCATGGCGTTTTCCACCGTGCGGCGGGCTTTGGTGAAGGCCGGCGGGTCGAGGATGATGAAATCGTAGGGATGGCCTTCTTTTTCGAGGCGGGGCAGAAGTTCGAAGGTATCCTCGCAGAGGAAGTCCATGTTGGTCAGGCCGTTGCGCTCCGCGTTCCGCTGGGCCATGGCGATGGCGTCGGCGCTGATGTCCGCTGCCGTGACCCGGGCTGCGCCGCCGCTGGCTGCGTTGAGGGCAAAGCTGCCGGTGTGGGTGAAGCAGTCCAGCACGGTGTGGCCGGCGGCGAGGCGGGCGACCGCCCGGCGGTTGTACTTCTGGTCGAGGAAGAAGCCGGTCTTCTGGCCGTTCTCGAAATCGACGTGGTAGTAGACGCCGTTCTCGCAGATCTCGGTCTGGGTGGAGGCGGGGTGGCTTTCACCCGGCAGCTCGAACCAGCCCTTGCTCTGCTCGAGGCCCTCTTTGGCACGCAGGGCCTCGTCGTTCCGCTCGTAGATGCCGTCGATGGTCTGGCCGTCGGCCCGCAGGACTTCGGCGAGGAGGGGGAAGAGGACGGGCTTCAGCTTCTCCATGCCGACGCTGAGGGTCTGGGTGACGAGGATGTTGTTGAAGCGGTCCACGGTCAGGCCGGGGAACTGGTCGGCCTCGCCGAAGATGACCCGGCAGGCCGAGAGGTCGGCAGGCTCGAGGACGGTCTTGCGGTAGGCCCAGGCGTACTCGACGCGGCGGCGCCAGAAGCTGGCGTCGAAGGTGTCGTTGGCGTTGCGGGAGATGAGGCGGACGCGGATCTTGCTCTTGAGAGAGACGAAGCCGGTGCCGAGGTAAGCACCCTTCGGGCTCACCACGTCGGCGAGGGTTCCGTTCTCAGGCTCTGTCTCCGGAAACTCGAGGATGTCGTTCTCGTACACCCACGGATGCCCGCCCACGAGGCTGGCCTCGGCTTTTTTGTTTACTTTATAAATAGGAAAGCTGCGTTCTGATTTCATGGTTGCTCCTTAATAATTGAGGATGAACCTCTCCGTCACGGCTGCTGTACGAGGGAAGGCTTCGCCTTTGTACAACCTCTCAGTCTGCTTCGCAGACAGCTCCCCTAGTAGGGGAGCCTCTGGCGAAGAGGCGAGGCTTTACGGAATGCCAAGGCCTCCCCTCGATAGGAGCAACAACGACGACCGCCGCCAGTGGCGGAAACAGGGAGTCGCTGTTGGGGCAGCGGCCAGCAAGACGCAAGCAAAGCGCTACGGATGCTGGGTGCCGCAACCCGGGCAGTGGCACGGCGTTAGCCGTGACGGAGAGGTTATCTTTTGGCTAACTCACCATTTATAATACCATAAAAATATGTTAGAATAAATACAAAAACCACCGAAAGGAAGGAAAACATCATGGAGATCGAGCGCAAGTGGATGGTAAACGGCTGGCCGGAGGGGCTGCCGCTGAAAGAGGAGTTTGCCATGCGGCAGGGCTACATCAGCGTGCGGCCCACCGTCCGCATCCGGGAAGAGGCTCTGACGGGCGGCAAGACCCACTACGTCCTCTGCTTCAAGTCGGGCGGCGGGCTGGCGAGGGAAGAGATCGAGCGGGACATCGACCCTGCGCTTTTCAATGACCTCGAGACGAAGATCATCGGCAGGCCCCTTATCCCGAAGCTCCGCCGCAGCTACCTGCTGCCAGACGGTGCGGTGCTGGAAGTGAATCATGTGGACGAGGGCCAGCCGACGGAGTTCTGGTACGCCGAGGTGGAGTACCCCACGGTAGAGGCAGCCCGCAGCTGGCAGCCTGCCGCCGTGGGCCTCGCGGACTACCTGAACGACGAAGTCACCGACCAGCCCGGCCAGAGCATGGGGGCCTATTGGGAGCAGACCCGGGGTTGAACCGACGAAAGTTGTGGAAAAACCTTGAAGATTATGATATGATGGTCGTATCACTCATACTGCGGCCCCGGACGGGCCGGGAAAGAAGGAAACAACTACGAAACGACCCAAATTTACGCTGTCTGTGCAGTACAATTCGCCGGTCATCCTGACATTTTTCCTCCTCTCACTGGGGGTGCTGTTCCTGGGCCAGTACACCGGCGGCTGGACGACCACCCATCTGTTCAGCGTTTACCGTTCCTCGCTGAAAGACCCGCTGTTTTACATCCGGCTCTTCGGCCATGTGCTGGGCCACGGCAGCTGGGACCATTTCCTGAACAATATGCTGCTTCTCCTCGTCGTCGGCCCGCCGATGGAAGAAAAGTACGGCAGCCTGCCCCTGCTCAAAGGCATCCTGCTCACGGCCCTCATCTCGGGCATTCTGCAGTGTGCGTTGTTCCCCCGCACGGCGCTGCTGGGCGCGTCGGGCATCGTCTTCATGCTCATCATGCTGGCATCCCTGTCCGGCTTCTCGGGCGGCATCCCCGTCACCATGCTGCTGGTGGCGGCGCTCTATCTGGGCCAGCAGATCTATGACATCATCTTTGTGCGGGACAACGTGGCCAACTTCATGCACATCGTCGGCGGCGTCTGTGGCACAGTGTTCGGCTACGTCAATGCGGGGCCGCGGCGAAAGAGAAGGAAATAAACCTCTCAGTCTCGCTATCGCTCGACAGCTCCCCTAGCGAGGGGAGCCTCTGGCGAAAAGGGAAAGTTTACCGAAATGCCAAAGCCTCCCCTCGTTAGGGGAGGTGGCACGGCGTCAGCCGTGACGGAGAGGTTAAAAGGCAAGCTGCGCCTTGGCTAAGAACAAGCAAATTTTATCATTCGGGTGGTTTTGCCGCTTGCTTTTTGATGGGCAGCGCTCTATTATATCATTTGTACAAATATTTCCCTTCGAATTTTAACAAAATCACCAAATGTAGTTTATCGGACGGAGGTTGTTTATGAGACGACTGCGCAGCCCATCCCCGGGGATGAAACTGCAAAAAAATCACGACAAAGGAGGACGGACGCTTTGAACGAACACGAAAAACCACAGATAGACTTCATGCACAAGCTTGCGCGCCAGATCGTGGAACGCCGCAACCTTGTGTTCCTGTTTGTCATTCTGGCTGCCATCTTCACGGTGTTCTCGGTGCGGTGGGTCAAGGTCGAGACCGACATGACCACCTACCTGCCCAAGACCTCGGAGACCCGCATGGGCCTTGACATCATGGACGAGCAGTTCACGACCTACGGCTCTGCCGACGTCATGGTGGCCAACATCACGCCCGCTGAGGCCGATGAGCTTTCCGACCGGCTCACCGAGCTCAAGGGCGTCCAGATGCTGGACTACGACGACACGACCGACCATTATAATAAGGACGCAGTGTCAGCCCTTTACTCCATCACCTTCGACTACCCCGAGGACGATGACCAGTGCCTCGAGGCCCTCGACCGGGTGAAGGAATACCTCGCCGACTACGACATCTACGTCTCCACCTCGCTGGGTAACACCCAGCAGGAGACCATTGATGCCGAGGTACGGGTCATCATGGTGTACGTTGCCGTCATCATCGTCATCGTCCTGCTCCTGACGTCCCAGACCTACGCCGAGGTACCTGTCCTCATCCTCACCTTCGTGGTGGGCATGATCCTGAACATGGGTACAAACTTCATGCTCGGCACCATCTCCTTCGTGTCCAACTCGGTCACGAACATCCTGCAGCTGGCGCTGTCGCTGGACTACGCCATCATCTTCTGCAACCACTTCAAGGAAGAACACCAGACCATGCCTCTGAAGGAGGCCGTCATCGAGTCCCTGAGCAAGAGCATCCCCGAGATCAGCTCCAGCTCCCTGACCACCGTCGGCGGCCTTGTGGCTATGCTGTTCATGCAGTTCCGCATCGGCTCCGATATGGCCATCTGCCTTATCAAGTCCATCCTCTTTGCGATGCTCTCGGTGTTCGTGGTCATGCCCGGCCTGCTGATGCTCTTCGGACCCTACATGGATAAAACCAAGCACAGGAACTTCGTGCCGGAGATCCCCTTCGTGGGCCGCTTTGCATGGCACACCCGCAAGGTCATCCCTGTCATCTTCCTGGTGGTCATCCTCATCGGTTACCACTTCTCGAACCTTTGTCCCTACGCCTACGGCTACGATGTCATCAAGGTGCCGAAGATGAACGAATCCCTCATCGCGGACCAGATGATCGAAGAAAACTTCACCAAGTCGAACCTCGTGGCACTCGTCTACCCCAAGAACGACGATTACAGCATCGAGAAAAAGATGCTGGAGGAGCTGGAAAGCTGCGATGAGATAGACTCCACCAAGGGTCTGTCCAACATCGAGGCCCAGGACGGCTATATGCTGGAAGACGAGCTCACCGCCCGCCAGTTCTCCGAGATGGCCGACCTGGACTACGAGGCCGCCCAGATGATCTACACCGCCTACGCCATCGAGAACGAGGAGTACGGCCAGGTCATCGGCAACTTCGCCTCCTATAAAGTGCCGCTCGTGGATATGTTCCTCTACGTCTGCGATGAGGCCGACACCGGCATCGTCTCCCTCTCTCAGGAAGACCTGGACGACCTCCACGACGCCCGCGACCAGATGGAGAGCGCACTGGCCCAGCTGCAGGGCGACGACTACAACCGCGTCCTCATCTACCTGAGCCCCTCTCTGGAACCCGGCCAGACTACTTATGAGTTCACCGACACCATCCGCTCCATCGCCCGGAAGTATTACCCGGACGGCGAGCTCTACATGGCCGGTGACGCCACCAACGAGTACGATTTCCAGAAGTCCTTCGCCATCGACAATGTCGTCGTCAACGTCGTGTCCATCTTCATCGTCCTGCTGGTGCTGCTGTTCACCTTCCAGTCCGTCGGTATGCCCATCCTGCTCATCGTGGTCATCCAGGGCGCTATCTGGATAAACTTCTCGTTCCCGTATTTCATGGGGACCAACCTCTACTTCATGGGCTACCTCATCGTCAGCTCCATCCAGATGGGCGCGAACATCGACTACGCGATCGTCATCGCCACCCGTTTCAACGAGCTGAAGGATAAGATGGAGCACAAGCAGGCCATGATAGAGACCATCAACTTCGCGTTCCCGACCATCCTGACTTCCGGCACCATCATGACCGTGTCCGGCATCCTCATCGGCCAGATGACTTCCGACGCCTGCATCGTGGGCATCGGCCAGTGTCTGGGCCGAGGCACCATCATCTCCATCATCCTCGTCCTCTTCGTCCTGCCTCAGATCCTGCTCATCGGCACCCGCATCGTGGACCGTACCTCCTTTGCTGTGCCGAAGCTGGTGGCCCGCAGCAGCGGCAATGGCCGTATGCGCGTCAATGGCATCGTGCAGGGCGAGATCCACGGCTCTGTGGCCGGTACGATGAACGCCATCGTGGACGGCGACGTCCAGCTGACCGTCATCTCGGGCAACGTCTCTCAGGAACTGGACGACAATAAACAACAGGAGGTGCAGAATGAAGACCAGTAACCATCTGCTGCGCCGCCTGACGGCTGCGCTTCTGGCCGCTGTGCTGGCGCTGAGCATCGCACTGCCGGTGTTCGCGTCTGACGACGGCGATACCATTTACATCAACAGCGTCTCGGACCTGCTTTCGCTGGCCAAGAGCTGTGCCTACGACCAGTGGTCGGTGGGCAAGACGGTTATTCTACAGAAAGACCTCTCCCTCGAGGGGATGCTGTGGGAGCCCATCCCGTCCTTCAGCGGACAGTTCAAGGGCAATGGCCATACCATCTCGGACCTGACCATTACGGGCCAGTATTCCCCGGCGGGCCTCTTCGGCATCGTGGAGGAACAGGGCTCCATCGAGTCCTTGAGCGTGCGGGGCATCGTGTCTGTCTCTGACTCTGCCGACACCACCACCGGCGGCATCGTAGGCATCAACCACGGTACCCTCATCAACTGCCAGTTCACCGGCGTCGTCACCGGCGACAGCGAGGTGGGCGGCATCGTGGGCCGCAACGAGTCCGAAGGCACCATCGACCACAGCACTGCCCGCGCCATCGTTACCGGCAAATCTTCCACCGGCGGCATCGCAGGCTACAACCTCGGCGCCATCACCGGCTGCACCAACGTGGGCAGCATCAACACCGAATATCAGGAAGCCTCTCTCGACACCGACGGCTTCACCGCCAAGATGGTGGACCAGATCAACAAAAAGATGGCCGCCGCCGATGACGACGCCACCAATTCCGTCACCAACGTCGCCACCGACACCGGCGGCATCGCAGGCCGCTCCTCCGGCATGATCCTGACCAGCGTCAACACCGGAACTGTCGGCTACGAGCATATCGGCTACAACGTGGGCGGCATTGTGGGCCGCACCGACGGCCTCGTATCCGGCTGTGTCAATCAGGGCCATATTCTGGGCCGCAAGGACGTGGGCGGCATCGCCGGTCAGGCGGAACCCTATCGCGAACTCGACCTCTCCAAGGACACCATCAAGCGTCTCCGTTCGGAGCTGGATGTTCTGCGCGGCCTTGTCGATGACACCACCGGCGTCGTCGAGAACTCCACCACCAGCATCTCCAACTCCTTCAGCGCCATGACCAGCCAGATGGACACCGCCATTGCAGCGGCACGCCAGCTGGACGATCAGGCCAGCGACTACGGCGACGAGGTGGCCGACGAGATCGACCGCGCCTCGACCCTGCTGGCCGATACCCTCACCAAACTCGAACCCGTCATGGACACCGGCGAAGATGCCATGACCAAGCTGACCGATGCCACCGGAAACCTCAAGTGGGCCATGCGCGAGATGGCCGCTGAGATGCTGATGGCATCCAGCGCCCTCAGCAAGACCAGCGACGGTCTGGGCAAGGTGAGCGACGCGGCCGAGGATGGCCGTGACGGTATGTCGGCTATCTCTGAGGGTATCAAACAGCTGTTGGAGTCTGTCGATACCGGCGATGACAGCGCTGTCTCGCAGGCAATCTCCACCATCCTGACCGGCTACGACTCTCTCTCTGCCGAGAAGAAGTCGGATAAGAACCTCAAGACCGGCATTGAGCTGCTGAAGGTGGCCAACTCTGTGGCCAGCGTCTTCACGCTGGGCAGCGGCATGGCCCCGGCAATGAAGGCCGTCACCGCAGGCATGGGCCTGCTGCGCACGGCGTCCCTCCTGTCCAACGACAGTGACATTGCCCGTGCTACTTCCCAAATCGCAAGTGCCATCGGCACCATCTCTACCATTGCCACCCAGATGGGCGGCATCGTGGGCAGCGCGGCCAAGTCCGTCTCGGCCTCCGACCACCCCGAGCTGGCTGCGGCTCTGACCAAAGCCTCTGACGCGCTGGACGGCATGGGCAGCATCACCGACGACATCATGGACAACATCAAGGACTGGGTCGGCAATAACGGCGGCGGCAGCATCAAGGATGGTCTCGATCAGCTGAGCGATGCTTCCGACAAGCTGAGCGACGCCATGGATGACCTGAGCGACTCCCTCGACCTGCTCAAGACCGACGCCGCCCTCACCAGTGCAACGCTGGCGCATACCTCCGTGGCCATGGGCCAGATGCAGGACGGCCTCGGCGGCCTGACCGATATGATGGGCCAGACCCGCGACATCCTCCACTGGCTCAACCAGCAGGACCCCATCAAGGTGCCTCGTCCCTCGGCAGAACTGACCAACACCAAGGACTCCCTCTTTGATGCTGTCAGCGCCATCAACGACAAGATGGACGATATCAACAGCACCATGCGCACCGCCAGCAACCAGCTGACCGACAAGATGCGCGCCGTGACCGCACAGGTCAGCGTCGTGTCCAACCTGATGCTGGATGCTGTGGAAGAGATCAGCGACCCGGGCAGCAAGACCATCTACGAGGATGAGTCGGAAGACCTCATCGCTTCCCAGTCCGACGGCAAAATTGAGAACAGCATCAACCGCGGCACCATCGACGCCGACATGAACGTGGGCGGCATCGCCGGTACTATGGGCGTCGAGAACCTGCTGGACCCCGAGGAGGACAACAAGGACGAGGGTACCTCGCTGCTGCGCACCTCCTATACCGTCAGCGCCGTCCTCACCGGCAACATCAACGAGGGCAGCATCACCGCCAAGAAGGATATGGTCGGCGGCATCGTCGGCCAGGAGGAACTGGGCCTTGTGACGGCCTGCGAGTCCTACGGCGACGTCACCGGCGTCAATCAGGTGGGCGGCGTTGCCGGTGCGGCCAGCGCCAAGCTCCGCAGCAACTGGGCAAAATGCGCCCTCAGCGGTGAAAAGTACATCGGCGGCATCGTCGGTCAGGGTACCGACAGCGACCTCACCGACGGCAGCCTCATCGCCATCAACAACCGCGCCATCGTCTCTGTGCTGGAAGGCCAGCAGTACGTGGGTGCTGTCTCCGGCGGACAGGACGGCGACTTCTATGGCAACCTCTTCGTCTCCGACGATCTGCAGGGCATTGACCGCCTGAGCCGCGTCGGTCAGGCAGAGCCGGTCACCTATGAGACCCTGCTGGCTCAGGAGAATGTGCCGGACTCCTTCCGCAAGCTGACCCTGACCTTCAAGGCCGACGGCCACATCATCAAGAAGATCAGCTTTGACTACGGTGCGTCCTTCACGCTGGACGACTACCCCGAGATCCCCCAGAAGAATGGATACTACGCCGAGTGGAGCACACCCGTCCTCGACCAGCTCCACACCGACACCGTGGTCAATGTGGAGTACACGCCCTACATCCCGTCTCTGAGCAGCAGCGTCACCCGCGAGAACGGACGTCCCGTTTTCTTCGTGGACGGCTTCTTCGGCGGTTCCAACGCTGTGCAGGTCACCCAGCAGGACATCACAGCCGATGTCCACGGTGTGACAGAGCAGTGGCTGCTGGAGTTCACCGATGACGGCAATGAGACCCACCAGATCCGTTATCTGACCCCCGGCAAGGCCAAGGGCAAGGTCTACGTCAAGCAGGCCGACGGCAGCTGGCATAAGGTGGAGACGGGCAGCTTCGGCAGCTACACCACCTTCACCACTACCGGCACCGAGGTCGAAGTGGCTTTCGTCCCTGCAAAGCTCCCCATCTGGGCCTTCTGCGCCGGCGGCGCAGCCCTGCTGGTGCTGCTCCTTCTGCTGGCAAAGCGCATCAAGTCGAAGCACGGCCCCAAGGGCGAAAAGCCCCTCAAGGAGAAGAAGGGCAAACAGCCTGAGACGGCGGACACCCCCGCCGATGAGCTGGATACCCCCATCTCTGAGACGGATATGCAGTAAGTTATAAGAAAAGCAGGAGCTCCATCCGAATGGATGGGGCTCCTGCTTTGTTTGTAGGTTAGGCTCGTCTTCGTACAACCTCTCAGTCTCGCTGCCGTTTGACAGCTCCCCTAGTAGGGGAGCCTCTGGCGAAGAGGCGAAGCTTTACGGAATGCCAAAGCCTCCCCTCGTTAGGAGCAACAACGACGACCGCCGCCAGTGGCGGAAACAGGGAGTCGCTGTTGGGGCCGCGGCCAGCAAGACGCAAGCAAAGCGCTGCGGCTTCTGGGTGCCGCAACCCGGGCAGTGGCACGGCATCAGCCGTGACGGAGAGGTTATTCCTCCGTCTCCTTCACATCGTTCAGGAACGCCTCTATCTTATCGATCTGGTTCTCCGCCACGGCGCGGCCCGTCTCGTAGACCCGGCGCAGCTGGGCGGGGTCGCGCTCCATAGCGCCGATCTCCAGCGGGATGGGCGGGCGGATGACATAGTCCTTGCCCGATGCCTCCTGCATGGCGATGTAGGAGAGGGCCTCGTTGTACCGCTCGTGACGGTCGGCCACCGCTGCCACGAAGGCCGGATAGCGCAGATACCGCGCACGGATGGCGGGCAGCATGGGATTCTTCTTTTTCACGAAGCCTTTGGGCTGGGTCAGGATGATGAGGTTCCGCTTGTAACCCAGGCTCTCGAAGAAGCGGACGGGGATGGAGTCGGCCACGCCGCCGTCCAGCAGGGAGTAGTGGCCGATCCTGACGGCTTTCGCCGCCAGCGGCATGGACGCCGAAGCCTCCATCCAGCGCACGTCCTCGGCGTCGCCGCTGCGGCACTTGTGGTAGATAGGGTCGCCGGTATGCAGGTCGGTGCAGACGACAAAGAAGTCCATGGGCGAAGCGCGGAAGGCCTCTTCATCAAAGGGGTCCAGCTTTTCCGGCACCTCGTGGTAGCAGAAATCCTCGCTGTAGAGGTTGCCGGTGCGCAGCAGATTGCGGAAGCTGGCGTAGCGCTTGTCGTTGCAATATTCGGTGTTGTAGCGGATGACACGGCCGATCTGGTGCGACTTGAAGTTGCAGCCGAACACCGCGCCCGCCGACACGCCGATGGTGCCATCGGTGGTGAGGCCGTGCTCCATCAGGACATCCAGAACGCCTGCGGTGAACATCCCCCGCATGGCACCGCCCTCTAATACTAACCCTGTCTTCATATACTGACTCCTTTTCCCGGTGCGGCCCTCGTCGGCCGCAGCAAACCGTTTCCGGTTGCTACCAGTATACTCGATTTTGCGCAGAAAACAAGAGACAACTGCACAAATCGTCCGCCCTGAGACACAGACCGTACCGCAAAAGTCGTACTTATAATCGAAAGGGCTGAAAAAACCGGAGAGAACGAGTCAAATTTGGGCAGAAAAAGCCTTGCCAACCGGGAAAGTATCCGGTATACTGATATGAAATATTGACCGTTTTGTGACAGGAAAATTGGGAGGAAGAGACGAACTATGAAAATGCTGGAAGACCGCATCCGCAAAGACGGCATCGTCCGTGAGGGCAACGTGCTCAAGGTGGACAGCTTCATCAACCATCAGATGGACATTCCGCTGTTCCGCGAGATGGCAAAGGAGTGGAAGCGCCTGTTCGATGGCAAACCCATCAACAAGGTACTCACCATCGAGGCCAGCGGCATCGGCATCGCGGCTGTGGTGGCCAGCGAGTTCAACGTGCCGGTGGTGTTCGCCAAAAAGTCCATGAGCATCAACCTGGACTACGACAACTACGAGACGAAGATCCAGTCCTTCACCCACAAGAAAATTTATAATGTCATCGTCTCCAAGAAGTTCCTCACCCCCGAGGACCACGTTCTCATCATCGACGACTTCCTGGCCAACGGCTGCGCCCTGCTGGGTCTGCTGGAGCTGACCGAGAAGGCTGGTGCCACTGTCGAGGGCATCGGCATCGCCGTCGAGAAGGGCTTCCAGCAGGGCGGCGACCTCATCCGCAGCAAGGGCATCCAGCTGGAGAGCCTCGCTATCGTCGAGTCCATGGACAGCGCCACCGGCGAGATCGTGTTCCGCGACCAGCCGCAGCAGAGCTGAAAAATATCGACCTTCCAAGACCGCCGTCCAGCGGTCTTTTCTTTTGCCCATTTTTACGCCCCGTCGAAGCTGTCGCCGTCCTCGGGAAGGTCGGCGGAAGTCTCAGCGTCGGAAGCAGGCGTATCCGGGACAGCGGCGCGGGGGATACCTTCATAGACCAGCGTCTGCTCGAGGACCTCGGCACAGACCGGGGCCGAGAGGCTGCCGCCCGCTGTCGTCCAGCTGTGGGGCTCGTCGAGGCAGACGAGACACAAAAACTGGGGGTCGTCGATGGGAGCCACGGCCACAAAGCTGGCGATGCGGGCCTTCTCGTCGGCGCTGTCCAGCTTCTGGCTGGTGCCGCTCTTGCCGCCTACCCGGTAGCCCGCGATCTGGGCGTTCCGGCCGCCGCCGTAGAGGACGACGGCCTCCATCATCTCCCGCATGGTGCGGGAGGTCTCTTCTTTCAGCACCTGCCGCTTGCAGACGGGGGAGAGGTGGTCGATGACTTCGCCCTCCGGGCCGAGGATGTCCGAGACGACGTAGGGCTGCATCAGCCGCCCGCCGTTGACCACGGCGCAGACCGCCGACGCCATCTCGAGGTAAGAGATCTTGCTGCTCTGCCCGAAGGCGCAGGACGCCAGCTCCACCGGCCCCATCCGGTCGGCGGTGTAGTAGAGGCTCTTTTTCGGCTCGGCGGGCAGGTCGATGCCGGTGGGCGCGCGGAGGCCGAAGGCCGCAAAGTAGTCGCAGAACGCCTCTTTGCCCAGCCTTGCGCCGATTTGGATGAAGCTCTGGTTGCAGGAGTTCTCAAGGGCCTGAGTGACGGTCTGCGCGCCGTGGCGCTTGTGGTTGGCGCAGTGGAAGCGGGTGCCGGCCACCGAGATGCTCTCGCCGCAGTAGAAGCTGGAATTTTTGCTCACAGCCCCGGTGTCCAGCGCCGCCGCGCAGGTGATGAGCTTGAAGACGCTGCCCGGCTCGTAGAGGTCGCTGACGGCCTTGTTCCGCCACTGGGTCTGCTGGGCCAGCTGCAATGCCGCCGCCCGCTCGTCGCCGGAAAGCCCCTCTACGGCCTCCCGGGCGGCCTTGTCGGCCAGCACACGGGGCTGGTTGGGGTCGTAGGCGGGGGTGGTGGACATGGCCAGCACGGCCCCGGTGTTCACGTCCATGACGATGCCCACGGCACGGGCTGCGACGTGGTGTTCCTTTACCGCGTAGCCCAGCGCGTTCTCGAGGTAGTGCTGGATGTTGGCGTCGATGGTGAGCCGCAGGCCGTCCCCCTCGGTGGGGAAACGCTCGGTCTCATAGCTCTGCTCGAGGGTGTAGCCCCAGGCGTTCACCGCCGTGAGGACGACGCCGTTTTCGCCGGTGAGCAGGTCGTCATACTTCAGTTCGAGGCCCGAGACGCCCGCGTTGTCCACATTGGTGAACCCCAGCACCGAGGCCAGAAACTCCCCCTGCGGGTACCAGCGCTTCGAGTCCTGATCGATACGGATGCCGGTGATGCCGTTTGCCTCGCAGAAGTCCCGCACGGCGTCGGCCATGACCCGGTCTACCCGGTAGCGCAGGAGGCAGTCGTTGGAGTGACGGTCGCTGAATTTCTCGAGAAGCTTCCCTTCGTCCAGCTCCAATATCTCGGCCAGCCCCTTGGCCGCGAGGGCGAGTTTATCCTCCGGCATCTCCCGGGGCGAGGCCCGGAGAGTCCAGCAGCTGCTGTTGGCTGCCAGAAGAACGCCGTCGGCGCTATAAATGCGGCCCCGGTCGGCGGGGACGACGGTGTCCCGCAGCTGCTGGCCCAGGGCGCGGTCGGTGTACCAGCCGCCGCCCAGCACCTGCAAAAATAAAAGCCGCACCGCCAGCCCGCAGCAGACCAGACAGAACACCCCCGCCACCAGCCTTGCCCGGGCGCGGAACGCCCGTTCCGGCAAGGTGCGCAGGGCGTCGGCGGGTTTTGGCGATTCGGACATGAGACAGCACCTCCCTTCCTGCAATCATATGCGCGAGACCCCGTGACTAGCCGTCCGCCCCGGTGCGTACACTAAAGGGAAGGGGGGAGAGGATGAAGAAGAGGATCCTGCGTCCGCTGCCCGGCATGGACCTGCCGTTTCTGATACTTGTGCTCACGCTGGTGGGCTTCGGGCTGGTGATGCTGGCCAGCGCGTCCAGCGCCGTGGCGCTCTACCGGCGGGGCGACGCCTGGGCCTATCTGCGGCCTCAGCTGCTCTACGCGGCGCTGGGGCTCTGCGGGATGTGGCTGGCCAGCCGGGTAGATTACCATATCTTCCATAAGCTGGCGTGGCCGCTGCTTGGGCTGTCACTGATATTGCTGGCGGCGGTGCTCTTCATGCCCGAGTACAACGGCTGCAAGCGGTGGCTGGTCATCCCGGGGTTCGGCACCCTGCAGCCCAGCGAGATCGCAAAGTTTGCGGTGGTGCTGGTTTTTTCCCACATCATCGCACTGAACCACGACCGGATGAAGGATTTCAGCGTGGGTGTCCTGCCCTTTGCGCTGGTGCTGGGGGTGGTGGCGGCCCTGATGCTGCTGGAGCCGCACCTGTCCGGCACCGTCCTCATCCTCGGCATCGGCGCGGTGCTGATGTTCGTGGGTGGTACGGGGCTGCGGTGGTTTTTGCTGGCGGGCGTGGGAGGCGTCGGGGCCATTGGTGCGGCGGTGGCCGTCATGCCCGACCTCGTCCCCTACGCCGCCGACCGGCTCCGCTCCTGGATCGATCCCTTCGCCGACCCGCTGGGCGATGGCCACCAGACCATCCAGAGCCTCTATGCCATCGGCTCCGGCGGGGCCACCGGCCTCGGTCTGGGGGAAAGCCGCCAGAAGCATCTTTTCGTCCCCGAGCCTCAGAACGACTTCATTTTCTCCATCGTCTGCGAGGAACTGGGGTTCGTGGGGGCCTGCGCAGTGGTGGGGCTGTTCGTGCTGCTGCTCTGCCGGGGCATCACCATCGCAGCCCACGCGCCCGACCGGTTCGGGGCGCTGCTGGTGGTGGGATTCGTGGTGCAGGTGGCCCTGCAGGCGGTGCTGAACGTGGCTGTCGTCACCAACACCATCCCCAACACCGGCATCTCGCTGCCCTTTTTCTCCTCCGGCGGCACCAGCCTCATGATGCTGCTGGGGGAGATGGGGGTGGTGCTGGGGGTATCACGTGGGAGCTGAGCCGACCGCCGCCAGCGGCGGAAACAGGGAGGCGAAGCTCGGGCCGCGGCCAGCAGGATGCGAGGCCCGCACCAAGGGCCGAAGCAGACGCTGGGAGCCGCAACCCGGAGAGATGTAGAGGAAAGGCGCTGCTCTGTACAACCTCTCAGTCTCACTTCGTTCGACAGCTCCCCTAGTAGGGGAGCCTCTGGCGAAGAGGCAAAGCGCTACGGAATGCCAAAGCCTCCCCTACTAGGGGAGGTGGCACGGCGAAGCCGTGACGGAGAGGTTGTACGAAGGAGGGTCTGACCGTAGTCTCACAAATCTTTCAACAAACTCAAATCGTGACATCCGCCCCTGCTTTTGCATATCGTGGGGTATCTTTTGCGGAATGGGGGCAGCGGATATGACACAGCAGAGCGGGCGGATTTGGGTGATGGGCGGACGGCCGCTGAACGGCACGGCGGCGATACCTGCGGCGAAAAACAGCGTACTTCCGCTCCTTGCGGCGGCGCTTCTCTGCCGGGGACCGGTGCGGCTGCGGGCCGTGCCGAGGCTGTCGGACGTGGAATGCAGCCTCGGGCTGCTGCGGGGCGCGGGGTGCGCCGCCCACTGGCAGGGGGCAGACATTGTGGTGGCCGGGATGCCCTCAAACAGCACCCTTCCGGGAGAAACCGCAGCACAAATGCGGGCCTCCATCCTCTTCTGTGCGCCGCTGCTGGCGCGGCTGGGCCGGGCTGAGACTTCGCTGCCCGGCGGGTGCAATATCGGCGCCCGGCCCATCGACTTACATCTGGAAGGACTGGCCCGGATGGGGGCAAAGGAGCTGGACGCCGGGGCGGGAAAGCTGGTGCTGGCCGCGCCGGGGGGACTCCACGGGACAGACTTCACCCTCCGCTTCCCCAGCGTGGGGGCGACGGAGACATTGCTGCTGGCCGCTGCCTGCGCCCGAGGCACCACCGTCCTGCGGGGCGCGGCGCGGGAGCCGGAGATCTCTGACCTTGCCGACTTCCTGAACCGCTGCGGCGGGCGTATCGAGGGCGCGGGAACTTCGACGATTCACATCGAGGGGCGGCGGGCGCTTTCCGGCTGCGATTTTTCGCCTCTGCCGGATCGCATCTTCGCCTCCACACTGGCCTGCGCCGCCGCTGCTGCCGGAGGGCGGGTGGAGCTCACCGGATGCCCGCCCGCGCTCTATGCGCCGGTGCTGGAAATTCTGGAACAAATGGGCTGCACCGTGGAGCGGGGCGCAGACCGGGCCGAGGTGGCTCGTTTCGGGCGGCTGTACGGGGCGGGCCGGGTCTTCACCGGGGTGTACCCGGGTCTCGCCACCGACGCTGCGCCCCTGCTGGCCGCTGCCATGCTCTGTGCCGAGGGAGAGAGCAGCATCGAGGACGTCGTCTTCGAACGGCGATTCGGCTGCGCGGAGGGCTTCGAGCGGCTGGGCGGGCGGGTAAATCGGTCAGGCCGGGTGCTCTCTGTCGGTCCGCTGCCGGAAAGCGGCCTCCACGGCGCCACCCTCACTGCGCCTGACCTGCGGGGCGGCGCGGCACTGGTGGTGGCGGCTTTGTCGGCACGGGGAAAAAGCTTCGTGGAAGAGACTCGTCATATCGACCGGGGCTATGCCGGCCTGTGCGAAGTTCTGGCCTCTTTAGGGGGACGAATTGGCAGAGAAATGCCGCCCCTTGACGCCGCTGTGAAAAAAATACCATCGAAAAAGCAAATTTATCTTGCATTCGGGGCCAAAAGATGATACGATACTGTTATATAGTAGCAGTAATGTTGAGTTCTATCCTGCGCCAAGGCGCGGTCTACGATAAAATCCGATGGAGGACAATGATATGGCACTCATGCTCGACGAAGAAATGGACGAAAACGTAACGACGATAAAGGTCATCGGCGTGGGCGGCGGCGGCGGCAACGCCGTCAACCGCATGGTCAGCGACGGCCTGCAGGGCGTCGAATTTATCGCAATGAATACCGACCAGCAGGCACTGGCGAAGAACCATGCCGCCACCAAGGTGCAGCTGGGTTCCAAGCTCACCAAGGGCCGCGGCGCAGGTGCTGACCCCGAGATCGGCCAGCGCGCTGCCGAGGAGAGCAAGGACGAGATCGCAAACGCTCTGAAGGGCTCCCAGATGGTCTTTATCACCGCCGGTATGGGCGGCGGCACCGGCACCGGTGCTGCTCCTGTGGTGGCCGAGGTGGCACACGATCTGGGCATCCTGACCGTGGGCATCGTCACCAAGCCCTTCTCTTTTGAGGGCAAGCGGAAGATGGGTCTGGCTGAGCAGGGCATCGCAAATCTGCTGATGCACGTGGACAGCCTCATCGTCATCCCCAACGAGCGCCTGAAGATGATCAGTCAGGAGAAGATCACCCTGATGAACGCCTTCCAGGCCGCTGATAACGTGCTGCGTCAGGGCGTTGAGTCCATCTCCGCCCTGATCAATGTGCCGGCCTTCATCAATCTGGACTTCGCCGACGTGCGCTCCATCATGAAGGACGCCGGCTACGCTCACATGGGCGTCGGCAGCGCCAAGGGTGCCGGCAAGGCTGAGAACGCCGCCAAGGCAGCTATCTCCTCTCCGCTGCTGGAGACCAGCATCGCCGGCGCACACGGCGTCATCATCAACATCACTTCCAGCCCCGACATCGGTCTGGAGGATGTCGAGACTGCCGCCGGCCTCATCACCCAGAGCGCTCATCCCGATGCGAACATCATCTGGGGTACTGCCTTCGACGAGAACCTCTCCGATGAGATGCGCGTTACCGTCGTGGCTACCGGCTTCGACAATAAGGCTGCTGACGGCCTGCGCAGCACGCTGGGTACTGCTGCCGCCGGTACTGCTCCCGGCGTGACGGCTTCTGCTCCGTCCGCTGTCTTCAGCGCCGAGGTCAACACTCCTTCCGTCGCTTCCGGCAATGCTTCTGCTGCCAAGCCCGTGGAAGAGGAGAACAGCGACACCAGCTACTACGATGACCTGCTGGCGATCCTGAACAAGCGTAGATAAGCGCAAGAATAGAGAACCCCTTGCGCAGAAAAAGCGGAAGGAGGCCGTACCGTGGAGCAGCAACAGACGAAGCTGCCGCTGGAGTGGCTGAGCAGCCGCCGGACGCCGGAGCTGCATCGGTTGGAACAGCTCTGCCGGGAGACTGCCCGGGAGCACCGCTGCGCCCAGCGCAGACTGCAGGAGGTGGAAGAGGCGATGGCATCCGAACGGGAGAAGTCATGCCCTGAGGCTCTGCCGGCTGCGTCCGGGCCGACTCAGCTCGAGCAGCTGAGCCGGAAGCTCAATGCGGCCAACGCCGAGCTTCGCCGCTATGAGACACGGATGTTCGCCTATGAGCGTACTATGCTGGCCCTGCGGAAGGAGAACGCCGAGCTGACCGCCCGGTGTGAGGAGCTGCGGAGCGAGCTGGACAAAATATCCACCGCCCCGCTGCGGCTGGATGTTCCGTCCGCACTGCCCACTGTCCCGTTCCCGGAGACGGCAGCACAGACACCGCCTGCTGCGGACCGTCAACCGAAAACAAAGCTGGAACACCTCGGCGACGAGGTCCTGGCCGAGCTTGCGAAGCTGATGCCGCAGGAAAAGTAAGAGTTAAAAAGACCACCTGTCGAAAGACAGATGGTCTTTTTTGTATCATTCGCCCCGTTGTTCCAGCAGATAGGTCGCCTCGAGGTCGGCGATGTGGAGCTTGACGGCGAGAGGATACTTCTCGAAGGCCCCCGACATGGCAAAGCTGCCGCCCCGGACGGCGTCGTCGAAGCCGCCCATGTGCCAGCGGATGGCCACGGCCTCTTCCACCTTCAGCTTCATGAACCGCTCGATGAGGAAGACGCTCTTCTCGCCATGGCCGTAGGGAAACATGTCCTCCACGCTGTAGCTGGGGACTTTCTCCCACTGGCCCGTCGCTTCGTTCTTCACGTTGCGGGTGCCTTTTTTGTAGAAGTTGGCCTTGCACAGGTCGTGGAGCAGTGCGCAGATGGCGAAGGTCTCTTCGCTGTCCTCGTCCGGCGTGAAGAAGGTGCCGTGGAGCACGCGGTAGACGTTCAGGCTGTGCGCACACAGCCCGCCATCGCAGGCCCCATGGAAGCGGGTGGACGCCGGCGCGGAGAAGAAGTCCGTCTTGCTGTCCATCCAGTCCAGCAGCTTTTCGCTGCCGGGCCGGGTGATGTGGGTGCGGAATATCTCCAGAAATTCCTCGCGGTCCGTCATCTTACAGCTCCATATCCTCGAGGATGCCCTTCAGGATGGCCAGCTCGTCGTGGCTCAGGGAGATGCCTTTGCCCATGCGGGTGCCGTCCGGGGACCAGTCGCGAATGTCGTACTTGGGTTCGCCTTCATTCCAGCTGATGAGGTTGAGCTGGCGCTCCCAGCCGCGGGGACGCTCTCCGAGGACTGCGATGCGCTCAACGATCTCGTATTTGATTTCTGCCATAGTGCATTACCTGCCTTTGCTTTGTTTGCTACCATAATAAAAGATGCGCGCGAAGATTTCAACAGGTAATTGGAAAATAATTTCTGAATTTTACATCTCTTTCAACCGTAAGGCGCTTCTTCGCGCCACTCTACCAGCTGTAAAACGCCGCTCTTGTCTTCGTCGGGCGCAGGTTCGCGGCTGTGAAGATGCTGCTCGGCCCCGAAAAGCCCGCCGCCGTACTGCGTCATTACCCCCGGCGACCGCCCGGCCAGATACTCGGCGGCATTCTTCTGCCGACAGGCGGCCGGGGTGCCGTCGGTCATGGGGATGCCGCAGTCTGGACGGGGCTGCGGGATTTCCGGCGGCGGGAGCTGCACATCCGGGCCGTCCGGCTGCGACGGCGGCTGCTGGGAGCCGCGACCCGGTTTTGGCGGTTCCGTGACGGGCGGCTGACCGGGTTCCGCGCCCAAAGGCGGACTGACCATGCTGCTCGTCTCCTCCGGCGGGCCGCTCGGCCCGGGCGCATCCTCAAGCTCATGGCGGATGAAGGGCGTCAGAGATTCCATAAAAAACACCTCCGCACCTAGGATGTGCGGAGGCGGGGGAGAATATGCGGGGGGAATTCATGCAATCTTTTCTATGCCTTTTCGACTGTTTTATCAAAAAGGTTGACTTTTTGATAAAACAAACTGCATTGAGTTGCAGATACTGAAGAAAAATACAAAACAGGAAAGGAAGGAAAGCGGTCACACAATGACCTCCACCGTGCTCCCCCCGCTGCGTGCCTTTTTTACGACCACCTGTTTGTCGATGCGCTCCTTGAGCGCGGCGACGTGGGAGATGATGCCCACGAGGCGGTCGCCCTCGGTGAGGCCGGCGAGGACCCGGATGGCCTGCTCAAGGCTCTCGTCGTCCAGCGAGCCGAAGCCTTCATCGAGAAAGAGGGTGTCCAGCCGGATGCCGCCCGCCGCGCTCTGGACCTCGTCCGAGAGGCCCAGCGCCAGCGCCAGTGAGGCTTTGAAGCTCTCACCGCCCGAGAGGGTCTTGACGCTGCGGCGGGTGCCGTTGTAGTGGTCGATGACGCCGAGGTCGAGGCCGGACTGGCTGCGCTGGTTCTCGGCACCCACCCGCTCCAGCTCGTACTGCCCGGCGGTCATCTGCATAAGGCGGGTGTTGGCGTAGACGAGGATGGCGTCGAGGTAGTTCATCTGGATGTAAGCCTCGAGGCGTATCTTCTGTTTGCTGCTGAGGGTGCCGCCCGCCGTGGAGGCAAGGGCGTTCACCCACTGCCAGCGGCGTTCCAGCTCCGCCCGGGCGGCGGCGTGCTGACGGTAGAGGTCAGCGGCCTTCCGGTTGGGCAGGAGGCGGGCCGTCAGGGCCTTTTCCTGAGCCGCGAGAGCGGTGCGCCGGGCCGTCAGGGCGTCCCGCTGGGATTCGAGGGCGGGCAGGTCGGCGGCTTCGCCCGCTTCCGTCTGCTGGGCCGTCAGGGCCGTGACTGCGGCCTCGGCAGCGGCGTAGTCCTGCCGGGCTCTGGCCAGAGCCGACGCGGCGGCATCCATCCCGGCCCGGAGGGCGCAGCGTTCGTTTTCCAGCCCGGACAGCGCCCGGCGGGCTTCTTCCCGGTCGGCGGCGGGCAGAGCGGCCCTGGCCTCGGCACACTGGGCCTCCAGAGCCTTGGCGGAGGCAGACTGCCGGGCGGCTTCCTCAGCGGAAGCCCGTGCCTCGGCCTCGAGGGCAGAGCGCTGGGCGGTCTTTTTCTGCCGCTCGTCCTCCTGCCGGGTCTTGGCGGCGAGGGCGGCGGCATTCTGCTTCTGAGCCTTGTCGAGGGCTTCCTGTGCGGCGTGCAGGGCCTCGCTTTCTTCGGCCAGAGCCGTCTTCAGAAGCGAGACGGTCAGCTTCACTGGCCCCTCCGGTGAGGTGAACCGCTCCGGCAGCAGAGCCTCGGCGTCCCGGCGGAGGGTGGCTTTGGCCTCCCGGTCTGCGGCCACGGCCTTGGCGGCGGCCGCACTGGCTTCCTGTGCGGCGCGGTCGGCCTCGTCGGCGGACTGTCTGGCCGCGTCTACCCGGGCCTGAGTGGGGGCTTCGGCGGGCAGAACGGCCCGCTTCGGGTGATGGGTGCTGCCGCAGACGGGGCAGGGGGTGCCGTCCGTCAGCCCTTCGGCCAGCAGGCCCGCCTGCGCGTTGAGAAAGGCCCGCTCGAGGTGGTCGCGGAGGGCGTGGGCGCGCTCCTTTGCGCCGTCGGCGAGAAGATAACGCTCCTGCGCCTGCCGTGCGGCCTGCCCCCGGCGCTGCCCCTCGGCGAGGCTCTGGGCCAGCTGCGCGAGGGCCGTTTCCCGCCGGGTCAGCTGTTCGGTCCGGGCCTCAAGGCTCACGTTCTCGGCCTCCGCGCCCCCAAGGGCGGCGAGGCTCTGCTCCAAAGCGGTCAGTTCTCCGTCCAGCTGCCCGAGGGCGGCGCGGCGCTTTTCAGCTCTGGCGTTCTCGAGGGCGGCGGCGTCCCGGGCGGCAGAAAGCTTCTTTTCGAGGTTGTCCAGCCCGTCGAAGGCCGCGAGGTTGGATTTCGCACGTTCGAGCTTTCCGGCCAGAGCGTCCAGCGCGGCGGCATCTCCGGCGTGGCGGGCCGCTTCGGCCTCGGCGGCGTCCAGAACGGGCCGCAGAGCGTCCTGCCGGGCCTGCGCGGCGGTCAGCTCGAGGCGGAGCTTCTCGGCCTGTTCGGCCCGGCCCAGCGTCTGCTGGAGCTTGTCCAGCTCTGCCTCAGCCTCAGTCCGGGCGGCGGTGGCGGCGCTCAGCGCCTGCTCCTGCCCGGCCAGCAGGGCGTCCAGAAGGGGCAGCACCGCTTCCGGCGACGCCTGCCCGCCCGCCTCGCAGAGGGGGGACAGCTCGTCCAGAACGGCTCCATCGGCGTCCCCCTCGGCCCAGCTCAGGCCGGAGAGCAGCTGCCCGATGCGGACGCTCTGCTCCTCCCGCTGACGGGTGAGGGCGGCGTTCTCGGCCTGCAGCCGCTCTTGGAGACGCTGGTAGGGCTGGGTGCGGAACAGCTTGCGGAAGATCTTGCTCCGCTCCTCGGTGGAAGCGTTGAGCAGCCGGGTGAACTGCCCCTGAGCGATCATAGCGATCTGGGAGAACTGGTTGTAATCCAGCCCGATGATGTCCACCACGGCGGCGGTGACGTCCTTGGCCCGGGTGACGGGCGGGCGGCCATCGGCGTAGGTGAGGCAGGCGTCGGCTTTTTCGGTGGTGAAGCCCTCGCCCCGGGCTTTCGGGCGGAGGTATTCGGGGTTGCGGCGGACGGTGCAGCGCTGCCCCCGCACCTCAAATTCCAGCTCCACGAAGGTGGGGGTGCCGGGCTCGGCGTACTTGCTGCGGAGCATGGCCCCTTCCCGGACGCCGCCGCTGGAATGGTCGTAGAGGGCGTAGGTGATGGCGTCGAAGAGGGTGGTCTTGCCCGCGCCGGTGTCGCCGGTGACGAGGTAGAGCCCGCCTCTGCCCAGCTGGGCGAGGTCCAGAACGGTCTCGGCGGCATAAGGCCCGAAGGCCGACAGGGTCAGTTTCAGGGGCCTCATGCTTCGTCCTCCTTCCAGATGTCCTCGATGAGCGATTGGCAGAACGCCGCCTGTTCGTCAGAGAGAGGCTGGCCGTTCTGGGCTTCGTAAAAGGCCGCAAAATGCTCGAGGGGCGTTTTGCTCTCGGCTCGGGCAGCGGCGTCGGGCGTCTCAGCGGCCCGGGTGCGGCGGTTGTCGTAGTCCAGCCGCATGAGGTTCGGGTAGATGACCCGCAGCCGGGCCAGCGCGTCGGGGACGTCCTGCTCGTCGGTGAGGGTGATGTGGAGGTAGTCGTCCGTCGGCGTGCCGTCGTAGGCCCGGCGGTCCGTGAGCTCCATGTAACTGCCCCGCAGCTCCCGCAGGTCGTGCCGGGGGGTGAGAGGCACGGCCTCGAAGCGGACGCTGCCCTTTTCGCCCAGGGTGACGAAGAGAGCGGCTTTGTGCTGATGGGCCTCGGAGAAGGAATATTTGAGGGGACTGCCTGCGTAGCGGACGGTGTCCCGTCCCACCTTCTGGGGGCTGTGGAGGTGGCCCAGAGCCACATAGTCGAAGCCCTCGAAGAGGGAGACGTCGATGCTTTCCACCCCGCCCACGCTGGGCTCTTCGCTCTCGCAGACCGCCGCCCCGGCCGCGAACTGGTGGGCCACCAGCACGTTCCGGCGGGCGGGGTCGGGTGCGCAGGCGTTCAGCACACAGCCGATGGCGTCGTTGTAGCTCTCGATCTTCTCGTCCGGGAAGACGTGCCGCACGGCGGCGGGCTTCAAAAAGGGCAGGAGCCAGACGTCCACCGGGCCGTATTCGTCCGTCAGGGTGATGGGCGCGGGCGGTGCGGCAAAGACCGGGCTGACGTACACCCGGCTCCCCGCCAGAAGCTGTGCGCCGAAGGCGATGCGGTCTGCCGAGTCGTGGTTGCCGCTGACGGCAAAAACGGGCAGTCCCCGCGCCGCAAGCTCGGTGAGGAACCAGTCCAGCAGCCGCACCGCCTCGGCGGGCGGCACGGGCTTGTCGTAGAGGTCGCCTGCCAGCAGAACGCCATCTACGGGCCGGGCGTCCAGCAGGGAGAGGACCTGCTCTAAAATGTAGCGCTGGTCGTCCAGCATGGAGAATTCGCAGACCCGCTTGCCCAGATGCAGGTCGGAGAGGTGTAGGAAACGCATGGGGACACCGCCTTTCGTTGGGATGATTTTATTATAGGAGAGTTGGGGGCGTTTGTCGAGGGGGCAACCTCTCAGTCTGTTTCGCCAGTGGCTCCCCTATCAGGTCTACGCTGGACGCTGAAAGTTTTTTGATTTCGGAAACAGTAGTACCCTGCTACAGAGGGCAGCGGCTTCTGGACAATCGCATTTTGTCAAGCTGCTGTGTATCTCTATAGCAGGGCACTCTATTTTGCGTTCCATTAGGCTTTAGGCGTCCAGCTCAGAGTGACCCGGCATGCCAAGGCCTCCCCTCGATAGGGGAGGTGGCACGCCGAAGGCGTGACGGAGAGGTTTTTCCGTTACGTCACGCGACAGGGAACATCTTTTCCCAGGTGTCCTTGCCCACGGAGCCGTCGGAGGTCAGGCTGTGGCGGGTCTGGTAGCGCTTGACGGCGGCGACGGTGCTGGCACCGAACCTGCCGTCGGTGGTGAGCCGCTCGCCCTCGGCGTTGAGCTTCTGCTGCACCAGCCGGACGCAGCCGCCCACGCTGCCGCTCCGCAGCACGATGCCGGGGTAGGGGACGATGAGGCCGTGCTTGGCCGTGTAGCGGGCGTAGAGCACGTTCCAGGTGTTCACGCCCACTTTGCCGTCCTCTTTGAGGTCGTACCGGAGCTGGAACTCCCGGACAGCCTTTTCGGCGTTTGCGCCGAACTTTCCGTCCACGGTGAGGGCAGCGTGCCAGGTGCAGCTGTCCCGGATGCCGTTGAGCCAGGTCTGCACGAGGGCCACGTCCGGGCCGGAGCTGCCGCGCTGGATGAGCGAGTAGTAAGCAGGAATTGCCATAGTGTTGTCACACTCCTTCCGCGCTCATCCTATGCGGCGTGCCGATGGCCTGTTCACCCGGCCAGCACCACGTCCTCCCGGGGCGCGGTGAGGCCGCCCCACCACTCCACGAACCGGAACCGGACGAGATATTCCCCGCAGACAAGGTCGTTTTCGGCAGGTGTGTCGTACCCGCCGCAGGCTGACCGGCAGAGCCCCGGGTAGAGCACGCACCACCAGTTCCGGCCTGCCCGCCGCGTCCCGATGTCCAGCCGCACCGCGTCGTACCGCCCGGCGGGCAGAGCCCCGCCGTCATAGCGCCGGGTGGGAAAGTACATATTCACGAGGCAGGCTTTCACCGGTGTACGGATGCCGAGAGCGGCCAGTGTCTGGCGGGCCGTCAGCTCGAAGCGGACGAGGTTTTCCGCCGCCCACGCCCGGGCATCGGCCCGGCTGTCCGCCGGGCAGGCTTCGTCGGTGAGGACCAGCACGGCGTCCCGGACAGCCAGCTTCGCGCTCTGGTCACGCACGGAGTCGGTGTCGGCCCGGATGTGGAGCCGCAGGGTGTCGGCGGAAAGCTGATCGGCGGTGGTGAGCTGGCTCTGTGCCCAGTCTGCCCCCAGCGACAGTAGAAGACAGAACAGCAGCGAGGCGCACAGCGCCCCCATTTCGCGGCGGGATAACATAAAAAACAGGCCCCCTCTTGGAAAGTTTATCCAGAGGATGGGCCTGTTTTTAGAAAATTATTCTTTAATTCTTCAGCGACTGCATCGGGGCGGGGAGTCTGCCGCCGCGGTTGATGAAGACGGAGGGGTCACGCTGGTTGACCGGCATGATGGGGCCGTAGCCCAGCAGGCCGCCGAAGTCCAGCACTTCGCCCGCCTTGCGGCCGATGGCCGGGATGACGCGGACGGCGGTGGTCTTGCTGTTGACCATGCCGATGGCGGCTTCGTCGGCGATGAGGGCGCTGATGACGGCAGGGGTGGTGTCACCGGGGATGATGACCATGTCGATGCCCACAGAGCAGACAGCCGTCATGGCCTCCAGCTTCTCAATGGTGAGACAGCCGCACTCGGCAGCGTGGATCATGCCGTCGTCCTCGCTGACGGGGATGAAAGCGCCCGACAGGCCGCCGACATGGTTGGAGGCCATGACGCCGCCCTTCTTGACAGCGTCGTTGAGCAGGGCGAGGCAGGCAGTGGTGCCGCAGCAGCCGCAGGTCTCAAGGCCCATTTCCTCGAGGATATTGGCCACGCTGTCGCCCACAGCGGGGGTGGGAGCCAGCGACAGGTCGATGATGCCGGCGGGTACGCCCAGCTCTTTGGAGGCGAGGTTTGCCACCAGCTGACCTACGCGGGTGATCTTGAAGGCTGTGCGCTTCACCAGCTCGGCCACCTGGTCGATGGGGGCGTCCTTGGGCAGCCGGGCCAACGCGGCGCGGACCGCGCCGGGGCCGGAGACGCCGACGTGGATCTCGCAGTCGGGCTCACCGGGACCGTGGAAGGCACCCGCCATAAAGGGATTGTCCTCGGGCGCGTTGCAGAAGACCACCAGCTTTGCTGCGCCGATGCACTGACGGTCGGCGGTGAGCTCGCTGGCCTTCTTGACGGCCTCGCCCATCAGCTTGATGGCGTCCATGTTCAGGCCCGCCTTGGTGGCACCGATGTTCACCGAGCTGCAGACGATGTCCGTCTCGGCCAGTGCGTGGGGAATGGACTCGATGAGGCGCAGGTCGCCCGCCGAGAAGCCCTTGTGGACGAGGGCAGTGTAGCCGCCCACGAAGTTGACGCCCACCTTCTTGCCGGCGGCGTCGAGGGTCTTGGCAAAGTCCACCGGGTCGGCGTCCGGGCAGGCACCCAGCAGCATGGCGATGGGGGTGACGCTGATGCGCTTGTTGATGATGGGGATGCCGTACTCGGCGCTGATGTGCTCCACAGCCGGAACGAGCCGGGCGGCGCGGGTGGTGATCTTGTTATAGATTTTTTCGCAGGCTTTCCTGGGGTCCGGGTCGATGCAGTCCAGCAGGCTGATGCCCATGGTGACGGTGCGCACGTCCAGATTGTCCTGCGTGAACATCTCGATGGTCTCGAGGATGTCGCCGGTGTTCATCATGCTCATAGTAGTTTGCTCCTTAAATCGTGTGCATCGCGTCGAAAACTTCCTGGCGGGTGAGGTTGATCTGCATCCCCATCTCAGCGGCCAGAGCGTTCATCTTCTGGTGCAGCTCCTCGTGGGAGACGCTGCACTTGGAGATGTCCACCAGCATGATCATGGCGAACATGCCCTGCAGGATGCTCTGGGTGACGTCCTCGATGTTGATGTTCAGCTCACAGCAAAGGCCCGAGACACGGGCGACGACGCCCACGGTGTCGTGGCCGATGACGGTAATGAATGCTTTCATAATTCCTACCCCTTCTATATAAATGTTGACAGAACGAAAGGCTCTCCCCTTGGGAGAGGCTTACTCACCTCAAGTATAGCAGATTTCACGAAAAATGAATACTCTTTTTGGAAAAAAGAGCAGGGGAAAAGGGAAAAAGAATGTCTATCTCCGGCAGAACTTGCAAAAACCAGATGCAAACTGCCGGGCAGTGTGCTATACTTATCTACAAATATCGCCACAGGCTGAACAAAGGAGAGACAACGATGGAACAGCTTCTGAAGATCCTTGAAGACAATGCCCGGATGTCGGTGGAGGACATCGCGGCCATGCTGAATAAATCCCCCGCCGAGGTGGCGGCTATGATAGATCTGGCCCGGGCGCAGGGCATCATCAAGGGCTACAAGACCCTCGTGGACTGGGAGAAGGCCGGCGTGAACCGGGTGGAAGCCGTCATCGAGCTGAACGTCAGCCCCAAGAAGAGCCGTGGCTTTGACGAAATTGCCGCTACCATCGCCTCCTTCGACGAAGTGGAGAGCGTGCTGCTGATGAGCGGCGGCTACGACCTGCAGCTGGTCATCAAGGGCCAGACCTTCCAGGAAATCGCCCTCTTTGTGGCAAAGCGGCTGTCGCCGCTGGACGATGTGCTGTCCACGGCCACCCATTTCGTGCTCCGCACCTACAAAAAAGAGGGTCGTCTGTATCAGGACGAAGAAATCGATGAAAGAGAGTGCACCGTGCTGTGATGGATTACGATAAACTGATCGCGCCTGCCGCTGCGGCCATGCGCCCCTCCGGCATCCGCAAATTCTTCGACCTCGCCGCCGAGATGCCCGAGTGCATCAGCCTCGGCGTCGGTGAGCCCGATTTCAAGACCCCCTGGGCCGTCCGTGAGGCGGGCATCGAAAGCCTCGAGCATGGCCGCACCCGCTATACTTCCAATGCGGGCCTGAAAGAGCTGCGGGCCGAGATCGCCCGCTACCTCGACCGCCGGATGGGCCTGAAATACGACCCGGCAAAGGAAGTTCTCGTCACCGTCGGCGGCAGTGAGGCCATCGACATGTGCATCCGCGCTCTGGTGCAGTCCGGCGATGAGGTCATCATCCCGGAGCCGTGCTTCGTCTGCTACGAGCCCATCACCACCCTGTCCGGCGGTGTGCCGGTCCATGTGGCCTGCCGTCAGGAGGATGAGTTCCGTCTCCGGGCCGACGCCCTGAAAGCCGCTATCACCCCGAAGACCAAGCTCCTCATCATGCCCTTCCCCAACAACCCTACCGGCGCGGTGATGGAGCGGGAAGACCTCGAGGCCATCGCGGAAGTTCTGCGCGGCACCAACATCATGGTGCTGTCGGATGAGATCTACGCGGAGCTGAACTACGGCCTGCAGAACCACGTTTCCATCGCTGCTCTGCCCGGCATGGCCGAGCGGACGGTGGTGGTCAACGGATTCTCCAAGACCTACGCCATGACGGGCTGGCGGCTGGGCTATGCCTGCGGCCCCGCGCCCATCATCAAGATCATGACCAAGATCCACCAGAGCGCTATCATGAGCGCCCCCACCACCAGCCAGTACGCCGCCATCACGGCCCTCAAGGACTGCGACGGCGAGATCGAGCGGATGCGCAACGAGTATAATATGCGCCGCCGCCTCGTGGTGAAGAGCTTCAACGATATGGGCCTGAGCTGTTTTGAGCCGCGGGGCGCGTTCTATGCTTTCCCCTGCATCAAGTCCAGCGGCATGAGCAGCGAGGAGTTCTGCACAAAGCTTTTGGAGCAGAAGCATGTCGCCATCATCCCGGGCAACGCCTTTGGCGCGTCCGGCGAGGGATACGCCCGCGTGTCCTACGCCTACAGCGTGGAGCACCTGATGGAGGCTATCCGCCGCATCCGGGAGTTTTTGAACGAGAACTGCAAGTGAGGAGGAAAAACGATGCGCGATCGTGTGACGGTCCTGGCTCCGGCCAAGCTGAATCTGGCGCTGGACGTGGTGGGCATCCTGCCCGGCGGCTACCATGCGCTGGATATGACCATGCAGGCCATCTCGCTTTACGAGCGGGTGGTCATCCGCCGCAGTCCTTACCTCGATCTGACCCTGCCCGGCAGCAATGTCAAGCCCGGCCCGGGCAACACCGCCATCAAGGCGGCGCTGGCTTTTTTCCACTATACGGGCCTGCTGGCGGGTGCAGACATCACCATCTATAAGAACGTCCCCGTCCGGGCCGGTATGGCTGGCGGCAGCGCCGACGCTGCTGCTGTTCTGGTGGGTCTGAACGAGCTGTACGGTGCTCGTCTGTCCATGAGCGAGCTTTGCGCTCTGGGTGCCGGTATCGGCGCAGACGTGCCGTTTGCCCTCATGGGCGGCACCTGCCGGGTGCAGGGCCTCGGTGACCTCATCAAGGCGCTGCCGCCCATGCCCGAGTGCTGGTTCACAGTGGTGATGCCCGACTATGGCGTCTCGACGCCGGAGGCTTTTGCGGCCTACGATAAGGTGGGCAGCAGCGTCCATCCCGACTGCGCCGCCCAGGAAGCCGCTATCCGGGCGGGCGACCTGGACGCTGTCTGCGCCGCTGCCGGAAACGCCCTCGAGGAGTGCAGCGGGGCCAAGGACAACGAGGCCATCAAGGCCGCCCTCCGGGAGAATGGGGCCGTTACGGCCCTCATGACCGGCAGCGGCGCGGCGGTCTTCGGCGTGTTCCGCACCGAAGCCGAGGCCAAAGCCGCCGCTGACGCCATCCGCGCCCGCTGGCCGCAGGTCTATACCGCCCAGCCTGTCAGGGGAGGGGCGGAGGTGCAGATACTGCGGAAGAGATAAAGCCTCGCCTTCGTACAACCTCTCAGTCGGGCTTGCGCCCGCCAGCTCCCCTTGTAGGGGAGCCTCTGGCGAAGAGATAAAGTTTCCCGCTATGCCAAGGCCTCCCCTCGATAGGGGAGGTGGCATTGCGAAGCAATGACGGAGAGGTTATTCCTATAAAATGCATAACCCTCCTTCCCGTCGGGCATACTGCCCAAAGGAAGGAGGGTCTTTTTGTGCAGACCTTTTATAAAATCTGTCTCATCCTCATGATCGTCGGCGGCATCAACTGGGGTCTTGTGGGCCTGTTCCAGTTCGACTTCGTCGGCTGGCTGCTGGGCGGCAGCGCGTCCATCTGGTCACGCATCGTGTTCACGCTGGTGGGCGTGGCCGCTATCTGCGGTATCCCGGGCCTGTTTACAGACGAGACCGGGGAGTAGAGACAAAAGAAAAAGGCTCTCATGCCGGCAGGAAATACGGCACGAGAGCCTTTTTGATACCTATAAAGAATCCCGCCCGGACGTCTGCGGCAATCAAACCTACCCTTGCGGACAGGTGGGTGCTCTGTCTCCGGTTTCGCGCTTCCTCATCGAGCCTTCATGGTCGACCCATGACGGGGAGGTCTGCAATCCACCGACGAACTCCAAGCTCCCGTTGGATGATTAGTAGGATCATATAAACCGCAACAAATCGTGCCGGGCAGGAAGTCTTTGCTGAGAAATCACTCAATCTCGAACTGGTCGCTCAGACGCTTCTCGAACAGCTTGCTGACTTCCAGCAGGGTCTCATCGTCCTCGACCACGTCGAGATACTCGCCCTCGTCGTCCTCGCCGACGCTCAGGATGACCAGCTGGGCGTCCTCGTCCAGGTCTTCCTCATTCTCGGCGTATTCGACAACGGCCAGGTAATGCACGCCCTTATGGTCCAGAGCGTCGATCACTTCAAACGTGACCTCATTGCCGTCCTCGTCCTCGAGGGTCATCAGGTCAGGCTGATATTCCTCTTCGGTCTCAGCGGCGGACTTGTTCATATCTTCTGCCATAAGTCACGTTCTCCTGTCAAATATCTAAAAAATGGAATAACTGTCACACCCTGCCCACTCTGCTCCTTCTGAGTTGTGGGTTCCGGGTACGCCTATAGTGTAGCGTTTTTTTGCCCGCTCGTCAAGATGTTTTTCGCATAGAAATCCAATAACAAATTTTCACGCTTTTCCCTCTCGCTTCCCGGGCCGGAATGTGATATACTATAGCGATAGCTTTTGAAAAGCCATCTTTGCTATAATATATGGACAGGGAGGCCCGCTCATGAGAGCCTTGAAAAAAATAATGGCGGCACTGGCCCTGACGGCAGTTCTGGCCGGATGCAGTGCACATAATATCCTCTCCAGCATCCAGGGCGGAAAGGCCGGCACGGTGCAGACGGTCAGCCGCCCGGCTGTGGAGTCGGCAGAGCTGCAGTTCGCCCACCCGGCGGCGGGGGACACCATCGCGGTGTTCGATACCTCGGCAGGCGTGTTCAAAGCAGTGCTTTTTTCCACCGAGGCCCCGCAGGCCGTGCAGAACTTCACGACATTGGCCCAGCAGGGCTTTTACAACGGACTGACCGTCACCCGGGTGGAGAAGGACTTCGTGGTGGAGGCCGGGCAGGGCGCGGACGGCAGAGGCACCACCATCTGGAACGGGAACCGTTTCTCCGCCGAGACCACCGATAAGCTCCATCACTATTCCGGCGCACTCTGTGCCGCAGCGGACGCCTCCGGCGACTGCGCCAGCGTCTTCTATGTCATGGAGACTCTGCCGGGCAGCAGTTCGGTGACGCAGGAGCTCATCGACCAGATGAACGCCGCCGGCTGGCGGGCCGACGTGGTAAACGCCTACCAGACGGCGGGCGGCGCACCCTACCTCGACTACACCGACACTGTTTTCGGGCAGGTGTACGAAGGGATGGAAGTGGTGGACACCATCGCCCAGACCGGCGTGGATGAAGCTCAGCGCCCCACCGAACCCATCACCATCAACAGCGTGACCATTACGAAATACGAATAAGAAGCTGGTTTTCCGCCCTCCGGGCGGTGGGACGGCTGCAAAAAAATCACCCGCCAACTGGCGGGTGATCTGCGTTTATGGGGAAAAGGGACAGGTCAGGTCGTCTTTACCTGCAGAGTGATGGCGATGTAGGTTTGCCCCTGATGGATCTTGGCTGCTACGCCTACCTTGGTCCAACGGCCAGCTTGATTAAAGTTCAAGCTGGAAGCATCACTGTCGCTAGTGATGTATTTGATGAGTTCTTCCAGCTTGGTGCCCTTATAATCGTATTGGGCGATGAGGGTCAGAGTGGATTTTTCCCGATCAATCTTTACATTGTGGTAGCCCTTGTACCCTCTGAAGCTGCCTTTCAGTTCGGCGTCCAGATTGGCTTTGGCAATGTCCTGCATCCCATCGTCATATGCCAGACTTGCAGTGGAGCGGTTGCCTCGGATGGCCCGCATCACCTCGGCTTCGGCTTGGGCCTCCGGGCCGGAAGAACCGCCGCCACCGCTGCAGGCGGTCAGGAGCAGAAGGGTCAGTGCACCGGCCAGAAGCAGGGCAGTCAGCTTTCTCAGTTTTGTCATGTGGGTCGCCTCCAATCGTTTTTGTTTTGGTGAGTCCAGTTGTTTTTTCTCATGAAGAAGCGTCATCTCCGGCCATCTGGGCAGGGGGTTCTTCTGCCCTCATTTTATCGGAGAAGAGCTGGTGCTGTCAAGCCGGAAAACTATACAAATTCGGCTCAGGAAAATTGTGAAAACAAACCAGAAAACGACGATTTTCTGCGGACTTTGCAACAAACTGTCCGGACTTCGCAAAGAAACTTTGCCACAGGGGCGGCGGGGGCGTTCAGACCTCCCCCGGATGCTCCTTCCGCCATGCGAGGTAGTCGTCCAGGATGACCGTCGCGCTCACCGAGTCGAGGATGCTTTTCCGCTTCGCGCCGAAGGTGCCGCTCTCGTCGAGGAGGTCAGCAGCGGCGCAGGTAGTCTGGCGCTCGTCCCACATCCGGACGGGCAGCCCGCTCCAGATCTCCACAGTCTTGGCCAGCTTGCGGCTCTTGCGGGCGCGCTCGCCCTCGGTGCCGTCCATGTTCAGCGGCAGGCCGATGACGATGAGCTCGGCTTCGATTTCTTTTGCCACCTCGCAGACCCTGGCGGCGACTTTGTCCCGGGCCTTGACGGTGATCTGAGGCGTGATGGGGGAAGTCAGGAACTCGGTGCGGTCGCAGGTGGCGAGGCCGGTGCGGCTGTCGCCGTAATCTACTGCTAAAATTTTCATGCAGGTGTCCTCTTTCTGAGATGATTTTTTCTTCATTGTACCACAGAATAGATGTCGCTGCAATTTTGTGGTACAATGATAGAAAAATGAGGGCAAGCCGCCCACGATAGAAAACTGACCCAACGGAGAGATTCACCATGTTAAAACTACTTTTAGGCGGCTCCGGCAGCGGAAAGACCACCCTGCTGTACCAGCGCATCCGGGCGCGGGCCGAGGCGGGGGAGAAGAGCATCCTGCTGGTGCCGGAGCAGTTCACCTCGTCTACCGAGGGCCGCATCCACCGGGAGCTGGGCGACGCGCTGAGCGGACTGGTGGAGAGCTTTTCCTTCACCAGCCTCGCCGAGCATATCCTGTCGGCGGAGGGCGGCTCTGCCGTCCAGACTCTCAGCGACGCGGGCCGTGCCGTGCTGGTGCGCCGCGCCCTCGAGGAACTGCAGGACAACGTCCATTACTATTACCGCCACCGCCGCTCGGCCGCCTTCTGCCAGATGGCCGCCGAGACCATCGACGAGCTCAAGAGCGCGGGTCTCTCGGGCCAGCAGCTCTATGAGCTGGCGCAGGACTGCGGCACTGACAGCGCCAAGCTCAGCGAACTGGCCCTCATCTTTCAGGGCTACGAGACCCTGCTGGCCGGGACAGGCATGGACCCCTCCGACCGACTGGAGCTGGCCGCATCCCGCCTCGAGGCCGCGCTGGCCCGGGGCGAACTGCCGGAGTTCCTGCGGGACAGGGCCGTCTTTATCGACGAGTTCGACACCTTCAACGCCCCGAAAAAGCGGCTGATGGGCGCCCTGCTGGCCTCGCTGCCCACCGTGACGGTGGCCCTCTGCGACGACGGTACCCCTCTCGTGCCGGGGGACATGAGCCTTTTCTCCGGCGCGAAGCAGGTGGCGGCGCAGCTGCGCCAGCTGGCCCGCCGGAACGGCACTGAAGTGGCCGTGCCGGAACTGCTGCGCCGGGACGTGCGCCACGCCGACGCCCCCGGCCTCGCCGCTGCGGCCCAGCTGCTGGCCGCGGGCCGGTGTGACCCGCCTCCGGCCTGTCCGGAAATAAAATTATTCGCCGCCCCCAGCCGGGAGGAAGAAGCCCGCGCTGCCGCTGCCGCCATCCGCCGCCTCATGCGGCAGGGCGTCCGCTGCGGGAAGGTGGCGGTAGTCTGCCGCGACATCTCGAAATACCGCGCCGCCGTCAAGTACGAGTTCCGGATGGCGGACATCCCCCTCTATTGCGACGAGCCGACGACGCCCGAGTTCAGCGCCCCGGCCACGGCGGTGCGGTGTCTGCTGGCCATTGCCCGGGGTGCAGAGCTGACAGAACAGCTCACCACCCTGGCCAAGACCGGCCTTTGCGCCCTCACCGAGGAAGAGGTCTGCGCCCTTGAGAACTACGCCTACACCTGGTCGCCCAACGCGGCGGCGTGGCGTGCGCCCTTCGAGAAGAACCCCCGGGGCTTCGGTGATGTGGAGCCCACCGACGAGGACAGAGAAAACCTCGCCCGGGCCGAAAAGGCCCGCGCCCTTCTCATCACCGCCGCCGACGGCCTGCGCGCGAAGCTCCGCTCTGCCAACGCTGAGCAGATGAGCCGCGCCCTTTACTTCTGCCTGAAGGAGCTGGGCGCGGAGGACGCTCAGGCCGCGCAGGTGGAGGCCATCCGGGCCGAGCGGGGCATCCCCGCCGCCGAGGAAGCCGCCCGGGAGTGGAACGTGGTCATGGGCCTGCTGGACGAGATGGCGAGCCTGCTGGGCGGCCAGAGCGTCACCATCCCCGAGTACGAAGAGCTGTTCGGGCTGCTGCTGCGCTCGTCCGACCTCGGCCACATCCCCCAGACGCTGGACGCCGTGGTGCTGGCCAGCGCAGGCAAGATGCGCCTTGACGCACCGGACTATGTCTTTGTGCTGGGCCTCTCCGAGGGCGAATTCCCCGCCGCGCCCGGCGAGACGGGCCTGCTGACCCACGCCGACCGCGACGCCCTGATGGCGCAGGAGATCGAGCTTCCGGACTGCTTCGAGAACCGGGTGGTGCGGGAACAGGTCTGCTTTTATAAGGCCCTCACCGCCCCGGCCAGAGGCCTCTGGCTCAGCTGGCCGAAGGGGCAGGGCCAGACCCTCTGCGCCGCCCTCGAGCCCATCGTGGACGTGCTGAGACCGGGTGCGCCGGAACTCGATCTGACCGACCTTGCCGCCACTGCCGCCGACGGCCTCGACGTGCTGGGCGGCGGCTGGCCCCTGACGGAGACCGAACGCGCCAGCCTCACCGAGGCCCTTCATGCCCCCGGCGGGGCAGAACCCGAGGGCCTCGCCCTCCTGCGCCGGATGGCGGGCCGCAGCCCCCGTCAGGTCAGTGACCTCGAGGCACTGGAAACGCTGCTGGGCCGGCGGCTCCGCATCTCGCCCAGTCAGCTCGAAAAATACTACACCTGCCGGTACGGCTATTTCCTGCAGTACGTGCTGGGTCTGCGACCCCGGAAGCGGGCCGAGCTCTCCGCCGACCAGAGCGGCACCCTCATGCACTGGGTGCTCCAGATGGCCCTCGACCCCCACCCCGGCCCTGACAACCCCTGCGCTGGCTTACAGCCCTTCCTCGACCTCGACGACGAGGCCATGGCGGCGCTGGCCGGGCTTCTCGTAGATGAGTACGCAAAGCGCTACCTCCCCGAGGACACGGCCCGCTTCGCCTATCTGCTCTCCCGCCTCAAAAAGAGCATGACGGGCCTGCTTTGCTACCTGCGGGACGAGCAGCGCCAGTCCAGCTTCAAACCGGTGGCCTGTGAGCTGAAGATCGGCCCCGGCGAGGACGCCGTGCGGGGCCAGACCTACCGCCTCTCGGATGGCCGGACGGTGCAGCTCATCGGCACCGTGGATCGCGCCGACGAGTGGATCGAGGACGACGGCACCCGCTGGGTGCGGGTGGTGGACTATAAGACCGGCACGAAAAAGCTCGACCTGCGGGAAGTCTACTGCGGCCTCGACTGTCAGATGCTGCTCTACCTGTTCAGCCTGACCCGGGACGCCGACGGACGATTCACCGGGGCAGAGCCTGCGGGTGTGCTGTACCTGCTGGCCGACCCGGCCCCCGAGACGACCACCCGGGGCAAGGCTGCCCGGAGCATGGAATACAAGCTGGACGGCCTCGTCCGGGACGAGCAGAAGGTCTTCGACGCCATGGACGCCGAGGAGACGGGGCGGTATCTGCCTTTCAGCTTCCGGGGCGGTGTACCCAGCCCCTACCAGAAAGAGAAACGCGCCGACAAGGCCAAGCTCTCCCGCATCCAGCTCCATCTGGACGACCTTGTGACCCAGATGGGCGAACAGCTCTACGGCGGCTGCATTGCCGCCGAGCCGCTGGTCACGGGCCGCAGCCCCTGCCGGTGGTGCGACTACGGCTTCATCTGCTGCCATGAGGACGGCATCGGAGAGCGGGCGCTGGACGCCCCTGCAAAGCCTTTTGAACCGGAAGAGAAAAAGGAGGAAGACCAGTGAGCGAGACAAAATGGACCCCGGCCCAGCGTGCCGCCATCGATGACCGGGGCGGTGCGCTGCTGGTGAGCGCCGCCGCCGGCAGTGGCAAGACCGCCGTGCTGACGGAACGGGCCGTCCGGCTCATCACCGACCCGGAACATCCCGTGGACGCCGACCGGCTCCTCATCGTCACCTTCACCAACGCCGCCGCCGCAGAGCTCCGCGCCCGCATCGGGCAGGCGCTGCTCCGCCGCAGTCAGGCAGAGCCGGGCAACACGGCCCTCCGCCGCCAGCGGATGCTGCTGCAGAGAGCCCCCATCTGCACGATCGACGCCTTCTGCCTCGACCTGCTCCACAAGCACTTTCAGGCGCTGGACATCCCGCCGGACTTCACCCCTGCCGACCCTGGCAGCGTGGAGATGCTGCGGAACGCGGCCCTCTCCGAGACGCTGGAAGCGGCCTATCAGGATGCGGACTTCTGCGCCTTCGCCGACCTCTACGGCAAGGGCCGCACCGACAAGGCGGCGGGGGAGGCTGTTTTGCAGGTCTATGACTTCCTCCGCGCCCTGCCGGACTACGATAAAAAGCTGGACGAGATGCTGGCCCCGTGGCAGGAAGAGAACGGCTTTGCCCGCACCTGCTGGCATGATATTCTGATGCAGGAGGCCGCCCGCTCTGCCCGGGCTGCGAAGGAGCTGCTCTGCGCCGCGCTGAACGACTGCAGGGAGGACTTCGTGACTGCGCAGGCCGACGCCGAGGCCAGCAAGAAGACCTCTGCCGCCAAGGAAAAGGCCGTGGCGGCAGTGAACGAGAAGTTCGCCGAACCCCTCGAGAGGCTGGAAAACTCCGCCGCCCTGCTGGGCGAGGTGGAGCGTCTGGCCGGGGCGGGGGAATGGACGCCCCTCTACGACAGGCTGACGCCCTACGTCCTCGGCATGGAACAGGCCCCCGGCCTCAAAAATATGAAAAAGCGGCTCACCGGTGAGCACAAGGACGCCGTCAAGACCCGGGCCGACGAGGCCGCAAAGCTCTTTGAGAAAATCGAAGACCTCATCAGTTGCAGCCTCGACGAAGCCGAGCTTGACCGAAAAGCCGCCGAACCCTGCCTCCGCGCCCTCTTTGCCGCCGTGCGGGACTTCGACGCCCGCTTTGCGGCCCGGAAGCGGGAGAGAAGATTGCTGGAATTCAGCGACTTCGAGCATCTGGCCCTGCGGCTCCTGCGGGACGCCGACGGCCAGCCCACCGAGCTGTGTCAGGGCATCCGGCAGGGCTACGCCGCCGTCATGGTGGATGAGTATCAGGACACGAATGCCCTGCAGGACGCCCTTTACCGCTGTCTGGCCAGCCCGGCAGGGGATGACCTCTTCCTCGTGGGCGACTTAAAGCAGAGCATCTACCGCTTCCGTCAGGCGGACCCCAGCATCTTCCGGGAAAAGCTCGAGAGCTGGCCCCTCCTGCCCGGCGGCGAGGCCCGCCCCCGGCCCGAAGACGGCAGGCCCGGCGAGAACGCCATGCTGGCGCTGGACGCCAACTTCCGCTCTGCCCCGCAGGTGGTGGCGGGCATCAACTTTATCTTCGAACAGCTCATGACGCCTGCTCTGGGCGACACGGCCTACGGCGACGGACAGCGCCTCGTCTGCGGCGCACCCGGCGCGTACGAGGGCAGTGTGGAGGCCCACTTCCTGCCCGACGATGCCGCCGAGACGGATGCACAGTATATCGCCGGCCGCATCGAGGCGATGGTGGCCTCCGGCGAGCCGGTGCGGGACGGCGGCACCACCCGCCCGGTGCAGTACGAGGACTGCTGTGTCCTGCTGGCGGCGAGAGGCGACTTCCCGGCCTATGCCGAGGCCCTGACGGCCCGAGGCATCCCGGTCTACGCCGACGCCCGGGAGAACCTGCTGGACGCGCCCCACATCCGCCCCCTCATCGCCCTGCTGCGGGTCATTGACAACCCCGCGCAGGACATCTATCTCGCTGCCGCCATGCTGGGGCCGATGTTCGGCTTTACGGACGACGACCTCGTCCGCCTCCGGGCCGGGGCGCAGACACCCGATAAGCACACCCGCATCAGCCTCTACGGCGCAGTTTTACAGGCCGTCCAGAGCGGGGCGGAGGATGACTTCACCCTCCGGGTGCAGGCGTTCTACCAGCGTCTGACGGCCCTGCGCCGGATGGCCCGGAGCGTGCCGGTGGAGGAACTGCTGGAAGAAATTTTTGTTTCCACCGGCTACCTTGCCGCCCTCGGTGCCATGGAGAACGGCCAGCGCCGCCGGGAGGACGCGCGGCGTTTCGCCTCCTTCTGCGCAGGGGCGGGCGCGGGCGGCATCTCGGCCCTCATCCGTGCCATCGACGCGGCCACGCTGGCGGGCTCCACCGGACAGGAGACTGCCCCCGGCGGGGCGCGGCCCGGCTGCGTCACCATCATGACCATCCACCGCTCCAAGGGCTTGCAGTTCCCGGTGGTGTTCGTGGCCGACACGGCCCGGCAGTTCAACGCCGCCGACACCCGCCAGCCCGTCCTGCTCCACCGCGTCTGCGGCGCGGGCCTCCGTCTCCGTCCCGAGGGCGGCGAGGGGGCCTATAAGACGGCGGCCTACACCGCCCTCTCCACGGTCCATGCCGCCGAGATGCGGAGCGAGCAGATGCGGCTTTTGTATGTAGCCCTCACCCGGGCGCAGGATAAGCTGATCTTGACGGTCCCGCTGGGCATTGGCCGGACGTCCAACCCCTTCGCCAAAGCCGCCGCTTTCCTCGCCGCCGGGGCGGGGGAGACCCTGAACGCTCAGGCGGGCAGCTTCGCCGACTGGCTGCGGGCGGCGCTCCTCGTCCACCCCAACGGCGGGCCTCTCCGCCGTCTGGCGGGGAACCTCGAGCTGCCCTTTGCGGACATCAGAAGCACCATCGCCCTCACAGTGCAGGCCGATGTCCTCCCGCCCGAAGAAGCCCCCGCCGAGGCGGAAGAGCCGACCCGGCCCGAGGCCGACCCGGCCCTTGTGGAGACGCTGCGGCAGGGCTTCGGCTGGCGGTATCCGGCGGCAGCGCTGGCGGACATCCCGGCCAAGGTCAGCGTGACCAGCCTCGTCCACGCTGCTGAGCAGACCACCCTTGAGCGCCCGGGCTTCCTCTCGAAGGACGGCCTCACCGCCGCCGAGATGGGTACGGCTCTCCATGCCTTCCTCGAGCACGCCGACTTCGGGGCGCTGGCCGCTGTGCGGGACGCAGAGGACGACGCCGTTCTGGATGCCGTCCGCGCCGAGCGGGAGCGTCAGGCGGCGGCGCAGCTCACACCCCCCGCCATTGCCGGGAAGCTGGATGTCTATAAGATACTCCGCTTTGTGCGCAGCGAGGCGTTCCGCCGCATCTGCGGGGCAGAGGATGTGCTGCGGGAGCTGGCTTTTATCACGTCGCTGCCTGCCGCTGAGGTCATGGCTGCCCAGGGCCGCGCCCTGCCCGACGGCCCTGCCGCCGATGCCGGGGTGCTGGTGCAGGGCATCGCGGACATCGTCCTCGTCTACCCCGACCACCTCGAGCTTCTGGACTACAAGACGGACCGCCGCAAGACCCCTGCCGCCTTCGTCCGCGCCTACCGCGCTCAGCTGGAGCTCTATGCCAAGGCCATTGAGAAGCGCTTCGCCCCCCGGCGGGTGACTTATAAAGGGATATATTCGCTGGAGCTGGGGGAACTGATTGAAGTATAAAATGACAGGAGCACAGAAAAATGGGAACACTGCTTTTAGGCGAAATTGAATCGGCGCTCCTGCAAGGATACTTCGGTGAACTGCGGACGAAAGAAGTTGTGGTCACAGAAGAACGGATGGAGCACATCCGGGAGCGCCACCCGCAGGATGTGGAGCTGTTCATACTTTATGGAAAAGAGACCGTCGTGAAGCCGGATATTCTGCTGGTCGATGAAAAACATACCGGAACAGTCTTTGCAATAAAGCGCCTGCCCGAAACGAATCTGAATGTAGTCGTCCGGCTCGTGATGGAAACAGACCGGGAAGACCGCAAAAATTCTGTGATGACGTTTTACCGTATCCGGGAACGCAATCTGAAAAAACTGATGGAGAAAAAACGGCTGCTTTACAGCCGGGAATAATCGTGGTATAATAAGCATAGGATAAGAGTGCATTTGAAGTAGAGAATGTGCTGCTACACACCCACTGGGTCAAAAGAAATGCGGGAACGGGCACACCCGCCAGATGCAATCAACGGGGGAACGGCAGAAATGCTGTTCCCCCATTCCCTTGTCCGGGCATCTTTTTTTTGAAAAAGCGCATAAAAATGCTTGACAGCCTCCCCGGGGTGTGGTAGAATACTCGAGTAAAGAAAGCAGCTACGGCCTGTGCCGCGCTCGCCTTGAGGGGTAAGGATCCCCGGGCTATACCCTGAACCGATTCGTCTTGAAGACCGAATCGCGCTTTTGAGTGAATTTTGCGCGGCTGTCCCGAAACTGGGGCGGCCGCGTTTTCTATGCCAAAAAACGCAACACTATGGACTATTGTTTGGAGGTGCATTCATTATCGCTACCGCTGGAAAGTCGAAGGAACTGGAGATCAACGGTCAGATCCGTGACCGTGAGGTTCGCCTGATCGGAGCCGACGGCGAGCAGAAGGGCGTGGTCAGCATTCAGGTGGCCATGCGCGCTGCTGAGGACGCCGGACTTGATCTGGTCAAGATCGCCCCGCAGGCTGTCCCGCCTGTGTGCAAGGTGCTGGATTACGGCAAGTACCGCTTTGAACAGCAGAAGAAGGAGAAGGAAGCCAAGAAGAACCAGAAGGTGGTCGAAGTCAAAGAGACCCGCCTCTCGCTCAACATTGACACCAACGACTTCAACACCAAGCTGAACCAGACGGCCAAGTTCCTGGCCGCTGGCCACAAGGTAAAGGCCTCAATCCGTTTCCGCGGCCGTGAGATGGCGCACAGCGCACTCGGTGCTGACGTGCTGAAGCGCTTTGCTGAGGCCCTGCCTCAGGCAAGCATGGATAAGCCGCCGGTCCTCGAGGGCCGCACGATGTCCATTCTGCTGATCCCGAAACCCAATAAGGACTAATTTTAGGAGGATACTAAAATGGCTAAGATGAAACTGAAGACGCACTCCGGCGCTAAGAAGCGCTTTAAGCTGACCAAGAACGGCAAGATCAAGCGCGGCCATGCATTCCGCAGCCACATCCTGACCAAGAAGACCACCAAGCTGACCCGTGGTTACCGTCAGCCCAGCTACGTTGATAAGACCAACGCAGCTACCATCAAGAGCATGCTGCCCTACGCCTAAGAGCGAGCCGCAGGCAAACACATTCTACTGAGATAACTAAAGGAGATATAAAAAATGGCACGTATTAAGGGCGCAACCATGACTCACAAACGTCGCAAGAAGATGCTGAAGCTGGCCAAGGGCTTCTACGGCTGCAAGAGCAAGCACTTTAAGATGGCTAAGCAGCAGGTCATGAAGAGCGGCAACTACGCTCTGGCTGGCCGCCGCATGAAGAAGCGCCAGTTCCGCAACCTGTGGATCTGCCGCATCAACAACGCTGTCCGTCCTCTGGGCATGAACTACTCCAGCTTCATGGCTGGCCTGAAGAAGGCTGGCATCGAGCTGAACCGCAAGATGCTCAGCGAGATGGCCATCAACGATCCCAAGAGCTTCGCAGCTCTGGTCGAGACCGTGAAGAACGCCTAATAGACCTTAAAAAAGACGCCCGCGCGTATCAAATACGCGGGCGTCCTTTTTGTATGTTTTGGTAGTTGGAGGAAAGACGGATGGAGAAGATCACCAGCCGGGAAAACGCAAAAGTCAAATACGCCTGCCGTCTGGCGTCCAGCGGGGCGTTCCGCCGGGCCGAGGGCTGCTTTCTGGCCGAGGGGCGGAAGCTCTGCCCCGAGCTTTGCCGGGGCGCAGAGCTGGAGACCCTCTTCTGCACCGAGTCGGCGCTGGAAAAATGCCCGGAGCTTTCGGAATTGCCGGGCGAACACTACCTTGTGGAAGACCATGTGGCCGATAAGCTGGCCGACGTGGGGACCCATCAGGGCGTGTTCGGCGTCTTCCGCACCCCGGTGCATACCTTAGAAGAGGTAAAGACCGGCGGGCGCTACCTCGCCCTCGAGCGGGTGCAGGACCCCGGCAACGTGGGAACGCTGCTCCGCTCTGCGGCGGCCTTCGGCTTTGACGGCGTGCTGCTCAGCGACGGCTGCGCCAGCGTCTTTGCGCCCAAGACCCTTCGGGCCTCCATGGGCGCAGCGGTGCGCATCCCCGTCATCGAGGCGGGGAAGATGCCTGAGGCCATCGCCCTGCTGCGGGAGAAGGGCATCACCTGCCTTGCTGCCGCCCTCTACCAGTCCCAGCCCCTGAGTGCGGCGGCGTCCAGCTGCCCGGACGGCGTCTGCGTCGTCATCGGCAGCGAGGGTCAGGGCCTCACCGATGAGACCATCGCCGCCTGCACCGGCACTGTCCGCATCCCCATGACCGACCGGGTCGAGAGCCTGAACGCCGGCATCGCGGGCAGCATCCTGCTCTGGCATTTCCGGGAGGAGAGCCTGTGACGCGGGCCGGGGAGGGGCAGCTGAGCCTTTTCCCGCCCGACCCGGCCCCCGACCCGCTCCTGTGCTGGCTCTGGCTGGCGGGGACGCTGGGCGCGGGCAGTCAGCGGGCCGGAGCCGTGCTGGACGCCTTCGGCGGGGCGCAGGAGGCATGGGAGGCCCGAGACACCGATGCCTTCGCTGCCGCTGCCGGACCTGCCGCCGTCCAGCGTGCCTGCCTGCCGGATAACACACCCGAGCACTACCGGGCCTTTGCGCGGCGGTGCGCGGCCCGGCGCATCCGCATCCTGCCCTATGACGACCCGGACTATCCGCTGGCCTTCTCCCGCATCTCCGATATGCCGCTGGTGCTCTACTGCACCGGAGACCCCCGCTGGCTCAATGAGCCTGCCGCCGTGGGAATGGTGGGGACCCGGAAGCCCACCGAATACGGTCTGCGGGCCGCAGAGGATATTGGGCGGGGCCTCGCCCGGGCGGGGGCCGTCATCGTGAGCGGTCTGGCCGACGGACTGGACAGTGCCGGACACCGGGCGGCGGTAGGGGAGAACTGCCCCACCATCGCGGTGATGGGCGTCCCCATCGACCGGACCTACCCCGCCGCCAACCGGGAACTCCGCCGGGCCATCGAGAGGCGGGGCTGCGTCATCAGCGAGTACCCACCCGAAAGTGAGCCGGTGGGTGCCGTGGGATTTTTGCAGCGCAACCGCCTCATCGCGGCCCTCTCCGGGGCGCTGGTGGTGGTGGAGGCCAAGGAAAAGAGCGGCACCATGTCCACCGTGGGCCACGCAGAGCGGTACGGTAAGCCGGTATTCGCCGTGCCGGGCAGCATTTTTTCGCCCGCCTCGGCGGGGACGAATGCCCTTCTGCGGGACGGACGCGCAAAAGCGGTCTGTACAGCGGCGGATTTATTTGGTACACTGGGGCTGCAGACCACAAGACCGGCCCCGGCACCCCGGGAGACGCCCCGGCCCCTGAGTGAAAATGAGCGGCTGGTGCTCTCCTGTCTCGGCGCAAAGGCGCAGGGCGTGGAGGAGCTGGGCGTCAAGAGCGGCCTGCCCACGGCGGCGCTGCTGGGCGTCCTGATGAAGCTCGAGCTTGCGGGCCGGGTGAGCTGTCTGCCGGGCAAACGGTATATTCTGCGCGGAGGAAGCGCAAGTTAAGAAGAATAAACCTCTCCGTCGCTGACGCGACAGCTCCCCTATCTAGGGGAGCCCTTGGCAGTCCGGCACACGGGTGTTTCTAGGGAAAATGGCGGGCTTCGCCTCTTCCCTGAGCACAGCGGCTGATGAGGATTTATATATAGGAGAAGAACGTAATGGCAAAACTCGTCATCGTGGAGTCGCCTGCCAAGGCGAAGACCATCGGCAAATATCTGGGCAAAGACTACGAAGTTACGGCCAGCATGGGCCACATCCGCGATCTGCCCGCCTCCCAGCTGGGCATCGATATCGAGCATGACTATGCGCCGCAATACATCAGCATCAAAGGCAAGGAAAAGCTCATCAAAGAGCTGAAGAGCAAGGCCAAACACTCCGACGGTGTGCTGCTGGCGACCGACCCGGACCGTGAAGGTGAAGCCATCAGCTGGCATTTGGCCAACATCCTGGGCCTCGACCCCCACGAGCCCAACCGCGTGACCTTCGATGAGATCACCAAGAAGGGCGTGAAGGAGGGTATGGCCCACCCCCGCGCCATCAACGAAGACCTCTTCAACGCCCAGCAGGCCCGCCGTGTGCTGGACCGTCTGGTGGGCTATAAGCTGAGCCCCTTCCTGTGGCGGAAAGTCCGACGCGGCCTGTCGGCGGGCCGCGTCCAGAGCGTAGCCGTCCGCATCATCGACGACCGCGAGAAGGAGATCGAAGCCTTCAAGCCCGAGGAATACTGGAACGTGGACGCTACTCTGGGTGTGGGCCGGAAGAGCTTTACGGCCCGTCTGGCCTCCGACGACAAGGGAAAAAAGCTCCTGCCGCACTCTGAGGCCGAGGCCCGCGCCATCGAAAAGGGCCTCGAGGGGGCCGAGTACACCGTGGGCGAACTGAAAAAGGGCAAGCGCGCGAAGCAGCCCACCCCGGCCTTCATCACCAGTACCCTGCAGCAGGAGGCATCCCGCCGTCTGGGCTTTACGGCCACCCGCACCATGCGGGCTGCCCAGACGCTGTACGAAGGCGTGGACATCGCCGGCCACGGCACCATGGGCCTCATCACCTATATGCGTACCGACAGCCTCCGCATCTCCGACGAGGCTGTGGCAGCTGCCAGAGAGTACATCGCCGGGGCCTACGGCGAGAGCTATATCTGCCCCTACAAGCGCACCTGGAAGACCAAGAGCGCCACGGCAGCGCAGGACGCCCATGAGGCCATCCGTCCCTCTGTGCCGGGCCTGACCCCCGACGAGGTGGACAAGAGCATCAGCGGCGATACTGCCAAGCTCTACCGGATGATCTGGAGCCGCTTCATGGCCAGCCAGATGGCGGACTGCCAGCAGGACACCGTGTCCGTCACCGTCTATGCCGGCGGCTACCGTTTCAAGGCCAGCGGCTACACGGTCACTTTCGACGGTTTCACCGCCCTGTACGAAGAGGCCACCGACGAGAAGGAAAAGAAGGAGACCAGCCTTCCTCCCCTCGAGGAGGGTCAGGTGCTCAAGCTGCGGGAGCTGAAGAGCGAGCAGAAGTTCACCCAGCCCCCCGCCCGCTACACCGAAGCCACCCTCATCAAGGCGCTGGAGGAGAACGGCATCGGCCGCCCCTCCACCTACGCCCCCATCATCACCACCATCATCGACCGCGGCTATGTGGAGCGGGAGCAGAAAAAGCTCAAGCCCACCCTGCTGGGCCGGGCCGTGGACGGCCTGATGCTGGAACAGTTCCCCCACATCGTGGACGTGGATTTCTCGGCAGAGATGGAAAAGAACCTCGATAAGGTCGAGAGCGGCAAGACGGACTGGCACAAGACCGTGGACGACTTCTACAAGGGCTTCGCCGCCAGCCTCGAGCAGGCCGAGAAGAACATGGAAGGCAAGAAGGTCAAGGTGCCGGACGAGCCGTCCAGCGAGGTCTGCGACCTCTGCGGCCGTCCCATGGTCATCAAGGTGGGCAAGTACGGCAAGTTCCTGGCCTGCAGCGGCTTCCCCGAGTGCCGCGGCACCAAGCGCCTCGTGAAGGACACCGGCGGCATCTGCCCCAAGTGCGGCAAGGGCCGTATGCTGGAGCGCAAGAGCGCCAAGGGCCGCATCTACTACGGCTGTGAGCGCTACCCCGACTGCGACTTCATGACCTGGGATATGCCGGTGGCCGTCAAGTGCGAGAAGTGCGGCTCCACTCTGTTCCGCAAGGGCTCCAAGCTCTACTGCGCAAAAGAGGGCTGCGACTTTGAGATGCCGGTGCCGAAGAAAGACTAAATAAGGAGTAAACCTCTCAGTCTGCTTCGCAGACAGCTCCCCTGATAGGGGAGCCCTTGGCAGAGCGGTAAAGTCTCCGCTGACTGCCTCGGGCTTGAAGTAAGATGAAAGGGATATTAAATGAGCAACTATAAAGTTACTGTTTTAGGTGCCGGCCTGGCGGGCTGCGAAGCCGCCCTCTGGCTGGCGGGAAAAGGCGTGCAGGTGGAGCTCTACGAGCAGAAACCTGCCCACTTCTCCCCGGCCCACAAGAGCGAGGGCTTCGCGGAGCTCATCTGCTCCAACAGCCTGAAAGCCGAACGTCTGGACTCCGCCTCCGGCCTGCTGAAAGAGGAGATGCGCCGGATGGGCAGCCAGCTCCTGAACGCCGCCGAGGTGGCCCGCGTGGCCGCGGGCGGTGCGCTGGCCGTGGATCGCGATACCTTCAGCGCCGAAGTCACCCGGATGGTGGAGGCTGCGCCGAACATCACCGTTCACCGGGAGCGGGTGGAGCACATCAACGAGAGCACCCCCATTCTCGTGGCCACCGGCCCCCTGACGGACGGTGCGCTGGCGGACGAAATTGGCCGCCTGACCGGCGATGAGCGCCTCCACTTCTACGACGCCGTGGCCCCCATCGTGACGGCGGAGAGCCTCGACTATGAGAAGGTGTTTGCCGCCTCCCGTTACGACCGGGGCGAGGCCGACTATCTCAACTGTCCCTTCAACAAGGCCGAGTATGAGGCATTCCACGCCGCGCTGGCCTCGGCAGAGCGAGCCCCGCTCCATGAGTTCGACGCGGGCGCAGAGCAGGGCGCACAGCCCGACCCCGATGCCCACGGCAAAAAAGCTGATACCGTTACGGTCTACGAGGGCTGTATGCCCATCGAGATCATGGCCGCCCGGGGTGCCGACACCATGCGGTTCGGCCCCCTGCGCCCGGTTGGCCTCATCGACCCCCGCACCGGCCACCGCCCCTGGGCCAACGTCCAGCTCCGGGCCGAAAATAAGGAGCGGACCCTGTATAACATCGTGGGTTTCCAGACAAACCTGAAATGGGGCGAGCAGAAGCGGGTGTTCAGCATGATACCCGGCCTCGAGAACGCCGAATTCGTCCGGTACGGCGTCATGCACCGCAACACCTTCCTCGACGCACCCCGGGTGCTGAGCGCAGGGCTCTGCCTCAAGGAGCACCCCAACGTCTTCTTTGCAGGCCAGATCACCGGCTTCGAGGGCTATATGGAGAGCGCGGCCTGCGGCCTGCTGGCGGCGCGGAACATTTACGCCCGTCTCGAGGGCAAAGAGCTGCCCGCACCGCCCATCGACACCATGTGCGGTGCGCTCATTCAGTATCTCACCACCGAGAACAAGCATTTCCAGCCCATGGGCGCGAACATGGGCATCCTGCCCCCGCTGCCGGAGGACCAGCGTCCCCGCGACAAGCGCCTGCGTTACATGGCCGTGGCCGAACGGGCTGTGGCCAGCTTCCAGCAGTGGCTGGATGAAAATTCTCTGTAAGATGGACAACCTCTCCGTCACGCCGCAGGCGTGACGGAGAGGTTGTCCCCCAAGAAGGGAGAAAAACCTATGAAGATCATCGTAGATATGATGGGTGGCGACAACGCCCCCCTGGCCGTGCTGGAAGGCGCGGCTGCTGCCGTGAAGGAATACGGCGTCCAGCTCATCGGCGTGGGCGACGAGGCCCTTGTCCGCAAGACCGCCGCCGACAACAACATCTCTCTGGACGGCATCGAGCTGGTGAACTGCACTGAGGTCATTGAGATGTGCGACGAGCCGGCCAGGGCCATCCGCACGAAGAAGGATTCCTCCATCGTCGTGGGCCTGAATATGCTCAAAGAGGGCAAAGGCGACGCCTTCGTCTCCGCCGGCAGCACCGGCGCGCTCCATGTGGGCGCAAGCCTCATCGTCCGCACCCTGCGGGGCATCAAGCGCCCGGCGCTGGCCACCATGGTGCCGGCCAAGAACAAGGCGTATCTGCTGCTGGACTGCGGCGCGAATGTCGAGTGCCGCCCCGAGATGCTGGTCGCTTTCGCTGTCATGGGCAGCTGCTACGTGAACAAGGTGGAGGGCCGCACCTCCCCCAGCGTGGCGCTGGCCAACAACGGCGCCGAGGAGAGCAAGGGTACCCCGATGCTCAAAGAAGCCCATCAGCTGCTCAAGACCATCCCGGGCATCCGCTTTGTGGGCAACATCGAGCCCCGTGACGTGCCGAACGGCGATGTGGACGTGGTCGTCTGCGACGGCTTCACCGGCAACGTCATCCTCAAGCTGACCGAGGGCGTCGCCAAGATGTTGCTGGGGATGCTGAAGGAAATGTTCCTCAAGAATCTGGGCGGCAAGCTGGCCTATCTGCTGCTGAAGGACAGCGTGTCTGACCTCAAGCACCAGATGGACAGCGAAGAGTACGGCGGCGCACCCTTCCTGGGCGCAAAGCAGCCGGTCATCAAGGCTCACGGCTCCTCCAAGGCCAAGGGCATAAAGAACGCCATCCGTCAGGCTAAAATTTGCGTGGAGAACGATCTGTGCGGCACCATGCAGGCTGCGCTGGACGAACTGAACACCACCAAGGAATAACATCGCAAAAGGGAGTAAAAAAACATGAGCCATCAGTTGGAAACAATTATTGGTTACAAGTTCAAGCACCCGGAGCTGCTGGAAACGGCGCTCACCCACACCAGCTACGCCAACGAGACCCGCCCGCCCGTCAAACACAACGAGCGGCTTGAGTTTCTGGGCGACAGCGTGCTGCAGATCGTCTCGGCAGACTACCTGTTCCACGCCTATGCCGACCGCCCTGAGGGCGATCTGACCCGCATCCGCTCCAGCCTCGTCAGCGAGGGCGCACTGTTCCAGTTCGCTCAGGAGATCAATCTCGGCGATTACCTGCGTCTGGGCCGGGGCGAAGAGCACTGCGGCGGCCGTACCCGCCCCAGCGTCGTGTCGGACGCCTTTGAAGCCCTCATCGCCGCCCTCTACCTCGACGGCGGCATGGAGGTGGCAAAGAACTTCATCCTGCCCTTTATCACCGAGGGCAAGTACGCCGAGGCCGACTACAAGACCCGCCTGCAGGAGATCGTCCAGCAGAACCCCGAAGAGAAGCTGAGCTATGTGGTGGAGCAGGAAACCGGCCCCGACCACAACAAGCATTTTGTGGTGGCCGTCCGGTTCAACTCGGACTGCGTGGCCCGGGGCGAGGGCCGCAGCAAGAAAATGGCGGAGCAGCATGCCGCCCGCGAGGCCCTGAAGCTGTTGGGCGTCATCAAGGAAAAGTAACATGGTGTTCAAGGAACTGGAAATTCAAGGTTTCAAGAGTTTCCCCGATAAGGTCAGGATACGCTTCGACGAGGGTGTCACCGGCGTCGTCGGCCCCAACGGCTCGGGCAAATCGAACCTCTCAGACGCGGTGCGGTGGGTGCTGGGCGAGACCAGCTCCCGCCAGCTTCGCGCTGCCGGAAAGATGGAGGACGTCATCTTCGGCGGCACCCGCCGCCGGGGAGCCATGGGCTTTGCCATGGTGCGCCTGACGCTGGACAACAGTGCCCACACGCTGGACATCGACGCCGACGAAGCCGTCATCGGCCGCAAATACTACCGCTCCGGCGAGAGCGAGTACACCATCAACGGCCAGCTCTGCCGCCTCAAGGACATCTACGAGCTGCTGCTGGACACCGGCATCGGCCGGGACGGCTACTCCGTCATCGGTCAGGGCCGCATCGCGGAGATCGTCGCCGCAAAAAGCAGCGAGCGCCGCGAAATTTTCGAGGAAGCCTGCGGCATCGCCAAGTACCGCTACCGCAAAAACGAGGCGGAGCGGCGTCTGGCCGCGGCGGCAGAGAACCTCGAGCGTCTGCGGGACATCCTCGACGAGCTGGAAGCCCGGGTCGGCCCGCTGGAAAAAGAGAGCGAGAAGGCCCAGCGCTTTCTCGAGCTCAGCGCCCGGCGGAAGACGCTGGAAGTCACTCTCTGGACCGACGGCGTCCACCGCGCCCGGGAGGCCGTCCGCCGTCAGGTGCGGGACTATGAGACCGCTCAGGCCGAGTATGAGCGGTTTGACCGGGAGGCCAGAGCCGCCGAGGCCGAGGCTGAGAAGATCCGTATGCAGGCACAGCAGCTGACCATTGCCGTCGAGCGCCTGAATGGGGATATTCGCAGCATCACAGAAGAGCTTTCCGGCAGCGACAGCCGAATCGCCGTGCTGGAAAACGACATCGCCCGCAACGAGGAGAGCGCTGCCGCACTGCGGGAGGACATCGCCACAGGCGAGCAGGACAGCACCGAGGCTGCCGCCGCGCTGGAACGCCACCGCGCCGTGGCCCGGTCCATGGCAGCGGCAGGGGAGAAGCTGGCCGCAGAGCTGGCCGAGCTGGACGCGGAACTGCTGCGTCTGACCAGCGAGAACAACGCCAGCGGCGCCCGCCGGGACATCCTGCGGGCTGAGGTGGCCGACCTGACGGCGAAGCGTACCGAGGCACAGGTGGCGAAAGCTGCCGCCGAAGCCGCCGCTCAGGCCGCGCAGGAGCAGCTGCCCGCCCTCGCCGAGAACACCGAGGCCCTTGAGGCCCAGCGGGACGAGGCAAAGCAGGACCTTGCCGATACCATTGAGTACCGGAAGATGCTGGCCGAGAACGAAAAGCAGCTGGCAAATGTGAAGGCCGGCGTGGAGCTCAAGCTGAAAGGCCGTCGCACCGCCCTCAATGAGGCCGATGCCGCCGAGCAGAAGCTTGGCCGTGAACTGGACGCCGCCCGTCAGCGCCTCGGCGTGCTGAAAGAGCTGGAAAAGAACATGGACGGCTACCAGAACTCGGTCAAGACGGTCATGCGGGCCGCGTCGGCCCGCCGTCTGCGGGGCATCATCGGGCCGGTGTCGTCCATCCTGAGCGTCGAGCCGGGGCGGGAAGTCGCCATTGAAACGGCATTGGGCGGCGCACTGCAGAACATCGTGACGGAGAACGAAGCCGCTGCCAAGGCCGGCATCGCCCTGCTCCGCAGCGAGAACGCGGGCCGCGCCACCTTTCTGCCGCTGGACACCGTTCAGCCCGGCTTTTTCCGGGGGAGTCTCTCCGGTTCGGCCCGGCTGGCGTCCGGCCTCGTCAAGGCCGACCCCCGCTATGCGAACATCGTGTCGAATCTGCTGGGCCGCATCGTGGTGGTGGACGACATCAACGAAGCCTCCCGTGTGGCCCGGGAGCTGGGCTACCACAACAAGGTGGTCACGCTGGACGGTCAGGTCATCAACGCGGGCGGCAGCTTCACCGGCGGCAGCGTCCAGCGGTCGGCGGGCCTGTTTACCCGCAAGCAGGAGATGGAAGAGCTGCGCGTCAGGGCCGCCAAACTCCAGAAGGACTGCCTCGCGGCGCAGGACCGCACCGACGAGCTGAAAACGCAGGTGGATGCGCTGGCCGCAGAGCTGACCGCCACCGAGAGCGAGATCATTACGGCGGCCAATGACCGCATCCGCGCCGAGGCCGAACAGAAACGCCTCGAGGCGGCTGTGGAGCAGTCGGAAGCAGCGCTCGCCGGGCGTCAGGATGAGATGGAGCGGCGGAAAGCCCAGCTGGACGCTGCCCGCGCCCGTGCCGAAGACGCCGCAAAGCAGGAAGAAGCCCTTGCCGCCGACATCGAGACGCGGACGGCCGAGCTGGAACGCCTCGCCGAGGGCGACGACGCCTTCCTTGCACAGCAGCGGAGCCTCACCGAGCGCCTGAGCGCCAAGCGGATGGAGCAGCTGGCCCGTCAGAAGGACGCCGAGCTGGCTCGCAGCCAGATCGAAGCGCTGGAAAAACAGGCCAGAGACGCTGAGAGCCGCCGCGCCGCGCTGGAAGAGAGCCTCACCGCCCTCGCCGCCCGCAGCGGGGCCTGTCAGGAAGAGATAGAGGCCATCCGCCGGGCTAAAACCGACAGCACTGCGCTCATCGCGGCAAAAGAGGCCGAGATACGCGAGGCCACCGAGAAGCGCCTGCTCTGCCAGAAGGACGAGACGGAGGCTCTTGCAAAAGGCCGCGCCGCCGCCGATGAGCGGGAAGAGATGGGCCGCGAGATGGCCCGTCTGGCGGAGCGGAAAGCCGCCGCCGAGGGCGAATACGACCAGATGGCCGCGAAGCTCTGGGACGAGTATCAGCTGACCCTCTCTCAGGCCGAAGAGCTCTGCGTGGAGTTCGAGAACGTGAACGTCCTCCGGGCGCAGGTGGCCGACCTGCGGGGAAAGATACGCGCTCTGGGCAACGTCAATGTCAGCGCCATCGAGGAGTATCAGGAGGTCAAGGTCCGCTACGACACCCTCCGCGCTCAGGTGGAGGACGTTGAGGGCAGCAGGAACGAGCTGACCAGGATGATCACCAGCCTGTCGGGCCAGATGAAAGACATCTTCACCGACAGCTTCCGGGCCATCAACGAGAACTTTGGCCGCGTCTTCACCGAACTGTTCGGCGGCGGCGAGGCCAGCCTTGTGCTGGAAGATGAGAGTGACGTGCTCTCCTGTGGCATCGGCATCCGGGTGGCCCCGCCGGGCAAGGTCATCAAGAATCTGGAAGCCCTGTCCGGCGGCGAGCAGGCGCTGGTGGCCATCAGCATCTATTTCGCCATCCTCGCCGTCAACCCCGCGCCCTTCTGCATCCTCGACGAGATCGAGGCCGCGCTGGATGACGCCAATGTCGTCCGCTTTGCGCAGTATCTGCGCCGGGTGAGCGACAAGACCCAGTTCATCGTCATCACCCACCGCCGCGGCACCATGGAGGCCGCCAATGTCCTCTACGGCGTCACCATGCAGGAGGACGGCGTCTCCAAACTGCTCAAACTCGATTTGGAACAGGTTGACGCGGAACTGGTTTCGTAGGTATAATAAGATGGAATTGAACCTCTCCGTCAATGCTGCGCGATGCCACCTCCCCTAACAAGGGGAGGCTTTGGCAGCCGGGTGAAGCTTGCTGGATACGCCAGAGGCTCCCCTACTAGGGGAGCTGGCGGGCGCAAGCCCGACTGAGAGGTTGTACGAAGGATAAGCTAAAAAAGAGCATAAAACCTGAAAAAGGAGAGAACCCATGGGACTCTTTGGATTTGGCAAAAAAGAAAAGGACAAAATGAAAGACGGCCTCGAAAAGACCCGCACGGGCTTTTGGGGCAACATCCTGAACACCCTCACCGGCAGCAAGATCGACGACGACCTCTACGATGAGCTGGAAGAACAGCTCATCCTCGCCGACGTGGGCGGCGACGTCGCCATGAAGCTGGTGGACGCCCTCCGCGACCGCGTGCAGGAAAAGGGCCTCAAGACCGGCGAACAGGCGGCTGACGCTCTGCGCGACATCATCGCCGACGAGATGCGCCCGGAGACCGAAATGGCGCTGGACGGCCATCCCGCCGTCATCCTCGTCATCGGCGTCAACGGCGTGGGCAAGACCACCAGCATCGCAAAGCTGGCCGACTACTACACCCGTCAGGGCAAAAAGGTCATGCTGGCCGCAGGCGACACCTTCCGCGCCGCTGCCAGCGAGCAGCTGGAGATCTGGGCGGGCCGCGCCGGTGTGCCGATCGTCAAGGCCGGCGAGGGCGCAGACCCTGCTGCCGTTATCTTCGACACCGTGAAGTCTGCCACCGCCCGGGGCTATGACATGGTCATCGCCGATACGGCCGGGCGTCTCCACAACAAGTCGAACCTGATGAGCGAGCTGTCCAAGATCAGCCGCAGTGTCAGGAAGGCCGCTCCCGAAGCCAGCCTCGAGACCCTGCTGGTGCTGGACGCCATCACGGGCCAGAACGCCATCAGCCAGGCGAAGGAATTCTGCAAGGCTGCTGACGCCACCGGCATCATCCTGACCAAGCTCGACGGCACGGCCAAGGGCGGCTGCGTGGTGGCCGTCAAGCAGCGCCTTGGTCTGCCGGTGCGGTTCATCGGCGTGGGCGAGGGCATCGACGACCTCATCCCCTTCACCCCGGAGGGCTTTGTGGAAGAGCTCATCCCCCGCACGGGATGGAAGCATTAACCTCTCAGGCGCTTCCTGCCGCAACCTGGGTGCGAAGCACCACTGGCGTGCCGGGCAGGCCCACGCTGGATGAGCAAAGCCTGATTTATCGGAGAATGTAGTGCTCCGCTGCCAAGGGCAGGGAGCAGCAGACATAGAAAGGGAGTAACCCCAATGAGAATTTGTGCAGCCACCGGCAACGCCGGAAAGCTCCGCGAGCTGCGGCGCATCCTCGAGGCTCAGGGCCACGAAGTGGTCAGTCAGAAGGAGCTTGGCATCACCATCGAGCCGAACGAGACCGGCACTACCTTTGAGGCCAATGCCCTCATCAAGGCCGAGACCATCTGCAAGGCCAGCGGCCTGCCCACCATCGCCGACGATTCCGGCCTCTGCGTGGACGCGCTGGACGGCGCCCCCGGCGTCTACAGCGCCCGCTACTGCGGCCACCACGGCGACGACGAGGCCAACAACGACAAGCTCCTCGAGAACATGAAGGACGTCCCGGCGGGGCAGCGCGGCGCGAAGTTCGTGGCGGCGGTCTGCTTCATCCTGCCCACCGGCCAGCACCTCACCTGCCGGGGCGAATGCCCGGGCCGCGTCGCCTTCGAGCGGCTGGCCGGGGACTACGGCTTCGGCTACGACCCGCTCTTCATCCCCGACGAGTGCGGTGTGGGCAAGGCGGACAAGCGCCCCAACTCGGAGGGCCGCAGCTATGCCCAGCTGACTCCCGACGAGAAGGACGCCATCAGCCACCGCGGAAATGCGCTGGCGGAGATGGAGAAGGAGCTGCCGGAGTTTTTGGCGGAAAATTAACCTCTCCGTCATTGCTTCGCAATGCCACCTCCCCTACCGAGGGGAGGCCTTGGCATTTCGTGAAGCTTCGCCTCTTCGCCAGAGGCTCCCCTACTAGGGGCAACAACGACGACCGCCGCCAGTGGCGGAAGCAGGGAGTCATTGTTGGGGCCGCGGCCAGCAAGACGCAAGCGGAGCGCAGCGGATGCTGGGTGCCGCAACCCGGCCTTGTCTGCGAAGCAGACTGAGAGGTTGTACGAAGAGAAAACTTAATAGAAAACAGAAATAAGTTGCAAATTAAAGGAGAAACTATTATGCTGACGAGCAAACAGCGCGCCATTCTGCGCGGCAAGGCAAACACCATGGACCCCGTTTTTATCGTGGGCAAGGGTGAGATCGACGAGACCATGATCCAGGGTGTGAAGGACTGCCTCGACGCCCGCGAGCTCATCAAGCTCAAGGTGCTTGAGAGCAGCATGTACAACGCCCGCGAGGCTTCCGTCAAACTGGCCGAAGCCACCGGCGCCGACTGCGTGCAGGTCATCGGCTCCAAGTTCGTGCTCTACCTCCAGAAAAAGAAGGACAGCGCCTACGCCGACCTGCTGAAGTGATGCGTATCCTGCTTTACGGCGGCTCCTTCGACCCACCCCACTACGGCCACCTGAATAACCTCCGCGCCGCCGCTGCCCGGGTCTGCCCGGACCGCGTGGTGGTCATGCCGGCGGGTGTCTCCCCCTTCAAGCAGGGGACATCCGCCCCCGGCCCGCTCCGGGTGGAGATGTGCGGCTGCTTTGCGGAGCTGGCCCGGGAGATGGGCTTCGGCCTCGAGGTCAGCGGCTGGGAGGTGGAGCAGGCGGAGCAGGGCCGGAAGAATTACAGCGTCCTCACGCTGGAAAAGCTGGCCCGGGAGAATCCCGGCGATGAGCTGTACCTCGCCATCGGCAGCGATATGCTGCTGAGCTTCGACGGGTGGCACCGCTGGGAAGACATCCTTCGTCTGGCTCATCTGGTGGTCACGAGCCGGAATATCGGCGACGACCCGGCTCTCCACGCCAAGGCCCGGCAGCTGGACGCTTCCGGCGCGCGCATCCTGTTCGCGCCGGTGGAGGCTCTGCCCATGGCATCCAGCGTCCTCCGCGCCCGCCTCGCCGCCGGAGAGGAATGTGAAAACGAGCTTCCGGTCTCGGTGCGCCGGGTCATCCGGCGCGAGGGGCTGTACACCAAAGGAGACGAAGTCACAAATGAATCAGAAACAGGCAAAAGAGCTTGTGCGCAGCCGGCTGAGTGACAAGCGCTATGAGCACACCCTGAACGTGAAAAAAATGGCTGTCAAGCTGGCGAAGCGCTACGGTGTCGATGAGGACAAGGCTGCGCTGGCCGCCCTGCTCCACGACTCGGCCAAGGAAATCTCCAAGGACGAGATGCGAGAACTGATGCGGCAGTATCCCCAGTACGCCGAGGGCGGGGAAGAGCGGCCTAACCCCGTCTGGCACGGCATCTGTGCGGCCATCCTCGCCCGCACCCAGTGGGGCGTGGAGGATGAGGCCATCCTTTCCGCCATCGCCTGCCACACGGCAGGCAAGGCCGGGATGTCGAAGCTGGACAAGGTGGTCTACCTGGCCGACATGACCAGCAAAGAGCGGGACTGGCCGGGCGTTGGCAAGCTGCGGAAGCTGGAAATGAAAGACCTCGACGCCGCCATGCTGGCTGCGCTGAAACAGACCAACGATTTTGTCCTCTCCCAGGGCAAGCCGCTGGACCCCCAGTCCGCTGCCGCCTATGAGGACATCCTGGCCCATCAGAAGAAAGAATGCTGATTGCGAATCGTGGGGAAGAATGGTATACTAAAAAGTACAAAACCCTGAACAGGAGTTTTTCGGCCAACAGCCGACTCCCCAAAACGCTTGGAAGGAATAAGATGGAATGAGTCAGACTCCGCGTCATATCAAGACAGACCGTTCACTCAACCGCCCGACGGAGCGGCGGGCCGAAAAGGCTCCTGCATCCCGGCCCGTGCAGCCTGCCCAGCCGGACTTCTTTGCAGAGGAAAAGCCCGCCCCCGCAGAGCCTCCCCGCCGCGCAGGCGGCAGCGGCGGCGCAAAACCTCCCCGCCGTTCGACCCCTGCGGGCGGCCATGAGCCTCCCCGCCGCCGCAAAAAGAAGAAAAAGACCCCGCTCTGGCTCCCGCTGGCTGTGACGCTGGCGGTGCTGGCCGTCATCTCGGGCGTGGTGGTGTATGCCGTCGGTATGGTGGGCAGGGTGGAAGAGAACCTCCGTCCGGAGGAGGACGCCCCCTCCATCACCGAGGAGATACAGACCCTCGAGGAGTACAAGGGCGATGTGGTCAACATCCTCGTCTGCGGCATCGACTATGAGGAAGGCCGCAACTACTCCAACGACCCCACCTCCAACGACGGCATGACGGACATGATCCTCTACTGCCAGTTCGACATCAAGGGCGGCGCGCTGCGGATGCTGCAGATCCCCCGCAACAGCATCGTGTGCACCAAGAGCCGCAAAGTCACCCTTTCCAACGGCAAGACCTACGCCGCCACCAACTACCAGATAAACTCCGTGGCCCTCTCCAACGGCGGCAGCGTTGCCGCTCTGGCGGAGGTCATCTACGACCAGTACAAGCTGCCCGTCGATTACTACGTGACGGTGGATATGCAGGCTCTGGTGGAGATGGTGGACAACTTCGGCGGCATCGAGGTCTATATCCCCCACGATATGTCCTTTGCGGGCAGCGCCCTCAAGCAGGGCTACCGCAATCTGGACGGCACATCGGCGGAGTTCTTCGTCCGCTGCCGCCACGGTCAGGGCTACTCCAACTCCGACATCGACCGCCTGAACATGCAGCGCTACTTCTACGCCGGCCTGTTCAAGCGGGTGCGCAGCATGGGCATCACCGATGTGCTCAACCAGCTGCCCCTCATCTTCAACAACTATATCCACACGGATATGGACCTGACCACCATCGCAAAGATGCTGGTGTCCTTCACCCGCATCGACAGCGCCAACATCATGCTGGCACAGACCCCCGTTTTCATGGGTGTGCCGAACGTGGGCGTGACCGATACCTTTGACGGCTACTCCTGCGTGGTGCCGGACGCCGGCTCCATCGCAGAGCTGCTCAACACCTATTTCCGCAACTATACCGGCCCGGTGAGCGCCAGCGAGCTGAACCTCGTGACCAACGACTGGCCCCACGGCACCGCCTCCACCAGCGCCAACGTCCAGTTCGTGGGCCAGCTGGATAAGGAGTCGGACGACGCCATCCTCAGCGGCGACACCGACGTGGCGGGCGCTACCACCACCGATGGTCAGCCGGCCGGACAATGATAAGGAGAAAAATCTATGGATAAGAACATCGACAGCAAGACCCTTGCCATTGAGATCGCAAAGATCCTCGACAAGAAGAAGGCTCAGGACGTGCGGGTGCTCAAGGTGGACAGCCTGACCGTCCTCACCGACTACTTCGTCATCGCCTCCGGTACCTCCACCACCCAGGTGGGCTCTCTGGCTGACGAGGTGGAGTATGAGCTTTCCCAGAGCGGCATCGAGCCCCACACCACGGAGGGTTTTGACTCCAAGAACTGGGTGCTGCTGGACTATTCCAGCGTCATCGTCCACGTCTTCGTCCCCAACACCCGCACCTACTACGATTTGGAGCACCTGTGGGCCGACGGTGAGCCCATCGACATCTCGGAGTACCTGACCCCGGATAACAGTCTGTAAGAAAACAGCTCGGATGCCCTGAGTCAACCTCTCAGTCTCGCTTCGCTCGACAGCTCCCCTAGCGAGGGGAGCCTCTGGCGAAGAGATAAAGCTTTACGGAATGCCAAAGCCTCCCCTCGATAGGAGCAACAACGACGACCGCCGCCAGTGGCGGAAACAGGGAGTCGCTGTTGGGGCCGCGGCCAGCAAGACGCAGGCAAAGCGCTGCGGATGCTGGGTGCCGCAACCCGGGCAGTGGCACGCCGCAGGCGTGACGGAGAGGTTGAACACGTAGAGTATTGCTGAGTTTGTCATATATCATTGGTATTGTTTTAGAAAAAGTCTGGAGCTGATTACAAAAATGAAGTATGATTACAAGGCCGTGGAGGCCAAGTGGCAGAAGGTGTGGGAGGACGAAAAGACCTTCCACGTCGAGATCGACCACAAGAAGCCCAAGTTCTATGCACTGGTGGAGTTCCCGTATCCCTCGGGCGCGGGCCTGCACGTCGGCCATCCCCGCAGCTACACTGCGCTGGATGTCGTGAGCCGCAAGCGCCGCCAGAACGGTTATAACGTGCTCTACCCGATGGGCTGGGACGCTTTCGGCCTGCCCACCGAGAACTTCGCCATGAAGAACCACATCCATCCGGCCATCGTCACCAAGAAGAATGTTGACCACTTCCGGGAGCAGCTCAAGGCACTGGGCTTCTCCTTCGACTGGGACCGTGAGATCAACACCACCGACCCCGAGTATTATAAGTGGACTCAGTGGATCTTCCTGCAGCTGTACAAGAAGGGCCTTGCCTACAAGAAGGAAATGAACGTCAACTGGTGTACCGGCTGCAAGTGCGTGCTGGCAAACGAGGAAGTCGTCAACGGCGTCTGCGAGCGCTGCGGCAGCGAGGTCGTCCACCGCGTCAAGAGCCAGTGGATGCTGAAGATCACCGCCTACGCGGACAAGCTCATCGACGGTCTGGACGGTCTGGATTACATCGAGCGCGTTGCCACCCAGCAGAAGAACTGGATCGGCCGCAGCCACGGCGCAGAAGTCAACTTCGGCACCACCGCCGGCGACACCCTGACCGTCTACACCACCCGCTGCGACACCCTGTTCGGCGCTACCTACATGGTCGTCTCTCCCGAGCACGCCATGCTCAAGGAGTGGCTGGAAAAGGGCATCATCAAGAATGCCGACGCCGTCAAGGCTTATCAGGCCGAGGCTGCCCGCAAGAGCGACTTCGAGCGCAGTGAGCTGAACAAGGAAAAGACCGGCGTTCAGCTGGAAGGCGTCATGGGCATCAACCCCGTCAACGACAAGGAGATCCCCATCTTCATCTCCGACTACGTTCTGGCTACCTACGGCACCGGTGCCATCATGGCCGTGCCTGCCCACGATACCCGCGACTGGGAGTTCGCCAAGAAGTTTGGCCTGCCCATCATCGAGGTCGTCAAGGGCAACACCCCCTCCAACCTCGACGAGGCTGCCTTCACCGACGTGGCCACCGGTACGCTGGTCAACTCCGGCTTCCTCGACGGCCTGTCTGTCACCGACGCCAAGAAAAAGATGATCGAGTGGCTGGAAGCCAACGGCAAGGGCCGGGATAAGGTCAACTACAAGCTCCGCGACTGGGTGTTCAGCCGTCAGCGCTACTGGGGCGAGCCTATCCCCATGGTCAAGTGCGAGAAGTGCGGCTGGCAGCCTCTGCCTGAGAGCAGCCTGCCTCTGACCCTGCCCGACATTACCGACTTTGAGCCGGGTCCCGACGGTGAGTCTCCGCTGGCCCGCCACACCGACTGGGTCAAGACCACCTGCCCCTGCTGCGGCGGCCCCGCGACCCGCGAGACCGACACCATGCCTCAGTGGGCCGGTTCTTCCTGGTACTTCCTGCGCTATATGGACCCCCACTGCAAGGATGCCCTCGCTTCCAAAGAGGCGCTGGAATACTGGTCTCCGGTGGACTGGTACAACGGCGGCATGGAGCATACCACCCTGCATCTGCTCTACAGCCGTTTCTGGCATAAGTTCCTGTACGACATCGGCGTCGTGCCTTCTCCGGAACCCTACCAGAAGCGCACCGCTCACGGCATGATCCTGGGCCTGAACCCCCACAGCTTCGTCAACCTGCCCGCTGAGGAGCAGGAGAAGCTGCTGAAGGAGTACGGCAGCCAGAAGGCCGCCGAGAAGGCTCTGGAAGAGAAGTACGGTGAGATGGCCCGCCACCCCATCGTCAAGATGTCCAAATCTCTGGGCAATGTCATCAACCCTGACGAGGTCGTGGACCAGTACGGTGCCGACACCATGCGTCTGTACGAGATGTTCATGGGCGACTTCGAGCAGGCCGCACCCTGGCAGACCTCTGCCATCGCCGGCTGCAACCGCTTCCTCGACCGCGTGTGGGCTCTGTCCGACAAGCTGGTGGAGGGCGAGGGCTATCGTCCCCAGCTGGAGACTCTGCTGCACCAGACCATCAAGAAGGTGGGCGCTGACATCGAGGGCCTGAAGATGAACACCGCCATTGCACAGCTCATGACTCTGGTCAACGCCCTGTACGACAACGGCGGCGCTACCAGGGCCGAGTTCGAGACCGTCGTCCAGCTGCTGAACCCGTTCGCTCCCCACATGACCGAGGAGCTGTGGGAGAAGCTGGGCCACAGCCACGACGAGCAGCTGGCCTACTACCCCTGGCCCAAGTACGAGGAGGCCAAGTGCGTTGAGAGCACGGTTGAGATCGCAGTACAGGTCAACGGCAAGGTCAAGGCCCGTCTGAAGGTGGCCGCTGACATCACCTCTGAGGACGCCATCGCCGCCGCAAAGGCTGACCCGGCTGTCGCCGAGGCTCTGTCCGGCAAGACCGTGGTCAAGGAGATCTACGTCAAGGGCCGTCTGGTCAATCTGGCCGTCAAAGGCTAAACCTCTCAGTCTGCTTTCGCAGCCAGCTCCCCTAAAAAGGGGAGCCAAAGAGGAGTATGCTTTTTCGAAAAAAGTTTCAAAAAAACTTTCTGAAAAAGGTTGACGAACGCATGAAAATGCGCTATACTGTCTACTGTTAGTTACCATGTAACAACGAAATTCCTGCCTCACGGTCCAAGGGAGGGAATAAGATGTCGGAAATTCGTGTTAAAGAGGGCGAGTCGCTGGAGAGCGCACTGCGTCGCTTCAAGCGTAGCACTGCCCGCAGCGGTGTGCTCGCAGAGGTTCGTAAGCGCGAGGCTTACGAGAAGCCGTCTGTTAAGCGCAAGAAGAAGTCCGAAGCAGCCCGCAAGCGTAAGTTCAAGTAATTAACTGCTTGGAATCGCATTGTTGCTTTAGATTTCAAACGCGTTGCTAACGCCGATGTAGGGGAGCCTGTATTGCAGGCTCCCCTATTTTCATTGCAGGGAGAAATACTATGCTCATCACCCCCGAATATGTGTTCAAGGATGTTACCCACATCACCCCGGAGTTTCTGGCGGGCAAGGGCATCCGCGCCCTCGTGCTGGACATCGACAACACCCTGACAGCTGACCGCAGCCAGGAGCTGCCGGACGAAGTGGCCGGGTGGCTGGCTCAGATGAAGGAAGCCGGCATCGGCCTCACCATCGTCTCCAACGGTGCGGAGAAGCGCGTCCGGCCCTTCGCCGAGAAACTGGGCCTCGCGTACCTCTACCGTTCCGCCAAGCCTCTGCCCTTCGCGCTGATGGTGGCCCGCCGCCGGATGGGCGTGAAGCGGAAACAGATGGCCATGGTGGGCGACCAGCTCTACGCCGACCGGATGGCGGCGGCCCTCTACGGCATCCCGGGCCTGATGGTCATTCCCCGCGGCCCCGACCTCGGCGCGCAGGTGGTGCTCAAGCGCAAGTGGGAAAAGCGCCACTGGCAGAAGTATTATGACCGGGGAGGGAAGACACTGTGAGTGAGTGTGACTGGAAAATCCGGTTCGGCACTGCCGGCACCAGCGACAGCTTCGAGGCGAAGGGCTACAAGTCCAGCCTCGACATCCCCGCCTACACGGCAGAGATGGGACTGGACGCTTTCGAGTACCAGTGCGGCCACGGCGTCCGCCTCGGGGTGGACAAGGCCGGGAAGATGGCCGCAGACGCCGCAGAGCGGGGCATCCTGTTCAGCGTCCACGCACCTTATTATATCAGTATGTCCAGCCTCGAGGAAGAAAAGCGGCTGGGCAGCGTCCGCTATCTGCTCCAGAGTGCCGAGGTCTGCCGCGCGCTTGGCGGAAAACGCATCATCTTCCACTCGGGCAGCTGCGGCAAACAGAGCCGCGAAGCCGCCCTCGAAAAGGCGCTGGACACCATGCGCCGTGCCGTGGAAGCGCTGGACGAAGCCGGTTACGGCGATATGACTCTCTGCCCGGAGACCATGGGCAAAATCGGCCAGCTGGGTACGCTGGACGAAGTATTGGCCCTCTGCGGGGTGGACAAGCGCATCACGCCCTGTATCGACTTCGGCCACCTGAACGCCCGGACCTTGGGCGGCATCCAGTCCAGGGCCGACTACGCCGCCATCCTCGACCGGATGGATGAGGTGCTGGGAGACGAGCGCGCCCGGCGGTTCCACGTCCACTTCTCCCGCATCGAGTTCTCTGCCGGCGGCGAGAAGCGCCACTGGACCTTTGCTGAGACCCAGTTCGGCCCGGAGCCCCAGCTCCTGATGGAGCTGCTGGCAGAGCGCCGCCTCGAGCCGGTCGTCATCTGCGAGAGCGCCGGTACTCAGGCCGAGGACGCGCAGGCAATGCAGAGGATGTACGAGGCGGCGAGGGGGTGACCTCTCAGCCAAAGCCTCTATCCCACACTTTTTGTCATTTTCATCGTCTTTTTTACCGAAACCCCTTGCCAAATGGCGCGGGATTGGGTAAAATAAATAGAGATATGCGTAATGCATCTGAGACATTAAACTAATGGAGGAATTCCTATGATTTCTGCAGGCGAGTTTCGCAATGGCGTGACCTTTGAGCAGGACGGCCAGGTTCTTCAGGTCGTTGAGTTCCAGCACGTCAAGCCCGGCAAGGGCGCTGCCTTTGTCCGTACCAAGACCAAGAACGTCATCACCGGCTCTGTGGTCGAGACCAGCTACAACCCGACCGCTAAGTTCCCTCAGGCTTTCATCGAGCGCAAGGACGTGACCTACAGCTATGAGGATGGCGATCTGTACCACTTCATGGACAACGAGACTTACGATGACATCCCCGTCAACGCAAGCGACGTCCCCGATAACTTCAAGTTCTGCAAAGAGAACGAGCTGTGCAAGCTGCTGAGCTACAAGGGCAAGGTCTTCAGCGTCGAGATCCCCAACTTCATCGAGCTGGAAGTCACCCAGACCGAGCCGGGTGTCAAGGGCAACACCGCCACCAACACCCTGAAGCCCGCTACCGTCGAGACCGGTGCTGAGATCCGCGTCCCCCTGTTCATCAACGAGGGCGACCACATCCGCATCGATACCCGCACCGGCGAGTATATGGAGCGCGTCTAATTTTCTGACGACGATAAGACCGGGCAGCGGGCGACCGTTTGCCCGGTTTTTTCTTAAAAAGAAGAGCTGTTTTGCGATAGGAGGTATTCCCTATGAAGGAAAAAGCTGCATACCTGAAGGGCCTGATCGACGGCCTCGGCATTGATGAGAACACCAAAGAAGGCAAGGTCATCAAGGCCATGAGCGAGCTGCTGAGTGAGATGGCAGAGACCGTGGACAGCATCGACGAGGATGTCACCCACGCCTACGACCAGATCAACGACCTGAGCGAAGAGCTGGAAGACCTTGAAGCAGACCTGTACGAAGACGAAGATGCCGAGGACGAAGAGGACGACTCTGACGACGAGACCGAGGCAGACGACGATGACGACAACGCCGATGTGGCCGGTGAGCCTTATTATGAGGTGGCCTGCCCTGCCTGTGGCAAGACCGTCTACGTGAGCGAGGACGACCTGGACGCCGGTGAGGCCATCTGCCCCAGCTGCAAGGTGGCTTTCGAGGTGGCTCTGGAAGACCCCGAGGACGACGAGGCCGCTGAGAACGACGGCCCCGTGCAGTACGAAGTGACCTGCCCCGCCTGCGGCGCCACCTCTGTGGTGGACGAAGAGGCCCTGCTGGACGGCGACCCTGTCTGCCCCAGCTGCGGCAAGCCGCTGGACTTTGAGGTAACGGAGGAGTAATTCTCCGCCTCCCGAAAGCACAAGACAAAAAGCGCCCCCGGAACTCAGATTCGAGTTCCGGGGGCGCTTTGCTCTTTATAAGGTACGGAGAAGCGGCTTACATCTTCTCAGGGACGTTGATCTTGAACATGGTGAGCACGTTGAAGATAGCGTTCTTGACGCCGATGCAGAGGGCCAGACGGGCCTGCTGGACAGCGGGGTCTGCGCCCTGGATGCGGCAGCTGCCGTAGAAGCGGTGGAAGGCGCTGGCCAGGTCGATGACGAAGCGGTTGATGCGGCTGGGGTCGTACTTCTCGGCGGCCATGACGATCTCCTGCGGGAAGGCGGCCAGCATCCGGATGAGGTCCATCTCGGAAGGCTCGGTCAGCAGGGTGGCGTCGATGTTCTCAGCGCCTGCGAAGGCCACGCCCTCGCTCTCCATCTTCTTGAGGATGGAGCAGATGCGGGCGTGAGCGTACTGGACGTAGTAGACCGGGTTGTCGTTGTCGGTCTTGACGGCCTGGTCCAGGTCGAAGTCGATGCCGCTGCCGGCGTCGTGCATATTGAACAGGAAGCGTGCGCTGTCGATGGGGACTTCTTCCAGCAGGTCGGTCAGGGTGATGGCGTTGCCGGTGCGCTTGGACATCCGGACGGGCTGACCGTCACGCATCAGGTTGACCATCTGCATCAGCACGACGTCCAGGTCCTCGCCGTGGAGGCCGATGGCGTCCATGGCACCCTTCATGCGGGCGACGTGGCCGTGGTGGTCAGCGCCCCAGACGTCGATGGCTTTGGCGAAGCCGCGGGTGGCCAGCTTGTTGTAGTGGTAGGCGATGTCGGCGGCAAAGTAGGTGGGGATGCCGTTGGCACGAACGAGGACTTCGTCCTTGGCTTCCTCCTCGGTGCCGTCGTCGGTCTTTTTCTTGTTGACGGTGCCGTACTTGGCAGCGTACTGTGCGCTGCGGTACATGATGGCACCGTCCTCGGCCTTGTAGCAGGCACCCAGCTCCAGCAGCTTGTCCACCACGGCCAGCACAGCACCGGACTCGTGGAGGGTGCTCTCGTGGAACCAGACATCGTAGTCGATGCGGTACTTGCCCAGGTCGCGCTTCAGGGCGGCGATGTTCTTGGGCAGGGCGTAGGCAACGAGGGCGTCCTTCAGAGCTGCGAAAGCCTCGCTCTCGAAGAGGGTTTCCTCGTCCATGCCTTTGCAGGAGGCAACGTATTTGTCGCCGTTCAGCTCAGCGAACTCACCGGCCAGCACCTTGATGTCGCCGCCCTGATAGCACTCGGCGGGCAGGGGATAAGCCTCCTCGCCGCAGTACTTCTGCAGGTAGCGGACAGCGAGGCTCTTGCCGAACTTCTGGATCTGGTTGCCTGCGTCGTTGATATAGAACTCACGGGTCACGTCGTAGCCGGACCAGTCGAGGACAGCGGCCAGACAGTCACCCAGAGCGCCGCCGCGGGCATTGCCCATGTGCATGGGGCCGGTGGGGTTGGCGGAGACGAACTCCACGTTGTACTTGGCACCCTTGCCGTGGTCGGTGCGGCCATACTCCTTGTTGGAGCAGGCACCCAGCACGACGCCGGCCCAGAAGGAGGGGGCGAGGAACAGATTGATGAAGCCGGGACCGGCCACCTCGACCTTGGCGAAGACGCCGCCGTCCAGTGCGGGCAGGTGGGCGATGAGAGCGTCGGCGATCATCTTCGGGGCCTTGCGCCAGGTGCGCGCGCCGGCCATGGCGATGTTGGAGGCGATGTCGCCGTTCTTGACGTCGGCGGGGATCTCTACGATGAAGGCGGGCAGCTCGGCCTCGGGCAGGGTGCCGTCGGCCATCGCAGCCCTGGCGGCGGCGGTCAGCAGGGCGCGGGCCTCGTCCAGCGCGGTCTGCCGGGGGTTGTAGTTCTGGTAGGTCTTTTCAAAGTCGGTCATTTCAAGTGTCCTTTCGTGTTTGAGTGCGAAGCCCGCTTGCCGCAGGAGCCGCAGGCAAAAAACAATGAGAAGTCAGTTGACGTGCTGTACCGTCATTTCCAGCGTGTTGCGGCTGACGATGCGGGCGTCGTCGGCGTCCAGCAGGTAGCTGAACGCCGCGCTGCCGCCCTTCTCGGTCAGCTTGCAGTCGATGCCGTCGCCGGTGACGCCCAGAGTGAGGGAGCCCACCTCCGTCTCGTAGTGGCAGAGATTGCGGCGGTCCCGCTCGATGAGGAGCTGGCTGTTGGCCCGCCCGAACCGGAGCAGGGCCACCCGGCTGCCGTCCTCGGCGATCTTGATGGTGGTGGTGCAGCCCTCGAAGCCGATGGTCTGCGTCTCCTTATAAGAGATGTAGTAGCTTCCGTTCTTTTTGGTAAAGCTGCCCCGGGTCATCAGCTCGATGTGGTCGCGGTCCTCCTCGCGGATGACGCCCTCATTGTCGAACTGGTCGATGGAGCTCTTGATGCGGATGATGTAGTTTTCCAGTGGTTTGCTCACAGTTTTGCGTCCTTATCAGTATTTATCAATGGCGATCTGGTCGATAAGCCCACCCTTGTACTCCCCGAGGAAGAGATCGGCGGTCTGGGCGAAGCTGTCCGGCACGTCGCTGACGTAGAAGTGGGCCTCGCCCTTTTCGTGATTTCCCTTCAGGCCATGCTCGCTGAGCGTCCGCTCCAGATGGTGGGCGGCGGTCTGGGCCGGGTCCACGAGGGTGACGTTCCTGCCCATGTACCAGCCTATCATCTCTTTGATGAGGGGGTAGTGGGTGCAGCCGAGGATGAGGGTGTCCACCCCGGCCTCCCGCACCTCGGCCAGATACTGGGCGATGACCAGACGGGTCACCTGCTGCTTGTCGAGGGCGCTGTGGTCCACATAGCCGGCCTCCACGAGAGGCACGAAGAGGGGGCAGGGCCGGGCTGTGATCTCCACGCCGGGAACGAGCTTGCGCAGGACGGTCTCGTAGCTGCGGGAGCGGATGGTGGCCGCCGTGCCGATGACGCCGATGCGGCGGTTCCGGGTGACGAAAGCGGCCTCCCGTGCCGCAGCGTCCACGACGCCCAGATAGGGGACGGGGAGCTTTGCAGCCTCGGCGGCGGGGTAGATGCTGGACACCGTGCCGCAGGCGGCCATGATGCACTTGACATCCTTCGAGAGCAGGAACGCGATGTCCTGCCGTGCATACTGCAAAATAGTCTCAGGGCTGCGGCTGCCGTAGGGGACGCGGCCGGTATCGCCGAAGTAGACGATATTCTCGTTGGGGAGGCGCTTGCGCAGCTCCCGCACGCCGGTCAGACCGCCAAGGCCGCTGTCGAATACGCCGATGGGACGGTTATCCATGCTGCTTTTCCGTCCTTTCCAGAGCCAGAGCGATGAGGCGGTCGATGAGGGCAGGCACGGGGATGCCCTCATGCTCCATCAGCTTGGGGTACATACTGATGGGGGTGAAACCGGGGAAGGTGTTGATCTCGTTGATGAGGACGCGGCCAGTGTCCTTCTCCACAAAGAAGTCGCAGCGGGCCAGACCCTCGCAGCCCAGCGCCGTGTAGGCCATGGCGGCGTAGGTCTTCACCTCGTCCAGCTTTTCCTCAGGCAGTCTGGCCGGAATGACCACCTGACTGACGCCGTTCTTGTACTTGTCGTCGTAGGTGTAGAACTCGGCACCGGCCAAGATCTCGCCCGGGCGGGTGGAGACGGCGGGGTCGGAGCCGATGACGGCGCACTCCACTTCGTGGCCGTCCACGAAGGCCTCGAACACCACCTTGCGGTCGTTGGCGAGGGCCAGCCGGATGGCGGCCTTCAGCTCATCGCGGTCATGGGCCTTGGTGATGCCCACGCTGGAACCGGCGTTGGCGGGCTTGACGAAGATGGGCCAGCCCAGCTTTGCGATGACGCCGTCGCAGACGCCGTCGGGGTCAGACTCGATCTCCCAGCGGGTGGCGGAGAGCCACTTAGTGTGAGGGATGCCGGAAGCGTCGAACATGGCGTTGGCGACTGCCTTGTCCATGCAGACTGCGCTGGCCAGAACGCCGCAGCCTACGTAGGGGATGCCGGCCAGCTCCAGCAGGCCCTGCACAGTGCCGTCCTCGCCCCACAGGCCGTGGAGCACAGGGATGACCACGTCCACATGGACCTTCTCCACCTGCCCGGCGGGGGTGAAGAGGATGAGGCCATGGTCGGCACGGTCGGGGCTGAGCACGCAGGGCATATTGCCCGGCAGCTCTTCCCAGCTGCCGTCGGCCATCTGGGCCGAGTCGGCCTCGGTGTAGAGCCAGCGGCCCTCTTTGGTGATGCCGATGGTCAGCAGCTCGTACCGCTGGCGGTCGAGCTGGTCCACGAAGGTGCCGGCGGACACGCGGCTGACCTCGTGCTCGCTGGACATTCCGCCGAACAGGACGACCACACTCATTTTATGTTCAGAATCGGATAACATAATCGATCTCTCCTGATTTCAGGACCGCTGCGCGCGGCAGACAGCCCGAAGTTTTGTCTATATACATAGATATACTTATTATATAATATTTATGCCCGGGATGCAAGCGGTGCCGCGCAGTCGGGCGAAGAGAAAGAAAATACAAAAAACCTGAAAAAACGCAGATTTCCTGCTTGACGAATAGAAAAAGACGTGATACAATGGTAACACCTCTTTTGCGGGGTTATTAAGTGCGCCTGTCGAACGGGTGCTCCCGCAAGCCGAGGGAGGTTCAAAACAACCGTTATAATGGAGGTGTCAACAAATGACCGTTAAAATCACTCTGGCCTGCACCGAGTGCAAGCAGCGCAACTACAACACCACGAAGAACAAGAAGAACAACCCCGATCGTCTCGAGATGAAGAAGTACTGCCGCTTCTGCAAGAAGCACACCGTTCATCGCGAAACCAAGTAAGAAAGGCGGACAACATCATGGCAGACAAAACCGAGAAAAAGCCGGGCTTTGTGGCCAGAATGAAGGCCGCCGTGAAGGGTTTTGCCGCAAATGTGGCAAAGTTCTTCCGCGACACGAAGAGCGAGCTGAAAAAGGTCGTGTGGCCGTCTAAGGCGGACATCAAGACCAACACCGTCGTGGTGCTCGTGACTGTGGCGATCGCCGCCGTCGTGATGATCGCACTGGATGCCATCTTCGGTGGCATCCTGGGCCTTATCATCGGCGCTTGAATCATCTTGAAACGGAGGGTCAACCAGAATGGAAGAGCAGTCCAATGAGGCGCTTTGGTATGTCGTGCATACCTATTCCGGCTACGAGAATAAAGTGGCAACGGACTTACAGACCATGGTGGAGAACCGCCGCCTGCAGGATCTGATCTGTGACATCAAGGTCCCGACCGAGATGGTCCCCGAGATCAAGGACGGCAAGGAGCGTATGGTGGAGCACAAGCTGTTCCCCGGCTACGTTCTGGTCAAGATGGTCATGAACGACGATACCTGGTATGTCGTGCGCAATACGCGCGGCTGCACCGGTTTCGTCGGCCCTGCCTCGAAGCCTGTCCCCCTGACCGCTGAGGAAGTGGAGAAGATGGGCGTCGAGAAGGCGGCTCCGCTGACCGTCGATTTCAACGTCGGCGATACCGTGCAGATCACCGCCGGCCCCCTGGAAGGCTTTATGGGCCTTGTAGAGGGCATCGATACCGAGAGCTTCAAAGTCAAGCTCAAGGTCAATATGTTTGGCCGCGAGACGCCCGCAGAAGTGGACATCGCGCAGGTCGAGCTGCCGTAACCAACCGGCATCCGTTCTACCAAGGTAAGACCGCAGTGCGGTTCTTATAGAGCGTGTACACCGCGTACGCGCTCGTGGGAGGCGCGGAGACACCGCGCCGCAACTCACCACAGATTTTTGGAGGTGCATTTACTATGGCACAGAAAGTTACTGGCTACATTAAGCTGCAGATCGAGGCCGGCAAGGCGACTCCGGCTCCCCCTGTTGGCCCTGCTCTGGGTCAGAAGGGCGTCAACATCATGGCCTTCACCAAGGAGTTCAACGAGCGTACCAAGAACCAGATGGGTTATGTCATCCCCGTCGTCATCACTGTCTACGCTGACCGCTCCTTCAGCTTCATCACCAAGACTCCTCCGGCAGCCGTTCTGATCAAGAAGGCCGCTGGCATCAACACCGCTTCCGGCAAGCCCAACAAGGAAAAGGTCGCTACTCTGACCGCCGCTCAGGTGGAAGAGATCGCTAAGACCAAGATGCCCGACCTGAACGCTGCTTCTCTGGAAGCTGCCTGCAGCATGGTCCGCGGCACCTGCCGTTCCATGGGCATCGTCGTCGAGGGCTGAGACATAAACAGTGGGAGGGCATAACACTGCCCGCATGACCACACAGGAGGATATACAATGAAACATGGCAAGCACTATGTCGACGCTGCAAAGCTGGTCGATTCTACTAAACTGTACGAAGTGAACGAGGCTCTGGAGCTGGCCTGCAAGACCGCTTCCGCCAAGTTCGACGAGACCGTCGAGCTGCACGTCCGTCTGGGCGTTGATGGCCGTCACGCTGACCAGCAGGTCCGCGGCGCTGTCGTCCTGCCCAACGGCACCGGCAAGACCGTCCGCGTCTGCGCCATCGCTAAGGGCGCTGCCGCCGCTGCTGCTGAGGCAGCCGGCGCTGACATCGTCGGTGATGACGAGCTGATCGCAAAGATCGCCGGCGGCTTCATGGACTTCGACGTTGTCGTCACCACCCCCGACATGATGGGCCGCGTTGGCCGTCTCGGTAAGGTCCTGGGCCCCCGCGGCCTGATGCCCAACCCCAAGGCCGGCACTGTCGCTCCCGATCTGGGCAAGGCAGTTTCTGAGGCCAAGGCTGGTAAGATCGAGTACCGTCTGGACAAGCAGAACATCATCCATGTCCCCGTGGGCAAGGCTTCCTTCGGTGCAGAGAAGCTGTACAGCAACCTGGATACCGTCATGAGCGCCATTGCAAAGGCAAAGCCCGCCGCTGCAAAGGGCACTTACTTCAAGAGCGCTACCATCGCTACCACCATGGGCCCTGGCATCCGTCTCAACACCCTGAAGTACGGTGTCTGATTTGAAATTTTGAGGTAAAACCTCTCCGTCATCGCTTTGCGATGCCACCTCCCCTGAGCAGGGAAGGCTGAGAGGGAAAATTATCTGAAAAATTTCAAAAAAGCACTTGACAACCCCGCACGTTTGCGGTAAAATAATCATGCTGTTTTTGAGACAGCAGGTGCTGGAGTCCAGCGTAAGGCTATGCCGCCTGCCGAGAAACGTGCGTAAAGTTGTTTTATGCCTCTTTCTCGGACTATGTGCGGGAAAGAGGCTTTTTTCGTTGCTCACCAGCTTTCGATATAAGTTTTTGAAACGAGGTGAAACCGAATGCCCAGTGCAAAGATTCTTTCTGAGAAGCAGGCTTACGTCGCTGATCTGAAGGCAAAGTTTGAGAGTGCGGTTTCCGGCTGCGTCGTCGCTTACGGCGGCATCAACGTCGAGAACGACACCAAGCTCCGTAAGGAGCTGCGTGAGGCAGGCGTCGATTACATGGTCGTGAAGAACACCATGCTGCGTCTGGCTGTCAAGGGTACTTCTCTGGAGACCCTGGCTGAGCAGTTCAAGGGCGATACCGCTATCGCTTTTGCTCACGAGGAAGACCCCATGTCCGCTGCCCGCATCCTGTGCAAGTACCAGGACGGCGATAAGTCCAAGAAGTTCGTCGTGAAGGCTGGCTTCATGGAAGGCAAGGTCATGGACGCTGCCGAGACCAACGCCATCGCAAAGCTGCCCAACCGCGAAGGCATGCTGTCCATGTTTGCAGGCGCCCTCACCAGCACTCTGTCTGGTCTGGCTGTTGCAATGCAGGCTTATGCCGACAAGCAGGAGGAGCCCGCTGCCTGATGGCCGCGTGACCGCTGCTTAAAAAACATCTGAAATCAACAAACAAACCATTTATATTGGAGGGTTACTACTATGGCTTCTGAGAAGATTACTGCCATCATCGACTCCGTCAAGGAGCTGTCCGTTCTGGAGCTGAAGGAGCTCATCGACGCATACTGCGAAGAGTTCGGCGTTTCTGCTGTTGCTGCTGCTGCTCCCGCTGCTGCTGGCGCTGCTGCTGCCGCTGAGGAAGAGAAGACCGAGTTCGACGTCATCCTGGTCGAGGCTGGCGCTGGCAAGATGGGCGTCATCAAGCTGGTCAAGGAGATCACCGGTCTGGGCCTGAAGGAGGCTAAGGCTATCGTTGACGGCGCTCCCAAGGCTGTCAAGGAGAAGGCTTCCAAGGCTGAGGCTGAGGACATCAAGAAGAAGCTGGAGGATGCCGGCGCTAAGGTTGAGGTTAAGTAATTTAACCCCCTTAAAGCTAGCTTCTTGAATCTCGATTCTTGAACAAAGAGGCGCTCTCGCTGCAAAGTGGGGGCGTCTTTTTTGTGCTTGACAAACCTTGTGCTGATGTGCTATTTTATAGATGTTAGCTGACCCTTCTGCTGACGGATCTTGTGGAGCACCACAGTGCAGAAGGGGAGAGAAGCTTTAATGCCGACCGTCTGGGCAGCCTTGCGTCGTGGTGCGCAAAGCTGCCCTTTTTGTTTAAGGAGGATGCTGAATATGAAGTCTGACATCGAGATCGCACAGGAAGCCAAAATGAAGCCCATCGCCGACATCGCCGCCAGTTTGGGCCTCGCCGACGAGGACGTGATTCCCTATGGCCGCTATAAGGCCAAGGTAAACCACCGCCTCATCCATAAGGCATCGAAGCAGGGCAAGCTCATCCTCGTCACGGCCATCAGCCCCACCCCCGCCGGTGAAGGCAAGACGACCACCAGCGTGGGTCTGGCCGACGCCATGAACGCCATAGGCAAAAAGACCATGCTCTGCCTCCGTGAACCCTCCCTCGGCCCTGTCTTCGGCATGAAGGGCGGCGCAGCCGGCGGCGGCTACGCACAGGTGGTGCCGATGGAGGACATCAACCTCCACTTCACCGGCGACATCCACGCCATCGGTACCGCCAACAACCTGCTGGCGGCCATGATCGACAACAGCATCCAGCAGGGCAACCCCCTGAATATCGACCCCCGCCGCATCACCTGGAAGCGCTGCATGGACATGAACGACCGTCAGCTCCGCTTCATCGTGGACGGCCTGGGCGGCAAGGTCAACGGCACCCCCCGCGAGGACGGCTTCGACATCACCGTCGCCAGCGAGATCATGGCCATCTTCTGCCTTGCCACCAGCATCTCCGATTTGAAAGAGCGCCTCTCTAAGATCGTCTGCGCCTACACCTACGACGGCAAGCCCGTCACGGCTGGAGACATCGGCGCAGCGGGTGCCATGACTGCCCTGCTGAAGGATGCCCTCGACCCGAACCTGGTCCAGACCCTCGAGAACAACCCCGCCATCATCCACGGCGGCCCCTTCGCCAACATCGCCCACGGCTGCAACAGCGTCATGGCCACCAAGCTCAGCCTCTCGCTGGCCGACTACGTCATCACCGAGGCCGGCTTCGGCGCAGACCTGGGCGCAGAGAAGTTCCTGGACATCAAGTGCCGCTATGCGAATATCGCGCCCAGCGCCTGCGTGCTGGTGGCGACCCTCCGGGCTCTCAAGAGCCACGGAGGCGTAGCCAAGGCCGACCTGAACACTCCCAACCTCGAGGCCGTCAAGAAGGGCGCAGCCAACCTCGTCCGCCACATCGACAACATGAAGAACGGCTTCGGTCTGCCCGTCGTGGTGGCCATCAACGCCTTCCCGACCGATACCGCCGAAGAGCAGGCTTACGTCGAGCAGGTCTGCGCCGAGCAGGGCGTCCCCTGCGTCCTGAGCGAGGTCTTCGCCAAGGGCGGCGAGGGCGGCAAGGCTCTGGCCGAGAAGGTGCTGGACATCATGGAGGACCGTCCCATCCAGTACACCTACCCGCTGGAAATGCCCCTCAAGGACAAGATCAACGCCATCGCCACCAAGATCTACCGCGCCGACGGCGTGAACTACAGCGCCGCCGCCAGCAAGACTCTGGCCGAGCTTACCGAGCTGGGTTACGGCGACCTGCCCGTCTGCATCGCCAAGACCCAATACAGCTTCAGCGATAATGCCAAGCTGACCGGTGCGCCCACCGGCTTCACGATGGAGGTGCGCGAGGTGCGTTTGGCCGCCGGTGCCGGCTTCGTGGTGGTCATCTGCGGCAGCATCATGACCATGCCCGGCCTGCCCAAGAAGCCCGCCGCCGTGGGCATTGATGTGGACGCCGACGGCAAGATCACCGGCCTGTTCTAAACGAAAATTCGTTCCAGTTTTGCCCCTGCTGTCCCTCGGGACGGCGGGGGCTTTTTTGTTATATGTTCCAAAAAGTTAGACGCTATTTGTGCATTCTGCCCCGAAATTGTGTACGAAGCGTGTGAAATCTGAGAAAAAAGTCTCCCTGCGGTTTACAAAAGTGTAACAAAATGGTATACTTTACAGCAGTGAATGAAAGATGAAGGGATGAGTCAAACGTGGAATGTGCGCCGCACCGGATCTGGAAAAAACTGATGGCCCTTGTGCTGTCGCTCGTGCTGATGGCAGTGATGCTGCCGGGAGCGCTGGCGGTGGACCTCAACGTGGACGCAGGATTTTACTTCAAGCAGAGCCGGGGCGGCACCTGTACGCTGGCCTCCGCCGCCATGATGCTCCGCCGCCGCGCTTTTCTGGACGGCCTGACCGACTGGACGGACGTGACCGAGAACAGCGTCCGCGGCAGTGCGTGGGCAGGGGGCCTCTCCCACAGCTTCAACTATAACGCAATGCAGGTGGGCTACTCCACGCTGCCGTCCAACAACGAGGAGAAGAAGGCAGTGCTCATCCAGCTGCTGGCAGAGCACCCCGAGGGCATCGTCCTCTATGACCGCCGCCAGCCCCACGCCGTTCTCCTGACGGACTACACCGACGGCGTGTTCTACTGCTCCGACCCCGCCGGCAGCGTCTCCTCGGGCCGTGTGCCGATCTCGGCAGCCAGCATCTCCATTGCAGGTGCCTCCTGCTACTGGTACATATCTTCCGACCATAACAGCGCCGTCGCGACGCTGGACAGCCTCCGTCTGGAAGGAATGCGCTACCCGGTCAACATCCGCACCGGCAAGGGCATGAGCGTGAGCGGCACTGCCGCCAGCGCATCGGGTGCTGTGCTGAGCAGCGTGGAAGCGGCGATCCTCGATGCCAACGACCAGCCTGTTCAGAGCGCTGAGGCCTCGCCCAATGTGTCCAGCTGGTCTCTGAAGAACTTCGACAGCCAGCTCCGTTTCGGTGAGCTGCCCGAAGGCAGCTACACTTACATGGTCGTGCTGACCGACTCCAACGGCCAGACGCTCTGCTTCATGAGCGACTTCACCGTTTCCGGCAGCGCCAGCAGCACCGCGACCTACTGGACGGTGCAGGACCCCTCCGGCACGAAGCTGGGTCAGCTCGTTCAGGAGACCGAAGAGGCGGTGGCTGAGGCAGTCGAGAGTGAAGCTGAGGCTGTGACCGAGACGAAGAAGGGGCTGTGGAGCTGGCTTCTGGGCTGAGCTTCCCCAAAATAAAAAGACACAGGGTGGTCGGCAATGCTGACCACCCTGTTTTTGTGTCATCGGCAGAGCTGCGTCCCCGGGAAATAGTGGGTGAGGATGGCTTCGTAGGTCCAGCCCTGCTCGGCCAGCGCTTTGGCACCCCACTGGCTCAGGCCCACACCGTGGCCGTAGCCTTTCGTCGTGATGAGGAAGCTGCCGTCCTGATACCGGATGTTGAAGCAGGCGCTCCGCAGCCCCAGAGCCCGCCGGAGGGCTGTGCCGGAGACGGTCTGGCCGCAGACGGGCAGAGAGGCCGCATAGCCCGAGGCTGTCAGGGTCGTCTCACCGAACCAGCGTTCCGGCGCGGCAGAGTCGGCGGCGATGCCCAGTCCCGAGGAAAGAAGCTGCTGTACCTGCGGGGCAGAAAGGGTGAGGGTGACTTCGTAGTTGTCGGCGGAGAGGTCGGTGCTGCTGTCCACCGGGACGAGGTAGGGGAGGGCGCTGCCCCAGACGTTCTCGCTGGCCTCAGTACGGCCATTGGAAATGGCAAAATAGCTCGTCCCTGCCGCCGCACCGTCATAGCAGAGGACATCGCTGAGGACGGCGTCCGCGAGGGTCGAGAGACGGGCATAGTTGGCCTCGTAGTCGGTCCCCCAGTAGCTGTGGAGGACGGCGTCGGTCAGATAGCCCTGCCGCCGCGCCGGGTCGGCAGAGAGCCAGCTGCCGTTGGCTGCAGAGGCGTGGTCGCGGCAGTAGAGCGCGTAGCTGTGGGACGCGACGATTTGCGCCTTGAGGGCCTCGTCCGGCCATGTGAGGGGCATTTCAGCCGCTGCGGCCCCGATGAGATAGTCCCGCTTCGGCACCTGCTGCACCTCGCCGGTGCTCAGGTCTTCGATGAGAAAGACGTCTGCGTCTCCCTCGAAAGCGGCAGGCGCGGCTTCCGATACGGCAGAGGTGCTGGACGCCGGGGCAGGGAGAACGTCCGCCCTGCGGCCCAGCACGGCCCGGGCCAGCCGGTAGCCTGCCAGCGGCAGGGCGCTGCCCAGCACGAGGAGCAGGGCGCAGAGGAGCAGAAAGGCTTTTTTCATGGGGCATATCTCCCTCCCGGACAGACTTTTGGACTCAGTATACCGGCCTCCGTCGGCAAAAAAGCGCACAAGAGGGGAATGCCTTGCATTTCTGCCCAAAACGCGCTATCATACACTTATGATAATTCCCCCGAAAAGGGGATAGAGATTTGAGGATTACAGATGAACTTTTTTATCATGGTTTCGCTTTTCCTGAGCGCAGCGCTGGGCGTTTTCCGGGGCATCGACCTGGCCCTTCTCACCGACGAGGAAACGGGCCTGTGCATCGTCGGCTCGGTCTGGCTGCGGTACGGTGCGCTGGCTGTGGCCGTCGGTGCCGCCGTAGCGGCGGGCCGCTGCTGTAAGCCGCAGACCGATGCGCTGCGGGGCCACTGCACGCCTTCCGGCGTCGTGGCACTGGCGGCGGCTGTCTGCTATGGAGAGGCTGCTGTGCTGCGCATCCTCTGGATGAGGAGCAGCGTGGCAATGCTTATCCGGGCCGCGCTGGAGGCGCTGTGCGCGTTCTGGATGATCGGTCTCGGTCTGAGCTGGCTGCGGAAGGACTGGAAGACCCCCACCCGCAGCCTGACGCCCGCCGTGCTGGGCAGCGCCGTGTTCTACTGGTGCGTGCTGGCCCGCTTTATGGAGAACAGCTCCAGCTGGCACCGGGTGGCCCCCACGGCGATGGTCTGGCAGCTGCTGGCGGGGCTGGTGTTCCTCTCGGCACTGGCCCGGGCGCTCTACCTGCCCGGCACGTCGGATGGGCGCACCCTCTGCGCCGGCGGGCTGGCGGCGTTTGCCCTCTGCCTGTGCTGGGAGCTGCCCACCGTGCTGCAGACCCTTGTACAGGAGGGCGGCGGGGCTCTGCTGACGCCGACGCTGCTGTTCCGGCTGGGGCTGTGCGGTGTGGGCGCTTTGGGAGCCTTGAGCGCTGTGCGCTGCACAAGGACTGAGCAGGATGCATAAATGCGTCAGCAGTCGCTTGGTTGAATTGCTCAAAACAACACCCTATTCCCCGAGAAAATAGTACAAAAGCAAAAAAGTATGAAAACGACTTGTTAATTTTTTGGCAGGCACTTGAAAGTTTGGCCGTTTTGGTCTAAAATAAGAGTACCGTGAATTATCCGAATCAGGGTAAGAACATTTAGGAGGTACTATTAACATGGCTGTTAGAGTTGCTATCAATGGTTTTGGTCGTATTGGCCGTCTGGCTTTCCGTCAGATGTTTGATGCTGAGGGTTACGAGGTCGTCGCTATCAACGACCTGACCAGCCCCAAGATGCTGGCTCACCTGCTGAAGTACGATACCGCTCAGGGTTCCTTCTGCGGCAAGATCGGTGAGGGCAAGCACACCGTCGAGGCTACCGAGGACTCCATCATCGTCGACGGCAAGGAGATCAAGATCTACGCTGTTAAGGACGCAAAGGACGCTCCCTGGGGCGAGCTGAACGTCGATGTCGTTCTGGAGTGCACCGGCTTCTACACCAGCAAGGAGAAGAGCATGGCTCACATCCAGGCTGGCGCCAAGAAGGTCGTCATCTCTGCTCCTGCAGGCAACGACCTGAAGACCATTGTCTACTCCGTCAACGAGAAGACCCTGACCGCTGAGGATCAGGTCATCTCCGCTGCTTCCTGCACCACCAACTGCCTGGCTCCCATGGCCGACACCCTGAACAAGACCTACCCCATCGTCTCCGGCATCATGACCACCGTTCATGCTTACACCGGCGACCAGATGATCCTGGATGGTCCTCAGCGCAAGGGCGACCTGCGCCGTGCTCGTGCTGGCGCACAGAACATCGTCCCCAACAGCACCGGTGCTGCTAAGGCCATCGGCCTGGTCATCCCCGAGCTGAACGGCAAGCTGATCGGCTCTGCTCAGCGTGTGCCTGTTCCCACCGGCTCCACCACCCTGCTGGTCGCAGTCGTCAAGGGCAAGGACGTCACCAAGGAGTCCATCAACGCTGCTATGAAGGCTGCTACTTCCGAGTCCTTCGGCTACAACGAGGATCAGATCGTCTCCTCCGACGTCATCGGTATGCGTTACGGCTCTCTGTTCGACGCTACCCAGACCATGGTCGCTAAGATCGATGACGACACCTATCAGGTTCAGGTCGTGTCCTGGTACGACAACGAGAACTCCTACACCTCTCAGATGGTCCGTACCATTAAGTACTTCGCTGAGAACTGCTAATTGCGCAACTGCGTTAAAAATTGGATGATTTGTCGGCCGGAGTTTGTCTTGCTCAACTACGAACAAACTTGATTTGGTACGATAAGCTTATCTAGCAATTTTTCACCCTTTCTTTTGTGGTCCGCCATGAAGGAAAGGGTGTTTTTTTTTATGTGTTTGAAAGATCTCCGCGATGAATTTATCTACGATTGTGAATGCCGCCATCTGGCTAAAGGATCTCTGCGCAATTATAAGGCTGCGACCCGTTTTTTGCTGGAATAATTGTTCTTGACGTTCGGATGGATGCCTTCCCCAACAAAGAGGCGGTTCAGGTAGCAGCCCAAAAAGAAGGGAAAAGTGTGACCGAATACATCATGGAGGCGGTACGCCTTCGAATGGAGCAGGAAAATGCCGCATCAGGCACTCCGGGGATGGTTAAAAATCTGAAAGGGGACACTGACCCGGTAGAATGAGATCGTTGTCCCATCTCCCCAGACCGAATTAAATCATAAGTGGTAGAAGGCCTCTGTCTTTCACAGAAATGTGATCGGCAGGGGTCTTTTTGCGTTAAGAAAATGATGCTCGAAAAACAAAAAAAGTATCCCCCATATGGAAAATGAAAGATCGTGGCTAAAATCGAGCGTTATTCCATCAGATTTAGCACTTTTCTGCCCTTTATAGACCCCTGATGGGAGAATATCCGGTTCATCTCCCGGCGCTTTCGGGTCAGGTTAGAATGCACATAGTGCTGTAAGGTAATGTTAGCGTTAGCGTGTCCTAGCAACTCGCTAAGGGTCTTTACATCGCACCCTGCCTGCAAACAGGTCGTTGCAAAAGTATGGCGCAGTGTGTGCGGACGCACTTGCCGGACAATCGCCTGTTTCAGATATACCTTGATGCTTTTCCGGTAGCAGCGGGGTTCTGTGGGTTTGGATTCATTACCAGATAGAAACCATGTAGAATTACTGGCATTTCCGCGCAGCTTTTTCAGCATCAGCAATAAACATTTCGGGATTGGAATTTCCCGGCGGGAGGTGCGGGTTTTGGGCGTTTGGATGACCACCTTCGTGTGACCATCTCCGCAGGAAATTCGGCAGACCGTCCGGTTAATTTTCAGCGTTCCGAGTTTCAGGTCGAAATCGCCCCATTGTAAGCCGCAGATCTCGCCAATACGCAGACCCAATTCCAGCCCTAATAATAAGCCGATTTTGCGGGGCGTGGGGTTCTCCTGTACATAATGATAAAGCCGTTGCTGCTCCACCGGAGAGAGCGGCGCAGAAATTTTGTCGATGGCTTTTGGCAGCGCTACTTCCAGCTCCATCGGACGAATCAGGCGTAAATGTGCGGCGTACTTGCAGATACGTCGCAGCATTGAGAGGCATTCCCGGGCAGAGGAGTTTCCCAGTGGCGTGTGTGCGGCATCCGTAGGCACGATGATCTGCTGCATGGCCTGTTCCAGAAAGCTTTCCTCAAGGGAGGCGACCGGCGCTTTGCTCAAAACCGGAAGAAGATACTTGTGCAGTGTGTACGAATAATGCGCATAGGTGGATTCTTTTATGCTGTTCCGCAGGGAATACAGCCACACCTCGGCCAGTGCTTCAAAGGTCAGGTCGGTTCTTTTCAGCTTGTAGAAACCAGCCTCTGCTTTCTTCTGGATCAACACGCGTTTGACCTCTGCATAGACCGTTCCGTAGACGTAGCCCCACTGGATTTTGCCTTCCGATGTACGCGCTTTGATATAGCGGCCTTCCCACCGGCCATCCTTGCGTTTGCGTATATTTTCTCCCCGTCGTGCCATTTTTGTTTCCTCCTGCGTCTTGGACACCCATCTGACCACTTATTTTGTTCACATGCGTTTTCATCTGGATTTTTCATGCGAAACTGGGCATTGTGCAAAAAACTTCCACTTTTACGAAGCTTTTTCGAAGGCCATGTGGGATACATTTATATAATTTTCTATTGAATCCCAGATATAACCATGATAAAATAATAAGAGAATTCAAACAACGATGTCGAAAGATCGGTATCCTCCATTTTCCATGTTGAGGATACCCCTTTATCGCGGGAAGGGGTGAGCAGAGTGGCATTGCGTCTGTTTGAGCACAACGAAAAAGCGTATCGTGCGGCGATCCGGATGATGGAGCAATACGGCAAGGCTGCGATTGTCCACCCGACCGGCACCGGAAAGAGCTATATTGCGTTCAAGCTGATCGAGGACAACCCGGAGAAGGTCGTGATCTGGCTTTCTCCCAGTGAGTATATCTTTAAGACCCAGCTAGAGAGCCTGAAAAGGAACGACCCGGAGTTTCCGTTGGAAAATGTTCACTTTTACACCTACGCCAAACTGATGTGCTGTACGCAGGCGCAGCTGGGCGAAATAGCAGCGCAGAAGCCCGCCTATATTATACTCGATGAATTCCACCGTGCCGGTGCGGAATGCTGGGGCGAAAGCACGGTGGCTCTATTAAAGTTATGCCCGGACGCAAAACTTCTTGGGCTGACGGCGACAAACATCCGATATTTGGATAATAACCGCGACATGGCCGAAGAGCTTTTTGACAACCGTGTTGCGAGCAACATGACCCTTGGCGAAGCAGTCGTCAGGGGCATTTTGCCTGCGCCAAAATACGTGACGACCGTTTATCAGTACCAGAAAGCGCTTGCAAAGTATCAGGCACGAGTGGACAACCTGCGGACACAGGGCATTCAGGATGTGAACCAGAAATATCTGGATGCGTTGCGCCGCGCACTGGAGCAGGCAGACGGCTTGGACAGGGTCTTTGCCCATCATATTACAAACAAATCTGGAAAATACATCGTGTTCTGCGCCAACAAAGAGCACATGGACGAGATGGTATCCCACGTGCCGGAGTGGTTCGCAGGGGTCAATCCAGATGTTGTGGTGTACGAAGCCTACTCGGATGACCCGAACACCGATAAGGCCTTTGTGGACTTCAAAACGGACACCAGCAACCGGCTGAAGCTGCTGTTCTGCATCGACATGCTCAACGAGGGCGTTCATGTGGAGGGAATTTCCGGGGTCATCCTGTTTAGGCCCACGATTTCGCCCATTATCTACAAGCAGCAGATCGGACGCGCCCTGACCGCTGGTGATAATACGACACCACTTATTCTAGATGTGGTCAACAATTTCGAAGGCTTGACCAGTATTTCAGGTCTGCAAAGCGAGATGCAGGAGGCCGTCCACCGTCTGTATGCCAACGGCGAGGGTGACAAGATCGTCACCGAGCGCTTCGAGGTCATCGAGCAGGTGCATGACTGCCGGGTGCTGTTTGAACGGCTGCAGGAAAGCCTTTCTTCCAGTTGGGAGCACTACTTTTCTGAGGCAAGCATCTACTATGCGGAACACGGCGACTTAAAAGTGCCGAAGCAGTATAAGACACCTGCTGGCCTGAGCCTTGGGGTGTGGCTCGTCACACAGCGCGGGGTGCGCGAAGGGAGAGTCTCCGGAAATCTGACGGAACAGCAGATCGCGCGGCTGGACAGCATTGGTATGGCCTGGGGAAATCAGAAAGAGAGCGCGTGGCAGCGTGGCTTTGAGAAGGCGAAAAAATATCATGATACCTATGGGAATCTGATGGTAGCTGGAAAGTATGTGGACCCGGACGGCTACCCTCTGGGTAAGTGGCTCATCAAAACACGGCAGCAGAAGCTGAATGGCAATTTGAAGGAGGAACGCATTGCGCAGCTTGATGAGATCGGTATGGTGTGGAGTGTTTTTGATGCCAAGTGGGAAAAAGCTTATGCGCTGGCTGCGGCCTACTATGAGGAAAACGGCAACCTGAATATCCCGCGTTCGTATGTGACAGCGGCTGGTGAACGGCTGGGGCAATGGGTCGCAAGTCAGCAATGGGCGTACCCGAAAGGAAAGCTGACGGACGAGCAGGTCGAACGGCTCAACAGAATAGGGATGTACTGGGGCAACCGCAATGATCGCCAGTGGAACGAAGGCTATCAAGAGGCAAAGTGCTACTTTGAAGCCCACGGTGATCTGAACGTCCCGGCAGAATATGTGTCGCCGAGCGGATATAACCTCGGAAATTGGGTCAAGCGGCAGCGATACACGCGGCTGAACCCCGATAAAGGGTGTGGTGTGCTGACACCGGAACGCATCGCACGGCTGAATGCTATTGGGATGCAGTGGGACAAGCCTGACCCGTGGCAGCACCGGTATAAACTGGCGCAGAAATATAAGAAGGCTCATGGAAATCTGAAAATCCCGGCCAAGTACAAAACTGCGGATGGCATCTGGTTGAGCCGGTGGGTATATGACCAAAAACGGCTGCTGCGAGATAACTCTCCCAAATTAAGTGCGGACCAGAAACAATTACTGGAAGAATTGTTTGATGGGGCGGTAATGGAAAAGGAACCCGTAGCAAAGGCTGGGTAAGAATGCGCGCAGCGGGGATCGTGCGAGAAAATACAAAGTGTGAAGAGGTAAAAATGAGTACAGAAGTAATTGGAATTGAAAAGCCGGTCGTCATCGACCGAAAGCAGAATCTGCGGGAACATCGGTTATATTGGGTCGGACGCCGGACGCAGGATGTGGTCTTATCGGCACTGGCGCTGGTGGTGCTATCGCCGGTGATGCTGGCAACAGCTATTGCTATCGTGGTAGATGACCCTTCTGCCGGGCCTATTTTTTCGCAGGAGCGCATTGGACGAGATGGCAAACCGTTCAGGTTCTACAAGTTTCGTTCCATGTGTCCGAATGCGGAAGCAAAACTGGACGACCTTCTGGACCAGAACGAAATGGATGGTCCGGTGTTCAAAATCAAGGACGACCCGCGCATTACCCGTGTGGGCAAGTTTATCCGCAAGACCAGCATCGATGAGCTGCCCCAGCTCTGGAATATCCTCAAGGGAGACATGAGTATTGTGGGCCCCCGCCCGGCACTTCCCCGCGAGGTGGAGCAGTATGGGGATTATGAGAAGCAGCGTTTGTATGTGACGCCGGGCCTGAGCTGCTATTGGCAGATCGCTCCGCACCGCAATGACCTCTCTTTTGAAGAGTGGATGGATTTGGATGTGAAATACGTGAAAGAACGTAGCTTTTTAGTGGATTGGAAGATTATTTTTAAAACGTTCAAGGTGTGCTTGCTGGGGCATGGAGAATAAAAAGACATGCCTGCGTATGGATTGTGGCTGCAATCTGTATACAGACTTGTTGTCGTACGGCTCATTATGAGATTTACATACGTTGTTGATGAAAAGGTTTCAGGAGGATATAGGATTATGAAAAAAGACTATAAAGTTGCAGTCGCCGGTACCGGTTATGTTGGTTTGTCGATTGCTACATTGCTTTCTCAGCACCATCAGGTGACTGCTGTGGATATTATCCCGGAGAAGGTGGATTTGATCAATAATCGTAAGTCCCCGATTCAGGATGACTATATCGAGAAGTATCTCGCAGAAAAGGAACTGAACCTGACCGCAACGCTGGATGCAAAGGCTGCATACTCTGATGCGGACTTTGTTGTAATTGCGGCCCCTACAAATGTCTGGTCGATAAAATCAGTCGCGGTCTGATGGTCTATGGTGGAGCGTAAAACACATGCGAAAATGGGCATTTTTGCATGAATATACCTACGATTTGGCTCGACTGCTCGTTGATATGAACGAAACGGAAAAGTATGGTTACTACCATGCGACTAACGAGGGCGGCTACATCAGCTGGTACGATTTCACGAAAGAAATCTACCGTCAGGACGGCTATAAAACGGAAGTTCTGCCGGTGACCACGGCGGAGTATGGTCTGAGCAAGGCTGCTCGTCCGTTCAATAGCCGTCTGGATAAGAGCAAGCTGGTGGAAGCTGGATTTATGCCGCTTCCGACCTGGCAGGATGCACTGAGCCGTTATCTGAAGGAAATCGAGCAGTAAGAGGAGATAGAGAAAAGATGGGACAGATTAAAGTTGAGAAAAATGTAGGCGGCATCGAGGGCCTTTGTGTCATTGAGCCTGCTGTTCACGGTGACACCCGTGGCTATTTCATGGAAACCTACAACGAAAAAGATATGAAGGAAGCTGGCATCGATATCCACTTCGTGCAGGACAATCAGTCTATGTCCACAAAGGGCGTACTGCGTGGTCTGCACTTCCAGAAGCAGTATCCGCAGTGTAAGCTGGTGCGCACTGTGCGAGGTACGGTGTTTGATGTTGCGGTTGACCTCAGGAGCAATTCTGAAACCTACGGAAAATGGTATGGTGTGATTCTGTCCGCTGAGAACAAGAAGCAGTTTCTCATCCCGGAGGGCTTTGCGCACGGTTTCCTTGTTCTGAGCGATGAGGCAGAGTTCTGCTACAAGGTCAATGACTTCTGGCATCCGAATGATGAGGGCGGTATGGCTTGGAACGACCCGGAAATTGGCATAGGGTGGCCGGAACTGAAGGGCGAATACAAAGGCAGTGCATGTGCAGAAGGATATACGCTGGAAGATGGCACTGCATTGAATCTGAGCGATAAAGACCAGAAGTGGCTGGGACTGAAAGATACTTTTAAATTTTAAGAACACAGGGGTAGGAAGAATGCGGCGGGAAAACGAAGTACAACACGTATTTCTGGTAGGAGCTAAGAGCTTAGGTGCTTATGGCGGATACGAGACTTTTGTTTATAAGCTCACAGAGTACCACCAGAATAAGAAAAATATTAAATATCATGTGGCGTGTAAAGCTAACGGTGACGGCTGCATGGACGAAACAAAAGTGGATGGTGTGACCAGAATCAATGATCATGAGTTTGAATTCCACAATGCACATTGTTTCAAAATTGATATCCCTCAAATTGGTGCGACGCAGGCCATTTGTTATGATGTTGCAGCATTAAATGCATGCTGCAAATACATAAAAGAACATAAAATCAAAAATCCGATTGTTTACATTATGGCCTGTCGCATTGGCCCCTTTGCTGCTCATTTCTATAAAGAAATTCATAAACTGGGTGGAACTGTGTATCTGAACCCGGATGGACACGAGTGGATGAGAGCAAAGTGGTCTGCACCGATTCGGAAATACTGGAAGATTTCCGAGCAGATGATGGTTAAATACTGTGACCTTGCCATCTGTGACTCCGTGAATATCGAAAAGTATATCCATGAGTGCTATGACGGGAAGGGAATCAGCGGTAGAAATCCTAAAACAACATTTATCGCTTATGGTGCAGATCTGACTCTTAGCAGGCTGGCTGATGACGATGGAAAGCTAGTGAACTGGTATAAAGAAAAAGGACTGACAAAGAAGGAATATTACCTTGTCGTCGGTCGTTTTGTACCGGAGAACTCTTTCGAGGTTATGATTCGGGAGTTCATGAAAAGCAAGAGCAAAAAAGACTTTGCCATTATCACAAATGTGAATGAGAAGTTCCTGAATGAACTGGAGGAAAAACTTCATTTCAAGGGCGATAAGAGAATCAAATTTGTTGGCACTGTTTACGATCAGGAACTGCTGAAGAAGATTCGTGAGAATGCCTATGCTTATTTCCACGGTCACACCGTTGGTGGTACGAACCCATCGTTGATTGAAGCACTTGGCAGCACGGATTTGAACCTGCTGGTTGATGTTGGTTTTAATAAAGAAGTCGCAGAAAATTGCGCTTTGTACTGGAGCCGGAAGCCGGGTAGCCTTGCAAAGCTGATAGATAAAGCAGATCTAATGAGTGCAGACCAAATCGCTGAGATGGGTCGGAGAGCTAAGAAGCGTGTGGCAGAAGAGTACACATGGGATAAGATCTGCGGGCAGTATGAAGATGTGTTTCTCAAATATGAAAAAACTAGGCAAGGCGGGAATGATGATTGAATATTATGCAGTTGTCGTTTTATACAATAAAAAAATACAGGAATCGATTACGGTTTCGCATTTAATGCAGCTCAAGGAAGAGCAACTTCACATTATTGTATTAGATAATAGCACAGATGACTATGTGGCGGAAAACAAGGAATATTTCCCAATTGATTTGCTGACTTATCATAGTATGGGAGGAAACGTTGGCTTATCAAAAGCATACAACTATGCACTTTCTATCCTAAAAGATAAGTCTGAGGATGATATTGTAATCTGGTTTGACGATGATACACCTGTAAAACAGGAATACTTTGATTGCTTGAAAAATAAAGTGGTGGATAAAACATTTGATGTTTTTGTTCCTGTGATATATGGGCAAAATGGTGTGATCTATTCGCCAAATGAGTCAGGATGGCTGAAAGGAAAATACATTAAATCTCCAGAGCAACAAATTTCACAGAACAAATTCAATGCAATCAATAGTTGCCTTGCTGTAAGATTAAAAGCGTACAAAGGGTATACCTATGATGAAGGATTGTTTATGGATTGTGTCGATACAAAGTTGTTTGATGATTTTCGGAAGAAAAAATTGAATTTTTGCGTACTTCCGGTAAAAATATATCAAAACTTTTTTCAGCGCAGCGAGAGCAAGGATGTTCAAAAATACTGGAATCGGTTTCGTATCAGAATAAAAGACACACTGTATTATTCTAGTCTTAATGGTTTTAATGGTAAGGTTAGTGGATATGTTCGGATTCTTGGGTGGAGTGTTATCTACGGGGTGAAATTGAAGTCCATACGATTTTCTATTCAATGTATTAGGCAAATGGTAAATAGGGTTTAAAGAAATTAGTGGAACGTTGGTATTCATATGACAATAAAGTACAAAAAAAACAATATCCTTCCTGCAATTATTGTTGCAATTGCTTTTTCGGATACATTAATAAATGCAACATCATGGATGTTTTCGTTCATCGTATTAGCAGTTTTTGTTTTAATTGCAGGAACTTTTGTTTTCAAGAGTAGCACATCCTTAACACAAACACTAAAGTACAGATCAGCGATGGCTTGTATTAGATATGCAGCATTTCCGTATGTTGCAATTATGCTGTATTCATCAAGTGTTATTTTAATTGAAAGACTTGGAACAAGTTATTTTAATAGAATGATTGGTAGTGGATTGAGTAATATACTTGTAGCCACTATTGTTGCATCAATTGTCTTTCTCTATAAAATAGATTCTGTGGATATCATCTGTGATGGAATTATGCTAGAGTATTTTTCATCAATCTTTATAGCGATTACACATATTGGTGTAAATGGACTAATTGAACACATAATGAATCCGCTTGATACATATGAAATGTATTTTGAAAAACATGCTATTGGATTTTCAATGTTTGCATTTCTGCTTTATTATGTGTTGTCAGATGCAAAAAAGCGCAAAATCAGAATTGGACTTCTGATTTTTATGGAATATTTAATCATGAAGCGCGTAGCTATTTTAGGCTTTATTGCAGCAATTGTTGTTTGCGTTGTATATAGAAGAAAGAAATTTCGTAAATTTGGGCGCTGGTGCTTTTTGTTATTTGTTATGTCTATTGCTTATATGTTGTTTTCAACAAATCAGGATTTTAAAGTGTTTATGAGTGACCTTGGTATATTAAATCGTGCGCTTTTTGTGGATGCAATGAAAGCCTATTATAAATTTGAACCGAGTTATATTGGAAAGGGATATGGATTTGTTTCAGTTGTTCTTCCAACATTAAATATAGCAGGATTTCCTTCTATCGCTGCCTTACATAATGATATTCTAAAAGATTATATAGAGCTTGGATTTGTTGGATTCATACTCGCATATATATATTTTTTTGTATATGCGCCTCTAAAATTGTATGGAAAAGGATCACACAAAACACAGTCTATTGTTCTTGCGATTTTAACATATGTTTTAATCACATTATTTACAGATAACTTTTTTGATTATTCTCAAACGATGGCGTCACTAATTGTGACATTGATTGCAATTAGAATGAATGAAGAAATGAATTTGACGAATCAAAAAAGCTAGAAAAGGAATCGGTGTAATATGAAAACAGTAATAGTCGTAATTTCTGCATACAATGGTGCAAAGCACATTGAACGACAGTTGGATTCAATTTTTGAGCAGATTGGTGTAGATGTTCAGGTTTTGGTGCGAGATGATTGCAGTAAAGATAATACGGTAGAAGTTGTACAAGAATATGCACAAAATCATCCACAAAACAAAATTGAAATTATCAAGGGAGAAAATGTTGGCTTTGCAAAAAGTTTTTGGCTTGGTCTTTCGATGTGCGGGGATGCAGACTACTATGCATTTGCAGACCAGGATGATGTCTGGAAACCGAATAAGCTGATTCGGTGCATTGAAGCGATGCAGGAAGCGGAGCAGGTACCGCAACTGGCGTATTGTAAAATGCAGCGGAGTGACGTTCAGCTGAATCGCTTGGATGAACAGGTTGAAGTTTTGAAGCCCGAACAGCTGACAAAAAAACTTACGCTGATCAAAACATATAATTATGGAGCAGCAACGGTTATCAATAAAAGTGCAAAAGAGCTGGTTTGCCGAGTGTGGCCTGAAGTGGACGATTTGCCTCATGATATGTGGGTTGGAACATTATGCCACTGGTTTGGCAAGGTATACTTTGTAGATGAAGAACTTTATTATTGGATTCGCTATGATACCAGTGTTACGGGAGAAGGAACAAAAGGAACTGCGATTCAATATAGACTGAAAAAGACGCTACAAAAGAAATCGTATCCTAATATCAGTACAGCTATGTTAGAGGTTTATAGTGATCTTCTGCAGTCAGAGGATCGCGCTTTTCTGAAAAAGGCAAGCGATTACAAAAAAGTGTTCAAAGACAAAATATCACTTCTATTTGATCCAGCTTTCAAAAGGCTGACGTTCAGTGGAACACTTGCTCTAAAACTGGGGATTTTATTAAATTGGTATTGAGGGAAAGGGGGAAGAAAGGATGGAGCAGAAAGTATCAATTGTTGTTCCCGTGTATAATGTAGAAAAGTATCTGAAGAGATGCGTGGATTCGCTTATTGAACAAAGCTATTCAAATCTTGAAATTCTCTTGATAGATGATGGCTCAAAAGATAGTTCGCTCTCAATCTGTAAGGAATATGAGTTGAAAGATTCTCGGATTCGAGTATTTCATAAAGAAAATGAAGGTCTTGGCCTGACACGAAATTATGGTATTGAAAGAGCTACGGGTGAGTATATTACATTTGTCGATTCAGATGATTATTTAACATCAGATGCGATTGCAGCTATGCTGGAACCAGCAACTGCGACAGATGCAGATGTGGTAATTGCAAATATGTTTTATAAAGATGAAGAAATGAAAGTTGCAGTAGCAGAACATCTGTATACAGGCGCTGACATAAAAAGAGTAATAATTAATCGCATGATGGGCAACTATGCTAAGAAAGAGGACGCTTTTTCTTATACAGCAACTGCAAAGTTGTTTAAGAAAAAGCTGTTTACTGAAAATAATTTGAATTTTCCGTCTGAAAGAAAATTAATTTGGGAAGATCTGGCTTTTAGTGTAGAAGCATATCCCTTGTGCGAAAAAGTATATGTTCTCCATAAGCCTATTTATTACTATTGTTTTAATGAGGGGTCTTTGACACATACGTACAAGGCGAACAAGTTGGAACTTGTTATGGAATTATACCATTATATGGGCAAAAAAATACAGGAACTAAAGTTGCCAGTTGAAGCCCAATATCGTCTGAATACGAATTTTATCGGGCATATTCGTACTTGCATTAAACTTGAAGTATTTTATGCGGATAAAAATGGATTTGGAACGGCAATTCAAAATATCAGGAAGATTTGTTCCAGAAAAGATGTTCAGACATTAATAGGAAATTATCCAAAAGCCTCCTTTAATAGATTGCAATATATTTACAATTTTGCAATGGAGCATAGGTGGATTTATACTGTTTATTTCCTGACATGGCTTCAGAATAAAAAGAAGAGAATTGAGTAAACCTTTAAAATGGAGGATGTGGCATGGATACGCCTTTAATTTCTGTCCTTATGAGTACCTACAATGAAACAACGAAAGAACTGGATGAGAGTATTAATTCCATTTTACAGCAGACATATTCCAATTTTGAATTCTTGATTATCAATGATAACCCCAATAATTATGAATTAGAAAAAACATTGAAATCATATAAGGACAGTCGAATTAAAATTATACATAATGAAGAAAATTTAGGACTCGTAAAAAGTTTAAACAGCGGATTGAAATATTGTAACGGCCAATATGTGGCAAGAATGGACGCTGATGATATAAGCTGTCCATCCAGAATACAGGATGAGTTGCTGTATTTACAAAATAATCGTTTGGATATGGTTGGTAGCTATATTGAAGCAATTGATGAGAACGGAAAAACGATAAAGCCTCTGATGAGGTTTCCTAAAAATCATAATCAAATTGTAAAGTTTATGCGATGGGGAAGCTGTATCTGTCATCCTACATGGCTTTTAAAACGGGAAGTTTGTTTTGAATTACAAGGATACCGCAAAACACCGCATTGTGAAGATTATGATTTTATTCTTCGGGCAATAGCACATGGATACAAAGTTGGAAATATCCCTAAAGTTGAACTGAGTTATAGAATACGTCAGAGCGGCGTATCGAAATCACATAAAGCAGAGCAGTTCCTGCTAAGAGACTATCTTGCTCAAAATATGAAACAAATTGATTCACTTACAGAAGACACCATTACAGAATTTCTCAATTCCGAAAAATTTCATCGGCAGCTTGAACAACTTTCGCACTATAAAAACGCAAAGCAAATGTTAAAAAAAGGATCCGGTATTGAAAAACTAAAAAGCACTGTGCAAATTCCGGGAAATCGTTTTTTCTGGAGAGATATCGTTGAAAAAACAACATTGTTGCTAAGAGAGCATATATAACTGAAAGGATGGTTCAAGTGGAGAGGCTTTTACTTTTAATGCCCTCATTTATGGGATATGAGAAAAGCTTGAAAGATCAGTTAGAGAAAAAATATGAAGTAACATTGCTTAATTGCGACCAATATGATAAAGCGATTCTCGAAGAATATAAAAAGTGCAGTAAATTTTGGTGGATGTTGCGAAATCTTTTTTCTGCAATTAAGGAACGTGATCAAGAAAGAGCAGAAGCTAGATATTTGATGCAAACACTTGAAAAGATAAATACAACGAAGAATTACTATTCAGTGGTATTTTGCATCAATGGATCTTTTTTGTCCGATAAATTTTATCAAGTAGTAAAGGAAAATAATCCTCAAGCACGGTTTATTTACTATGCGTGGGATGATGTGAAAAATTTGATAAAGCAATCACATATCAAGTTCTTTAATGAGAAGTTTTCATATAATATTTCTGAATGCAAAAAGTACAATTTTTCGTATTGCCCGATGTTTGTCCAAAATGAAATAATAGGACATGAACCAGAAGATTTATATGACATTCTTTTTATCGGATCGGCACACTCGGATCGACAGAAAATTGCGGATGAATTGTATTCAAAATACGGAAAAGAGTACAGGCTGTTCATTTATTTGTATGATCCTACACATACAAATAGACAGTTTTGCCATGATCAGCCATTGACATATGAAAAATATATTGAGTATATGCGGAAGTCAAAAGTTCTTATAGACGTACCGCAATCTACACAAGAGGGTCCTACCACACGTTCATTTGATGCATTGTTAACAAAGACGAAAGTGGTCACAGTAAATCCGTTCATAAAAGAATATCCAATTTATTCTGATAATATCTTGATTGTAGACAGGAACAACATAGTCATAGATGATGCGTTTATAAATAAGCCATATATTGAAACAGGTTATCAAGCATTGACCATTCCAGAATGGTTAAAAAAATTTAATTTATAATGAAAATAAAAATGAAAATTCTAGTTATTAACTGTCATCCAGACAACCGTGGCGATGAAGCGGCTGTTCATGCGATGGTAGATGAAATAGGTGCTGTATATCCAGGCGTTGAAATCACATTGGCTATCCGTGGTGCTGGTACAAAGTACCCTAATATGCCATCAAATGTAAAAATGATACATCAGTTTATGCCAATTTCTTCTAAAGCAAAATTGGCACATAGAATCGCAGTGCTGACGGGTGGAAGGGTATCAATTTCTTCAAATGAGAAAACTCTGATTTCAGAGATTTCTAAAGCTGATATTATTTTACATGCACCGGGTGGACCTAGTATTGGTGATACATATTATAGTGATGAACCAACTTACCTTGCAATTTATGATTTGCTGATTGCAATGCATAAACCATATATGTTTTATGCCCCGTCTATGGGACCGTTCCAAAGAGAAGAGCGCAATTCATGGCGCAAAAAAGTGCTGGAGCATTCAGAGGCTATTGTGCTAAGAGATCCTATTTCAGAGAAATATGTACGTGATTTTGTCCCGGATAAAACAATTTCTTTGACTTTAGACTCAGCTTTTCAACACGATGTGAATATTGAGCAGAACAAAGAAAAACTGAATCAATATATGAAATTAAAGAGATTTTTAGAAAAACATGAAAAATGTGTAGGGGTAACAATTACTGATTTACTGTGGCATCCGGTGTATTCTAAAAATCCTACAATTTCAAAAAACATTCATGATGTATTCCACGAATTCCTTTCAAGTCTTACAAAGGCTGGTTATGGTGTGGTGTTTATTCCGCAATTATATGGAAACGGAAACGATTATGATTTGATGTGTACATTCTGTTGCGATACAAATGATTATTTTGTAGTAACAGCAAGTGATGAGCGATATGATACTTACTTTCAACAGTATTTGATAGGGCAGCTGTACGCAGTTATTGGTATGCGATATCATAGTAATATTTTTTCTGCGAAGATGGGAACACCTTTCATTTCGATATCATATGAACAAAAGATGAAAGGCTTTATGGAAAAACTGAATTTGGCAGAATATTGTATTGACCTTAAAACCTTATCAAAAGATACTATTGAAAATCGTTTTGAGCAGCTTGTAAATCATTATGATGAATACAAGAAGTATCTCTGTAATAAACATACCTTTATGAAGTCTGAAGCTCATAAAACAACAGATATTTTAGAAACGGTATTGGAAAGAAAAGAGAAGGCACAGTGATATGAATAGAACTCAAAACGCAACAAGAAATATAGTGTTTGGAGTCATTTTAAAGATTTATCAGATTTTATTGCCGTTTATAATGCGAACGGCAATGATTTATCTGATGGGCGTAGAATATCTAGGATTAAATAGTTTGTTTACATCCATTTTGCAAGTTTTGAATCTTGCAGAACTGGGAGTAGGTTCGGCGATGGTTTATAGTATGTATAAGCCAATTGCTGAGAATGACAAATTAACTATTTGCGCATTGTTAAAGCTATATAAAAAATACTATTTTTTTATTGGACTAATAATCGCTTGTGTAGGTGTTTTGCTGACCCCTTTGATTCCGAAACTAATTAGTGGAGATATTCCTGGACAGTTAAATGTTTATATTTTATATCTGCTAAACTTAGCAGCCACAGTAATGACATATTGGCTGTTCGCCTATAAAAATTCTTTACTTCAAGCTTATCAACGAAGCGATATAGCGAGCAAGATAACGATTGTAACAACATCGCTCCAATATGCGACACAATTAATTGTCCTATGGTTGTTTCATAACTATTATCTTTACATTATCGTTATGCTTTTTACACAGGCAATGGCGAATGTTATTACTGCGATGGCAGCATCGCATCTGTATCCAGACATGGAACCAAAAGGAGACTTGACTGATAGAACGGTCAAAACAATTAATCAAAGAATTAAAGACTTGTTTACCGCAAAACTTGGTGCAACGATTGTTAATTCGGCAGACACAATTGTTATATCAGCGTTTTTAGGTTTGACAATTCTTGCCATGTATCAAAACTATTATTTTATTATGTCCTCTGTTATGGGTATATTGACAGTAGTTTTTAGCTCCTGTTTAGCTGGAGTCGGTAATAGCATGGTGACGGAGAGTGCAGAAAAAAATTATAATGATTTTAGAGTTCTTACATTTTTAATAAATTGGATCGTTACTGTCTGTATGTGTTGCTTTGCAACAGTATACCAACCATTTATAGAACTTTGGATAGGAAAAGATTATACTTTTGATGAAATGGTTGTTGCACTTTTTTGTGTTTATTTTTATCTTGTAACGATGCAGCAGGTAAATGGAATGTATAAGGATGCTGCGGGCGTATGGCATCAGGATAGATTTCGTCCGCTTATTGCGGCAATGGTCAATTTGTTTCTTAACATTATATTAGTTCAATTTTGGGGCATTTACGCAATATTACTTTCAACCATCATTAGTTATGTTTTTATATCAATGCCATGGATGATTAGTAATGTTTTTAAGTATGTATTTCATAGAAGCTGGAAGCAATTCATGAAAGAGTTTGTGATATATTTCATCGCCGCATGCATTATTACATTTTTATGCTGTATTTTATGTAGAACAACAAGAGAGCTTTCTTTGTTAGGACAGGTTATAATAAATTTGATTCTTTCAGTTGTTTTGTCAAATATAGTAATGTATGTTATATATAGAAAAAATAGCTATTATAATCAGATGGTTGAACTGGTTGATAGGATAACCAAGTTTAAATTTACACGAGTATTGAAAATAATAAAAAAATAGCGAGGAAACCTTTCTGCATAAGCATATAGTAAAGGGGAAAATAAATTATGTATTCAAGTGAAAGAAATGTGCAAATGCTATTATCGCTATTAAAAGCGCATAAAATAAAAAAAATGGTATTAAGCCCAGGAAGTGCAAACGCGTCTTTTGTAGCAAGTGCACAATATGATGGAGAATTTGAATTGTACTCTTCTGTTGATGAGCGATCCGCAGCATATATTGCCTGTGGGCTAGCAGAAGAATCTCAAGAGCCTGTTGTGATTTGTTGCACTGGAGCTACAGCATCAAGAAATTATATGCCCGGATTGACAGAGGCATACTATAGAAAATTGCCTGTTATTGCGGTAACGGCAACGCGACCAATTGCATGGCTGGGGCAAAATCGTGATCAGCTAATTGATAGAACTGTTATACCAAAGGATATTGCAGTAAAAAGTGTACATCTTCCAGTAATAGAGAATGAGCAAGATGAATGGGAATGTAATTTAAAAATTAATGATGCTTTATTGGAACTTCGAAGAAATGGAGGCGGACCCGTACATATAAATTTGACTACATCCTACAGCCTTGATTTTTCTGTAAGCAAACTTCCAGAAGAACGTGTAATTCAAAGAGTTGATTTAGAAAGTAAATTACCTGAATTATCTAAGGAAGATATTGCAATATTTGTAGGAGCGCATTCGGTATGGAATGAGAAACTAAAAGCTTCGGTTGAATCATTCTGTGAAGAATATAATGCGTTTGTTTTTTATGATCAAACAAGCAATTATACCGGAAAGTATGGTATTCCTTGTGGCGTATTCGATATTGCAGGGTTTCCTAATTTAAAGATAAATCTTTTGATTCATTTGGGAAATATCTCAGCATCATGGCCAGCATCTGCCGAAGAAATCTGGAGAGTGAATCCTGATGGCGAGATTCGTGATACATATCAACATCTTACAAAAGTATTTGAAATGCAAGAAGAAGATTTCTTTAAGGCATATTGCGGAAATAATCCAAAAAATCGGATTACACAATATGAAAAGTGGCATGCTGTATATCGTTCACAAATAGAGGCGATGCAGAACAGTGATAATGATATGGAATTTTCTTCTTTGTGGATTGCACAGAACATGTATAAAGAAATGCCAAAGAATTCCATTATTCATTTTGGAATTTTGAATTCTCTCCGTTGTTGGAATTGTTTTGAAATTGATCATAGCATTCGCGGTTATTCGAATACAGGCGGTTTTGGAATTGATGGAGGTGTATCAAGTTTAATAGGTGCATCCCTTGTGAACTCTGATACCATATACTATGGTATTTTTGGAGATTTAGCATTCTTTTACGATATGAATAGCTTGGGAAACCGACATATTTCATCAAATGTACGTATTCTTGTTGCCAATAATGGATTGGGAGGAGAATTTAAAAATTCGTTGGGAAATGTTCAGAAAGCAGGTCTTGGTGACTCGGCAGATGCGTATATTTCTGCTTATGGGCATTATGGCGAGAAATCACAGGAACTTTTAAAGCATTATGCACAAGATTTGGGATTTCAGTATTTGTCGGCAACTGATAAAACAAGCTTTCTTGCGGCAATGAAAGAGTTCACCGCTACGGAACATAAGGAAAAGCCGATACTTTTTGAAGTGTTTATGGATGAACATGAGGATGTAAGTGCTCTTGATTTGATTCAGAGTCTAAGAGATTTTTCAGAAAATGACCAAAATGTTATGGCTAAAACAAAAAAACTAGCTAAAAATATTCTTGGCCGAAATGGTGTAAAAATGATTCAAAAAGTTATGCACAAAAATGGCTGAGGTGTAAAAATGGGAGTGGGTTCGAAAATCCGAGAGTTGATAGATTATTATTACTCAAAAAAGAATGAAAAGAATATTGTTCCAATCAACATTCCGAAAAACCAGAGTAATTTATTGAAAAATAAGGTTGCATTGATAGTTGGCGGAACTGGTGGTATTGGAGTAGCAATCTCAGAGTCATTTATGGAAGCTGGTGCAAAAGTTATTATTTCAGGAACAAGCGAAGAAAAAGTAACAAAGACTGTTGAAAAACTTGGAAATGCTGCAAGAGGTATACAGATAGATTTAAACAATGTGACAGAATTTAATAATAAAGTCTCACAGGCTATTAGTTTGTTTCCTGAAAATAGGATTGATATTCTTGTGAATTGCGCAGGAGTACATGGCGATCAAAAATTTGGAATCGTTTCAGAAGCAACATATGATGCAGTTATGAATACGAATCTTAAAGGATTATTTTTTATGACGCAGATAGTGAGTAACTATATGAAAGAGAAAAAAATAAAAGGACATATTCTTAATGTTAGTTCGGCCGCTGCTTTAAAACCTGGTTATACTCCTTATGAAATATCAAAAAGTGGAGTTCGCTCGTTTACATTGGGAGCTGCAGCTGAATTGATTCCATATGGAATTGTTGTAAATGCAATTGCTCCAGGACCAGTTGCAACGGCAATGCTTGGGCGCAAGGAGGGAGATACTTTGTATACAGATTGTATTCCGGCAAAGCGTTTTGCAACACCTTCAGAGATTGGACAACTGGCAGTGATAATGGTTAGTGATATGTGTGATTTGGTAATAGGAGATACATTTTATATTAGTGGGGGATCTGGAACTATCCAATATTGATAATGTGAAATGGAGAGGGAAAATATGAAAAGAAATTTTTCAATTGAAATGGTTCGCATTATAGCAATGATGTTTATTATTATGGGACATTTGGCGGGACATGGAATATTAAAAGTTACAACGACAGATTCTTTTGAAATGTGGCGGGGGGACAACGCTCAATAAATTATTTGCCATCCTTTTAATTCCAGGCGGTAGGGTTGGAGTTGCTTTGTTTTTTCTAATATCGGGATATTTTCAAATATGCAAATCAACTGTTTCGGTGAAGAAAGTTGTAGAGAAAACAATTTTTTATTCCCTATTTCTACAAGTAATTGCTTTAATTCTAAAAATAGGGTCATTAGGGAGCCTGATAAGAAGTTTTTTACCAATTGCTTCAGGTAACTGGTGGTATGTATCTAGTTATATTTTATTGATGCTCTGTTCGCCGGCAATAAATGAATATTTCTTGAAGTTGAATAAAAAACAGAAAAAAATCATGATTGCATTTGTGTGGGTATTTCTTTACACGTTGCCGTATCTTTTTTCTGTGCAGTGTTATGGCTTGGAAAGAGGTGTCCTTTTTTATTTGTTGGGTGCTTATATTAGGACGGAAATAGATTTTGATAAAATACGAACATTTAAGCAGCAATTAATAATGGCATTTACTCTGATATGGATTATATATGTTCCTATTGGATATGTGTATTGTTCTGGAGAAAAGAACAACAGACTGTTTAGTGCAATTGGTGATAGTATAATTTTTAATGGCGTAATTATTGTCGGTTGTGCTGTATCACTTTTTTTGATATTCGTCTCGGCAAATCCTTATAGTAACAAGACAATTAATATAATTGCTAAATCTACATTTGGGATATATTTATTGCACGACAATATGTATAGAGATTTCATTTGGAATAATTTGCTAAAAATTCCAACCAAGTTTCAATGTCCTTTATTCCCGATTATTGCAATAGGAATAGGAACAATGATTTTTATAAGCTGTACTTTGATTGATTGCATAAGAGAATGGCTTTTTGGTGCTACAATTTATCGATTGGATTCTTATCGTCAGAAGATGTCGCAACCGTAAAGGACGGCTTCAAGACAAGGTCAAGAAAATGTTAGAAAAAGGCATATACAAGGCTGATTTATTTGCAGACTTGTGATATAATGGGAGTGGTAGCTCCCATTGCTGCTCGAAACTTTGCACACCTCTACGCGGTGAGCAGTAGGCAACGCTGATAAGGCGGCTAAGAATGCAGGGGGCTGTTAATTAAAACAGAGGAAACAAAATGGCTAGTTCTTTTTTTGAATCGAGTCGGGCTGCATGTCAGGAAATTACGAAAACATTTGATATGGTGTGGGCTTTAGATGCAGGATTGTGGAATTTAAGGCAGGACGCAACAGATTTTTTTGCCAGCAATCCCGGTGAGAACAATAATGCGGCCAAAAGTGCGATAGTTAAAGGATTATATATACATGGATTAAATCTAGAACGAATCGCACATGGATATACATGGGAGCAGGAAGAAGAATTTATATCTGAAATTTTACTAATTAATGCGACAGCGATATTTGATGCATGGGTTGATGACTTCGTTTATAGCGTGTTGACCTTGGTGTCAAATAGAAAGAAAAAGGATATTGTTTCAGATATGAAAAAAGGAGAGTTCCTTTCCTTTGAAACAGAACTCCAAAATGAGCCGATGTCTCAAATAAAAGGATGTTTTAAAATTACAGGGCATAGCACATATTGTGATAATCTCCGGTTAATTTATAAGTATTTTAAGAGTTGCCGGAATTGTTTGGCTCATGGGGATAAAGTGTTTTCAAAAGTTGCAGCAGATAATTATTCTGCGATAGCGACACTAACCAAAGAAGACTGTGGATTAAAAGAAGTGCCGCAGATGATTGCAACTGTTAAGGACGACCCATTCAAACTTAAATTGCGCGGAGTAGTAGGCTTCTATGATATTTTAATCAGGATTATTACTTATTATGACAAATTGGCTGCTGATAGAATATCTGTGGATAATGAGGTTCTTTGTGGATGGCAAAAAATGCTTAAGCAAAGGTTAATGAACGAAGCTGATAATAGTCACATTAAAGTCAATAATCGAGGACTGGAAACAGAAAATTATACGCTGCTTATGTCGCATAGTAAGGATAGAAGAGAGTTGGCGATAAGAAATTATTTTAGGTCTATCAGCGTTTACATTCCATTAAAGAATAAAACGAATGTAGTATATACATTTTTAGAGAATAATGGGGGAGTTCGACTGAGCTGATATTGCCCTAGTCAACTCACAGTGCTATACTAAAACTACAATACACAATAGAAAGGCGGATATCTTATGCCCAGAACCAAAGGTAGCAAAAATCGTCCCAAGTTCACCAACGACTCCGCATCTCAGATTGTAGAGAAGCAGGAATCTATCGCTTCCCTCACTTCAGAAATCACTTCTATCACCGCAAATATTGACACCTTGAAGGCAGACCTGAAAGAGAAAAAAGCTGCTCTCAAGTCTGCTCAGAAAGAACTGACGAAGCTGGAAGCTAAGAAAGCCGCCGCCGATCAGAAAGCCATCGAAGCAGCGAAGAAGAACGAAGCGGAAAATCTCGTGAAGAAGCTGCTGGCCGAGGGTGTCAGTGCGGACGAGATTCTGGAAAAGCTGAAATAAAATAACCCAAGAAAAAATAAAATCCGTGTGGACAAACTGAACTCCAGGAGTTCACACGGTAATTTTTGAAGGTTGCTGTATAGTTTGCGACGGAAATAAAAGAAAAGGAGCGTAAGAAAAATGAATTTATCAAAAATACACCACATCGCAATCATCGTGTCTGACTACGAAGCCGCAAAGGATTTCTATGTGAACAAGCTGGGCTTTCCCATTATTAGAGAAAACTATCGCCCGGAGCGCAAGGACTGGAAACTGGATCTGCGCGTTAACGAAAATACAGAACTGGAGATTTTCGCTGAGGAAAACCCACCGAAGCGTGTGAACCGCCCGGAGGCATGTGGTTTACGTCACCTTGCGTTCTGCGTTGATAGCGTGGAGCGTACAGTAAATGAGCTGGCAGAGGTAGGAATTGAATGTGAGCCGATTCGTGTGGATGATTATACCGGCAAGAAGATGACTTTCTTCCGTGACCCGGACGGACTGCCGCTGGAACTGCACGAGTAATTATGGGAGAGAAAAGAGCATGTAAAGCCAGAAAGCCAGGCGGTGGTCGGAAGAAGCTGAAGCCGGAGTACGATGCCGGGAAGAACCTGAAAGAGCAGATGGAAAGTGCTGTGGTGCTTTATGATTCTGAGATGTCCCTCCAGTCCATCGCAGATGCGTTGGCTCTAAACCCCATCAAGGTACGGAAACTGCTCATCACGGTTGGTGTGTATGAATCTGAAGTGGCAGAGAAAGTAAAAAACACTTTTGAAGAATACCGAGAAACACAAGACTACAAAACCGCCATCCTCTCAACATCCTCTACTCTTCAACTCTCCAAAGCCTCCGTTACCTCGTACCTACCATATCAGAAAGGCGTGTACTTTCCCAGTACAGAGAAAGAGAAGATCAGTGTTGGGGCAGAGCGGCAGCGGAGATACAGGGCAGTAAAGAAGCTGCGAGCAGCGCCGACAGAGGAGCATCTGTGGGAGACGGTTCTGATCTATCAAAAAGTGCGTTTTAAGACCTATTCCGGCTTGCCATTCTCTTATGAAATACGAAAAGGCAGAAGTGGCGAATACACAAAAGAGCTCTGGATTGACAGACGAGAGAACAGCAAAAGTCTGGCGTGGAGTTCTGTGCTACTGGCACTGGGAAATATTAAAGGGGAAATAGTAGACCGCCCGAAAGCTCTGGGCGATATCCGGGGTGTGACATACATATACGGAATGTTCTATCGGTTCGGACTGATCGATGTGCCGGACGAAGTGAAGGAGAAGATGAATAAGCGCGGGTATGTTGCCAAGAGCTGATATACAGGTGCTTATATATGTAACTGTCGGGTCGTAATGTAATATATGTTTTATGTCAAACAAAAAGCATTGTTTCCCACACCATAGCCTAAAATCATGTCCGGTGAAATTTTAGCAAAAGAGACATCAGAGGAGCGCATCTGGGCAGAGCAAACGCCCCGGCGATGCCCCGGGCCCCGGACGCTCCGAACTATGTGTTCCGTGAAAATAGACTTTCAAATATGAGAGAAATGCAGGCCGGATGTGAAATTGACGGAAACCTTGCAAATGACGCTAAAACGTGATATAATCATGGTACGAACAAGCCGGTTTTGGTACGACAACGGTATGTTGTGGTACTGTAACTGTTGTTTCGAAATTGTGAACAACCACAAAAAATCGTGGAAATTTAGCGCAGCTACGACGACACCTATCAGGTTCAGGTCGTGTCCTGGTACGACAACGTGAACTCCTACACCTCTCAGATGGTCCGTACCATCAAGTACTTCGCTGAGAACTGCTAATCACAGCTCTACGCTCAAAAGTGCTTGAGGTGCCCTGCTGAATAAGCGGGAAGCCTAATCCGTGAGTTTGACACCCTTCCTTCTGCGGTACGCCGCAGGGGAAGGGTGTTTTTGTTTGTCGATACTTGCCACCTCATCTGCTTCATGATACAATAAAGTCAATACCGCAGTTTATTGCATTTGTGTCGTAGGAGCGAAAGCCATGAAAGCATTCGAAAAACTGAACATCGCTGTCGCGGGTACGGGCTACGTCGGCCTGTCCATTGCTGTCCTGCTGAGCCAGCACCACCATGTCACGGCTGTTGACATCGTGCCGGAAAAGGTGGAGCTCATCAACCAGAAAAAATCGCCCATTCAGGACGACTACATCGAAAAATACCTCGCCGAGAAAGATCTCGACCTGACGGCTACGCTGGACGGGGAGACGGCCTATCGGGACGCTGACTTTGTGATCATCGCGGCCCCCACCAACTACGACAGCCGGAAGAATTTCTTCGATACCTCGGCGGTGGAGGAGGTCATCCGGCTGGTGATGAAGGTGAACCCCGAGGCTGTCATGGTCATCAAGTCCACCATCCCGGTGGGCTTCACGGCCAGTGTCCGTGAAAAGTATCAGTGCGGGAATATCATCTTCAGCCCGGAGTTCCTGCGGGAGTCCAAGGCACTATACGATAATCTCTACCCGAGCCGCATCATCGTAGGTACGGATATGCAGGATGAGCGCCTTGTGGAGGCGGCACACACCTTTGCCTATTTGTTACAGGAAGGTGCTGTCAAAGAGAATATCGACACCCTCTTCATGGGCTTCACCGAGGCCGAGGCGGTCAAGCTGTTCGCCAACACCTATCTGGCCCTCCGCGTTTCCTTCTTCAATGAACTGGACACCTACGCCGAGATGAAGGGGCTTGATACCCGGCATATCATCGAGGGCGTCTGCCTCGACCCCCGCATTGGCACACATTATAATAATCCCAGCTTTGGTTACGGTGGCTACTGCCTGCCGAAAGATACCAAGCAGCTCCTCGCCAACTACGAGGATGTGCCGGAAAATCTCATCGAGGCCATCGTGGAGTCCAACCGCACCCGCAAAGATTTCATTGCAGACCGGGTGCTCCAGATGGCGGGCTACTACAGCTACGGGGAAGAGAACGAGTATAACGCGGCGGACGAGAAGCCCTGTGTCATCGGCGTCTACCGCCTGACCATGAAGGCCAACTCCGACAACTTCCGTCAGTCTTCCATTCAGGGCGTTATGAAGCGTATCAAGGCCAAGGGCGCGACAGTCATCATCTATGAGCCGACTTTGGAGAATGGCACTACCTTCTTCGGCAGCGAAGTGGTGAACGATCTGGACGTTTTCAAAAAGCGCAGCCAGGCCATCATCGCCAACCGCTACGACAGCTGTCTGGATGATGTACAGGACAAAGTCTACACCCGCGACCTGTTCCGTCGGGATTAAAGTGGATCGTTTCAAGCGCCGCAGGAGGGAAGACCGCCTGCGGCGTTTTGGCAACCGGCCGGACTACTGTCAAAATAGACACAATTCCCGAATATCACAGGAAAAGTTTGTTAATAAATTATCCATCTCCCGTCCTTGCAATACACACATATTTTGTTTATAATAGTGTCATAGGGGCTAAGACCCCGAGAGTGAGCGAAATTCGATTCCGAAGAACGAATTGAGAGGAGAATAATCACTATGGGTTTAGGTAAAAAGACGATCGACGATCAGAACTACTGCGGCAAGAAGGTCCTTGTCCGCTGTGATTTCAACGTCCCCATGAAGGACGGTGTCATCACCAACGAGAACCGCATCAATGCGGCTCTGCCCACCATCCAGAAGCTGGTCAATGACGGCGCGAAGGTCATTCTGTGCAGCCATCTGGGCAAGCCGAAGAACGGCCCCGAGGCAAAGTTCAGCCTCGCTCCCGTTGCTGTGGCTCTGAGCGCAAAGCTGGGCAAGACCGTTGTCTTTGCTGACGACGACAATGTCGTGGGCGAGAACGCAAAGGCTGCTGTCGCTGCCATGAACAACGGCGACGTCGTCCTGCTGCAGAACACCCGTTTCCGCAAGGAAGAGACCAAGAACCTGCCTGAGTTCTCTCAGGACCTGGCTTCTCTGGCAGACGCATACGTTGATGATGCTTTCGGCAGCTGCCATCGCGCACACTGCTCCACCGCAGGCGTCACCGACTATATCAAGGACACCGCTGTCGGCTACCTGATGGAGAAGGAGATCAAGTACCTCGGCAATGCCGTGAACGATCCCGTCCGTCCCTTCACCGCCATTCTGGGCGGCGCAAAGGTCGCTGACAAGCTGAATGTCATCTCCAACCTGCTGGAGAAGGTCGATACCCTCATCATTGGCGGCGGCATGGCCTACACCTTCATCAAGGCTCAGGGCTATGAGGTCGGCAAGAGCCTGTGCGACGACTCCAAGCTGGACTACTGCAAGGAGATGATGGCAAAGGCTCAGGAGAAGGGCGTCAAGCTGCTCCTGCCCGTCGATACCGCCTGCGTCGAGAACTTCCCCGACCCCATCGACGCTCCTGTCGAGACCACCGTCGTCCCTGTCACCACTATCCCGGCTGACAAGGAAGGCTGCGACATCGGCCCCGAGACCATGAAGCTCTTCGCCGACGCTGTCAAGGCTTCCAAGACCGTCGTCTGGAACGGCCCCATGGGCGTCTTTGAGAACCCGACTCTGGCTGCCGGCACTCTGGCCGTGGCCAAGGCTATGGCTGAGAGCGACGCTACCACCGTCATCGGCGGCGGCGACAGCGCAGCAGCTGTCCAGCAGATGGGCCTGGGCGACAAGATGACCCACATCTCTACTGGCGGCGGCGCTTCTCTGGAGTACCTGGAGGGCAAGGAGCTGCCCGGCATCGCAGTCATCCAGAACGCATAATCACAGCATCATGAACGGTGCGGCGGCTGTTTCGCCGCCGCATCTTTTATTTATAAGGTAAATAAGGTAAGGAGAACGTATCATGGATAAGGCAAAGCGCAAGGCCATTATTGCTGGCAACTGGAAGATGAACAAGACCGCCTCCGAGGCTGCTGTTCTGGTGGACGAGCTCATCCCCGCCGTCAAGGACGCATCCTGCGAGGTCGTCATCTGCACTCCCTATACCGACCTGGTCACTGCTGTGGCAAAGACCAAGGGTACCAACATCCATGTCGGTGCCGAGAACGTCCATTTCGAGAAGTCCGGCGCATTCACCGGCGAGATCAGCGCTGATATGCTGGTGGATCTGGGCGTCGAGTACGTCATCGTCGGTCACTCCGAGCGCCGTCAGTATTTCGCAGAGACCGACCAGACCGTCAACAAGCGCGCTCTGGCCGCTCTGAACGCCGGCCTGAAGGTCATCATCTGCGTGGGCGAGAGCCTGCAGCAGCGTGAGGAGGGCGTCACCGAGGAGCTGGTCCGGATGCAGACCAAGATCGCCCTGCGCGATGTCACCGCTGAGCAGATGGCAAACGTCGTCATCGCCTACGAGCCCATCTGGGCCATCGGCACCGGCAAGACCGCTACTGCCGACCAGGCTGAGGAAGTCTGCGCTCAGATCCGCAAGGTCATCGGCGAGGTCTACGGCGAAGCCGTGGCCGAGGCTACCACCGTCCAGTACGGCGGCAGCATGAACGCCAAGAACTGCGAGGAGCTGCTGAGCAAGAAGGACGTGGACGGCGGCCTCATCGGCGGTGCTTCCCTGAAGGCTCCTGACTTTGCAGTCATCGTCAACGCTGCCACCAAGGGCTAAGCCCTGAGCGGTAAAAATCGTTCTCTCTGCGCCCGGCTGCGCCGCATTTCCGGCAGGGAGCCGGGCGCTGTTTGTTGAATTTTCAAAGGAGATCCTATTTTATGTCCAAGAAACCTGTTCTGCTCTGCATCATGGACGGCTTTGGCTGGACCCCCAACGAGACCTACGGCAACGCCGTGGTTGCAGCCAAGAAGCCTTTCCTTGACTCTCTGATGGCAAAATATCCTATGACCACCATCGACGCTTCCGGCATGGCTGTGGGCCTGCCCGACGGCCAGATGGGCAACTCTGAGGTGGGTCATACCAATATGGGTGCCGGCCGCATCGTCTACCAGCAGCTGACCCTCATCACCAAGTCCATCCGCGACGGTGAGATGCTCAAGAACCCCGTCCTCGTCAAGAACATGAAGGCTGCCATCGACGCCGGCAAGGCGATCCACCTGATGGGTCTGGTGGGTACCGGCGGTGTCCACAGCCACGCTGACCACTGGTTCGGTGTGCTGGAAATGGCAAAGCACATGGGTGCCAAGGAAGTCTACCTCCACTGCATCACCGATGGCCGCGACACCGACCCCCACTCCGGCAAGGGCTTCCTTGCCGACCTGCAGGCCAAGCTGGATGAGCTGGGCATCGGTAAGATCGCCAGCGTCTCCGGCCGTTACTACGCCATGGACCGCGACAACAACTGGGACCGTGAGGAGAAGGCTTACGCTGCCTTCGTCTACGGCGAGGGCAACCACGCCGCCAACGCTCAGGAGGCCATCGAGGCATCCTACGCCGACGACAAGACCGACGAGTTCGTTCTGCCCTGCGTCACCTGCGAGGGTGGCCGTGTGCAGGACGGCGACACCGTTATCTTCATGAACTTCCGTCCCGACCGCGCCCGTCAGATGACCCGCATCTTCTGCGACGACGCCTTCATCGGCTTCGAGCGCCGCGGCGGCCGCAAGCAGGTCCACTACGTCTGCATGGCCGAGTATGACGCCACCATGCCCAACTGCGAGGTCGCTTATCCTCCTGTTGAGCTGAAGAACGTCCTGGGCCAGTACCTGTCCGAGAACGGCAAGACCCAGCTGCGCATCGCCGAGACCGAGAAGTACGCTCATGTCACCTTCTTCTTCAATGGCGGTGTTGAGGCTCCCTACGATGGCGAGGATCGCTGTGTCATCCCCAGCCCGAAGGTCGCTACCTACGACCTCAAGCCTGAGATGAGCGCCCCCGAGGTCGCTGACGAGTGCGTCAAGCGCATCGAGAGCGGCAAGTACGACGTGGTCATCCTGAACTTCGCAAACTGCGATATGGTCGGCCACACCGGCGTCTTTGAAGCCGCTGTCAAGGCCGTTGAGGCTGTGGACGCTGCTGTCGAGAAGGTCGTCACCGCTGTGCTGAACGCTGGCGGCTGCGCTTTCCTGACCGCTGACCACGGCAACGCCGAGAAGATGAAGAACCCCGACGGCACTCCTTTCACCGCCCACACCACCAACGTCGTGCCTTTCGTGGCCATCGGCTGCGGCGATGTGAAGCTGCGCGAGGGCGGCTGCCTGGCCGACATCGCACCCACCATGCTGCCCTATATCGGCCTGCCCGTCCCGGCAGAGATGACCGGCAAGAGCATCATCGCTGAGTAAACCTTTTCTGAAACAAAGCAAGCGCCCCGCAGCTCGTAACAGAGCTGCGGGGCGTTTTTTGTGCTGTTTGGCTTTTCAGCGCTCGACCCAGATGGACATCTTCGCACTGGTAGTGATGTCGCCGAGAAGGATGGTGTCCATCTTAATGTTGCAGGTCACGGCCAGCGCTTTGTTGGAATCGCTGCCGGTGAGCACCGAGGCGGGCAGGTTCTTGAGGGTCAGCACGGCGGTGCCGTCGGACAGGTCGCCGCTCAGAGTGCCGTCATAGTTCACCTCGCCGATGGCGATGCCGGTGAGACGGCCGGTCATGTTCATGGAAGAGAGCTGCTTGACCGGAAGCTCGAGAGTGAAGGTGCCGTTGGGCTGGCGGGTGAGGGTGGCTTCGCGGGTGGTGTCCACGGCACTGTCGGCCATCGACTCCTTGTCCCCGGACTCCCGCCAGAACCGGACGCCCACCGTCATCTTGACGGCGGCGGCACTGGCACTGACCGCCAGCGTCAGGAGCAGCAGCAGCGAGACGAGGACCGCCCCGGTACGTCTGCCCATATGCTTCAAAGAAATCGTCATATTCAAGAATCGACCTTTCCAGCCGCAGAGGCGGCTCTGTGTGTTCCAAAACGGAACGCGAAGGAATTTGTCACCGCAAAAATAACATATTCAGAAGAAAAAGTCAATCTGGCTTGTGAGGCTTTCACAAAAATGTTTCACATAAGACACATCTTATGGAAGAAAAGACACAGACTTTGCCGAAGACACAAAAAAGCCGCCTCCCGGCGGACGGGAAGCGGCAGAAGTCAGGAAAACTCAGACCTCAAAGTTGGGGTCGTCCTTCAGCACGTGGATGCTGGTCATGAAGGGGCTCTGCTCGGGGTCCTGGAACGGAGCCTCCTTGACGTACTTGTTCAGGGCGACAGCAGTGCGGGTGGGGTCGGCGATGGTGCCGGCGCCGCCGATGCAGCCGCCGGGGCAGCCCATGCCTTCCAGCAGGTAGCCGTTGTACTTGCCGGCCTTGGCCAGCATCAGCAGCTTCTTACACTCGGCGAGGCCCTGTGCGGACGCGATCTTGACGTCCATATCGGGGTGCCACTCCTTGACCTTGTCGGCGACAGCCTTGGCGACGCCGCCGGACTGTGCGAAGCCGCGGCCTGCGCCGGAAGCGTGGACCAGATCGATCTCATCGGGGTCGACTTCGAGGTTGGCCACGTCGATGTCCTTGGCCTCGATGATGCCGGCCAGTTCCTCGAAGGTCAGCACGAAGTCCACATCAGAGCGGACGGTGCGGCGGGAAGCTTCCAGCTTCTTGGCGGCGCAGGGTCCGATGAAGCACATACGGGCCTCGGGGTCGGCCTGCTTCATCATGCGGGCGGTAAAGACCATGGGGGTCATGGTCATGGAGATGTTCTTTGCAAGATCCGGGAAGGCGGTCTTTGCCATCATGCTCCATGCCGGGCAGCAGGAAGTAGCCATGAAGTTCAGTTTGTTGGGGACCTCCTCCAGGAAGTCGTGGGCCTCATCCACGGTACACAGGTCGGCACCGATGGCGACCTCCACGACGTCGTAGAAGCCCAGAGCCTTCAGCGCAGCCTTGAGCTTGCCGGTGGAGGCCAGGCCCGGGAACTGGTTGATGAAGGCGGGAGCGACGAGGGCGTAGATGCGGTCACCGCGGTTGAAGCCCTGAATGAGCTGGTAGATCTGGCCCTTGTCGGCGATGGCACCGAAGGGGCAGTTGACCAGACACTGGCCGCAGGACACGCACTTGCTGTAGTCGATCTCGGCGCGGCCCAGCTCATCGGAGTGGATGGCACCCATGCCGCAGGCAGCGGCGCAGGGACGCTCGGTCTTGACGATGGCGTTGTAGGGGCAGACGCCGACGCAGCGGCCGCACTTGATGCACTTTTCCTGGTCGATGGTGGAACGGCCGCTCTCCCAGGTGATAGCCTTCTTGGGGCAGACTTCCATACAGGGGTGTGCGAGGCAGCCCTGGCACAGGTCGGAGACCTTGACCAGCTTCTCGGGGCAGCGGTTGCAGGCAAACTTGATGACGTTCACCAGCGGGGGGTCATAATACTTATCGGCGATGGAAGCGTCCTCCAGACCGGAGACGACGCTGTTGTGCTCGTCCATGCGGCGGGTGGGCAGGCCCATGGCCAGACGAACGCGCTCCTCGACGATGGCACGCTCAAGGAAGATGTCCTTGCGGAGCTTGCCTTCCTCACCGGGGATGATGGTGTAAGGGATCTTGCGCATCAGGTGGTTGGCCTGCTCGCCCTTGACGTTGGCGTAGGCCATCCGTGCTACCTCGGTAAAGACCTGGCGGCGAATCTGGATGACCGTCGTGTTGATTCCTCTGAAACTCATTCCAATCTCTCCTTGTTTTGAAACAACAGAACAAAAAACCGCTCCGACGCGGCTTTTCTCCGGGGCATTTGGTACTGGGCTGCTGCAAACAGCCGGATGCCCCGAATAATCCACTTTTATTGTAGCATAAACCCTTCGGGAAGAAAAGGGAAAAGCCTAAAATTTGTTATGAAATTCACAACTGGTATATCTTGCACAAATGAGAACAAATGGATTTGTACAAAACGGCAAAGAAACGGCTAAGATTTACACCATCTCGGCCCGGACGCGCTCACCGTCGTAGCTGCCCAGCCGGACATGGACGATCTCGCCGCTCTTATGGCCCGGGGCCGAGACCACGACGGGAACATACAGCCGGGTGTAGCCGGTGAAGAGGGTGCCGGAGAGGGGAGTCTCCAGCAGAACGTCGTCTTCGCTGCCCTCGCAGCCGGCCAGAACCTCGCGGCGGATGTCCTCGGCGATGGCGTTCATCTCCCGGCTGCGGGCCTGTTTTTCACGCTCATGGACCTGGTCGGGGAAGTCGTAGGCAGGGGTGCCGCTGCGGCGGGAGTAGGGGAAGACGTGGACTTTCAGGAAGCCGATCTCCTTCAGGAACGCGCAGCTCTCCCGGAAATCTTCCTCCGTCTCGCCGGGGAAGCCGCAGATGCAGTCGGTGGTGAAGCTGACCGGGCGGTCGCCGTAGGCGGCGCGGAGCTGGCGGACCACCTCGGCGTACTGCTCGGCGGTATAGACGCGGCGCATCCGGCGCAGGGTGGCGCTGCAGCCGCTCTGCAGGCTCAGGTGGTACTGGGGGCAGAGCTTGTCCACTGCCGCCAGCCGGGTGATGTATTCGGGAGTCAGCATATCGGGGTCAAGGCTGCCCAGCCGGATGCGCTCGATGCCTTCCACCCGGGCGCACTTCTCCACCAGCTCCACAAGGTTGGTGCCGGTGTCGAGGCCGTAGCTGGGCAGGGAGATGGCGCTGAGCACCACTTCCCGGTAGCCGGAAGCGGCCAGCTGGCGCAGCTCGGCGAGGATGCTCTCTTCCGAGCGGCTGCGCACCGGGCCGCGGGCGCGGGGGATGACACAGTAGGCGCACTGACGGTTGCAGCCGTCCTCTACTTTAATAAAGGCGCGGGTGTGGGTCTCGAACCGCTCCACCGGCAGTTCCTCGAACCGCTCGCCCTTCGCGTGGGGGGCGATGGCGACGATGCGCTCGTGGCCGTCCAGCAGCTTGAGCACATTATCGAGGATGGCTTTCCGGTCGCCGTTGCCGCAGACCAGGTCGGCCTCCATGAACTGGGCCGCTTCCTCGGGGAAAGCCTGCGGGTAGCAGCCGGTGAGGACGGTGACGGCGCCGGGGTTCTCGCGCTTGGCCCGGCGGAGCCACTTGCGGCTCTTCTGGTCGCCGAAGTTGGTGACGGTGCAGCTGTTCACCACAAAGACGTCGGCCTCTTCGCCCTCCGGCACGATGGTGAAACCGGCGGAGCGGAACATCTGTTCCAGCGCACCGGTCTCATTTAAGTTGACCTTGCAGCCAAGGGTATAAAAACAAACTCGCATGGGGTGTCCTTTCCAAAACCTCTCCGATTTGGCTCTCCTGTCGGGAAAGCTGGCTGCGAAGCAGACGGAGAGGTTATTACCTTATAATAAACCATCCTATTATAGCAGATTTTTCCCGGGGAGAAAAGAGCATTCCGGCCTCTTTTTTTGCATAGAATGCAATCAGACAGACATTGCGGGGAGGGACAAGGGATGGAACGAAAGAATTTTGCGGTGCTCTGCGCAGCCGTGCTCTGCTTCTGGCTGTTTGCACTGGCCCTTGGGACGGCGGAGGGCGTGGGCCTGCGGGCTGTCATGCACCCGGAAGAGCGGGCCGTCAGCGCCGACGTCGAGGAAGCGGCAGAAGGAATTCTGCTGCCGACTGCAGCCGCCACGCCTCAGCTCGACCTCAACTGCCGCGCTGCCATCCTCATTGAGCAGGGGAGCGGACGGGTCCTCTACGAGAAGAACGCCGACGAGCGGGTCCCCATCGCCTCCATCACCAAGGTGATGACCCTGCTGCTTGCTTTCGAGGCTGTCCACGACGGGCGGCTGACCATGGAGACGCCGGTGCCGGTGAGTGAGCACGCCTACCACATGGGCGGCAGTCAGATCTGGCTGGAGCCGGGGGAGCACTTTACATTGGACGAGATGATAAAGGCGATCTGCGTTTCCTCTGCTAACGACGCGGCAGTGGCCGTGGCCGAGCTGGTGGGCGGCAGTGAGCCGGCCTTCGTGGAGCAGATGAATGCCCGGGCCGCCTCGCTGGGGATGGAGCAGACGTCTTTCCGCAACGCCTGCGGGCTGGACGCCGAAGGCCATCTCTCCACGGCCCGGGACGTGGCCGCCATGAGCCGCACCATCCTGAACACCTGCCCCGAGGTGCTGCACTACACCGGCATCTGGACGGATACCCTCCGGGGCGGGGCGACCCAGCTGGTCAATACGAATAAGCTTCTCCGCCGGTATGAGGGGATCACTGGCCTCAAGACCGGCACCACCGGCGGCGCGGGCATCTGCATCTCGGCCAGCGCCACCCGGAACGGCCTTTCCCTCATCGCGGTGATATTGGGCGCACCGTCCAGCGCCGACCGCTTCGACGCCGCCACGACTCTGCTGGACTACGGCTTCGGGGCCTATGAGGCCGCGCCGCTGCCAAAACTCGAGGCACAGCCGCTCCAGATCACGGTCAGGGGCAGCGCGGCGGGCAGCGTCCCGCTGGATTACTCGGCCCTGCCGGAGACGGTGCTGGTGGAGAAGGGGAGCGGGGCGTCCCTGTATACCGAGCTGACCCTGCCCGAGGAGCTGGAAGCCCCGGTGGAGCAGGGCCAGACGCTGGGCAAAGCCGCAGTCTATCAGGGGGAAGCACTTCTGGAAGAGTACGAAGTGCGTGCTGCCGCCGATGCGCCGAGGATGACTGTCCGGGATGCCATCGGCCTGCTGTGGCAGAGCCTTACCGGCGCGGCATGACCGAAAACTGCGCACTACCGGTCAAAAACGGTCAGCGAGGGCAAGGAATGGCTTGGACGTTTGTATAAAAGATGTAAGAGCATACAAAACAACACTATTAAAATTGTATGAAAAGCGAGGATTTTGGCCTTGACTTTGCCCGGCGGGAACGGTACACTTATACCAAGAAAAACCCTCGCCGGGCAAAGAGCCCGTAAAATGTTTTGGAGGTTTTGATAGAATGAGTCTCGCTCTGAATACAAAGCACCTCTCCAGTTTCATCAACGAAGAGGAATACAAGGCCATCTACCCCCAGGTAGAGGCCGCGCACAAGACGCTGGAAGCCAAGAACGGCCCCGGCAGCGACTTCCTGGGCTGGATGTATCTGCCCCGTGATTATGATAAGGAAGAGTTCGAGCGCATCAAGGCAGCTGCTGCCAAGATCCGTGAGGATTCCGACGTTCTGGTGGTCGCAGGCATCGGCGGCAGCTATCTGGGTGCACGCGCCGTCATCGAAGCCGTCAAGGGTATGTACCACAACGAGCTGGACAACGGCCTGAAGATCTACTTCTGCGGCAACAGCATCAGCCCCACCTATCTGAATGACATCATCGCGCTGTGCAAGGGCAAGCGCTTCTCCATCAACGTCATCTCCAAGTCCGGCACCACCACCGAGACCTCTCTGGCCTTCCGTGTGCTGCGCAAGCTGCTGGAAGACGAGATGGGCGTGGAAGAAGCCAACAAGCGCATCTACGCCACCACCGACCGCGCCAAGGGTACCCTCAAGCAGCTGGCTGACGCGCAGGGCTGGCCCACCTTTGTCGTCCCCGACGATGTCGGCGGCCGCTACTCCGTCCTTTCCGCTGTGGGCCTGCTGCCCATCGCTGCTGCCGGCATCAGCATCGACGACGTCATGAAGGGCGCAGCCGACGCGATGGAGCGCTTCTCCGTGCTCAGCCCCGACAACGACGCCTACAAGTATGCGGCCATCCGCAACATCCTGTACCGCAAGGGCAAGAGCATCGAGATCCTCGAGTGCTATGAGCCGAACTTCACCCTCATGAACGAGTGGTACAAGCAGCTGTTCGGTGAGAGCGAGGGCAAGGACAACAAGGGTCTGTTCCCCGCAAGCTGCATCTTCTCCACCGACCTGCACTCCATGGGTCAGTTCATCCAGGAAGGCTCCCGCACCATGTTCGAGACTATCGTGGATGTCAAGAAGCCCGCACAGGACCTCTTCATCGACAAGCTGGAGGGCAACTTCGACGGCCTGAACTTCCTGGCTGACCAGAACATGAGCGTGGTCAACCGCAAGGCCATGGAAGGCACCATCCTCGCCCACACCGACGGCGGCGTGCCGGAGGTGGTCATCGAGGTGGACGACCTGTCCGCTTATAATGTGGGCTACCTCATCTACTTCTTCTGGCGTGCCTGCGCCTGCAGCGGCTACCTGCTGAGCGTCAACCCCTTCAACCAGCCGGGCGTCGAGAGCTATAAGAAGAACATGTTCGCTCTGCTGGGCAAGCCGGGTTATGAGAACCTGACCGCCGAGCTGGAAGCAAAGCTGAAGTAAGAGCAAGCGGAACAAAAAACGATCTCCCGCCGTGAGGCGTGGAAAATACAGGAGGACAGAACTATGATTAAACTGATTGTTGGCACCAAAGGCTCCGGTAAGACCAAGGCTATGATCGACATGATCAATGATTCGGTCAAGACCTCCAAGGGCAACGTCGTTGTCGTCGAGAAGGGCATGAAGCTGACCTATGAGGTCCCCAACGCCGCCCGTCTCATCGACCTGGACGAGTACAAGATCGCCGGCGGCGAGATGCTGTACGGCTTCGTGGCCGGCCTGCTGGCAAGCAATTATGACATCACTGACCTGTACATCGACGGCATCCTGAAGGTGCTGGATCACGACATCAACCGTCTGGGCGTCGTTCTGGACGAGATCGCTGCTGCCGCCGGCGACTCCATCAAGGTCACCGTCACTGTCAGCGCTGATGAGGCTGCTCTGCCCCACGATGTGAAGAAGTACCTGTAAAATAACTCTGAAATTTCTGATTTGAAGCATCCCAGACAGGCAGAAAACCGGAGAATTTGAAATTTTTTCGGTTTTCTGCCTGTTTTGGTGTTGACAAAGGGCTGTGTTGGCGCTATACTAACAAAGCAGCCTTTTATGAGGTGTACTATGCAATTTGACCTGAGAAAGTTTATCGTATCCGGCACGAAACCTTACGCCGCAGAGTTTCAGTGTGATTTGTCTGCAAAGGATTTTGCCGGTGCAAGGATCGAGCAGCCTGTGACGGCCCGCTTTGAGGCGGTGCCGGATGGCGAGGAGATCCGGATGACGCTGCGGGCAAACGCATTGGTGCACGGAGAGTGCGCCCGCTGCCTCGACCCCGTCGAACGGGAAGAGACGGTGCAAGCAGAGTGGACGGTCAGGGAGCGCGATCTGGATGACCCGGATTTCGACCTGCCCCTCAACGAAAAAGGACATCTGGATGTGGACGAATGGCTCTGTCAGGAATTCATGTTCCAGATACCGACGGTGCTGCTTTGCAGCGCTGACTGCCCGGGCTTGTGTCCCCGGTGCGGGAAGAAGATGGCCGAATGTACCTGCCCTCCGGCAGAAGCTGAGGCCGAACCCGCAGACGCAAGGCTAGCGATACTCAAATCACTGCTGAACTGAGAAACCCATCAAGGAGGTGCAAAAATATGGCAGTACCTAAGAGACATCTTTCCAAGGCCCGCCGCGACAAGCGTCGCAGCAATGTTTGGAAGCTGGAGGCCCCCGCACTGGTCAAGTGCAGCAACTGCGGCTCTCTGAAGCTCCCCCACCAGGCATGTGGCAACTGCGGTTACTACAAGGGCGAGGAAGTCATCAAGAAGGGCTAATTTGCGCAGAATTGGTGGCACATTGGTGTTATGTACAGAAGGGGAGGGCGCAATGCCTTCCCCTTCTTGCTTTGTCTTGAAAACGAAATTGTGAGGTGAAAGCATGGCCATCAGGATCGACCGTGTGGACGCGGGCAGCGAGGCGGAAGCCCTCGGCCTCGCTGGCGGCGACGAGTTGCTGAGCGTGGACGGCAACGAGCTGAACGACACGCTGGACTATGATTTTTATACTGACAGCAAGAGCTTCCACCTCAAAGCAAGGGTGGCGGACGGCATCCGGGAGTGGGACGTCCGGCGGGAAGAGCGCGGCCCCTTCGGCTGCGACTTCTCCACCTATCTGGGCGACCAGAAGCACTCCTGCTCCAACCACTGCATGTTCTGCTTCATCGACCAGCTGCCCCCGGGGATGCGTGAGAGCCTCTACTTCAAGGACGACGACGAGCGCCTGTCCTTTTTGTTCGGCAACTATATCACCATGACCAACATGCAGGACCACGAGATCGACCGCATCATCAAGATGCACATCTCGCCCATCAACATCTCGGTCCACACCACCAATCCCCAGCTCCGCGTGCGGATGCTGGCGAATAAACGGGGCGGCGAGGTGCTGAAGTACCTGCCCCGTCTGGTGGAGGGCGGCATCGCCGTCAACTGCCAGCTGGTGCTCTGCCGGGGCATCAACGACGGCGACGAGCTCCGCCGCACCCTCACCGACCTGCTGGAGCTGACCCCGATGGTGCAGAGCGTGGCGGCAGTCCCCTGCGGCGTGACGGACTACCGCCAGAACCTCTTCAAGCAGACGCCCTACGACGCTGAGACCAGCGCCGCCGTCATCGACATCATGGAAGAGTTCGGCGACGAGTGCAAGCGCCGCCACGGCAAGCGCATCATCTACCCCAGCGATGAGTGGTACCTCAAGGCCGGCCGCCCCATCCCGGAGCCGGAGTTCTATGAGGACTACGACCAGCTGGAAAACGGCGTGGGCATGATGAGCCTCTTCCGGGAGGAATTTCTGGCCGAGCTGGAAAAACCCCACCGCATCTATGGCACCAAAAAGATGGATGTCGTCACCGGCACCATGGCTGCGCCCCTCATCACCGAGATGATGGACGAGCTGCGCCGCCAGTACCCCATGATAGAAGTAAAAGTGCATCCCATCAAAAACAACTTCTTCGGCGGCAACGTCGGCGTGGCGGGCCTCGTCACGGCGACCGACATCATCGCTCAGTGCGAGGGCCGGCTGTCCAGCGGCACCCTGGGCGTGCCTGCCGTGATGCTGCGGGAGGAGAAGGACACCTTCCTCGATGATATGACCATCGAGCAGCTGGGCCAGCGGCTCGGCGTAAAGGTGGAAGTCCTGCCCACCAGCGGCGGCGACGAGGCCAAGGCCCTGCTGCGCAGCGGCCTGCATATCGCCCGCCGGAGAAGACCGTAATTTTACCCCTTTTGTGAAAGGAGGAACCCCCTATGAGCAAACCGATCGTTGCTGTGGTGGGCCGCCCCAACGTGGGCAAGTCCACCCTGTTCAATAAGCTCTGCGGCCAGCGTCTGGCCATCGTGGAGGATACCCCGGGCATCACCCGCGACCGCATCTTCGCCAACTGCGAGTGGAGCGGCCACGAGTTCCTGCTGGTGGATACCGGCGGCATTGAGCCCAAGGCCACCGAGGGCATTCTGGCCCACATGCGCGAGCAGGCCCAGATCGCCATCGACACCGCCGACTGCATCATCATGGTGGTGGACGTGCGCAACGGCCTGACCGCCGCCGACGAGGACGTGGCCCATATGCTGCGCCGCAGCCACAAGCCCATCATCCTCGCCGTCAACAAATGCGACAATGTGGGCGAGACCCCCATGGAGCTCTACGAGTTCTATAACCTCGGCTTCGACGAAGTCATGCCCATCTCGTCCGTCCACGGCCACGGCACCGGCGACCTGCTGGACGCTGTCTGCGCCCACCTCGATTTCAGCGAGACCGTCGTGGAGGAAGACCGCATCCCCGTCGCCATCATCGGCCGCCCCAACGTGGGCAAGTCCAGCCTGACCAACCGCATCCTCGGTGAGAACCGCATGATCGTGGCCAACGAGGCCGGCACTACCCGCGACGCCATCGACACCCCCGTGGACAACGCTTACGGCAAGTTCATCTTCACCGATACCGCCGGTCTGCGCAAGCGCAGCAACATCACCGACGGCCTCGAGCGCTACATGGTCGTCCGCGCACTGGCCGCCGTCGAGCGCAGCCGCGTGGCCCTCATCCTCGTGGACGCCACCGTCGGCTTCACCGAGCAGGACAGCAAGGTGGCCGGCTACGCCCACGACCAGGGCAAGGCCTGCATCATCGTCGTCAACAAGTGGGACGCCGTGGAGGGCAAGGAGACCAACACCATGGAACTGCAGCGCCGGGGCTATGCCGAGTGCTTCAGCTTCATGGGCTACGCTCCCATCATCTTCATCTCGGCCCAGACCGGCTACAACGTCAACAAACTGATGCAGCTCATCCGCGACGTGGACAGCCAGAACGGTGCCCGCGTGCCCACCGGTGTGCTGAATGAGATGCTGGCCCGTGCCACCGCTCGGATGCAGCCGCCCAGCGACAAGGGCCGCCGCCTGAAGATCTTCTACCTGACCCAGGCTTCCACCCGTCCGCCGACGTTCGTGGCTTTCGTCAACGCAAAGCACCTGTTCCACTTCAGCTATCAGCGGTATATCATCAACCAGATCCGCGAGAACTTCGGTCTGGAGCACACCCCCATCCGCCTTGTCGTGCGTGAGCGCGGCTCCGGCGAGGTGGGCGCGAAGGACGTATAAGGAAGGGAGACTGGTTCTATGACCGCATTTCTCATTGTGCTGGTGGTCGCTGCCGAAGCCTATCTGCTGGGCAGCGTGGACACCGGCATCCTCGTCAGCAAGTATCTGTACCATGACGACGTCCGCACCCACGGCTCGGGAGCTGCCGGTATGACCAACATGCTGCGCACCTTCGGCAAGAAGGCCGCTGCCCTCACGGCGGTGGGCGATGTGCTCAAGGGCGTCGTGGCCGTCTGCCTTGGCCGGTGGCTGTTCGGCCATCTGCCCGCCGACGCTGCTGTCTCGCCCTATCTGGGCGTCTACCTCGCCGCCATCCTCGCCGTGGTGGGCCACTCCAAGCCCATCTACTTCGGCTTCAAGGGCGGCAAGGGCGTGCTGGTGGCTGCCGGTGCCATTCTGGCAGTCCAGCCGGTGCTGCTGCCGGTGCTGGCACTCATCTTCCTCGTCTGCCTGGCCCCCACCGGCATGGTGTCGCTGGGCAGCATCACCATGGCCGCGGCCTATCCGGTCCTGACGCTGGTGTATAGTCTCATGCGCGGCCTGCCGACTCAGGACGTGGTGGTCTGCACCGTCGGCGCTGCCATTATGGGCGGCATGGTCATCTGGATGCACCGTTCCAACATCCAGCGCATCCGGGACGGCAAGGAGTACCGTTTCGGCCAGAAGCACAAGAGCAACTAAGCATAAAAAATGCCCCGCAGGCAGCTCTCGATGAGCGTTCTGCGGGGCATTTTACGTTGTCAGGCTCATTTCGGGTCTGCTTCCAGCAGCGTGTCGGTGTTGTCCTCGTACTTGGGGTCTTCGATGGCGACTTCAAGCTCCGTGTCGGTGTCGTCATGATGCAGGTGCTTGCGTAGCCGGGAGGCGAATTCCTCTGACGGGATGCCGCTCTGGCTGGGGGAAAGGTCGGGTGCGGGGTGGCCGTCGGGCAGATGAGCGCCGAAGGCCGGCACGAAGAAGAACCTCCGCACGATGAAGATGAGGGCGATGGCGCTCACGCTCAGCAGGTTCTCCATGGCGGATTCGTGTCCCACCACCATGTGGCGGGCGATGGCGTAGAGCAGCACTTCGAGGCTGGAACCGGGGCTGTGCTTGGCCAGCATCTTGATGAACTCGATGCCGATGACGATGTCCAGCGCCCGCTGTAAGAAGGTGCTCACCTCGACGTCGTTGCCGTCGAACAGCAGGCCGGGCATCCACTGCAGCAGCGGCACCATCGACAGCAGCAGGCCGATGAGGACGAGGCCGGACAACAGGATCTCGAGCAGGGTGGCTGCGCTGATGATCTTGTTGCGCAATTCGGCGCGGCTGTGGCTTTCAACACGGGAATTGGACATGGGCAGGGACCTCTCTTTCAAATTTGACCGGAAATCTTTTACAACAGTTCGATTCTATTGTAACAAAAGCGAAAAACGAAGTCAATTTCTCCGGCTGGGAAAGTTAACCAGCATGAAAAACTGGAATCGAAGGCAGACAAAAGGGGCCGTCCGCACCCGGAATGGAGTGCAGACAGCCCCTCTTTGTGCTGAAAAGGCGGCTTAGGCCTCAGCGATGGCTTCAATCTCACAGAGCACGCCCTTGGGCAGGTCTTTCACGGCCACGCAGCTGCGGGCAGGCTTGGAGGTGAAATACCTGGCGTACACCTCGTTGAAAGCGGCAAAGTCGGCGATGTCGGCCAGGAAGCAGGTGGTCTTGACCACCTTGTCAAAGCCCACGCCGGCAGCTTCGAGGATAGCGCCCACATTGCGGCAGCTCTGGTCAGCCTGTGCGGTGATGCCCTCGGCGACTGCGCCGGTGGCGGGGTCTACCGGGATCTGGCCGGAGGTGAAGACGAGACCGCCCACGGTGTAGCCCTGAGAGTAGGGGCCGATGGCGCCGGGAGCTTTTTCGGTGCTGATGATGTTCATATCGATTACCTCACATATCATAAATAGGGGAGTCTCCCGCCAAAAGGGGAGCCGATGAAAAAAGTCTACCACCAACTGTCCCCGCCGTCAACGGGCAGCAGGGAACGGTCCCGGAATTTCCGGAAAAAGGGAATGTAAAATTATTTGGAAAAATCTGTGCAAATCATCTTGACAAGAAATAAACTTTTATGATAAAAATAGAGCATGAAAGTAACATTTTTGCAGGAAAAACGCGGGCGCAGCGCAGGCAGGAAAGCCAGCTTTGCGCAGGCGCGTTTCTTTTTTGCAGAAAAAGCGAATTTCTGAACCCTCGGAAGGGGCAGAAAGGATAAGATATGTCGATTTTGGTAGATGATTCAAATAAAACAGCCTGCCGTGCAGCGGAGGCTGGACTGCAGCAGAAAAACTGTGCTGCGCTGGTGCGTCCGGCGGGTACGGGCAAAGGCTGCATCGTGTGGGAGCTGCTGGACGCCCACCCCGAGATGCGCGTGCTCTGGGTGGTGTCCTGCGCTGCCCGTCTGGAACTGCGCCGCGCCCTGACAAAGCGGCTGGGCCGGACGCTGGGTGGCCGGGTGCGGCTGATGAGCTGCGAGCAGCTGGCCGTGCAGAATGCGCTGGGCTGGGTGGCACTGGCTGAGTTCCGGCCCGGCCTGCTGGTGCTGGACGGCTGGAGGGAGATGAGCGCAAAGGACTGGACCGACTGTGTCCAGCCCCTGTTTCGCCTCTGCCCGGGGGCAAAGCTGCTGGCTCTGGGGGAGCCGGACGCCCCGGGCGACAGCTGCCGCGCTGCCGAGGAGATGCTGGCCGACGCCATCGTGGAGCCGCTGGCGCTGGGCGGGGCGATGGCCGAGGGTCTGCTGCCCATGCCGGCCTCCTATACGGCCCTGCTCTGGCCGCTGGAAGATGCGATGGCCCGCCTCCGTGCTGAGGTGAAGAACCTCCATCTGCCGGGCTGCCCTGACCCCAACGCCGAGAAATATCAGGCTCTGAGCCTCGCCGTAGAGAAGCTTCCGCCGGTGGAACAGCTGCTGGCGCAGTGGCTCCCGGATGCTGCCGGGCGCTGCCTCGTCCTCTGCGAGGATGATGCAGCGGCGGCGCAGACCGCAGAGCAGGCCGAGAAGCTGTTTGGTGCAGGAACACATATTTATAAGGATGCAGAAGGCTTTGCGGCCGATGAAGCGGCCACCCTCCGGCTGCTGGTCTGTGCCAACGGCCCGGCGGTGCAGGCTCCTCTGGCCGGGATCTCGGGCGTGGTGCTGGTGCGCCGCAGCGCTGAACCGACCGCATACCGGCAGATGCTGGCCCGCGCCCTTGCGGCCTGCGGCAGTGTGCCGGTGGCAGAGCTGAGCGCGGCCTTTAAGGCGCTGACCTGTGTGCAGCAGCTGCGGAAGGAGTGCAGTGCGGCGGGGGCAGAAGCCTTCCCGCTGGAAGAGCCCCTTTCTGCCTGCCGCCGGGCTTACCGGCAGCTCCGCCGCGCGCTGGACTCCGACTGGGAGCGCTATTATGCCGCCGCAAAGCAGATGACGGCAGAGGGAAAGACGCTGGACGTGCCTCGCTCCTACAGCTTCGGGGGCGTGGCCGTGGGCCGCTGGCTGGAAAACCAGCGCCTTGTCCGGGCCGGAAAGAAAAAGGGACGCCTCACCGCCGCGCAGGCTGCCCGGCTGGACAAAATCGGCATGAACTGGCAAAAGCGGCTCGAGCTGGCGTGGGAGAACGGCTGTGCTTCGGCCCGGCGGTACCGCGACAGCCACAGCGACCTGCTGGTGCCGGTCCATTATAAGGATAAGGACGGCTTTGCGCTGGGCGAGTGGATCGTCTATAACCGCCAGCGCTATCTGGGCGGGAACCTGCCGTCAGACCGCGTCGAGCGCCTCGAGGCACTGGGCATGGTGTGGGACACCGGCAGCATCCTCTGGGAGAAGAGCTATGCCGCCGCCGTCCAGTATTATCTGGAAAATCACACGCTGGAAATTCCCGTCAAGTATGTCACGCCGGACGGCATGGCGCTGGGCGTCTGGCTGGGCAGTCAGCGTGCCGCTTATAAAGAAGGTGTGCTGACCGACGCCCAAATCGAAAAGCTGGAAGCGCTGGGAGTGGATTGGACGAACCGGAACGACCGCAAGTGGCAGACCGCCTACGAGGCCGCCGTGAAGTACCACGCCGCCCACGGGGACCTCGACGTTCCCACCGAGTACATCGACGAAGACGGCATTCTGCTGGGCAAGTGGGTGTCCCGCCAGCGGTACGCATGGCAGAACCCCGAGCGCAGCAGCGCCCGGGTGACGCCGGAGCGGAAAGCCCTGCTGGACGAGCTGGGCATGAACTGGGAAAAGACCGACTCATGGCAGCACCGCTACGAGCTGGCCGTGGAATACAAAAAGGAGCACGGCAGTCTGGCCGTTCCGGCCCAGTACCGGACGGAGGACGGCATCTGGCTGGGCAGCTGGCTGTCCCGTCAGAAGCAGATGCTGCGGGAGGGCAAAAAGCTTTCCGCCAAGCGCCGCGTGGCCCTGAAAGAGCTGTTCAAGGGCGAAAAAGGCCGACGCCTCAGCGCCCCGGTGTCGCCCGCGTGCAGCGTGCGGGAGCAGAACTGGCTGGATAACTACCAGAGCGCCAGGCTCTACGCCGAGAAGAAGGGCAGCCTCCTCGTGCCTGCCGGATACGTGGACGAGAACGGCTTCCGTCTGGGCGTCTGGATCTCGAACCTCCGGGCTGCCCGCAAGGCCCGGCCCGGCTCGTTCCAGGTGACGCCGGAGCATATCGCCCTGCTGGACGCCATCGGGATGCAGTGGGACGCCCGGGAGGCCAAGTGGGCCGGGGCGTTCCGCCGCGCCGAAGAGTACCGCACCGCCCACGGCGACCTGCTGGTGCCGGTAAACTATAAGACCGAAGACGGCTTCTGCCTCGGCGACTGGGTCCGCCGGATGCGCGAAAACTACGCCTGTGCTGAGAAAAAGCTGACGGCGGAGCGCATCGCAAAGCTCGAAGCGCTGGGCATGGTCTGGACCGTGCCGCAGGAGGGCTGAGATATTGCATTTTAGGGCGGAGTGTGGTATACTTCACCTCGTCTGAATAGAAAACAGCAGGTGCCTGCCGCCGGGGCTTCGTTCCCGGTCGGGAGGGTAAAAGGGAAGCGGGTGCGAGTCCCGCGCGATCTCGTCACTGTGATAAGGGAGTCCGCTGCCTTGGCGCTCAGCGCCGGTCACTGGAGGCTTTGCCTCTGGGAAGGCGGCAGCGGGCGGTGAGCTTTCAGTCAGGAAACCTGCCCGCTGTTGGTACAGGAGCGTCCGGCTCCGGATCACGAGGAATTGGTCGTACCAAAAAGCCCGAAAGTTCAAAGGGTCTTTTTGCTGTGCCTTCCGCGCGGTGAAAAGGCTCTTTTTTCGTTTGAGCTGGCCCCCGTTTCGTACCCTTTCTATCGGAAAAGTACATTCCACACAACAGAAAGGACTCAAACAATGCGTAAGGCAACCAACAAGAACTGGCAGCGCGTCACCGCCGCTGCCGCCGCACTGGCCCTGTGTGCCGGTGTGCTCACCGGCTGCGGTGCATCTTCTTCCACTGCCGCCGGCAGCACCGCCGCAAGCTCTGCTGCCGCCAGCGAAGTGAGCAGCGAGGAGGCTGATGAAATGGCAGCAAAGAATGTGGCAGACCTCATCGACGCCATCTATGTGCAGGAGCGCAACGAGAACACCGACGCTCAGTGTGAGGCTGCAAAGGCAGCATGGGACGCTCTGACCGACGCTCAGAAGGAGATGGTCGAGGGCGAGGAGGCTGACCCCGATTACTTTGGCCGCGACACCGGCGACGCCTCTAAGGACGACGCCCGCAACCAGGACAACATCGGCGACAACGAGATCCTGGTCGTCAGCTTCGGCACCTCGTTCAACGACAGCCGCGCAGCGGACATCAAGGGCATCGAGGACGCCATCCAGGCCGCATACCCCGACTGGTCTGTCCGCCGCGCCTTCACCGCACAGATCATCATCAACCATGTTCAGGCCCGTGACGGCGAGAAGATCGACAACATGGAGCAGGCTCTGGAGCGCGCTGTTGCCAACGGCGTGAAGAATCTGGTCGTCCAGCCCACCCATCTGATGCATGGCGCTGAGTACGACGAGATGATGGAGATGGTGGACAGCTACCGCGATAAGTTCGAGTCCGTCGCCATCGCCGAGCCTCTGCTGGGCGAGGTGGGCAGCGATGCCACCGTCATCAACGCCGACAAGGAAGCTGTCGCCAAGGCCATCACCGCCGAGGCCGTCAAGACCGCCGGTTTCGACAGTCTGGACGCCGCTGCTGAGGACGGCACCGCTTTCGTCTTCATGGGCCACGGCACCTCTCACACCGCAAAGGTGAGCTACACCCAGATGCAGTCTCAGATGAACGCTCTGGGCTACAAGAATGTCTTCATCGGCACCGTCGAGGGCGAGCCTGAGGAGACTGCCTGCGAGAACGTCATCGAGGCTGTCAAGGCCGCCGGTTACACCAAGGTCGTCCTGCGTCCCCTGATGGTCGTTGCAGGTGACCACGCCAACAACGATATGGCTGGCGACGACGAGGATTCCTGGAAGAGCCAGTTCGAGGCCTCCGGCGAATTCGACTCTGTCGATTGCCAGATCGCCGGTCTGGGCGAGGTCGCTGACATCCAGCAGCTCTACGTCGCACACACCAAGGCCGCTGTCGATTCCCTGAACGGCTGAGCATAAGTTTATGATTGCCCGGAAAGGAGTGCCTTTTCGGGCAATTTCTTTTTCGGCCTGCTTTGAATTCGGGCCATTGCGTGTTATAATCTTTTCTGTAAAATAGATACTTCGAGGTATATCATCATGAAACTGAACCATAAATTTGCTCTTTTGCTGGCCGGCGCTGTGCTGGCTGGTTCTCTCACCGGCTGCGGCGCATCCGGCACCCCGGCCAGCTCTGCCGCTTCCTCCGAGGCTGCGGCTTCCTCCGCCGTGAGCGAGGCAGCTTCCGAACCGGCGGCAGAGGACGCTCTGCCCGACGGCGTCTACACCGCCGACTTTGACACCGACAGCTCCATGTTCCATGCCAACGAGGCCAACGACGGCAAGGGGATCCTGACCGTGAAGGACGGTCAGATGACCTTCCACGTCAGCCTCGTCTCCAAGAAGATCGTCAACCTCTACGTCGGCATGGCCGCTGACGCCGAGGCCCACGAGGGCGACTGGCTCCAGCCCACCACCGACACCGTCACCTACTCCGACGGCCTGTCCGATGAGGTCTACGGCTTCGACATCCCGGTGGAGGCTCTGGACGAGGACTTTCAGCTGGCCATCCTCGGCTCCAAGGGCAAGTGGTACGACCATACCGTCCGTGTCGCCAACGCCCAGCCTGCTGCGGCGGAAGCACTTGCCGACGGCACCTACACCTGCGACGTGATCCTTGAGGGCGGCTCCGGCCGTGCCACCGTGGAAAGCCCTGCTGTCCTGACCGTGGCCGACGGCAGGATGACCGCCACCATCGTCTGGTCCAGCCCCAACTACGACTATATGCTGGTGGACGGCGAAAAGTATCTGCCCACCAACACCGAGGGCAACTCTACCTTCGAGATCCCCGTCACTGCTCTCGACACCCCGCTGGATGTGGTGGGCGATACCGTCGCCATGAGCACCCCGCATGAGATCGAGTATACGCTGACCTTCGCCTATGCATCCCTGATCGAGGCAAAGTAACGATGAAACGCCGCAATTTCCTGAAAGCCCTGCCTGCCGCCGCCCTCACCCTTGCGGGCTGCGGGCGGCACAAGACCGCCCCGGCCAATACAGCATCCCTCGTGTTCGACCACAGCTATCCGCTGGATTATGCCACCCAGTTTTCCGCCGACTGCTATGAGGGCGGCTATGTGATGATCGACATCCCGGACGCCGGGCGGTTCCTCGTCGTCCCTGAAGGGGCCGCCGAGGTGGACGACCTGCCCGAGGACGTCGTGGTGCTGCGCCAACCGCTGGATCATATTTATCTCGTCTCTACCTCGGTGATGGACCTCTTCGTCCATCTGGACGCCCTGGACAGCATCGCTCTCTCCGGCACAAAGGCCGAGGGCTGGTATGTGGAAGAGGCCAAACAGGCCATGCAGGAGGGCCGCATCGCCTACGCAGGCAAGTACAGCGCCCCGGACTATGAGCGCATCCTTGCCGCCGGCTGCACCCTCGCCATCGAGAACACCATGGTGCTCCACGACCCCGAGGTCAAGGAGCAGCTGGAAAAGTTCGGCGTGCCGGTCCTCGTGGAGCGCTCGAGCTACGAGAGCGGCCCGCTGGCCCGGATGGAGTGGCTCAAGCTCTACGGCATCCTGCTGAATAAGACTGAGATGGCGGAAGAGGTCTTTCGCCAGAAGGTGGAGCAGGTGGCCCCTATCCTCGAGCAGGAGAACACCGGCAAGACTGCGGCCTTCTTCTCCATCACCACGAACAACCTCATCACCGTCCGCCGCACCAGCGACTATGTGGCCCAGATGGTGGGGATGGCCGGCGGCGTCTACATCTTCGACGACCTCGAGGGGGAGACGTCGGCCCAGTCCACCATCAAACTGCCGCTGGAGACCTTCTACGCCCGGGCCAAAGACGCCGACGTCCTCATCTACAACAGTACCATCGAGGGCGTGATGGAGACCCGTGACCAGCTCATCGAAAAATGCCCGATGCTGGCAGATTTCAAGGCCGTCCAGTCCGGCGACTGCTGGTGTACGGCCCAGAGCCTCTTTCAGCAGAGCATGGAGCTGGCCGACCTCATCTCGGATATGAACCTCGTCTTCACCGAGGGCTCGCCCGACCCGGCGTCCCTCCGTTTCTTACAGCGCATCGTATAAAAGGAGCTTTGTCATGACCACCACCCGCCGCCTCAGCCTCGCGTACCTCGCCCTCACGGCGGGGGTCGCGGTGCTGTTTGCACTCAACCTGTTCTGGGGCAGTGTGTCCCTGACGCCCGGCGCGGTGGCGGCGGCTCTGCTGGGCCGGGGCGAAGATGTGCTGGCCGTGGGCATCGTGCTCCAGCTCCGTCTGCCCCGGGCGGTCATGGTCGTGCTGCTGGGCGCGGCCCTCTCGGCTGCAGGCTACCTCCTGCAGACCTTCTTCGCCAACCCCATCGCCGGCCCCTTCGTCATGGGCGTGTCCAGCGGCGCAAAGCTGGCAGTGGCCCTGACGATGGTGGTGTTTTTACAGCAGGGGCTGCTCACCAGCTCGGCCACCCTCATCATCGCCGCCTTTGCAGGCTCGATGGCGGCGATGGCCTTCGTGCTGGTGGTGGCCCGGCGGGTGCCGCGGATGAGCATCCTCGTCATCTGCGGCATCATGATCGGTTATATCTGTTCGGCTGTCACCGACATCGTGGTGACCTTTGCTCAGGACTCCAACATCGTCAATCTCCACAACTGGTCGATGGGCAGCTTTTCCGGCATGACCTGGGCCAACGTGGGCGCAGCGGCCTGCGTGGTGCTGCCTGCGCTGGCGGCGGCGTTCCTGCTCTCGAAGCCCATGGCGGCCTACCAGATGGGCGAGAGCTACGCCAGGAGCGTCGGCGTACCGGTGCGGGCCTTCTCGACGGCCCTCGTGCTGCTTTCCAGCCTGCTTTCCGCCTGCGTGACGGCCTTTGCAGGCCCCATCTCCTTTGTGGGCATCGCGGTGCCGCATCTGGTCAAGAATCTGCTGGGCAGCGCAAAGCCCCTTTATGTCCTGCCGGGCTGCTGTCTGGGCGGGGCAGCGTTCTGCCTGCTCTGCGACCTCATCGCCCGCAGCCTGTTCGCGCCCACTGAGCTGTCCATCAGCTCGGTGACGGCGGTTTTCGGTGCGCCGGTGGTCATCTGGCTGCTGGTGCGCCGCCAGACACAGGAGGGCCGGGAATGAGCGATCCGAAATTCTACTGCCGCGCCGAGGACCTTGCCATCGGCTACGGCAAAACGCCCCTGATGGAGCACATCGGACTCGGCGTCGGGAAGGGGACCATCCTCACCCTCATCGGCCCCAACGGCGCGGGCAAATCCACCCTGCTCAAGACGCTGGCAGCGCAGCTGGCCCCCCAGGGGGGCGCTGTGCTGCTGGACGGCAAAGATCTCGCGGACTACTCCGGCCCGGAGCGCGCCCGCAAAATGGCCCTGATGGTGCCTCACACCCGCCGCACCGAGCTGACCACCTGCTTCGAGATGGCGTCCGCCGGGCGCTACCCCTACACGGGGCGGCTGGGTGTCCTCTCGGCGGAAGATAAGCGCCAGGTCTACGCCGCGCTGGCCCTCGTGGGGGCCGAGGCGCTGGCGGGCCGGGACTTCAACCGCATCAGCGACGGCCAGCGCCAGCGCGTCCTGCTGGCCCGGGCCATCTGCCAGCAGCCGGAGCTGATATTATTGGACGAGCCTACGTCTTTCCTTGACATCAAGGGCAAGGCCGAATTGCTGGCCATCCTGAAAAGCCTCGCCCGTGACAAGAAGATGGCCGTCATCCTGAGCCTCCATGAGCTGGAGCTGGCACAGAAAGTTTCCGACAAGGTCGTCTGCGTCTCGGCGGCGGGCGTCTCGGACGTCATGACACCGGAAAAGGCCTTTGCCCGGGAAAACATCTGCAAAATTTATGCTCTGACCGATGAGCAGTACGCATTCCTCTACGGCGAAGAAAAAGCGCCGGAGGAAAAGCGCCCGCTCTTTGAGCACTACGTCCGCAGCGGCCAGAAGCTCCTGCGCTGCGGCTATACCACCGGCACCTGTGCGGCGCTGGGCGCGGCGGGCGCGGCACGGTTGCTGCTCACCGGCCGCACCCCCGAGACGGTGGCCCTCCGCACCCCGAAGGGCATCGTGGTGGAGGTAGAGCCCATCTTTTGCCGCCTGTCCGGCGAGGGGGCCGAGTGCGCCATCCGGAAGGACGGCGGCGACGATGTGGACGTGACCACCGGTCTGCCGGTCATCGCCAGTGTCGCCCTCCGGCCCGAACTGGCCGGCGAGGTGCGCATCCACGGCGGTGAGGGCGTGGGCCGGGTGACAAAGCCCGGTCTCGACCAGCCCGTGGGCGAAGCTGCCATCAACCACGTCCCCCGGGCCATGATAAAGGAAGCGCTGGAAAAAGAGGCCGAATCTGCCGGGTACGCGGGCGGCTTTGACGTCACCATCTCCATCGAGGGCGGGGCCGAAACGGCGAAGCGCACCTTCAACCCCCATATGGGCGTGGAAGGGGGCCTCAGCGTCCTCGGCACCAGCGGCATCGTCGAGCCCATGAGCCAGCAGGCCATCCTCGACACCATCCAGCTGGAAATGGGGCAGGCGGCGCTTCGGGCCGGAAGCCCCCGGCGGCTCATCCTCGCCCCGGGCAACTACGGCCTCGACTATCTCCACGAGAAGATGCCCGCCCTAAAGAATATCCCGGTGGTCAAGACCTCGAACTTCATCGGGGATACGATGGATATGGCGGCGGCATCCCACTTCGAAGAGGTGGTGCTGGTGGGCCACATCGGCAAGCTGGTCAAACTGGCGGGCGGCGTCATGAACACCCACTCCCGCACAGCCGACTGCCGCACCGAGCTGCTCTGCGCCCACGCCGCCCTCTGCGGCGCATCCCGGGACGTCTGCGCGGCCCTGATGAACGCGGCCACCACCGACGCCTGCATGGAGATCTTAGACAAAGCAGAGATGAGAGAGCCGGTGCTGGCCAGTCTGCTGGACGCCATCCAGCTCCACCTTGACCGCCGCGCCGCCGGGGCGTTCCGGGTGGGCGCGGTGCTCTTCTCGAATCAATATGGCCCGCTGGGCCAGACCAGAACTGCAAAGGAGCTGCTGGACGAATGGAAAAACGGATAGGCACTTTTTACGGCGTCAGCGTCGGCCCGGGCGACCCGGAGCTCATGACCCTGCAGGCTGTCCGCCGCCTCGAAAACTGTCCGGTCATTGCCGCGCCCCAGACCCCGAAGGGCGGGATGCTGGCGCTGGACATCGCAAAAGGTGCGGTGGAGCTGAGCGGCAAGACCATCCTGCCGCTGCGCTTCGCCATGAGCCTTGACCCGGCGGTGCAGAAAGCCGCCCACATCGAGGCGGCCCGGGCCGTGAAAGAATATCTCGACGCCGGGCAGGATGTCGCCATGCTCAACCTCGGCGACGTGTCCGTCTACGCCACCTTCGGCTACTTGCAGGAGATCTTGGAGGCTGAGGGCTGCAAGACCGTGATGCTCCCCGGCGTGACGAGCTTCTGTGCCGCTGCGGCCCGGCTGGGCCAGTCCCTGACGGGCGGCATGGAGCAGCCGCTGACCATCGCCCCGGGGCGCTGCGCCGCTGAGGTGCTGGCCGCACCGGGCGCGAAAGTGCTGATGAAATCGGGCCGTCAGCTGCCCGAGACGCTGGCCGCGCTGGCCGACGCCGGGCTTCTGAGCCGGAGCGCGATGGTCTGTAACTGCGGCCTGCCGAACGAGGAGGTCTGGCCCGACCTGACCGGTTACGACCTGGCCCGGTCGGCGGGCTATTTCGCAACGATTTTGGTGAAGGAGGGGTAAGATATGGTCCATTTTGTAGGAGCCGGGCCGGGCGCGCCCGACCTCATCACCCGGCGGGGCGCGGCCCTGCTGGCCGATGCCGACTGCATCATCTACGCGGGCAGTCTCGTCAACCCGGCCCTGCTGGGGCTGGCGAAGCCCGGCTGTGCCATCTATAACAGCGCCGAGATGACGCTGGAACAGGTGCTGGACACCATCCGTGCCGCCGAAAAGGCCGGAGGCACTACGGTCCGCCTTCACACCGGCGACCCCTGCCTCTACGGGGCCATCCGGGAGCAGATGGACGCGCTGGATGCTGACGGCATCCCTTATGACGACACCCCGGGCGTGTCCAGCTTCTGCGGCGCGGCGGCGGCACTCTGTGCCGAGTACACCCTGCCCAACGTGAGCCAGACCGTCATCATCACCCGGATGGAGGGCCGCACTCCTGTTCCTGAGGCCGAACAGCTGGCAAAGCTGGCTGCTCACGGGGCTACCATGGTCATCTTCCTCTCCATCGGGCTGGTGGACAAAGTCCGGCAGGCCCTTCTCGAGAGCGGCGGCTACCGCTCCGATACCCCTGCCGCTGTGGTCTATAAGGCCACCTGGCCCGAGCAGAAGGTGGTGCGCTGCACCGTCTCCACACTGGCCGAGGAGACCCGCAAAAACGGCATCACCAAGACCGCCCTCATCGTCGTAGGCGACTTTCTGGGCGAAAACTACGAGCGCAGCAAGCTCTATGACCCCGCCTTTACCACCGAGTTCCGGCAGGGGACGGAGGCCGGGCAGTGAGCCGGGCATATCTGGCCTTCACCGCAAAAGGCGAGGCGCTGGCCCATCGGCTGGCGGAAGCTCTGCCCGGCAGCGTGAGCCGCTGCGGCGGAGACGTGACCCTGAAAGGCTGGACGGCGGAGCATTTTGCACAGGATGAGGCCCTGATTTTTGTAGGAGCTGTGGGCATCGCGGTGCGGGCCATCGCGCCCCACTGCAGGAGCAAGGCCGCCGACCCGGCGGTGGTGGTCGTGGACGAGGGCGGGAACTTCGCCGTGCCGCTCCTGTCGGGCCATCTGGGCGGTGCCAACGCGCTGGCTCGGGCGCTTGCAAAAGCGTGCGGCGCGGTGCCGGTCATCACGACGGCCACCGACGTCAACGGTCTCTTCGCCGTGGACCTCTGGGCCAAGGCCCAGAACTGCGCTGTCCTTGAGCCGGAGCGCATCAAGCGCGTCAGCGGCGCCCTGCTGGCCGGGCAGACGGTCCGGTACTGGTCGCCGTGGCCGGTGGCGGGGGAGACCCCCGCCGGAGTGAAAAAGGCTGACGCACCCGAAGCCGCCGACTTCGCCCTGACCCTCACGCCGCAGGGCGAGGCGCTCCACCTCGTACCCCGCATCGGGGTGCTGGGGGTGGGGTGCCGCCGCGGCACGACGGCGCAGCAGCTGGAAGAAGCCTTTGCAGCGTTCTGTGTCGCGTCCGGCCTCAGCCCGGCGGCGGTCTGCGCCGCCGCCAGCATCGACCTGAAAAAAGATGAGCCGGGGCTTGCAGAGTTCTGCAAAGTCCACGGCTGGCCCATCACATTCTATCCGGCCGACGAACTGCGGGCCGTGCCGGGACAGTTCACCCCGTCGGCCTTTGTGGCAAGTGTCACCGGCGTGGACAACGTCTGTGAGCGCTCGGCGGTAAAAGCCTCGGGCGGGACGCTCCTTCTGCCCAAAACGGCAGGCGGCGGCGTGACGCTGGCGCTGGCCGTCCGCCCCTTTGCACCCGATTGGAGGACAGAGCAATGAGTGAGAGTAAAAAGACCGTGTTCGTCGTGGGGCTTGGCCCCGGCGGCGGACAGTTTCTGACCGTGCAGGCGCAGAGCGCCTTGCAGCAGGCCGAGGTGTTGTGCGGCTATACGGTCTACATCGACCTTGTGCGCCCCCTCTACCCAGAAAAAGAGTGCTACACCACCGGCATGACCCGGGAGATCGACCGCTGCCGCTGGGCGCTGGACACCGCCCGGGCGGGTCGGGACGTGGCGCTGGTCTGCTCCGGCGACGCCGGGGTCTACGGCATGGCCAGCCCGCTGCTGGAGCTGGCCGAAGAGTACCCGGATGTCAATGTGGAGGTCGTCCCCGGCCTGACCGCCGCCCTCAGCGGCGGCGCGGTGCTGGGTGCGCCGCTGGCCCACGATTTCTGCGTCATCTCGCTGTCGGACCGTCTCACGCCGTGGGAGGTCATCGAAAAGCGTCTGGCCTGCGCCGCTCAGGGCGATTTCGCACTGGCGCTGTACAATCCCTCGTCCAAGGGCCGCCCGGACTATCTGCGCCGAGCCGTGGACGTCCTGCTGGCGAACGGCAAAGCCCCGGACACCCTCTGCGGTTCTGTGCGGAACATCGGCCGGGAAGGGCAGGAAAAGCACATCCTGCCTCTCAGCCAGCTCCGGGACACCGAGGTGGATATGTTCACCACCGTCTTTGTGGGCAGCGCCGCCACCCGCGCGCTGAGCGGGCGGATGGTCACGCCGCGGGGGTACCGCCGATGAACGTCGTCGTTTTCAGCGGTACCACCGAGGGGCGGGAGCTTTCCCGCCAGCTGGCGGCGATGGGCATCGAAGTCACCGTCAGCGTGGCCACCCCGCTGGGGCAGGAAGAGCAGGGGAGCACCCCCGGCGTCACCGTCCGGTGCGGGCGGCTCCTGCCCGATGAGATGGCCGCGCTCTTGGGGGATGCCGCCCTCTGCATCGACGCCACCCACCCCTACGCAGTGGAGGCGACCAAAAACATCAAAGCAGCGGCAGAGAAGGCCGGGGTGGAATACCTCCGCCTGCTGCGTCCGGCCAGTCCGCTGCCGGAAAACTGTCTCGTCTTTGAGAGCGCAAAGCAGGCGGCCGAGGCGCTGGCCGCAAAAGAGGGCAACCTTCTATTGGCCACCGGGGCCAAGGAGCTGGCGCAGTTTGCGGCCATCCCGCCCGAGCGGCTCTACCCCCGTGTCCTGCCCACGCTGGAAAGCATCGCGGCCTGCGAGGCGGCGAACATCCCCCACCGCAACATCATCGCCATGCAGGGCCCCTTCAGCTTTGCCCTCAATCAGGCCATGATGGAGCAGTTCCATATCCGCTGGCTCGTCACAAAGGACGGCGGCGCAGCCGGAGGCTTCGACGAAAAAGCCGCCGCCGCCTCTGCTGCCGGGGCGCAGCTGGTGGTCATCCGCCGCCCGCCCGAGCAGGGCGAGACGGCTTCCGAGGTGTTGAAACGCTGCAAGGAGATGATAAGATGAACGTAACACTCATCGGCATGGGCTCCGGCCAGCCGGAGAACCTGACCCTTCAGGGCCTGGCCGCACTGCGGCAGGCCGACCTCATCTTGGGCGCACGGCGTCTGCTGGCAGTTCTGCCTGCCGGCTGCACCGAGAACCGCGCCGCTGCCTACCGCCCCGACGAGGTGGCAGAGCTGCTGCAGACTTCCGGCGCAGAGAACGCCGTGTTGGTCTACAGCGGTGACACCGGCTTTTACTCCGGCGCGTCTGCCATGATGGAAAAGCTGGAGGCCCTCGGCGTCCGCGCCCGGGTGCTGCCCGGCCTTTCCAGCATCCAGCTGCTGGCGGCGGCGCTGGGCCGTCCGTGGCAGGGGTGGAACCTTGTTTCGGCCCATGGCCGCACCTGTGACCCGGTGGCCGAGTGTATGCAGGGCAGACCCACCTTCTTCCTCACCGGCGGCAGCGAAGACCCCGCCACCCTCTGCGCCCAGCTGGCGGCAGAGGGCTTCGGGGACGTGCAGGCTGTTGTGGGCCAGTGCCTCGGCACGCCGGAAGAGAAGATCTTCCGCGGCAGCGTCAAAGAGCTGGCCGCAGGCCGCTTCAACAGCCTGAGCGTCCTTCTCGTGGAGGCGGCGGAGGTGCTGCCCCGCCGCGCCCCGGGCCTGCCGGACGAAGCCTTCGAGCGGGGCGACGTCCCCATGACCAAGCAGGAAGTCCGGGCCGCTGTGCTGGCGAAGCTGGCCGTCCGCCCGGAAGACATCCTGTGGGACGTGGGGGCCGGGACGGGCAGCGTCAGCGTGGAGCTGGCATTGGCCGCGCCCCGGGGCCGGGTCTACGCAGTGGAGTGCAGGCCGGAGGGCTGTGCGCTCATCAAAGCCAACCGCGAAAAATTCAGGACCCGGAACCTCGTCCTCGTGGAGGGGCTTGCCCCCGCCGCCCTTTCGGACCTGCCCGCGCCGGACGCTGTTTTCATCGGCGGCAGCAAGGGCAGCCTTGCCGCCATCGTGGACGCCGCGCTGGATAAGAACCCCGACGCCCGCATCTGCGTGTCGGCCATCGCCCTTGAGACGCTTTCGGCGGCGGTGGCCGCGCTGACGGCCAAAGGCCGGACCGTGCAGGTGAGCCAGATCGCCGTCAGCCGGGCAAAAGCTGTGGGCGGACTGCACCTCATGATGGCCCAGAACCCCATCTACCTCATCACAGGAGAATGACATGATACAGTTTCTGCTGGCGGCGCCCCGCTCGGGCAGTGGCAAGACCACCATGACCTGCGCCCTGCTCATGGCGCTGAAGCGGCGGGGCTGTGCGCCCTGCGCCTTCAAGAGCGGGCCGGACTACATCGACCCCATGTTCCACCGGGCCGTGCTGGAGGTGGAGAGCCGCAACCTCGACCTCTTTTTTTCTGCGCCCGAGACGGTGCGCACCCTCTACGCGAAAGGTGCCGCCGGACACGGTGCGGCGGTGTGCGAGGGAGCCATGGGCTTTTACGACGGCCTCGGGGGCGTCAGCGACAGGGCCAGCGCGTGGCATCTGGCCGACACGCTGGGTCTGCCGGTGCTGCTGGTGGTGGAGCCGAAGGGTCAGAGCCTGACGCTGGCCGCAGAGTTGAACGGGCTCGTAAACTTCCGCACTCCCAGTCACATCGCAGGCATCCTGCTGAACAACTGCACGGCACGGATGCACGCTCTGCTGGCCCCGATGCTGGAAGAAGAGACGGGTCTGCCGGTGCTGGGCTTTCTGCCGAAACTCCCGGAGGCCGTCATCGGTTCCCGCCATCTGGGCCTCTACACGGCGGCGGAAGTGGAAAATTTACAGCAAAAGCTGGCCCTTCTGGCCGACGCGGCGGAGGAGCACATCGACTGGCTCCGCCTGCTGGCCCTCTGCGAAAAGGAGCCGCCCGTCCTTCCGGTGCAGCCGGAGACGCTTCCGGCCCGCGTCCGCATCGCCGTGGCGCAGGATGAGGCGTTCTGCTTCGCCTACGCTGAGACGCTGGAAGCCTTCCGGGACGCCGGGGCAGAGGTGGTCTTTTTCAGCCCCCTCCGCGACACGGCTCTGCCGGAAAACATCGGCGGGCTGTATCTGCCCGGCGGCTACCCGGAACTTCACGCAAGAGAATTGAGTGAAAATACCTCGCTTCTGCGCGAGATAAAGCAAAAAATCGAGTCCGGTCTGCCCACAGCGGCCGAGTGCGGAGGCTTCCTCTATCTGGGGCAGAGCCTCACGGACGCCGAGGGGCAGAGCTGGCCGATGGTGGGCGTTCTGCCGGGCGAAGCAAAAGATGCCGGACGTCTCGTCCGCTTCGGCTACGCCGCGCTGAGCGCAGACTCGGACAGTATGCTCTTCCGGGCCGGGGAGAGCTTTCCCATCCACGAATTCCACCACTGGGATTCCACCGCCAACGGCGTGGCTCTCGCGGCAAAAAAGCCGGTGGGCGGCGCAGAGTGGCGGTGCGGATTTGTAAACGAGCATTTCTATGCGGGCTTCCCGCATTTGTACTGGGCGGGTACGCCCCTGCCGCAGCGCTTTGCCGCCGCGGCTGAAAATTACAGGAGAGACCATGACTGAGACAGAACTCGCCGCCCTCTGTGCGGCCATCACGCCGCCGGACGAAGCCGCCCGGGCGGCGGCGCACGCCCACTGGGCCAGCCTTGCAAAGCCGCTGGGCGGGCTGGGCAGATTGGAAACGACCATCGAGGACGCCGCCGCCCTCACCGGCAGCGCAAAGCTGGATATTTCCCGCCGGGCGGTGCTGGTGCTCTGCGCCGATAACGGTGTGGTGGCCCAGGGCGTCAGCCAGACCGACAGCAGCGTGACCCGCGCCGTGGCTGAGAACCTCGCCGCCCGCCGCACCAGCGTCTGCCGGATGGCACAGACCGCCCGGTGCGAGGTGGTGCCGGTGGATATGGGCATCGCGGGCGACCCGGTCCCGGGCGTCCTCGACTGCCGCATCGCCCCCGGCACAGCGGACTTCACCCTCGGCCCGGCTATGAGCAGGGCTGAAGCTGTGGAGGCCATCGGCAGGGGCATCCGGCTGGTGCAGGAGCAGAAGAAAGCGGGCGCCGGCCTGCTGGCTACCGGTGAGATGGGCATCGGCAACACCACGACATCCAGCGCCGTGGCCGCTGTGCTGCTGGGCCAGCCCGTCGAAGTGATGACGGGCCGGGGCGCGGGCCTTTCGGACGAGGGACTTGCCCGGAAGTTAAACGCTATCCATCGTGGCATCGCAAAAAATCAGCCAGACTCTGCCGATGCACTGGACGTGCTGGCGAAGCTGGGCGGTTTCGATATTGCCGGGCTCTGCGGCATCTTCCTCGGCGGGGCGATGGAAGGTGTGCCGGTGCTGGCCGACGGTTTCATCAGCTGTGTGGCGGCGCTCTGCGCTGTCCGGTTCTGCCCGGCAGCGGCCAAGGCTGTTTTTGCAAGCCACTGCTCCACCGAACCGGCCGCAAAGCTGGTGCTGGACGCTCTGAACAAAAAAGCCCTCATCACGGCGGGCCTGCATCTGGGCGAAGGCACCGGCGCGGTGGCCGCCATCCCGCTGTGGGACATGGCGCTGGCCGTCTACGATGGCTGTTATTCCTTTGAAGAAGGCGGCATCGAAGCCTACACGCCGCAGGAGGGCGAAGGATGCTGACGCTGGTGCTCGGTGGCGCGGCCAGCGGCAAGAGCGCCTACGCCGAGAGCCTTGTGCTCAAGACCGGCCTGCCCCGCTATTACCTCGCCACCATGCAGGTCTGGGATGCCGAGTGCGCCGCCCGGGTGGAAAAGCACCGGAAAATGCGGGCACAAAAGCAGTTCGAAACGCTGGAATGCCCGCTCCACCTCGACCGTCTGGCTCTGCCCGACCGGGGGACCGTCCTGCTGGAAGACCTCGGCAACCTCGTCGCCAACGAGCTTTACAGCCCCGGCGGGGCAGGAAAGCACACCGCCGAGGCCGTTTTGGCCGGGCTGGAACGCCTCGCCGCCGGGTGTGATAACCTTATCGTCGTATCGAACGAGGTGTTCAGCGGCGGTGCCGACTACGCAGGCGACACCGACCAGTATCTGCTGGCGCTGGCGCAGGTGAACAACGCCTTCGCCGCCCGGGCGGACAACGTCTGCCGGGTGGTCTGCGGCCTGCCGGTGTACTACAAAGGGGGAGAAAAGCTGTGACTGTTTTGCAGACCATCGCGGTGGCCTTTGCGATGTTTTCGGCCCTGCCGGTGCCGCAGTTCGAGTGGAACGAGAAAAATATGCGGTACGCCATGTGCGCCTTCCCCCTCATCGGGCTGGTGTGCGGCGGGCTGTGGTGTCTCTGCGGCGTCCTGCCCCTGCCGGAGCTGGCCCGGGCGGCGGCGTTCTGCCTCGTGCCGGTGGCCGTCACCGGCGGCATCCATCTCGACGGCTACGCCGACACCTCGGACGCCCTCTCGAGCTACGGCGACCGCGAAAAAAAGCTTGAAATCCTGAAAGACTCCCACTGTGGGGCCTTCGCTGTCATCCGGCTGTGCTGCTACTTTGTGGCCTACTTCGGCCTCTGCGGCAGTGTGCGGTTCACACCCCGGGCGGGCCTGTGCTGGACGCTGGCGCTGGTGCTGGAGCGGGCGCTGTCGGGCTTTGCCGTGGCGGCGTTCCCGCTGGCGAAAGACACCGGCCTCGCCCATACTTTTGCCACAGCGGCCGACAAGCAGACCGTCTGCCGCTTCCTCTGCGGCCTGTCGGCTCTGCTCATCCTGGCGCTGACGGCGCTGGGCGGCGGCGGGCTGGCGGCGGCGGCGCTTCTGGCGCTGTGGCGCTATTATTTCGTGGCCAAAAGGCAGTTTGGCGGCATCACCGGCGACCTGGCCGGGTGGTTTTTACAGCGGGCCGAGCTGTGGATGCTGGCGGCGCTGGCTGTCAGCCAGTGGGGAGGAGTGCTGTAAATGATGTTCATCACAGGGCCGCTCTACAGCGGCAAGCGCACCTTTGCGCGGAACTTCCGGGGCAGCGTCATCGCCGATGTGCAGGACGCCGCCGCCGAGACTCAGACCCCGGAGCAGCTCGAAACGCTGGCCCGGGAGCTGGCGGAATATGATATTGTCATCGCCACCGAGGTCGGCGGCGGTGTTGTCCCGATGGATGCTGAGGAGCGCGCCGGGCGGGAGGCCGCCGGACGGCTGGCCTGCCTGCTGGCAGAGCGCGCCGACTGCGTGGTGCAGATGTTCTGCGGCATCCCGACGGTATTGAAAGGAGAATTACCCCAATGTTGATCTATCTGCTGCGTCACGGCCTGACCGAATACAACGCCCAGAAGCGCTATCAGGGCCAGCGCGACATCCCGCTCTCGGCGGAGGGCCTGAGCCAGCTGCGCCGGGCCGACATCGACCCGAAGGTGGTCTATATCACCCCGCTGCAGCGGACGGCCCAGACGGCCCGGGTGCTCTTCCCGGAGGCAGAGCTTGTGGTCGTGAAGGACCTGCAGGAGATGTGCTTCGGCAGCTTCGAGGGCAAAAACTACGTCGAGATGGAGCACGACGCCGATTATCAGGCGTGGGTGCAGGCCAACTGCGAGAGCAAATGCCCCGACGGTGAGCGGAAGGACGACTTCTCGAACCGCATCTGCAATGCCTTCTCTGCTCTGGTGGACAAGGCGCTGGCCGACGGCGAAGAGCTGCTGGTCATCCTGGCCCACGGCGGCACCCAGATGGCGGCTATGGAGCGGTACGCCCTGCCCAGGCGCGATTATTATGCGTGGTGCGGCCCCAACGCGGGCGGCTATGTGCTGGATGCCGCCGACTGGGCCGAGAAGCGCCAGCTCCGCCTCGTGAAGACCGTGCAGTACACGAAAGACGCGGAGGCCGGCGTATGATGACCGCCTGGGCTGTGCTGGGAGGCTTCGTGCTGGACGCCATTTTCGGCGACCCGGCATGGCTGCCCCACCCGGTGGTGTACATGGGCAAAGCCATCTCCCGGCTGGAAAAATTCCTCCGCTCCCGCCTGCCCAAAACGCCTCAGGGCGAGCTGCTGGGCGGCGCGGTGCTGGCGTTCTGCCTGCCGGTGGGGACGCTGCTGCTCACGGGCCTTGTCTGCTGGGGCGCGGCGATGCTTCACCCCCTGCTGGGGCTTGCCGTCCAGATGTTCTGGTGCGGGCAGGCGCTGGCCGCGAAGGGGCTGATGCAGGAGAGCATGAATGTCTATGCCGAGCTGAAAAAAGGCAGCCTGCCCGCCGCCCGGAAGGCTGTGAGCCGCATCGTGGGCCGCGACACGGAAGCTTTGACCGCCGAGGGCGTGACCAAAGCGGCGGTGGAGACGGTGGCCGAGAACGCCAGCGACGGCGTCATTGCGCCTTTGCTTTATATGCTGCTGGGCGGTGCGCCGCTGGCCCTGACCTACAAGGCCATCAACACCATGGACAGTATGCTGGGCTACAAAAACGAAAAATATCTCTACTTTGGCCGTGCCGCCGCAAAACTGGACGATGTGGCAAACTATATCCCGAGCCGTCTGGCGGCGCTGCTCTGGATCATGGCGGCGGCGTTCACCCGCAATGACGCCAAGGGCGCGTGGCGTATCTGGCGGCGGGACCGCCGCAATCACGCCAGCCCCAACAGCGCCCAGACCGAGAGCGCCTGCGCAGGCGCTCTGGGCGTCCAGCTGGCCGGGCCGGCCTATTATTTCGGGGAATATTATCCGAAGCCCACCATCGGCGATCCGCTGCGGCCCATCGAGCCGGAGGATATTCTGCGGGCAGATCGGATGATGTATGTAGCCAGCGGGTTTGCGCTGGCGTTTGGATGTGCGATACGGGGGTTCTTGGGATGAAACAACTGGTCCACGGCGGTGACTGGATGGGCTACCGCGAACGCTTTGGCCGCGACGCGCTGGATTTTTCGGCGAACGTCAGCCCACTCGGTCTGCCCGAAGGGGTGGCGCAGGCCATCCGGGATGCACTGCCTCTGGCCGACCGCTACCCCGACCCCCTCTGCCGTACCCTGCGGGCGGCGCTGAGCCTAGCCGAGGGTGTGCCGCAGGAGCATATCCTCTGCGGCAACGGCGCGGCAGACCTCATCTTCCGGCTGGTCTGGGCCGTAAAGCCCCATAAGGCGCTGGTGACAGCCCCGACTTTTGCCGAGTACGCCTCTGCATTGGATACGGTGGGGTGCGAAGTGAAACGCTTCTTCCTCGATGAAACGAATGATTTCGCCCCGACGGACGCCCTCGTGGACGCCGTGGACGAGAGCATCGACATGGTGTTCCTCTGCCAGCCGAACAACCCGACGGGGCAGCTGGCCTCACCCGAACTGGTGAAAAAGTTGCTGCGCCGGTGCGGGGAGTGCCGCACGATTTTGGCCGTAGATGAGTGCTTTCTGGACTTTCTGCCCGACGCCGACGGGTGGACCGCGAAGCCTCTGCTGGAAAGTGGGAACCTCGTCATCCTGAAAGCTTTCACCAAGCTCTACGGCATGGCCGGCGTCCGGCTGGGTTACTGCCTCTGCGGCGACGAAACGCTTCTGGAAAAAATGCAGACAGCGGGCCAGCCGTGGGCCGTGTCCAGTCTGGCGCAGGCGGCAGGCGTCGCGGCCCTGAAAGAAACCGCTTATGTGGACGAGGTACGCGCCCTTATCGCCCGGCAGCGGCCCGTTCTGACGGCGGGCCTGCGGGCGCTGGGCCTGCGGGTCATCGATGGAAAGGCGAACTATCTGCTCTTCCGCGCGCCCGCCGACCTGAACGAGAGGCTTCGCCCGCGGGGAACACAGGTGCGCAGCTGCGCGAATTATCCGGGCCTCGGGCCGGAGTGGTACCGCACGGCGGTGCGCACGGCCCCCGAGAACGCCCGGCTGCTGGAACTTATGAAAGAGGTGCTGGGATGAGCAGGGCAAAATGCATCATGGTGCAGGGTACGATGAGCGGTGCAGGCAAAAGTCTGCTCTGCGCGGCGCTCTGCCGCATTTTTGCGCAGGACGGCCTGCGCGCCGTGCCGTTCAAGAGCCAGAACATGGCTCTGAACAGCTTCGTCACCAAAGACGGCCTCGAGATGGGCCGGGCGCAGGTGGTGCAGGCGCAGGCCGCCGGTGTTGAGCCGGACGTGCGGATGAACCCCATCCTCCTGAAGCCCAGCAGTGACGTGGGCAGTCAGGTCATCGTCAACGGCGAGGTGCGGGGCCAGATGAAAGCGTCGGAGTATTTCCGCACGAAACGGCAGCTGGTGCCGGACATCCTGAAGGCATATGACAGCCTCGCCGAGGAGGCTGACGTCATTGTCATCGAGGGCGCGGGCAGCCCGGCGGAAATCAACCTCAAGAGCGAGGACATCGTGAACATGGGCCTCGCCGAGATGGTGGACGCGCCGGTGCTTCTGGTGGGCGACATCGACCGGGGCGGCGTGTTCGCCCAGCTATACGGCACGGTGGAGCTGCTGGAAGAAAAAGAACGCCGGCGCATCAAGGGACTCGTCATAAATAAATTCCGTGGAGACGTAGAAATTCTGCGCCCCGGCCTTTCGATGCTGGAAGAAAAGACCCATCTGCCCGTGGTGGGCGTCGTACCGTACCTGAAGGTGGACATCGAGGACGAGGACTCCCTGAGCCAGCGCCTCGAGATGCGGGACGGCAAAAAGCCGCTGGATGCGGCGATCATCCGTCTGCCGCATCTGTCCAATTTTACGGACTTCATGCCGCTGGAACAGCACCCGCTGCTGGGTGTGCGGTATGTTTCGAACGCTCATGAGCTGGGCGCACCCGACCTCATCCTGCTGCCGGGCACGAAAAACACGGTGGACGACCTGCTCTGGCTGCGGCAGTGCGGGCTGGAAACGGCTCTGCTCAAGCTGGCCGCGAAAGGCACGCCGGTGCTGGGCGTCTGCGGCGGCTACCAGATGCTGGGCCAGACCCTCGACGACCCCACCGGCAGCGAGAGTGGCCGGCAGCAGACTCTGCGGGGGCTGGGTCTGCTGCCCACCCGGACCGTGTTCAGCGAGCAGAAGCGCCGTGTACAGGTCAAAGCGACCGTCGCCGCCGCCCCCTTTGCGGGTGCAGAGCTGGAAGGCTACGAGATTCACACCGGCGTGACCGAGGCTGAGGGCGAACCTTTCGCCCACTACCCCGACGGAGGCCGGGAGGGCTGTGTGCAGGGCAATGTGTTCGGCACCTACCTCCACGGTCTGTTCGACACCGGCACGCTGACTGAGGCGCTGGCGGGCTGGCTCTGCCGCCGGAAGGGCATCGACCCCTCCGACGCAGCCCTTATCCCGATGGAAGAGTACCGCCGCCAGCAGTTCGACATCCTGGCCGACGGTGTGCGCGGGGCGCTGGATATGGACGCGGTGTATGCCGCGATGGGAATGGAGAAGCGCTGAATGGAACAGGGACTTTTGCATCTGTACTGGGGCGACGGAAAGGGGAAGACCACCGCCGCTATGGGTCTTGCGCTCCGTGCGCTGGGGTCCGGGAAGCGGGTGGTCATCGTCCAGTTTTTGAAGGGCGGGAACAGCGGCGAGATACCGCTTCTGGCCCAGCTTGGCGCGGAGATCTACCGGGGCAAGGCCGGGCAGAAATTCGTCTTTCAGATGACGCCGGAGGAAAAGGCCGCGACCCGGGAACTGCAAAACCAGAACCTCGCCGCCGCCATAGCACAGCCTGCCGACCTGCTGATACTGGACGAAGCCGGGAGCGCAGAAGAGCTGGATATGGTGGACGTCGATCTATTAAAAAAGGCCGTTCTGGAGCGGCCTGCTGGGTGTGAGTGCGTCCTGACGGCCCACACGCCGCCCCAGTGGATGCTGGACGCCGCCGACTACTCCACCGAGATGAAATGCCACCGCCACCCCTACCAGAAGGGGATAAAAGCACGAAAGGGGATAGAATATTGACGCCGCAGCATCATTTACCTGCTGACATTGAGCGGACGAGCTTCCACATCATCACCGAAGAGCTGGAAATAATGGGCATGACCCCGCCGCCCGAGCACGAAGCCGTGGTCAAGCGGGTCATCCACACCACCGCCGACTTCGACTATGCGCGGAATCTCCGCTTCACTCCCCGCGCGGTGGAGCGGGCCGTCAAGGCCCTCCACGCCGGGGCCGTCATCGTGACCGATACGAATATGGCGCTGGCCGGCATCACCAAACCCGGTCTGGCGAAGCTGGGCGGCACGGCCTGCTGTTATATGGCTGACCCCGAGGTGGCCGCCGCCGCAAAAGAGGCTGGCACCACCCGGGCCGTTGCAGCGATGAAAAAGGCAGCGCAGGAGCATCCCGGGGCCATCCTCGCCGTCGGCAACGCGCCCACGGCTCTGCTGACGATTGCAGAACAAATCGAAAGCGGCCTGCGGCCCGCACTGGTCATCGGTGTGCCGGTGGGCTTTGTGAACGTGGTGGAGAGCAAGGAGCGGCTCTTCGCCGTCTGCGAAAAGCATGATGTACCGGCCATCGTGGCGATGGGCCGCAAGGGTGGCAGCAACGTCGCTGCGGCCATCTGCAACGCCCTTATCTACTCTGCCGCCGAGATGCTCGACCCCTCGGCCCGGGGATGGAAGTGAGCGATAAGTTTTGGAGGAGCGCAATGAACCCTACAAGAAAGACCGATGAAAGCTTTTACCGGTTGTTTTCCGCGTCTCACACCGTTTCAGAGCATCTGACCAAGCGGGAGGACAGCGAGCTGCGCGATAAATACGACCACAACGCGTTCTGCTATTACAGCCAGCCCTCGGCAGATGAAGTCCGGGCCGCGCTGGCCTACCAGAAAGAGCGGGGAGACACCTTCCTCAAGCTGGAAGGGTACGAGCCGCTGGCCGATGCATTCGGCATGGAGTGCGAAGAGACCCTGACGATGGTTCTGCCCCCGGAAACAGACATCCGCAGCTGGAAAACGAACCCGGACGTCTCGATCAAGGCCCCGGACGCAGACCAGCTGGAACAGCACGAACTGAAATACTACGGCCCGTTGTACGGAGATGATTTTACCGTGCGGAACAACCGGAACCTCCGGGAAAAGCTGACCTACCTCGGCGCGTATCTGGGCGGGAAGCTGGTGGGTGATTGCTATATTTTCGCATCCGATGGGTATGTCTGCATGGACGGCCTGCTGGTGGACGAGGATTTCCGGCACCAGTACATCGCCATGACCCTGATGAAGCATATTGCCGAAAAGGCGCAGGAGCGCGGAGAGATTCTGTATCTTCACGCTGACTCCGAGGATACACCGAAGGAACTGTATGCGAAGATGGGATTTCAGGCCGTTGACAAGCTCTATGAATATCTCTGCACCGATTTCTCGAAACTGAAAATATGAACGAATGCGCGCCGGATACGGCGATGGGCCTCCCAATGCGGGAGGCCTTTCTGTTACACCGTCGCCAGCACGGCGAGGATGCTCTGCCAGCGTTTGTTCTCGACCACAGGCGCACGGCGGACGGGCCGGGACTGTACAGGCTGAGGCCGCTGAGCCGTCTGGGGCAGGGGAGCGAAAAGCGCAGACTGCCATGCGGCGGCAAGCTGCATGGCCTCCGGGCAGCTCTGCAGGGTGCGGCGCTCGGCCCCGGCGAGGTAGTCGCCCAGCCAGCAGAGGATGGCCGCGATGTTCAGCTGTTCGGCGGCGCGGGTGCTCCAATAGCTCCAATGGGCGGGACGGCCCACGAACCGCTCCACCGTGATGAGCGCACCCTCCCGGGCGGCAGAGGGGGCGACCGTTCCACAACCACCGGCAGTATGGGCCAGAACGTCCAGAATGCGCGCCATCCGGCCGCTGTCGAGGGCGTCGTCCCGGACAAAAGCAGAGAAATCCGTCTGGGCCAGCAGACCGTCGGCGGTGGCGGGGAAGCGCCCCGTCAGCTCGCCCGAGGCGTTGTGGCAGCTCTGCCACCCTTTGCGGACGAGCTGGAAGTTCAGTTTCTGACGTCCCATCGTGGAATAGAACACCCGGGCCTTGCCGCTGACCGGCTCCTGCCGCAGCTCGAGATAAGCGTCTGAGCCTCCGAGGTCTTGGACCTTGACGCTGAGCACAAGGCGGTACTCAGGCTTCTGGCTGGACATGGCAAGATGCATCTCTTCAAAATAACGTGCGGCATCCATAGCGGTTCTCCTTCCTGTGGGCGCGGGGTGATGTGTAGGTGTGCGGCCCTTTGTTGGTTGTAGTATATCATAAATTGCGCCAGAATACAACTATAAGTTTGCAAATAAACCAAAAAACTTTTTGATTCTTCTGCAGTGCAAAACAAGATGGTTGTGAATGACAACAAAAATACGGGGACGCTGGCAGCAGATACAACTGCACAGCGGCCCCGTACATTATTATGATTCAGTCGCCCAGCTCCCGTATCTCGTTCTGGATGAGTCGGCCTGCGGCCCGGGCCAGTTGGTCCATGCCCCGGATGCGGGCCATGTTCTTGCCGTAGATGCGGGAGGCGTCGGCGGCGCTGGCGTCTTCGCCCATAAAGACGGCGGAGACTCGCAGACCCTTCCGCTGCAGCGCCCGCACCTCGGCGGCGGCGTCCTCCACGCCCGCGCTGCCGCCGTAGTCGCGGCCCAGCGGGTCATCGGGAGAGGGCGGGATGCGGCGGCTGTCGTTGGGGGAAGCGTCCGTCAGGAGGATGAGCAGGTGCCGCGCGGCGGGGCCGGGGTCGAAGCCGATGAGGTCGCCTGCGGCCCGCAGAGCCAGACCGTCCCGGTTCCAGCCCGAGGCGAAATACTGGCAGATGCCCTGTAAGCTCTTCTCCTTGAAGCCCTTGAGCACCCGCAGGACGGTGTAGCCCCGCAGGCTGGAAAAGCAGCTCACCCGCACCGGGATGCCGCAGGCCGCAAGGCTCTGGGCGAGGATAGACCCCTGCGCCGCGATGACCTCCTGACAGTGGAGGCGGGAAGCCGAAGCGTCCAGCAGAAGGTCAACGGTGAAGGACGGGTGGTTCTCTTCATCGGCACAGCGGAACACCCGGTCGTCGTCCATGACGGTGCGCCAGACCCGCTCCGGGTCGAGGTTGCCGCTGCGGGCGACCCGGGCGTTGGGCTGCTGGTGGACGAGGATGCAGTTGCGTATCTGTTCGGTCAGCCGCAGCACGACGCTGCGGTGAAGCTCGAGATTTTTCGAATAGTACGCCCGGTTCCGCTCAGCCTGAAGCTGGGCCTGTTCGGCCAGGTGCTTTGCCTCGGGGGTAGGGGCCTGCTCCGGGCTGGGGACGCCGGAGGCAAACCAGAGGTGACAGCCCAGATGCTCCCCGGTGCAAAGCTCCTGCTCGGCCTTCCGCAGCCGTTCGGGCGGGTAGAGCGACCGGCCAAAGCAGCTTTCGATGTAGGCGTGGTCTTCCTCGGCGCGCTGGCGCAGGGTGATGTGGGCCAGCCGCTTGTCGGCATGGATGCCGCCGCCGGAGGCGTCCACCGAGCCGGAATGCTCCACCGTCACCCGGTCGGTCTTTATCATCTGGGTGGGCATGGTGCGGGTCATGAGCGACGCCAGCAGGCCGTCCAGATGGAGATGCAGCCCGGCCTTCTGATGCACCGTGCCGTTGAACAGCTCGAATTTGGCGTAGACGGCCAGCAGTGCGGCTTTCAGCTCGTCCGGCTTCGGGGGCGTCTCGGGACAGAGGGCGGCGTCGAGATTCTTTTCGTAGGGGGTCATGACCGGCGGCGTGCGCCCCTGCACAGCCCGCCAGCGCGCGGCCTGCATGGAGTAGACCAGCTGGTTCTTCGCCATCCACTCCTGCCGCGAGAGCTTGTACTGGATGCCGAAAAAGTAGTCCGCATGGGCGCGGCGGAGGGCCGAAAGCACCGGGCGGCGGGGCAGTTCCAGCGCGTAGACCGCGCTCTCGAGGTAGAGCCAGGTCAAATCGTCCAGCATGGTCTGTCGGATGTCGCCCTCCCATGCGTCAAAGAGGCTGCGCACCAGCTCGTCGCCGTAGTATTTGTGGACCAGCCCCACGACGCAGTTCATGTAAAAATCAATGGTGCCGTCGGTGCTCCGGGCGAGGAACAGCGGCTCGAAGCCGTAAGCTCCTGCCGCTGCCCACACCTGATTGGCGGCCCGCCGCTCTTCGGCGGTGTAGCTCTGCGCTTCCATAAAAACGCCCCTTTTTTAATCGAAGAGCTTTGCGGCGGTGAGCTGGGCCGGGATGCGGGCGGCAATGGCATCCCGGATGAGGCCCTGTTCGTAGGAGTCGAAGGCTTTGTTGGTGATGCCCATATCCAGCGCAGCCCCGGCAGCAACGCCCCGGCGCATCAGGCGCAGGGCATCCAGCATACCGCGCAGGTCGAGAGCTTTGGTGGAGATCTCTGCGCTGTCGCACTTTTTCTGCAAATCGAGGAAGAGCAGGGCGAACTGCCTGACGTACTTGCTGTTCAAATCGGGGAACTGGGTGCGCAGGAGCTTTTCGAGGTTCTCCTCGGTGATGGTGGGCATCTGGATGACCACGAAGCGGGAGGTGAGGGCCTCGTTCAGCTCACGGGTGCCGGCGTAGCCGTAGTTCATGGTGGCGATGAAGCGGGTCTCCTCGGCCAGCGGGATGCGTTCGTAGCCCGGCACATCGATGGCGCGGCGGAAATCCAGCACCGCGTGCAGGACGGCAAGCGCCTCATTTTTGGCCATGTTGATCTCGTCCAGAACGCCGAAGCCGCCGCTCTGAGCGCAGCGGTAGACCGGGCCGGGGCGGAACTTGACCTGTCCGCCCTCGAAGGTGTCCATGCCGATGAGGGACGCCGCGTCCATATTGACGTGGAACGAGATGTCCCACGCGGGGCGTCCGAAGGCGGCGGCGAGGTTTTCGGCCAGCACGTTCTTGCCGGTGGCCTTGCCGCCCGCCAGCAGCAGATTTTCGCCGCAGAGCAGGGCGGCCAGCGCCTGCTCCCACACCTCTCTGCCGTAGTAGACGAAGGCAGGGGAGGGGATGCGGGGGCGCAGGGCCTCCGCCAGCGGGTGGGCGGTACGGTATTCTTCCACAGCGCGCAGCAGGTCGGGGGAGACCCCTTCCTGACGCAGCGTATCCATTAGAACAGATGTTTCAGACATCCATGACATCTCCTTGCGGTTGGCAGTGCCAAACCGAAATTTCACCCTTATCATAGCACAACCCGCGCGGTTTGTGTAGGGCTTTGACGGGCAAAAAAGCGGCAAAGAAGCAGAGAAAATAAAGATGAAGCTATTTTAACAAACTTTCAGCCGGGACGTGCAGATTTCGCGTTCAAAGTAAATTGACAGGCCGCTTAAAATACGATAAAATAATTTTCGTTGTGTCAAAGTGAAAAAGAAAGGCGTAAAAGTATGCTCGAAACCATCACAGCCGTCAATCAGGCGGTCAACAGCTTTATCTGGGGCATCCCGGCGATGGTCTGCATCATCGGCGTGGGCCTGCTGCTCAGTGTGCGGACAGGCTTTTTGCAGCTCCGGAAATTCCCCTATGCCATCAAAACGACCATTGGCCGCATCTTCCGCAAAAAGGACGCCTCTGACGGCGCGATGACTCCGTTCCAGGCGGTGTGTACGGCGCTGGCCGCTACCGTCGGCACCGGCAACATCGCCGGCGTGGCGGGCGCGATCGCCATCGGCGGGCCGGGTGCGGTGTTCTGGATGTGGTGCTCGGCTCTGCTGGGCATGTGTACCAAGTTCTCCGAAGTGACGCTGGCTGTGCATTTCCGCGAGCGGAACAAAAACGGCGAGCTGGTGGGCGGCCCCATGTACTATATTAAAAACGGCCTCGGCAGCCGGTGGCAGTTCCTCGCGGTGCTGTACTCGCTGTTCGGCGTGCTGACGGTCTTCGGCACCGGCAACGCTACCCAGGTCAACACCATCGTCACAGCCATCGACTCGGCCCTGCTGGCCTACGGCAGCAGCCTGAACAGCATCCTGCCCACGGTCAACCTCGTCGTGGGCGTGGTGGTGGCCATGATGGTGGCTATGGTGCTGCTGGGCGGCGTCAAGCGCATCGGCAGCGTGACCGAGAAGCTGGTGCCGTTCATGGCACTGTTCTACGTCGTGCTGGCACTGGGCGTCGTGGTCATCAACTACCGGCGCTTCCCGGCGGTGCTGGCCTCCATCGTCGGCGGTGCATTTGAGCCGCAGGCCTTCACCGGCGGTGCCATCGGCAGCATCTTCCTCAGTATGCAGAAGGGCGTTTCCCGCGGCATCTTCTCCAATGAGGCCGGCCTCGGCACCGGCTCCATCGCCCACGCCTGCGCCGACACCCGCAAGCCCGTCAAGCAGGGGATGTTCGGCATCTTCGAGGTCTTCGCCGACACCATCGTCATCTGCACCCTGACCGCCATGGTCATCCTGTGCAGCGGCGTGCCGGTGGGCTATGGCAGTGCGGCAGGCGCAGAACTGACCATCTCCGGCTTTACGGCCACCTACGGCGGCTGGTCGTCCATCTTTACGGCGGTGGCGCTCTGCAGCTTTGCATTCTCCACCATCATCGGCTGGGGTCTCTACGGCTCCCGATGCATCGAGTTCCTGTTCCACACCGACAAAGTGGTCGGCCCCTTCCTCGTGGTCTACTCCTTCGTGTCCATTTTGGGCGCGACGGTCGATCTGGGCCTGCTGTGGAGCATCGCCGACACCTTCAACGGACTGATGAGCATTCCGAACCTCATGGCCCTGCTCCTGCTGTCCGGCACGGTGGCAAAGCTCACGAAGGAGTTCTTCGCGGGCGAGGGCGCACAGAAGTAAAAGCTTTATTGTAATTGAGACACGGCAGATGTGCGTTAAAGTACATCTGCCGTGTTTTGTGTGTTCTGATAAAAAATCGCGGCCTGTTTTATGAAAAAAGATGAAATATGTGTCGAAAAGCGAGAGCGCTTGACAAAACAGCCGGGGGGGGGTACACTGAAAAAAATGGAAATCATATTTCCAGAAACTGAGGAGGATGTTTTATGAAAGTTGTAAAGAAACTGATGGCACTGGTTCTGGCCAGCGCCCTCGCCCTGACCCTGCTCACCGGCTGTGGCGGCGGTGGCGGCAGCGGCGGAAGTGTTTCCATTAACGGAACTACTGTGACGATTGGCGGTACGAACAATGCAGATACTGAATTTTCAAAAACATTCATTAAAGCATTGAGTGCTGGCGCGGGAATCCATGTGACATATAGTGAAGCGGAAGCAGTAAAAGCACAGAAATATATAAGAGCTGCATCCAAAGTGAAAAATTCTGACCCAAGTGACGGCATAATCATGGCAGTTCTTAGCGAGGCCGGAATTGACCTCACGAAAGAAATGCTGTTTGGCTCGGATGAAACTGTTACGAGCTATCAAATCATGGATATTGCAGAACAGATGGATAACTGGACGGAAACGCTGGCACAGAAGGGATTGACTGTTAGCTATGAAGGAGCTAAGTTTGGCTATGTTACGATGACTGGCGACGGCGAGACTTCGATTCTTATGGTTATGGAGTATACGGCAACCTAAAGAAACTGAATTAAATCCAGTAAATAGCAATAAGCGCCCTCCGGCCCGCGCCGGAGGGCGCTTTGCTGTCAACAAACCTCTGGTTTTGTCTACTTTCTCTGCAAAAACTCAAAAAAGTATAAAAATTTCATGGAAATCATAAGAATTGATATTGAACAAATTTTAACAAAGTGGTAAAGTAAAAGCAAAGAGAGTCGTACCCGCCGCCCGGCGGGGCGCAAAATCAGGAGGTTTTACCAATGGCTGATCGTATCGTTCTGAATACTATTTCTTATCATGGCCACGGTGCTATCGAGAACATCGTTCCTGAGCTGACCGCCCGCGGCTACAAGAAGGCTTTCGTCTGCTCTGACCCCGACCTTCTCAAGTTCGGCGTCACCAAGAAGGTCACCGACCTGCTGGACGCTGCAAACTTCGCCTACACCGTCTACAGCGAGATCAAGCCCAACCCCACCATCGCCAATGTGCAGGACGGCGTGGCCGCTTTCAAGGCCGCAGAGGCTGACTGTATCGTGACCATCGGCGGCGGCTCTTCCATGGACACCGCAAAAGCCATCGGCATCATCATCAACAATCCCGAGTTCGCCGATGTGCGCTCTCTGGAAGGCGTCGCTCCCACCAAGAAGCACGCCGTCTTTACCATCGCAGTCCCCACCACCGCCGGTACTGCCGCTGAAGTCACCATCAACTACGTCATCACCGATGTCGAGAAGAAGCGCAAGTTCGTCTGCGTCGATACCAACGACATCCCCGAGATCGCAGTGGTTGACCCCGATATGATGGCCTCCATGCCCAAGGGTCTGACTGCCGCCACCGGCATGGACGCTCTGACCCACGCCATCGAGGGATACATCACCAAGGGCCACTGCACCATCTCCGATATGTTCCATCTGGAAGCCATTAAGCTCATCAGTGAGAACCTGCGCGGCGCTGTCCAAAACACTCCGGAAGGCCGTGAGGGCATGGCTCTGGGCCAGTACATCGCCGGCATGGGCTTCTCCAACGTGGGTCTGGGCATCGTCCACTCCATGGCACACGGCCTGTCCGCTCTGTATGACACTCCCCACGGCGTGGCCTGCGCTATCCTGCTGCCCGTCGGTCTGGAGTACAACAAGACCGTCGCCGGTGAGCGCTATCGTGCCGTCGGCAAGGCCATGGGCGTGAAGGGCATCGACGAGATGAACGACGCACAGGCCGCAGATGCCACCATCGCCGCTGTCAAGCAGCTGAGCGCTGACGTGGGCATCCCCGCAAACCTGAACGGCATCCTGAAGGAAGAGGATATCCAGTTCCTCGCCGAGTCCGCTTATGCTGACGCCTGCCGTCCCGGCAACCCCCGCGACACCAGCGTGGAGGAGATCGTGGAGCTGTACAAGAGCCAGCTGTAAGCTGAGTCGGAGCGATTTACCCTTATAAAAAATACAGGCCGCTGTAAAATAACCTCTCAGTCTCGCATTCGCTCGACAGCTCCCCTACCGAGGGGAGCCTCTGGCGAAAAGGCAAGGCTATCCGTCATGCCAAAGCCTCCCCTCGCTAGGGGAGGTGGCAGCGCGTTAGCGCTGACGGAGAGGTTTCTTACAGCGGCCTTTTTGCGTAAAAATCCCGTCTCCCTCTTGCGGACGCGGCCAAAACTGTATACAATAGCCCTATAACCGTTTATATGGGAAAGGAAACACGCAATGGAGCTGAATTTTTATACCCTCTGCGTCATCTATCTGGTCTACTCGTTCCTCGGCTGGGTAGCCGAGACGGTGGTGGCGACCATCAAGGGCCGCGCCTTCGTCAACCGCGGCGTGGCGTCCGGCCCGTTCTGCTTCGTCTACGGCACGGCGGCTGTGCTGATGGCGGTGGGCTTTGCCGACCTGCGCTCGACGCCGGTGGCCCTCTTCCTCGGCTGTGCGGCCAACGCCACCGTGGTAGAGTGGGTGACGGCCAAGCTGCTCGAGGGGATGCACCGCCGCCGCTGGTGGGACTACTCAGATAAAAAGTTCAATCTGGACGGCTACGTCTGCCTGCAGTACTCGGTGCTCTGGGGCCTGCTGGGCATGGCAAGCGTGCTGTGGGGCAACGTCCTGCTGCTGCGGCTCTGCGCCCTGCTGCCGGGCTGGCTGCTGCATGTCGGCGTCTGGGCGGCGATGACGCTGGCCGTCCTCGACCAGCTGGGCGCAGCGCTGGCCGTCAACCGGTACGCCGCCAGCCATCCGAGGCTGGAACAGCTCAACCTCGAGCTGGAAAAGCACTCGGACAAGCTGCGCCAGCGGCTCATCGCCCATGTGGAAAAGCGTATCCAGCGGGCTTACCCGGCCATCGTCCAGCCCGAGCCGACTGTTCAGAAAGAAAAGGCTCTGAGCTTCGGCGACCTTGTCTGGCTCTTTGTCATCGGGGCTTTCCTCGGCGACGTGGTGGAGACACTGTTCTGCCGGGTGACGGCGGGCGTCTGGATGAGCCGCTCGAGCCTCGTGTGGGGACCCTTCAGCGTGGTGTGGGGGCTGGCGCTGGTCATGGCGGCGGTCCTGCTGCGGGGCAGCGAGGAGCGGAGCGACCGCTCCATCTTCCTGTTCGGCTTCGTGATGGGCGGCGCATATGAGTATATCTGCAGCGCCGTGGGTGAGCTGCTGTTCGGCGTCATCTTCTGGGACTACAGCGGCTTCAAGTTCAATCTGGGAGGCCGTGTCAATCTGCTCTACTGCTTCTTCTGGGGCATCGCGGCGGTGGTCTGGATCCGGTACGGCTACCCCCTCGTTGCAAAGCTGATGGCAAACCTGAAAAAGCACATCCTGCCCTGGATGACCGTGGTGCTGACGGTGTTCATGGCCGTGAACATGGGGCTTTCGGCACTGGCGCTGGCCCGGTACGACGCCCGCACCAGCGGCCTCGCCCCGGCGAACCAGCTGGACGTCTTCCTCGACGAACATTTTGACAACGCCCGGATGGAGCGGGTGTACCCCAACGCCAAAAAAACCGGCTGACCCGGCAGCCATAAACGCAAAAAAGCACTGCACCCGCCCGCTTTTGGGGAGTGCAGTGCTTTTGGTTTGTTCAGCCCTTACTGAGCGGCAAAGACCTTTACCTCGTCCTTGTCCATGAAGGCGGCACCGGCAAAGCCTGCGGCTTCCAGCTGGCCCAGCTGCTTGCCGAGCTTCTTGCCCTGAGGCAGGACGGTGACGTTGTAGGTATCGCGCAGGGCAGCGGCCTTGCTCAGGACAGCGGTGAAGTCGGCGTCCTTACCGTAGAGCAGTGCGATCTTCTGCTTTGCGCCGGGGATCTGATAACCCTGCTCGAGAAGGATGCCGCAGACGCGCTCGAAGCCGATGGAGAAGCCGACTGCCGGCACCTGAGTGCCGAGGAACTTGCCCACCATGTTGTCATAGCGGCCGCCGCCGGCGACTGCGCCGCTGAACTGCGGGCAGGTGATCTCAAACACCATGCCGGTGTAGTAGCCCTGACCGCGCACGAGGCTGGGGCAGTAGGCCACCTGATAGCGGCCTGCGGCCATGGCGTTGGCGGTAGCGAGGACGTACTTGAGGTCGTCGGCGATGGCGGGGTCTGCGCAGCGAGCGGCCACAGCGTCCAGCGTCACCTCACCGGCGGCGATGAAGTCGGCCAGTGCGTTGACCGCGCTCTCGGGCAGCTGCTTCTCGAGAAGCTCGGCCTTCACGCCGTCGGCACCGATCTTATCCATCTTGTCGAAGGTGATGCAGACGGAATCCAGCGTGTCAGCGGCAAAGCCCATGCTCTCCAGCATCCCGCGGAGGATGCGGCGGTCGTTGATGTTGACGGTAAAGCCGTCGAAGCCGATGCCCAGCAGGGCGCGGGTGGTCACGTCGATGAGCTCGACCTCGGCGTTGGGGCTCTCGTCGCCCAGAATGTCGATGTCGCACTGGACGAACTCGCGCAGACGGCCCTTCTGGGGGCGCTCGGCGCGGAAGACGCGGTCGGTCTGGATGACCTTGAAGGGGTGGGGGAGCTTGTCCTTGTTGGCGGCGTAGAAGCGGCTCAGGGGCAGGGTCAGATCATAGCGCAGGCCCATGTCGGAGAGCTCTTTCGGGTCGCCGGAGTTCAGGGCGGCGGTGAGCTTGTCGCCGCGCTTGAGCACTTTGAAGATGAGGTTCAGGTTGTCGCCGCCGTCGGACTTGTCGAGGTTCTCCATATCCTCCAGCATGGGGGTGGAGATGCGCTCGAAGCCGGATGCGCGGTAAGTCTCGAGAATTTTGCCCTGAATGTAGTCGCGCAGGGTCTGCTCGTTGGGCAGAAGGTCGCGCATACCTTTTAAGGCCTGAGTTTTCATAATATAGTCCTCTTTCTGTATATCAAAAATAAAATAACATCCAATACTTATCTATTATAAAGAATACTGTCTTTTTGTCAATCGAAAAGGACACACTATTCTCTGAGGTGATGCACGAAATGCAGAAAACAAGACCCTGGGCCATCCTGGCGGCGGGCGCGGCCATCCAGGTATTGACAGGCCTGCCCGCCGCGTGGGGCGTGTTTCAAAGACCCGTCATGGAGGAATACGGCCTCAGCGAGCAGGGGGCAGGCTATGCCTTCGGAGTGCTCATCGCATTTTTCGGCATAGGGTGCGTCATCGGCGGCTTTCTGCAGGATAAGCACGGCCCTCGCTTTGCAGCTTTGTGGGGGACGGGTCTGCTCTGCGGCGGATTCTTCGCGGCGGCGGCTCTCCCGGCAGAGAAGGGGAGTGCTTTTTTCGGGGTGTTCAGCATCCCGGCAGGGCTCGGCACAGCCTTTCTCTATCCGTCCATCCAGTCCTGCGCCCAGAAGTGGTACAAGGGTCGGAAGGGCCTCGCCACCGGCGTCATCGGGGGCGCAGTGGGGTTGAGCGGAGCGTTCCTGACCGTCTTTGTCCGCACGGCGCTGCGGGGGTTCGGGCCGGTGCAGGGTATCCGGGGCGCGTTCTGGGCGCTGGGTGCGCTGACCCTGCCGGTCTGCCTCGCGGGCAGTGCATTGCTGACCGACCCGCCGCCCGAAAAGCCTCAGCCCAGCCAGCAGGGAAAGGCTAAAGCCGCGCCGCCCCTCGACCTCTCGCCCCGTCAGATGCTTGGCACGCGGCAGTACTGGCTCTGCGCCGGAGCGGTCTGCTTTTCCACCCCGGCGGTGCTGCTGTTCAGCCCGATCATCCTGAAGCTTGGGATGGAGCGGGGGCTGGACGAGAGCGCCGCCCTCTGGGCCGTGGTGCTGGGCAGCGTGGGCAGTGCGGCCGGACGACTGCTGATGCCCCTGCTCAGCGACAAGATCGGCCGCCGCCCCACCGACCTCATCCTCTTCGGCGTGTCGCTGGGGCTTTCGGCGGTGTTCCTGTTTGCCCGGGGATGGGCCGTCGTGGCAGTGTATGCGGGGCTGACGTTCTGCTACTCGGCGCTGGCGGCGGTGCTGCCCGCCTTCTCCACCGATCTGTTCGGCCTGCCCCACGCCGGGGTGAACTACGGCTTTCTGGCGCTGGGCCAGAGCGTGGGAAGCCTTTTGTTTCCCTGCATCGCTGATTTCTGGAGATTCGAGCAGGGACGGCACATCCTCGCCATCGCGGGTGCGGCGGCGGGCTTCGCCTGCATCTGGGCCGTCACGCCGGTGCGGTGGGAGCCGCAGAAAAAACCGAATTGAGAAGTTGCGCTCCTGCGCAGAAAAACGAAAATGGCAAAAAGATTGCGAAAAATTTGTCAGAAATGACTTGCAAATTGGGCCAACGTCCTCTATAATAAAATTGTGCGTGGTAGTACCGGGAAAGGCGCTGAAAAGAGAGCGGCACGGCCCGGTCAATGCAAGGCGGCAGGGGAGAGAAGCTTCTGCCGCACGGCATCAATTTGTCAAAAGGAGAGTATGATTATGACCTATTCGCAGCAAGTACAGAATATGTGCCCGATCACCAAAGGTCCTAAGCATGGTCCGGCCCCCATCCCCGAAGAGGGCGCATGGGTCAAGGCCTATGAGATCAAGGACATCAGCGGCTACACCCATGGTGTGGGCTGGTGCGCACCTCAGCAGGGTACCTGCAAGCTGTCTCTGAACATCAAGAACGGCGTCATCGAGGAGGCTCTGGTGGAGACCATCGGCTGCTCCGGCATGACCCACTCTGCTGCTATGGCAGGCGAGATCCTGCCCGGCAAGACCATTCTGGAAGCTCTGAACACCGACCTCGTCTGCGACGCCATCAACGTGGCTATGCGCGAGCTGTTCCTGCAGATCGTCTACGGCCGCAGCCAGACCGCTTTCTCTGAGGACGGTCTGCCCATCGGCGCAGGTCTGGATGATCTGGGCAAGGGCCTGCGCTCCATGACCGGCACCATCTTCTCCACCAAGGAGAAGGGCGTCCGTTATCTGGAGCTGACCGAGGGCTACATCAACAAGCTGGCTGTGGATGCCAACGGCGAGGTCATCGGCTATCAGTTCGTCAAGCTGGGCAAGATGATGGAAGACATCCGTCACGGCAAGACCCCCAACGAGGCTTACGAGAAGAACGTGGGTACTTACGGCCGCTTCAGCAAGGAAGCAGGCGCTGTCAAGTACATCGACCCGCGTGAGGAATAAGAGAGGAGGAACAACTCATGGCAACTTTTGAATCTATGGATCGCCGCATGCCGAAAATCGAGGCATGCCTGAAGGCCAACGGCCTCGAATCTCTGGACGCCTGCAACGAGATGCTCCTCGCTAAGGGCATCGACTGCGACAAGATCGTCCGCGGTGTGCAGCCCATCTGCTTTGATAACGCTGTCTGGGCTTACACCCTGGGTACCGCGATCGCCGTCAAGCGCGGCCTGACCGATGCTGCCGAGTGCGCAGCCGCCATCGGCGAAGGTCTGGAAGCTTTCACCATCCCCGGTTCTGTCGCTGAGCAGCGTCAGGTCGGTCTGGGCCACGGCAACCTGGGCGCTCGTCTGCTGAGCGAGGACACCACCTGCTTCGCTTTCCTGGCAGGCCACGAGTCCTTCGCTGCTGCTGAGGGTGCGATCGGCATCGCCCGCACTGCAAACAAGGTCCGCAAGACCCCCCTGCGCGTCATCCTGAACGGCCTGGGCAAGGACGCCGCTTACATCATCTCCCGTATCAACGGCTTCACCTATGTGCAGACCGAGTACGACATCCCCTCTCAGACCCTGACCGTCGTCAAGGAGATCCCCTTCTCCGAGGGCGAGCGCGCAGCTGTCAAGTGCTACGGCGCCAACGACGTCATGGAGGGTGTTGCCATCATGAAGAAGGAGGACGTCCAGTGCTCCATCACCGGCAACTCCACCAACCCCGTCCGCTTCCAGCACCTGGTCGCCGGCACCTATAAGAAGTGGGCCATCGAGAACGGCAAGAAGTACTTCTCCGTCGCTTCCGGCGGCGGCACGGGCCGTACCCTGCACCCCGATAACGTCGCAGCCGGCCCCGCCAGCTACGGCCTGACCGACTCTCTGGGCCGCGTCCACGGCGATGCTCAGTTTGCAGGTTCCTCTTCTGTGCCTGCACACGTCGAGATGATGGGCCTCATCGGCATGGGCAACAACCCGATGGTCGGCGCTACTGTCGCCTGCGCTGTTGCTGCTGCACAGGCCAACGCCTAAATCCTTTTCCCAAGTTCGGCAGAGGGGGCTGCTTGTAAAAGGGCAGCCCCCTTTTTATGCTGATAGATGTTCGCAACCACAAACCACGAAGCAATCAAGGAAGGAAAATCATGAAGAAAGCTCAGATCAAAAAGAGCATGTCTGCACTGGCTATGGCAGCGGTCATCGCGGTCAGCCTGTTTGGCTACGGCTGCGGTGCAAAGTCTGCCTCTACCAGTTCTGACGCGGGTGTGTCCGGTGACTTCACCGGCACTGCCAAGGGCTTCGGCGGCGACGTTTCCGTCACCCTGACCCTGACCGACGGCGCCATCACCGGCTGCACCGCCGAGGGCAAGGACGAGACTCAGGGCGTCGGCTCTGAGGCCATCGCCAAGATGCCCGGCGAGATCGCCGAGAGCGGCAGCATCGCCGTGGACGGCGTGTCCGGCGCTACCGTCACTTCTACCGCCATCAAGGAGGCTGCTGCAGCTGCCCTGACCGCTGCCGGCCTGAACCCCGATGACTACAAGACCGCTGTGGAGAAGACCGGCTCTGCCGAGGACTCCACCGTTGAGGCCGACGTCGTCGTCGTCGGTGCAGGCGGCGCAGGCATGACTGCTGCCATCACCGCTGCCGCTGAGGGCAAGAGTGTCGTCATCCTCGAGAGCCAGTCCATGGTGGGCGGTAACTCCGTCCGCGCTACCGGCGGCATGAACGCCGGCAAGACCGTCTATCAGGACGAGAACGAGTTCGGCGAGTCTGCCGGCGTCGAGAAGACCCTGAAGACTGCTGCCGAGAAGTACGCTGACAACGAGACCATCACCGCTCTGGCAAAGACCGTCTCCGAGCAGTGGGCTGCCTATCAGGCCAACCCCACCGGCTACTTCGACTCTGTCGAGCTGATGGAGCTGGATACCATGATCGGCGGCAAGGGCATCAACGACCCCGAGCTGGTCGAGACCCTGTGCGCAAACTCCGCTGACGCCATCGACTGGCTGGACGAGCACGGCATCACCCTGCACAACGTCTCCAGCTTCGGCGGTGCATCCGTCAAGCGCATCCATCGCCCTGTGAACGCAGAGGGCAAGACCGTTTCCGTCGGCTCCTACATGATCCCCCTGCTGCAGGAGAACTGCGAGAAGGCCGGCGTCAAGATGATGCTGGACACCACTGCAACTGAGATCCTGACCGATGCCAACGGCGCTGCCGTGGGCGTCAAGGCCACCGGTGCTTCCGGTGAGACCGTCACTGTGAACGCCAAGGCTGTGGTGCTGACCACCGGCGGCTTCGGCGCAAATCTGGACATGGTCGTCAAGTACAAGCCCGAGCTGAAGGGCTTCATGACCACCAACGCCCCCGGCATCCAGGGCCAGGGCATCGAGATGGCACAGGCCATCGGCGCTGCTACCGTGGACATGGACCAGATCCAGATCCACCCCACCGTTGAGGCCAACACCGCTGCCCTTATCACCGAGGGCCTGCGCGGCGATGGCGCTGTGCTGATCAACGCCGAGGGCAAGCGCTTCATCGACGAGGTCGGCACCCGCGATGTCGTCTCCGCCGCTGAGATCGCCCAGACCGGCAGCTACAGCTGGCTGGTGGTCGATCAGGCCATGGTCGATGCTTCCAGCGTCATCCAGGGCTACATCAAGAAGGGCTACACCGTCACCGGCGCTACCTACGAGGAGCTGGGCAAGGCTATGGGCGTCGATGCCGCTGCCTTCGCAGAGACCATGGACAAGTGGAACGGCTACGTTGAGGCCAAGAATGACCCCGACTTCGGCCGCACCAGCTTCGCCAACCCCCTGAACACCGCTCCCTACTACGCTGTGAAGGTCACCGCCGGTGTCCATCACACCATGGGCGGCCTGAAGAACAACGCCAACACCGAGGTGCTGAATGAGAAGGGCGAGGTCATCCCCGGCCTGTTCGCAGCAGGTGAGGTGACTGGCGGCGTCCACGGTGCAAACCGTCTGGGCGGCAACGCTGTTGCTGACTTCACCGTCTTTGGCCGCATTGCCGGTGCTGCTGCCAGCGACTACGCTGCATGAGCATCCGCAAGCAGCCTGAGCCGGCAAAAGGCGCAAAACGCCTGAGCTGGAAGGCAAACCTCCTCTTCGCAGCCGTCGTCCTGGCGGCAGCTGTCCTGCTGGTCTTTCTGCTGCGTCCGCGCAGCAAGACGGAGCCGCTGGCAGCAGTCGTGGATTTCGGCGACGGCATCACCGAGGTGCTGCCGCTGGATAAGGACTACGATTACCTGTACGATGTGGGCAGCTATGTCGTTCATTTACAGGTAAAAGACGGCACCATCTCGTTTCAGGACAGCCAATGCCCGGACCATGTCTGTGAGCAGTTCGGCCAGCTGAGCGAGGAAGGTGCATGGGCGGCCTGCGTCCCTGCCGGGGTGTATGTGCAGCTGGCTCCGCTGAGCGAGGCCGAAGCCGCATCCTGATAGGATAAAAAATAAGAGACACCCGCATTGCTCTGAAAAGGGCGCTGCGGGTGTCTCTTTTTGCATAAAAACGGACGTGTATTTTGTAAATAAAGGGTGAAATGAAATTTGGACGCTTGAGTATTTTGGTGAAATGCGATACACTACCAATAACAGATTTTTCGTGCAAAGGGGCAACTATGCCCTTTTGCATCGACTAGGAGGAAAAGCATGATCTGGAAAAAGAAAAAGGATGCAGCGGCTCAGTCTGCTGAGGCTGCCGGGGAAATGACCGGAGCCAAGGGTAGGACCGGTGCAGGCGCATTTGCCAAAAAGAACTGGAAATGGCTCGTGCCGCTGGTCGTCGTGGCGGCAGCGGGCGCTGTCTTTCTCATAGGCGGCGGAAGGAATGGCGCTGCCAGCGGCGATGTGACCTACGCCGAGACGACGCCGGTCCGTCAGGATGTCTCCAACTCCCTGAGCGGCACCGGCACGCTGAACCCGGCCAATACATATACCGTCAAGTCTCTGGTGGACGGCAAGATCCTCACCAGCGGCTTTGAAGAGGGCGACAAGGTGGAGGAGGGCGATGTGCTCTACACCATCGACAGCTCGGACGCTTCCACCAATCTGGAAAAGGCCAGCATTGCCCTGCAGCAGGCCCAGCGCAGCTACGACAAGACTGTGGACCGCCAGTATGTCCGCGCAGAGGTGGACGGCACCGTCAGCAGCCTCAAGGTCGCAAAGGGCGACGAGGTGACCAGCGGCCAGGAGGTGGCGGTCATCCGCGACAGCTCCAAGATGCTGCTGAACCTGCTGTTCCCGGCAGCCGACGCCGCCAACTTCTCGGTGGGCCAGAGCGCTGACGTGGTGCTGGACGGCACCTTTGAGACGCTGAAAGGCACCATCACCGCCGTCACCGGCACCGATGAGCTGAGCACCGGCAACCTGCTGGTGCGCACCGTCACCATCCGGGTCAACAATGCCGGCGGTCTGACCACCGCCCAGGCCGCTACCGCCAGCGTCAATGGCGTCAGCTCCATCGCCTCTGCCACCTTTGCCTATCAGGCAGAGCGCACCCTGACCGCTCAGGCCAGCGGCACCGTTTCCGCCATCAATGTGCAGGAGGGCGGCGCGGTCTCCAAGGGTGACATCATCATCGAGCTGACCGGTGACGAGCTGACCGAATCCATCCAGTCTGCTTCCGAGTCCCTGCGCAGCGCTGAGATCTCGATGCAGAACCAGCAGGACAATATGTCCAACTACACCATTACCTCGCCCATCAGCGGCACCATCATTGAGAAGGACGCCAAGCAGGGCGACGCCCTGACCTCCGGCAGCACCCTCTGCGTCATCTACGACCTGAGCTATCTGGAAATGGTCATCAATGTGGATGAGCTGCAGATCGGCGCACTGTCCGTGGGCCAGAAAGTCCAGCTCACCGCTGACGCTGTGACGGACAAGACCTATGTCGGCACAGTCACCCGTGTGTCCATGAAGGGCAGCTCCAGCGGCGGCACCACGACTTATCCCATCACCATCCGCATCGACAACACCGACGGCCTGCGCCCCGGCATGAACGCCAACGCTGAGATCGTCGTGGCCGAGGCCGGCAACGCTCTCGTCGTGCCGAATGCTGCCGTTATCCGCGGCGGCTATGTGCTGGTGAGCAAGAAGTCTCCCAGCGCAGCCAATGCGGTGGAAGACATGGACGCACCGGACGGCTATGTCTACGTCAAGGTCGAGACCGGCGTCAGCGACGACAGCTACACCGAGATCAAGAGCGGCCTGCAGGAGGACGACACGGTGGCCTACGACACCAGCTCTGTGTCGGATGACTATTACAGCGACAGTTACAGCGACAGTATCTGGTAAGGAGGTGCCCCATGAGCGCTCTGATCGAATTTGACCAGGTATGCAAGTATTATCAGATGGGTGATACTCTGGTAAAGGCCGCCGACCACATCACGATGAAGATCGAGAAAGGGGAGTTTGTGGCCATCGTGGGCCAGTCCGGTTCGGGCAAGTCCACCTGCATGAACATCATCGGCTGTCTGGACGTCCCCACCCACGGCATCTACCGGCTCAATGGCCGGGATGTGGGCAAGATGAACCGAGACGAGCTGGCAGATGTGCGCAACGAGATGCTGGGTTTCATCTTCCAGCAGTATAACCTTCTGCCCCGCCTCAACCTGATGGAGAATGTGGAGGTGCCGCTGATCTACGCGAATATCTCCCGCGCCGAACGCCACCGGATGGCGCAGGAAGTGCTGGAAAAGGTGGGTCTGGGGGATAAGCTCAAAAACCTGCCAAACCAGCTCTCCGGCGGCCAGCAGCAGCGCGTTTCCATCGCCCGTGCTCTGGTGCGCAACCCGGCGATCATCCTCGCCGACGAGCCCACCGGCGCTCTGGACTCCCACACCGGCCGCGAGGTCATCGGGATGCTCCAGCAGCTCCACAGGGAGGGGCATACCGTGGTGCTCATCACCCACGACAATTCCATCGCCGTGCAGGCGGAGCGTATCATCCGTCTGGAAGACGGTCAGGTGGTGTACGACGGCGACGCCCACGCGCCTGAGGCTGTCGTGCAGCCCACTCTGTCCGGCGGAGCGGCACAGGAGGAAGCGAAATAATGGTATTAGAGACTTTCCGTCAGGCACTGCAGAACGTCTGGAGCAATAAACTGCGCACGTTTCTGACCATGCTGGGCATCATCATCGGCGTCATGGCGGTCATCGTCATCGTCGGTCTGGGCAACGGCATGACCAGAAGCATGCGGGACAGCTTTTCCGCAATGGGAACCAACACCCTCTCCATCCAGATATGGGGCTATGGTTCCCGCACTGCGACGGTGGACGATATGTACGACATCGTCAAAAAGAACCCCAAACTGCTTTCCTCCGTCTCGCCGCAGCTGGATTTCAGCGACAACACCCCCAAGGTGGGGACTACGACCTACCGCTACAGCGAGATGTATGGCGTGGATGAAAACTACATCGAGATGAAGGGCTACACCCTTGCCAAGGGCCGGAACATCCAGTATATGGACATCGCAGACAACAAGCAGATCTGCGTCATCGGCGATTACATCAACCGCACGGCCTACGGCGGAAATGCGGTGGGCCAGACCATCAAGCTTGGCCCCTATAAGTTCCGCATCGTGGGCGTGCTGAAGGCCAAGATCTCCAACCCCGACCAGCAGGAGGGCAGCGACGACGACAGCGTCTACCTGCCCTACACCACAGCCATGCGCCTTTCCAACGAAAGCTCGCCGGACTCCTACTCCGCCATCATGGTGGACGAGGGCCAGGCCAACGAGGCCAAGGCTGCGGTGGAGCAGGAACTGTATGACATCTTCAAGAGCGACAATGCTTACTACGTCTACAGCGCCAGCGAGTGGCTGGAAGAGATGAACAAGATGATCAACATGGTCATCGTCATCCTCACTGGTATCGCCAGCATCTCGCTGCTGGTGGGCGGCATCGGCATCATGAACATCATGCTGGTGTCCGTCACCGAGCGCACCCGTGAGATCGGCATCCGCAAGGCCATGGGCGCGAAGGAAAAGACCATTCTGGCCCAGTTCGTCACCGAGGCGGCCACTACCTCGGCTCTTGGCGGCACGCTGGGCATCGTCCTCGGCTACATCGTGTCGGCCATCGCCAATCAGGTGCTGCCCATGTTCACCGATGGCATGGACATCACGGTCAGCCCGTCCTTCAACTCCATCGCGGCAGCTTTCGGCATCTCGGTATTCATCGGAGTGCTGTTCGGCTATCTGCCCGCAAAACGCGCCGCGCGGCTCAACCCCATCGACGCGTTGAGATATGATTAACCTCTCCGTCTGTGCCTTTGGCGCAGCCACCTCCCCTGACGAGGGGAGGCCTTGGCAGTACGGAAAGCTTTCTCTCTTCGCCAGAGGCTCCCCTCGGTAGGGGCAACAACGACGACCACCGCCAGTGGCGGAAACAGGGAGTCGTTGCTGGGGCAGCGGCCAGCAAGACGCGCGCAATGCGCAGCGGATGCTGGGTGCCGCAACCCGGCCTTGTCGAGCGAAGCGAGACTGAGAGGTTTAACATTTTTTATAAGGAGATCACAATGAAAAAACGTCTTCTCGCATTTCTGCTGGCGGTCAGCATCGCGGTGTCGATGCTGGTGATGCCGGCATCGGCTGCGGGCAACAACACCGCCGTCCAGTTTGCCATCACGCTGGGTGCTATGGATTCCGAGCAGTCCGGCGCACTGAATGCAGCCGTGACCCGCGGCGCATTTGCCAGAATGCTGACCTCTTACTCTACCTACCGGGAGAGCGTCTCTTCTCAGGGGGCAGTAGGTACCCTCTACACCGACCTGCCCGGCTCCTCGGCATGGGCGCCCTATGTCCGCATCGCCGTGCAGCAGGGCTGGATGAACGGCTACACCGATGGCAGCTTCCGCCCGAACAACGCCGTCACGCTGGAAGAAGCATGCACTGCAGTGCTCAAGCTGATGGGCTATAAGATGACCGACCTGAGCGGCGCGTTTCCCAACGCCCAGCTCAACAAGGCCAGCGAGATCGGCCTGCGTGCCGGCCTCGACCGCCGTCAGGGCGAAGCGATGAACTACGAGGACTGCGCCGTCCTGCTCTACAATGCCCTCACCGCCAACAACGCCAGCGGCTCGGCCTACGGCACGACCCTTGGCTTTACCGTGAGCAATGGTCAGGTGGACGGCTCCACCATCCTGCTCAGCAGCCTGGAAGGCCCCTTCGTGGCTTCGGAGAGCACGGTGCTGCCCTTCGTCCCTGCCAGCGTCTACCGCAACGATAAGGTCTCCGGCTCCGCAGAGCTGAACAAATACGATGTCTACTACTACAGCGAGAGCCTCAAGACCCTGTGGGTCTATACCCGCCGTGCCGCAGGCCGCATCACCGAGGTGTCTCCCTCGGCCAGCGCCCCCGCTTCCATCACGGTGGCAGGCACGTCCTATACGCTGGGCAGCACGGCCATTGCTTCTCAGGTGTCTTCTCTCAACGGCGGCGGTGTCGGCCAGGTGGTCACTCTGCTGCTGGGCATGAACAATGTGGCCGCAGGCATCATCACCGGCGAGGAGGCCGACGAGGTCTTTTACGGCGTGGTGCAGTCGTCCGCCCGCAACCTCATCGACGAGGACAACAGTGCCGATGTGCTTCAGACCGTCAAGGTCCTGTGTACCGACGGCCTTGCCCGCGAAGTGAATGTAGACAAGAGCCTGAATTTCCCCGCTGGCTGGCTGGTGGAAGTGCGGGTCAGCCCCGAAGGCGAGAGCGTGGAAAAAATCGATGAGCGCTCCGTCAGCGGCACTGTGAACGAGAACGCCACCGCGCTGGGCGATATGGCTCTGGCAGATGACGTGCAGATCCTTGATACGAGTACAGGGGGTGTGGCTGGGACGGTTCGTCCCAGCCGCCTATCGGGGGTAAACTTAAAGGCTTCCGATGTCCGCTACTACACCACCAATCCGCAGGGGCAGATCGACACGCTTATTCTGAACGATGTGACCGGCGACCTGTGGTACTACGGTGTGCTGGACGATGTGAAGAATGTCGCCGCCAACTACAGCACCCTTCTCAGTGCCATCAAGGCTGAGCCGGGTGACGGCACCATTGATACCGATGCAGTCGTCAGTCAGGTGAAGAGCATCATGGTACCCACCACCACAGAGATCTTGTGGGGCGTTATCTCCGGCGACATCCTCAGCACGGCATGGGAGCGCCTGACCAGCAACACCGGCGCACTTCTGGGCCTCGGCTTCCAGCAGATCGCCCAGATCACCGGCACTCCCTTCAGCCAGATATTCAACTTCATCGGCAGCGGTGCGACCTATATCGGCTACGTCAACGGCCAGCAGGCCAGTCTGAGCACTTCCATCAAGTATCCTGTGCTGGCTGGCGGCATTGCGGTCTGTCAGGAGACGACCGGCTCTGTCCGCAACATGGTGCAGCTGATGCCTATGAAGATCGACAAGGTGGGTGCGGCCAGCGTCCTTTCCTCCAAGGGCGAAAGGTTTGAAATGGCCGATGATACGCAGGTCTACCTGTGGTACAAGGGTCAATATTACTACACCAAGCTCACTTCCGTCAACTCCGATGATTACTATCTTACCGGCTGGTACGACAACTTTGGCTGCGCCGCTGGCAAAAAGGTGCGTATCATCGTCGCCGTCAAAAAAGACTGATGGCAGGTTATTACAGCCGCCCCGCGCAGCTTGCCCGGCAGATGCGCCAGCTGCTTTTCCCGAGGCGGTGTCCCTGCTGCCGCAGGGTGCTGGGAACGCTGCCGTTCTGTGAGGTGTGTACACCGCGGCTGGAAGAGCTGCGCCGCGGCCCGGTTATGCGGCTGGACGTGAGCCGCCACTATCTGGGTGCTCTGGACGGGGCGGCTGCGCCCTACCGGTATGAGGGCGTCGTCCGCAGCGCCATCCTCCGCGCCAAATACGAAGGCGAAAGCTGGACGGCGGTGGAGCTTGGCGTGGAGATGACGGCCAGGCTGTTCGGGGCAGAGGTGGAGATGCGCTTTGCAGAGCCGGTGCCGGGGCTGGTTCCCGGTGCGGCCATCGGTTATGACTGCATCGTTCCGGTGCCTGCCACCAGCCGTCGGCGCGGCTACAATGTGCCGGAACGGATGGCGCAGCCTCTGGCCCATGCGCTGGGTCTCCCGCTGCTGCCAAAGGCGCTCTGCCGTGTCCGGGCCGGACGCCATCAGGCAGGACTCTCGCTGGATGAGCGTCTGGCAAATGCGGCCGGTGCCTTCCGGGCGCAGGAGCCGGAGCTCGTGGAAGGGAAGCGGGTGCTGCTGGTGGATGACGTCATCACCACCGGCGCTACCGCCGCAGCCTGCGCGCAGGCACTGCTGGATGCGGGCGCCCACAGCGTCTTTGCCGTGGCAATGGCAGTCACCGAAAATGAAATGGACGCACCATCGAGAGCTTCTGGACGATGAGCGAAAAATCCAGAAAAAATCCAAGAAAAATAAAAAAAGCGCTTGACAAAACGGCCTATAGCGGGTATACTAATGGAGCTGTGAGCGATGAGCCACAACAAATATCCGGGTGTAGCGCAGTTTTGGTAGCGCGCTTGAATGGGGTTCAAGAGGCCGTGAGTTCGATTCTCGCCACTCGGACCAAGAGCCAGCAGATTTATCTGCTGGCTTTTTTGCTGCAACAAAAGGCCGGGGCAGGGGAGAACCCTCTGTCCCGGCCTTTCTGCGCGATGCGGGGGCCGTCAGCCCTCCATCTTGCGCTCCACGAAGTCGCCCACCATCTTGTCCAGCTGGCTCACGGCGTGCTCGGCACCTTTGGCGATCTTGCGGGCGGTGCGGCGCATCTGGCGCTGGCTCGTGTTGGTGGCCATGACGCCGGCGGCACCCAGTGCGGCACCGGCGGCCATGCCGATCAGGAGCGGGGCAGTGGAGCTTGTGTGTTCGTTTTTCATAGGAGGCACTCCCTTCGAATCAAAATTTTTGGGCTGCGAGGATAGTATTTCCGCCAAAGGATTCACTATACGCTTTTTTTGTGCAGGAAAATGTGGTATACTGTATGATATGCTGATAAACTGGGCCGGTTATGGGCTGGCTTGGTTTATGGGAAAAGGCATATTCTGCGAAGGAGGTTTCTTTTTTGCTGAAGATAACGGAACCGAAAAAAGTTCTCTGCATCCATGACCTTTCCGGTGTGGGACGCTGCAGTCTGGCGGTCATCCTGCCGGTGCTCAGCGTCATGGGCATCCAGCCGGTGGCGCTGCCCACGGTGGTGCTCTCCACCCACACCGGCGGCTTCGGGACACCGGCCCGTCTGGACGGCTGCGCCTACGGCGAGGCCGCACTGGAACATTACCGGGAGCTGGGGCTGAGCTTCGACTGCATTTACACTGGCTATCTCGGAGGCGAGGAGCAGGCCGCGCTGGCCGAAAAGGCCTTTGACCTCTGGCCATCGGCCTATAAGGTGGTAGACCCCGTGATGGGCGACAACGGAAAGGCTTACTCTACCGTGACCCCGGCCTTCATCGACCGGATGCGGCAGCTCTGCCGCCGGGCCGACCTCATCCTGCCCAACGCCACCGAGGCCGGTCTGCTGCTGAAAAAAGAGCTGCCCGCCCAGCTGGACGAGGAAAGCGCCCGGGCGCTGGCCGACGAGCTGGCGGCGTCGCTGACCCCCAACGTGGTGGTCACCGGCCTGCAGCTGGACAAGTACATCGCCTGCGCCGGTGCAGGCCGCGACCGCTTCGTGGTCAAGAAGCTGCATATTGCCCGCAGCTTCCCCGGCACGGGCGACCTCTACGGTGCGGTGCTCATCGGCTCGCTCATCCAGGGCAACGCCCTGAGCGCGGCGGCAGACAACGCGGCAGAGTTCGTGGCGCTGGCCATCCAGAAAACGCCCTGCGACCAGGACACCCGCTTCGGCGTCTGGTTCGAGCCGCTGCTGCCCCGCCTGTGTCCGATGCGGGAGGAGTAAAAAGCGATGAGTGAAAAACCGACCCTGAACATCGTTCTGGTGGAGCCGCGCATCCCTCAGAACACCGGCAACGTGGCCCGCACCTGTGCCTGCACGGCCTGCCGCCTCCATCTGGTGGGGCCGATGGGCTTTGCCATCGACGATAAGAAGCTCAAGCACGCCGGGCTGGATTACTGGCACTATCTGGACATCAGCTACTACGACAGTCTGGATGACTTCTTCTCGAAGAACGATGGGCCTTTCTACTACTTTACGACCAAAGCGCCCCAGCGCTACACCGACATCGCCTACCCGGACGGGGCATACCTCGTGTTCGGGCGGGAAGATGCCGGTCTGCCGGAAGCGCTGCTGGCAGCCAATCAGGAGCACTGCATCCGGATGCCCATGCGGGACACCTGCCGCAGCCTGAACCTGTCCAACAGCGTCGCCGTGGGCGTATACGAGGTACTGCGCCAGTGGGACTTCCCTGAGCTGCTGGACCACGGCCACCTGCGAGACTACGAATGGAAATGAGGAACACTATGAGCAAAATTGCGATTTTGACCGACTCCTCCTGCGACATCCCGCAGGAGCTGGCCGAGAAATACGGCATCGACATTATGGGCTTCCACATCCTGCTGGACGACGAAGACATCGTGGAGCGTGAAAAGTACACCCCCGAGGAGTTCTACGACAAGATGCGCGCCGCCAAGGGCATCCCCTCCACGGCTGCCATCACCCCCATCCAGTTCTGTGAGAAATACTGCCAGTATGTGGATGAGGGCTACACCGATGTCATCCATGTCCCCATCAACCGCTCCGGCTCTTCCACCTACAACAACGCCGTCATGGCGCAGGGGATGCTGCGGGAGGAGCGCCCGGAACACCACCTGAACATCCATCTGCTCGACCCCCACACCTACTCGATGGTGTTCGGCTGGTATCTGTGCGAGATGGCCCGCAAACTGCAGAACGGCGCGGAGCTCCGCCACGTCATCAGCGAGTTTGAGACCCAGATGAACAAGATGGAGGTCATCCTCGGACCCTACAGCCTCAAGCAGATGAAGAAGAGTGGCCGCATCTCTGCCGCCGCCGCGGTCATGGGCGAGCTGATGGGCATTCGTCCCATCATCACCCTCATCGACGGCAAGACCAGGGTGGAGAGCAAGGTGCGCGGCGACGACAAGGTCATCCCCGCCATGATCGACCTGTGCAAAAAGCGCACCGAGGGCGTGGAGGACTTCGATTATATGATCGGCCACACCTCCATCCCCCAGGCCGCTGAGCTGGAAAAAGCCTGCCGCAAAGCCTTCGGCAAGGCTCCGCTCTCTACCTTCAATCTGGGCGGCGTCGTCTCGGCCAACACCGGCCCCGACACCCTTGCGCTGGTCTATGTGGGCAAGCCCCGGGACTGAGCATATCACGGAAAGACTGCTGCTGTGCGGCAGTCTTTTTTCGTATCGCCGTTGCATTCCGGCCCAAACTATGGTATAATTTTTCACGCTGTGCCTGCGGGTACGGCTCCTTAAAGAGCAACTTAGGATTTTAGGCTCCCCGGCATGTCTCGAACCATGCCGGGCCAAACCCACGGGGGCTGGCGGTCCCCGCGCGGTCAAAATCAAACCGCTGGAGTTATACTATGAAAAATCAGAACCTTTCCGTCCGTAAACTGGCCCGCTGCGGCATGGTCGCAGCCCTTTACGTCGTGCTCTGCATGGCACTGCAGCCGTTCTCTTACGGCGCGGTGCAGGTGCGTGTGGCCGAGGCGCTTTGCCTGCTGCCCGTGTTTGGTGCCGAGTACATTTTCGGCGTAGTGCTGGGCTGCTTCCTGGCAAACCTGCTGGGCTCTACCATCGTGGACGTCATCTTCGGCACTCTGGCCACCCTGCTGGCCTGCCTTGTGACCTATAAGCTGCGGAACATCCGCTTCAAGGGTCTGGCCCTTGCGGCCTCGCTGCCCCCGGTGGTCTTCAATGCCGTCATCATCGGCATCGAGATCGCGGTGATGTTCCCGGACCCCTCTTCCAGCGCACCCCTCTGGCTGGCCTGCGTCACCAACGGCATCTCCGTGGGCATCGGTGAGCTCATCAGCTGCACCGTGCTGGGCGTTCTGCTGGTCCGCATCATCGAGGCAAGCCCGGCGGTCAGGAAGGTCTTCGAGTCCTGAACTTGATCCCTTCCGGCGGGCGGGCCTGATCGAGCAGGCCCTCTGCCGGGGCATGAAAGGCTATTTTATCGGGTTGCTCGGCCTTTCGGACGATCGATATAGAACGGCGAAGCGCCGCACGGGAAACTGTGCGGCGCTTTTTCTGCCCCTTGACTTTACAACAATGAAGTGCTTTATTATAAAGCATGGAAAGGAAGCCTGCCTGCAGTTCCGGCGCAAATCCTGGTGCGCGGGGAGGGAAGAGGGCAGGCAGAACGGGATACATGGAAAAAGACCTCACCAGCGGCAGCGTGCTGAAAAACATCTTCACCTTCTCGCTGCCCTATCTGCTCTCGTACTTTTTGCAGACCCTCTACGGCATGGCAGACCTCTTCATCATCGGCCAGTTCGAGGGGGTGGCAAGCACCACCGCTGTCTCCATCGGCAGTCAGGTGATGCATATGATCACTGTGATATTGGTGGGCGTGGCGATGGGTACCACCGTCTGCATCGGCCGGTCCGTGGGCGCAGGCGACAAAAAGCAGGCCGCGAAGGTCATCGGCAACACCGTCACCCTCTTTATGGTGGGCTCTGTAGTGCTGGCGGCGGCGCTGGTGGGCCTCGTGGACCCCATCGTCCGGCTCATCTCCACCCCGGAGGAGGCCGTGGCCGGTACGGCGGCCTACCTCACCATCTGCTTCATCGGCATCCCCTGCATCACAGCCTATAACGTACTGGCGTCGATTTTCCGGGGGATGGGCGACTCCCAAAGCCCCATGTACTTCATCGCCGCGGCCTGCGTGGTGAACATCGGGCTGGACTTCTTCTTCATGGGGGCGCTCCGCCTCGGCCCGGCAGGCGCAGCACTTGGCACGACGCTCTCGCAGGCCGTGAGCGTTTTGCTGGCCCTCTGCGTCATTTTGAAGCGCAGGAGCATCAGACTGTCGAAAAGCGACTTTTGCCCCCGGAAGGCCACGATGAAAGACATCCTTTCCATCGGCCTGCCGGTGGCGGCGCAGGACGGCTTCATTCAGGTGTCCTTCATGCTCATCACCATCATGGCGAACCAGCGCGGCCTTACCGACGCGGCGGCAGTGGGCATCGTGGAAAAGATCATCAGCTTCCTCTTCCTCGTCCCCAGCTCCATGCTCTCCACCGTGTCGGCGCTGGGCGCCCAGAACATCGGCGCGGGCAAGTATGACCGGGTGGACAAAATCCTCCGGTACGCCATCGCCATCGGCGTGGGCTTCGGTGCGGTGATGGCCCTTCTGATGCAGTTTATCGCCCCCAGTATGGTGCGGCCCTTCACCTCCGACGAGGCGGTGGTGAAGGCCGGTGCGGCCTACATCCGCAGCTACATCTTCGACTGCCTGTTCGCGGGCATCCAGTTCAGCTTCAGCGGCTATTTCTGCGCCTGGGGCAGGTCGGGGCTGTCGTTTCTGCACAACACCCTCTCCATCCTGCTGGTGCGTGTGCCGGGCGCATGGCTGGCCTGCCGGTTCTTCCCCCAGACCCTCGTGCCGATGGGTCTTGCCCCGGCCTGCGGCTCGCTGTTCTCCAGCATCGTCTGCGTCCTGCTCTATCGCTGGATGAAGAGGCAGAATAAACCCACAGGGGACAAGGATTGAGTCCACGCCGAAACGTGGTAGAATAATATTACCAGTGAAACATTAGGAATTTTACACAAAGAAACGAAAGAGCGCTGATTCTACTGCGCGTCGGTTGCACGGGAGGGTGCGGACCGGTACAATGAAGCCAGAAACGGACGAAGAACGTCCGACAGGAGGCAAAACGTATGTACGAACTGGACAAGGCCGCATTCGGCCATTTTCTGGCACAGCTGCGCAGAGAAAAGGGGATGACCCAGAAGGAGCTTGCCGCGACGCTGTACGTGTCCGACAAGGCCGTCAGCAAGTGGGAACGGGGAGTTTCCCATAGTTAAAGATACCACACCAAATATGATGAACCCACGCTTATAC